>Ga0207421_10008651_pt1 | contig 10499 bp, 8 predicted proteins | sample SodLakKL_010_SED_4_FD_187542 | JGI IMG/M metagenome (GOLD analysis project Ga0207421, IMG submission 187542) | Alkaline sediment microbial communities from Lake Tanatar, Kulunda Steppe, Russia - 8KL_010_SED (SPAdes) (version 2) | ecosystem: Environmental > Aquatic > Non-marine Saline and...
TTCCCTTTCCAGCGTCAGGAGTTCCTCTTTATTCCGGTCTGCAGGAAAATATTCGGCTTCATCAATGATTGCGCCGTGCTCATTATACGTGGTAAGACGAATGGATTCTGAGTCCACATCAAACACCACATAATTATTCTCGGGCGAATAGGTGGCAACCTCATCCACATAAGGGCATTCCTCAGAAAGACGATAGGGAGGAGCTCCGGCGCGTCCACTGGTTATCTGAGGAACCATGGTACGAGCATCATTATAAACATTCTCATCCACGTGCAGCCGCGAATAAAAGTGTTCATGCCCGCAGAGATATAAATCCACCTCAAATTTTTCCAGCAAATTCCAGAACTCATCTCGCTCTTCCGGATGCTTATCAAGACTATTCCCATAATGACGTCCTACCGGAAAAGCAGGCGTATGCGAAGCGACAATAATATACTGATAATCAAGTTGCACAGCCCGCCGGAGATAAGCTTCCAGCCAGGTCAGCTGTTCATCAATAATCTTATTCTCTGCTCCGGGTTGTCCAATATCAGATAGATTATAATAAGGATTTAATATGAGAAACATAGCATTGCCATAATCAACAGCATAGACATTCTCCAGGTAATCAGGGGTATTATTAGAATTCAGCGGACCATTTGTTGGTAACACAAAAGTATCTCGCCAGAGAGCTTCCATAGATTCCTCAACTGATGCTGCATAACGCGGGGCTGTAGCATCATGATTCCCCACGCTGGGATAAACGGCTCTTGTGTTCCACACAGGTGCCATGGCTTGTTGCCATGCCTGAAACTGGAGACGGGCTTCTCTCCGATCACTGGTGTAGCCATCAATAAGATCGCCTCCAAATATCATGAAATCAGGATCATGCTGCTCCGCTTGCAGCGCCATGCGCTGAAGAGTATGGTAGGCAACACCATGGTAATCATCGGCATCACTCAGGTTTTGAGCAGAACGGGAGTCGGACATAAACACAAAACGAAAATCCTCCTCCTGGGACTTTGTCGGAGTAAAAGAATAAGAAGGACTGTTGTACTGTAATGCCGAAATATCAGGATCAGTCAGGCTGAATTGATATTGATAGTTCTGACCGGGTTCCATATTATCTATGCGAAAAGAAAAGCGCTTTTTATCATCCAATTCTTTTGATCCAATTTCGGCTCCATTCTCATCTATGACGGTAAACTCAAGATTTGCTTTTCCGGTACTTTCAATATCAAAAGCCACTCCCTCAGGATTGGTAAAAGCTATCCGGGGTCCGCGTACCGGCAGGGGAACCTGATGCATTTCTCCGTCTATTTCTTTCAGTTTCAGGGGATACTCCAGAGAATACACCTTTCGTTGGTCTACTGGATGAATATTATATGCCACAAAAGAATAATGTCTGCCAGGTTCAATATCCTCTGTCAGCACTTTTCTATGAAAGGTAGTCGCTTCCTCAGAGGAAACATGCTGTCTATCCATATATTCTGGTGTACCACTTTGAGTATCAGCAAAATATTCCCCTTTCACAATACCGCCTGTTTTCTGAGCCTGATTGCTTTGCCAGTATGCATAAAGTGTACCATCATCCACGACCTGAATATTCATATCATAGATATATGCTGTTAAAGGCAAACAGAAAGCCACTATCCATGCAAAACTAATCAGAAAATGGCTTCTTCGACTCATCTTGCTCCTCCCTTTTTTACCCTTTGTTTTTAATCACTTTTTTCTTCTGTAAAAGAACCTAATTGCCTGAATCGTTCATACCTTTTTTTTCTCAGCTCTTCGGGATTCATATCTAATAACTTCTGCAGGTATTTTAATAAAACTTTTCGGGTATTCTCAAAGGTCTGTTCAGAATTACGGTGGGCTCCACCCAGTGGTTCAGGAATAATTTCGTCTATCACATCAAACTTTTGCAGATGAGGTGGAGACAACTTAAGATATTCAGCCACTTCAGGTGCTTTTTTCTGGTCTTTCCACAAAATACTGGCACAACCCTCCGGAGAAATCACACAATACCAGGTGTTTTCCAGCATCAGAACGGCATCACCCACTCCAATACCAAGAGCCCCCCCACTGGCTCCTTCTCCAATGATAATAACTATGATCGGAACTCTTATTGTAAACATTTCCCTGATATTTCTGGCTATGGCCTCTGCCTGTCCCCTTTCCTCGGCCCCAATCCCGGGAAAAGCACCAGGTGTATCAATAAAAATCACAATAGGTAAAGAAAACTTATCAGCCAGTTTCATGACTCTCAGAGCTTTGCGATAACCTTCGGGATGTGCCATGGCAAAATTTCTCTTCAAATTTTCCTCAACATCACTTCCCTTTTGTTGACCGATTACCGCAAACCCACGATTTTTCAGCATCGCCAGACCACTTATCACTGCAGGGTCATCTCCATAAAATCTATCTCCGTGTAATTCAATAAAATTATCAAATATGGAAGCAATAAAATCAAAAGAACGGGGACGGGTGGGAAGACGTGCCAGTAAAACCCTTTCCCAGGCACTCAAGTCAGAATAAGCTGTTTTTAACAGGTTATTATATTCCTCTTCCACCTGTTTGAGCTTTTGAGCCTCTTTTGAAGTAAGCTTTTCTTCTTTTGCCCTGTATTCCTGAATTGTTTTTTCCAGCTCATTTAATTTATTTTCATTTTTGTGAAAATCATTTTCTTTACTCTTTTTCACTATACATACCCTCCTAATTCTACGCCTCTCTTTTGAAGCATCATAAATAACAGGTCATTTTCTAAATGGAGCGTTCCATCAGCATCGCCTAATTCCACATCAAAATCTGTAAAACCGTGAAAATCACTTCCACCGGTTGCCAGTAGATGGTACTTTTTGCATAAATGGAGCAGCTGAGCACGTTTTTCATTGCTAACACCGGGATAATACACTTCTATGCCATCTAATCCATACTGCAAAAATTCCTTCACTATAGATTCCAGTTCATCAATATCCCGGGTTATAAACCACGGATGAGCAATGACCACCAATGCATTTGCTTCCTTTAACAGGGCAACACCCTCTGCAATGCTTAACTTTTCTTTAGGTACAAAAGCCTGTCCCCTTTTTCCTATGTATTTATGAAATGCTTCTTCCAGAGAATAAACGTAGCCTTTGCTATATAATAAGGCCGCTATATGAGGTCTCCCAATTACCTTTTTCTGGGCAATTTCCTGGGCTTCAGCCATATCCACATGTAACCCCAGCGATGACAGCTTGTTGATAATAGCATAATTTCTTTCCTGGCGTAAGCCACTCAAATGCTCCAGAGCTTTTTTGAATTTTTGGGAACCAATCTCCGGAAAATATCCCAGCACATGGATACCTTCCCTCCTATTCTGGTAATCTACGCTGATTTCAATACCGGTAATAAAATAAGGGGGCGTCTTTCTTTTAAAGTAATCAGGATATTGCAAAACCCCATCAATTGTTTCATGGTCCGTTATACCAACAGCAAACAAGTCCTTTTTCCGGGCTTTTATAAATAATTCAGGAATACTGTATACTCCATCAGATGCAAGAGAATGAACGTGTAAGTCAATCATTCGGCAAAGCTCTTTGATTCCCGCTGTTTTTTACGATATTCCCTGATTTTACGATCGTATTTGAAGACCTCCTGCTGCTTTTCCTGCCAGTAAGCCTGTTTCTTCTGAGCAATGAGCTCTTCTACCGATTTTCCCTGTTGCTCCACCCAGGTATAGTACTTCAGGTTATGCCACCTTTGACGGGTAAGATAATCGCCTTCAAATACATGATCCATTTTCTGATTATGAAAGATACTTTTTAAACGGTGATATGATTCAGTATAATTCAATTTGCCAGAATTCGCATCCAGATTTTTCATAACAGAATGATAACGGTCAATATTATCTGTGGCTACACTCAAAATCACATCTTCTTCTCCCATATCATAATAGCGGGCCGTCTTTATGGCAGCCAGGAGGTTACAAATCCCTGATATGCCAAATATTTCAGACATTTCTTCAATAGTCTCTTCCGGAATCATGGTGTTTTCCCGCAAAAAAGATTTCCCCTTCTCATCAGTCACCAACTGGAGCCCCTTTTTTGATTCCATGTCATCAACACATATCATGCAGTCCATATTCATAACATTATGTATCCAGGTAACATGCTTGTCCCCGATTCCCTGAATATCATGACTTCCATACCCATTCATGGTAATAGTAGGACACTGAACGGGTTCCACACCTACTATCAGATTTGAGGGATAAACCTGTTTAATACGATCCCCAAAAGCAATCGTGCCTCCAGATCCCATAGCAGAAACAACAGCACTACATGAACCATTGCCAATGCCTCTTTCCTTCAACTCCCGTATTAACTCCAGAGATGTATTTCCCGTCACATAATAATGAAAATGATAATTGCCCCATTCGCTAAACTGGTTAAGAATTCGTATTTTTTCTGGCTGCTGTTCCACCAGCTCGTGACATTTATCATAAATCTCTTTTACGTTGCTCTCACCCCCACTGGTTTTTATGATTCGTCCCCCATATTGTTCAATTTGCTTAAAGCGTTCAACACTCATCTCTTCCGGTAAAATCACCACAGAATCATAACCCAGTCGCGTTCCCACCCATGCTCCACCTATACCATAATTACCAGTAGAAGGCCACACCAGTGAATGTTGGGTGGGGTCAACCTCTTTATCAATAATTTTTTCCATTAATATCGTATATGTTGGCCCTACCTTATGACTACCGGTGGGAAAATCTCTGGCAGTCAAAAAGACTATATTCGCCTTAACACCTGTAAGCTCTTTTGGAACAACAAAGTATCTTATACGATCGGAAGGGTCTTTAAAAGTTATATTGAATAGGTTCACCGGGTCAAGAGGATCATCTTCTTGAGCTTTCAAAGCTTTTTTTCGCAAATGTTCCGGCTGAGAAGCAGGGTTTAACATTTCCTTAAAGGTGGGACCAGTAATTTCTTTTCTTTTCATGAGTAACTTCTTTGCTTTTTAATAAAAAATTGTCTATAATTTTACAATGTGATGAAATATCAAACCAAAATTATAGCACTTTTAGAGCAGGAGTTCAATAATTATATAGAAGTGCTGAAAAAAAACAATTTTCAGGTTGAAAATATTGATTTAAGCACTTCTCCTCTCCCTGAAAATCCTGCCATCTATCTTATCTCCACATCTCTTACCGGAATGGAAGAGGGCCGTGAATTTATATCACTGGTAAAAGCCCTTAACTGTAATAATCGAGTGGTTGCCATTATTCCAGAAGAAAAAATCTCCGACGATCTCTGGAACGAGCTCAGTTCCATGTGTGATGACATTGTTTCTTTTCCTGTAAGAGAAAAGGAATTTCTTCATAAAATAGAATTTTTAAGCGCCAAAGAACAGCTGCAACCTTCTTATAGTACCCAATACCACAAAGCAAAAAGAATGGCTCAAACGGATGAACTCACGGGCATCGGAAACCGGCGTTATATAATGGAAATCCTTAAAAAAGAGATGAAGCGCTGTAGACGCATCAATTCCGATATGTCCTTAATCCTTTTTGATATTGATTATTTTAAACTTGTAAATGATTTATTTGGACACCATACCGGAGATACCGTGCTGTGTCAGGTTGCTGCTTTTACATCTCAATTGCTTCGTGACACAGACTACATTGCCCGGTATGGAGGCGATGAGTTCATCATACTACTCCCCGATACAGACTTGAAAGGTGCCAGGCAAGTTGCTGAGAAAATCCGAAAGCAGGTAGAAACTCACTCCTTTGGTTCGTTTTTTAATGAAATACGCCTCACAATAAGCCTGGGGATGTCTTCATTAAAACTGGATATGAGTGAACAATCTTTCATAGACCAGGCCGACAAAGCTCTTTATATTGCCAAGTATTCCGGACGTAACAAAACCTCTACCTATATCCCCACCACTTCCATTTATCCCAACCAGACATTACCTTTCTTTCAACCCACCATACTCTGCATTGAGGATAACCCTGATATCCAGGAGTTGCTGACAGTTTATCTTGAAAACAAAAATATAAAGGTCCTTTCTGCTTTCGATGGGTACACAGGTATAAAGATGTCCGGTAAAAAAGATATCGACCTGATTTTACTTGATATCTATTTACCCGACATAAGCGGATTTGATATCTGTGAAAAAATTAAGGTCGCTTCCGGACACAATTACAAACCGGTTATAATTATTTCGGCATTAAATGATCAGGAAGGCATCATGAAGGGTTATAAGGTGGGGGCAGACGATTATATTGCCAAACCCCTGGATCTGGATGTCCTTTATGAAAAAATAAAGGTGTTTCTCCGTCTTAAACATCAACTTAACGACAAACTCCGGTATTATCACTTTATTGAAAAACTGGGCCCTCCCATACTCAGAAGCGCCCGGCAGCAATCAATTTCCACAGCATGTCAAAAAATTTCTCACAGACTTAATAACTTCCTGATGAGAGCCGAGCTTCTCAAAGATAATCTCAAAAAGATGGAAAAGCCTCCTTTTTCTTCTACCCCGAAACATTCTTCATCTCAACTTCCCACACAAACTTCCCTGATGACCACTCTGTGCAAAGACCTTGGCTCCTTTACTTTTCTTCTTGATAATATCGCCCGACTCAACCCTTTCCTGCAGAAAAAATTTCTCAATCTCAGCAAGTGTTTACCCCCGCAGATGAAAAAAGTTAAACAGGAACTTCAGGAAAAATATCCGGGGAAAAAAATACATGTTCACATGAAAGGCTTCTCTTCTCCTGCAGAAATAAGAGGAGATTCTGAGGCACTCTTCACTATAATAAATAATATTCTCGAAAATAGTGTTCAGCATGGGTCTGACATGGTAAATATTCATATTTCCGTTCAGAAAAAAGACTCTCATATTTATTGTATTTTCCGTGATAACGGTCCGGGTATTTCTCCGGAAAACACGGAACGGGTTTTTGAACCATTTTTTCAGGAAGACTCCCATAAACATGGATTAGGATTAGGACTTTTTTTTGTCCGCCTTTATATTACTAAAATGGATGGAACAATTACCTTACAAAGTAAAAAAGGAAAGGGTACCACTATAAAAATATGTTTCCCGTCTTTCTCAGATAAGCGGCCTGAAAAAATCAGAAAATCTATTTCTCAAAACCTTTCTTTTACTCAATTCAAGGTTCTTTTGATCGAAGATGAATCAGATATCGCTCTCCATGCCAGAAAACATCTCCTTCAGTTACCCTATGTTAAAAAGGTGGATATCTGTCAAAATGGCTACCTCGCCATGAAAAAAGTTTCTGGAAAAGAGGATTTTAATGTGTATATTGTAGACTTAAGTATTCCGGGAATTAGTGGATGGCACATACTGGAAGAACTTAAAATGAGAAATGCCCCCCGGCTTACTATTGTAATTACAGGCCTGAAATCATCATCCAGAGAATTTCTCATGCAAACTTTAAAAGTACATTCAGTGCTCTACAAACCATTTGACCTCGATGAACTGACCAACGTTTTAAAACAATACTATCAAGAGTAAAACCATGCGACCAGTTATTGAATTAAAAGATGTAACCAGGTCTTTTTCCAGTCGTACAAAGCCTGTGGTGAGTGATTTAACCATGAAGGTGAAAGAAGGTGAAGTAGTAGGGTTTTTGGGCCCTAATGGGGCCGGAAAAACCACTACTATTAAAATGCTGCTGGGATTTCTTTCTCCACAAAAGGGGGCTATCAAGGTCCTTTCTCACCCCCCTTATACCCGTAGCGCACGTCAACAAATAGGTTTTCTACCTGAAACATCGGAATATTACTGGTTCTTAACCCCTTATCAACTTCTCAAGTTTTATGGTACCTGTTTTGACTTTCGAGGCAAAAATCTGGACCGGAAAATACATTCTCTGTTGGAAACGGTCAATATGCGCGATTACACCCATGAGAAAATTAAAAACTTTTCCAAGGGAATGAAACAGAGAATAGGCATTGCCCAGGCTCTTCTTAACAATCCGCGTCTTCTGATCCTGGATGAACCCGCATCTGGTTTAGATCCAATTGGACGGAAGGAAATCCGGGAACTCATTGAAAAATGTGCTGAACAAAATAAAACTATTTTTTTCAGTTCTCATGAACTGGGTGAAGTGGAAACAGTTTGTAATCGACTGGCAATCCTTTCAGAGGGAGAACTGCTTTTCGATGGTTCTCTGGAAGATTTAAAGCTGAAAAACAAACAGGTGACGAAAATAATTGTGAAAGCTGATTTTCCCGCTCTCCTGAAAAAGATCAGAGAGACCGGACTCAGAGAAAAAGTAAAACTTTATGAAACACCGGAAAAGTTGATCGAAATGGATCTTTATGATCACAAGTGTTTTTATGACCTTATAGATATTCTTAAAGCTGCTCATGCCAGGGTTCTCTATGTGGGAGATAAACAGGGAAGCGTAGAAGAAGCATTTTTTCAAATAATTCACGAACAGAGGAATGTGTAAATGAAAAATGTGTGCTACGTAATGAGGAATGTCCTGCTCGAATATAGTGCGAAAAAGGATCTTTATGTTCTGTTTTTTGTAATGGTACTGGTCATTTTTCTTACCGGCTACCTGACAGTTTTTAATCTTGATACAGAGGCTAAAATTTTAAAAGATATCCCTCTGTTTTTTATGCCTATATTTTCACTGCTGGTTGGAGTACTGACCATCTACGGTCAGGTTAATAATGAAATTAAAAACCGTACCCTTTATCCTCTTCTTGCAAAACCGATATCAAAAGCGGAATTTTTGCTGGGCAAATTTCTGGGATCTGTGATCATAACGTTAGTCTTTTTATACGTTATAGCTTTATTTTACTGGCTTTTCCTTTCCTTTCGAGGCCTTTCATTAGATATTATTTTTGTTCATTATTTAATCTTACTCACAGTAAGAATCTTTCTCATCATAGCCTTCACCCTTTTTGTTTCAGTATTTATGACACCTGCTGCCACCTTCACAATAGCCATACTTTTTTTCCTTATTTCTGATGAAATACCACACACCCTTTCTGAACTTATGCAAGTACCTGATTTGCATCCCGTATCAGATATCTTAATACGATCAGTTTACCTTATTATTCCTCATACCGATATATTTGATATATCCCGGGCAGTCATTCATAACTGGGAACCAGTTCCCACTCATCTTATACTACCTATCGTTGCATATGGTTTATTTTTTACCCTTGTATTTCTCTTTCTTGGGACCTGGATTTTTCATAAAAAAGAACTCTAATAGACTATGGATAAAAAAAAGGTTTCGGGACCCACTATCCTGTGCATTAAACTCTTACGATATTTTACCTTATATATCCTTTACTATATCATGATTATTTTTTCCGGCTTCGGCATCCTGTATCCCCGAAAAAAAATAAAAGAAAATATCATTGAACTGAACAATCGTTTAATATACCTCCAAACTGGCAAAAAGAAGTTTAAAAATATTTTGCTTTTGCTTCCTCACTGTCTTCAATATGCTGAATGCCCTTATAAAGTCACCTTTCATATTACAAACTGCCGCCGCTGTGGGATGTGTCAATTAAAAGACCTTATCCAGATAGCTGAAGATTACGATTTTGATCTCTTTATAGCCACCGGGGGTACTATTGCCCGCCGAATAGTAGCCGAGAATAAGCCGGAATTCATTATTGCAGTAGCCTGTGAACGGGATCTCTTTTCAGGAATCCGTGATGCAATGCCCTTGCCCGTTTATGGCATACCTAACATCACCCCTTACGGTCCATGTTTTAATACTCAGGTTCCCTTAAAGTGGGTTAATAAGACACTGCACACCTTTTGCGAACGATAGTTCCCTTCTCATCGGCTCTATATGGCATGCGGCCAAAACTGCGGCAAACTGAAAACCTGGGTTTACCAGGAGCACAAAAGTTATCTTCCACCGATAATGGGGTTTTCAACAGCCCAGCATTAAATTTTTACACAACAGGAGAAAAAGGTGCTTCAGGAGAGTTATTCCTGCCAGTGCGAGTACTGACGCTCTTCTGAAGAAAAAATTATGGACCTACAGAGACTTACACGGACTGACAGGGACATTATGGACAGAATTACATGAAAACCGATCGGATAGATCAATCAGATTTTTTTCAGGAAAATGCGTTTTATCAGCTGACTACTGACTGCAAGAAGTTATTTTCAGAGGTGTTCCTCACGCCAGCGCGGAGGCTGCCGCCACCAAGCATGAAAATAAGAATAAGATGCCGATACCGCCAGAGTGAACTTTCAGACCGCCATAGGCGGACTGTAAGTCGGAGATCGGCGCTCCCGGGAAACCAGAAGTACACTCATGAAGTGCAAGTTTTTTTAGCAACGGGTACTATATTTTGTAGAGTTCTATTTTCAGAGGAGTTATTCATGTCAGCACGAGTGCTAACGCCACCAATGTTGAAAAAAAAATCCAGAAAAAGAAAGTATCACGCAAAGCCCGCAAAGTCGCAAAGAAAACAAAGAATCAGTCAAGATCGTAAAAGATAAGAAAGAACGCAAAG
>Ga0207421_10008652_pt1 | contig 10497 bp, 7 predicted proteins | sample SodLakKL_010_SED_4_FD_187542 | JGI IMG/M metagenome (GOLD analysis project Ga0207421, IMG submission 187542) | Alkaline sediment microbial communities from Lake Tanatar, Kulunda Steppe, Russia - 8KL_010_SED (SPAdes) (version 2) | ecosystem: Environmental > Aquatic > Non-marine Saline and...
CCAGCCATAACCTCTACAGCGATCACCGATACCTCTATAACCCGCAGGAAGACGCACACGATTTTTATCCCATCCAGCTGGATTATGACAAAAACAAAATCAGCCTGAACTATATTGATGTGCCTGTGCAATTCCGCTTTCGCTCCCGCGACCTGGAAAGGACATTCCGCTTGTATGCAGGCGTCAGGGCCGGCTACCTTATAAATGCCCACACCAAATATGAAGGCAAGGCGTATTTTGCAGAACCAGGAGGGATTCAGTTCAGCCCGTATGCACCGCATGACATGGATGCGGTGCCGCGCACCACGAAGATTAAGGAGCATAAGCTGAAAAACATCAACGATTTTCGTATCGGCATTGCGGCCATGATCGGCTATGGCCGCTTCAACGTACATTTCTCCTATCCCCTCACCGACCTTTTTGAAGACAACAGCGCAGAAGAGATGCGACCGATTTCCCTGGGCCTTACGCTTATTCTCTTTTAAGCGCCAATGACACTGTGTTCAATGTTGCGCGGGACTTAGCGCAAGTACGGGTAAATGCATCGTGTGGTTAGTTTTTATGAAGTGATTGGGTTAATTAAACCCTCAGGAAGAGGTACAGCAGGATCATCACCAGCACTCCGAGAAGGTATCCGGCATAGACCTCTGCAGGCTTATGGGCTTTCACATGTAACCGTGAGGCGGCTGTCAATCCGGATACGAGGAATGCGGCCATGATCAGCAGATGCATGTCGGGCTGCAGCAACAGGGCCGTCACGATCATGAAACCGGTGAGCCCGCCCAGTGAAACCATATGGATGCTGATTTTCCAGCGAATGGAGATCAACAGGCTCAGAAGCACCAGCAGCGTGGCTCCCATCATGAAAAAGTCGATCAGGCTGGGCAGTTGCAACTGCCGCAACAGGTAGTAGGTCATGAAGAAGGTGACCGCCGCGACCATTAGGGGTAAAAGCCGTTCGGCACGCTCACGGAGGAGGTAGTCCCGGATATGGCCGGTGCGCTTCAGGACAAGCACCGACAAGACCGGCAGGATGGCTGTGTTTACGAATACCATCAGCAGCACGTACCGCCGCACTTCCAAGGGCAGGGTGAGGCTGATGTAAGTGTTGAGCCGGAACAGGATGAACAGCCCGATGGTGGGAAGGATCAGGGGGTGAAACAACGTACTGAACACCCGTGCAACGCCATCAAGCAAACGCTCCATTTATACCAATTCTTTTCTTAAACGTGCTACGGGAATATCAAGCTGTTCACGATACTTGGCCACCGTGCGCCGGGCAATGTTGTATCCCTTGTCTTTGAGGATGGCAGCCAGCTGATCGTCGGTGAGGGGTTTCTTTTTATCCTCCGCATCAATACAATCCTGTAAAATCTTTTTTACTTCACGGGTAGACACCTCTTCACCTTTGTCGGTCTGCAAGGATTCGGAGAAAAACTCCTTGAGCAGGAAGGTGCCAAAGGGGGTTTGCACATATTTGCTGTTGGCCACCCGTGAAATGGTCGATATGTCGAGTTGTACCATATCGGCGATGTCTTTGAGGATCATCGGCTTCAGCTTGGTCTCATCCCCGGTAAGGAAATACTCCCGCTGAAACTCCAGGATGGCTTGCATCGTGACCATCAAGGTGTTCTGACGCTGTTTGATGGCATCGATGAACCATTTGGCGCTGTCCAGCTTTTGCTTGACAAAGGAAAGGGCATCTTTCTGGCGCTTGTCAGCCTTGCCTTTGGACTCCGCCATGGCACGGAACATCTCTGAATAAGTGCGGTTAATGCGCAGGTCCGGTGTGTTATGGCTGTTGAGCGCAAGCTCCAACTCCCCGTCGTTATGAGACAGGATGAAGTCTGGAACCACATATTGCGCGCCCCTGCCCTCCATCAGGGCACTGCCCGGCTTGGGATTCAGCTTGAGGATCTCATCAATGGCCGCTTTCAGGTCCTCATCGGTGAGACTGTGTTTCTTTTTGATCTTGTCATAATGCTTCCTGGTGAAGTCATTGAAGTTTTTGCCCAGGATCAGGGTGGCGTGTTCAATGGCCTTTGTCTTTGGGGCCTTACGACGGACCTGCAACAAAAGGCATTCCTGGAGGTCTCTGGCTCCCACACCCGGAGGGTCAAACTCCTGGATCAGGCGCAACAGGTCAAGCACTTCGGAAAAATCGGTCTGGATGTTCTGATTAAACGCCAGGTCGTCGATCAATGAATGGATGTCGCGTTGCAGGTAGCCAGAATCATCGATGTTGCCGATGATATGGGAGGCGATAAGGTATTCGCGTTCGTTGAGGTCTCGCAGGCCCAGCTGCGCATGCAAGGCCTCCTGCGGACTCGGACCGGCCACGAAGGGCATTTCCCTGTTCTCATCATCTGCAGAGGTATTGTTGGCATGCAGTTTATAATCAGGAATCTCCTCATCGTCGATATAGTCATCGAAGTCGAATTCGTCTTCAGCTTGCTGGGCAGCCTCTTCTTCACCGGCTTCCTTACCCGTTTCCATGGCGCTGTCGTAGTCATCGTCGTTGTTATCCTGGTACTCTGCCTCTTCATACAGGTCTTCACCCTCTTCCAGCGCAGGGTTTTCTTCAATTTCCTGTTTGATACGCTGGTCCAGCAACAGTGCAGGCACCTGCAACAGCTTCATCAGCTGGATCTGTTGCGGAGACAGCTTCTGCATTAACTTCTGTTGCAGCCTTTGTTTTAACATAAAACCAGGTGTTTAACGCATGTACAATGTATCTGTCATCGGGCGCCATGATGTGCAGGCACCGGTATCTCAAAAATAAGAAAAAACTTTGAGATCAGAATTCAGCATTTTGCGGCGCCCGCGGGAATGGGATCACATCCCGGATGTTGCCCATGCCGGTGACAAACAGCATCAGCCGTTCGAAACCAAGTCCAAATCCGCTATGTGGTGCGGTACCGAACTTGCGTGTTTCCAGGTACCACCACACATCGCTCGTTTCAATGCCCATCTCGTGGATTCGTCCATGCAGCTTGTCGTAATCTTCTTCACGCTGCGAACCGCCCACGATTTCGCCAATGCCCGGAAAGAGCACGTCCATCGCCCTGACCGTCTTTCCGTCGTCATTCAGCTTCATATAAAAAGCCTTGATGTCGCGGGGGTAGTCGGTGAGGATCACTGGCTTGCCATAAGCCTCTTCCACCAGGTAGCGCTCGTGCTCAGACTGCAGGTCCACGCCCCACTTTACGGGGTATTCAAATTTTTTTCCAGACTTTTCCAGCACAGCAATGGCTTCTGTATAGGTCAGCCGCTCAAAGGTATGCTCCTGCACCATGCGCAGCCGTTCAAAAAGTTTGTCGTCGTACATCTTCTGCAGGAAAGCCAGGTCGTCTTCACAATGCGCAAGCAGGTAGGCCACCAGGTACTTCAGGAAGCTTTCGGCCAGGTCCATGTTGTCGTGGATGTCGTAGAAGGCCATCTCCGGCTCAATCATCCAGAATTCAGAGAGATGCCTGGAGGTATTGGAGTTTTCAGCCCGGAATGTGGGGCCAAAGGTATAGATGTTGCTCAAAGCAAGGGCGCCCAGTTCTCCCTCCAGCTGGCCGCTCACGGTAAGGTTCGTTTCCTTTCCGAAGAAGTCCTGGCTGTAATCCACCTCCCCTTTATCATCCAGCGGTGGGTTTTTGAGGTCCAACGTCGTCACCCTGAACATCTCGCCTGCCCCTTCTGCATCTGATCCGGTGATGATGGGCGTATGAAGATAATAGAAGCCCTCGTCGTTGAAAAATTTGTGTATTGCGAAAGAAAGCGCATGGCGGATGCGAAAGATCGCGCCAAAAGTATTGGTTCTTGGCCGCAAGTGGGCTATTTCGCGCAAGAACTCCAGGCTGTGGCCTTTTTTCTGTAAAGGATATTTTTCCGGATCGGCTGAGCCGTATAAGGTGATCTCTGTTGCCTGTACTTCTACACTTTGTCCCTTACCCTGCGACTCCACCAGCTTTCCGTTGACCGAAATGCAGGAGCCCGTGGTAATTTGCCGAAGCAGCTCATCATTACCAAATGCCTTCACGTCCACCACAACCTGCAGGTTATGGATGATGGAACCGTCATTCAGCGCAATGAAAGCCACATTCTTGTTCCCGCGTCGCGTGCGGACCCACCCCTTGACGTTGATTTCCTGGCCGATCAGGGCCTGGTTATCCTTTTTCAGCAGGTCAAACACCCTTTTTCTGTCCAGTTTCTTCATCGGTTATCGTATTATATAAATGTCAAAAAGTCGAAAGGTCAAAAGGTCAAAAAGCCCGGGGGCGCATGGTTTTGCATGCATTTGACACCCCTTATGATTGACCGCTGATCCAATGACTTATTCTTACTTCATGCTCCCGGCACCCTCACCCTATCCTACGTGTACCAAATACCCTGTCGTGGCATTTGCACTTGCCGGGTTTGCAAAAATACAATCTATTTTGGAAAGATTTAGCCCTTCAGGCATTTCTCCATGCTTTGCCAAAGGCGTTCAGCCGTCTGGTCCCAGGAGAAGCGTGCTCGTTGCCTGCGGCCTTTTTCGATCAGGTCTTGCCGTAGCTTATCGTCCCGGGACAATGCCTGCATGGCGTTCGCGATCTGCTCCACTGAACCGGGGTCAGTCAGCAAGGCGGCCTCACCGGCCACCTCGGGCATGGCAGTCACGTTCGATGTAATCACCGGCACATCGCATTGCATCGCTTCGATGATGGGAATGCCAAAACCTTCAAAATAGGATACCAGCAACAGCGCCCTTGCGGAAGCCACGATGTGGCGCAGGTCATCATCGTACAACCGGCCAGCCATGATCACATCATCTGCGTATTGCATCCCGCTGAGCACTTTCTTCGTTTCGCCCGAACCGAACATCGGCGCACCAACGATCACGAGCTTATACGCTTCGCTGGCACGCGAGCGGAACTGATCGAAAGCCAGGAGCATGTGGTCAATGTTTTTGCGTTTGTGCAGGGAACCAACATATACAAAATAGGGGCATCCGCCGGTAAAGCGCTCACGCGTGGCCCTTTGAGCCGACACATCTGCCGGTGCAAAAATTTCGTGTGCCCCATTATAAACCACATCGATGCGGCCTTTCGGGTAGCCAAAGGTTTGTGCGATATCCTGCCGGGAGTATTCCGAAACTGTGGCTATCCGTGTGGCTATCCGGGCAAATTTCGGAAAAAAGCGGGTGTAATATTTTTGCGACAGCCCGGGAATAAACTCCGGGTTGTGCATAAAGTTCAGGTCATGGAAAACGGGCAGTTGCGGGCCCGAAAACCTGCTTGTCAGAAAGCCATCAGGTGAAAAGAAGAGGTCTGCCTTCATCTTTTGGAGGTACCGGGCAACAGCCATTTCGAAAAAGAGGTAATATAGTACCGGGTGCCTTGCTTGCGGATATAGTCTGACAGGGTGCACGTTGTTGGCAAACACGAAAGATTCATCCCAGGGCCTGTCGAACAGAAAATAAAATTGATGTTCGGGATGCGTGTGGACGACACGTTTAAGGCTCTGAAAGGAAAACCAACCGATTCCTTCGAGTTTGCCGGGCAACAGGAGTCGGGTGTTGACAGCGATTTTCAACATGACAAGGATTTACAGTCAGGACAAAACAGCCGTTTTACAGCTGACCGGAACACATAAAAAGCAAAAATATGCTTTTATTTCTTAATTTTGATCACGGAATTGCATGTTTCATCATCAAAAAAAGAGATCTCATTATGACAGCAAAACTCATGAAGCACATTGAGCCCGGCGTATTGACGGGCGATGATGTACAGGAAGTATTTCGGATAGCCAAGGCGCATCAGTTTGCTTTACCTGCTGTGAACATCATAGGCAGCCATTCAGCCAATGCCGTACTGGAAGCTGCGCGCGACGTGAACTCCCCGGTCATCATACAGTTTTCCAATGGGGGGGCGCGTTTCTTTGCCGGCAAATCCCTTTCGAATGAAAACGAACGTGCGGCCATAGCCGGAGCCGTATCCGGGGCGCATCATATTCACCAGATGGCCAAGGCATATGGCGTACGTGTCATCCTTCATACTGACCATGCGGCCAAAAAGCTCCTGCCCTGGATCGATGGCCTGATGGATGCCAACGAAGCCCATTACAAGGAAACCGGCAAGCCGCTTTTCAGCTCGCACATGCTCGACTTGTCTGAAGAAACCCTGGAAGATAACATTGCCATCAGCAAGAAATACCTGGAGCGGATGTCGAAGATGGGCATGTCGCTGGAGGTGGAGCTTGGTGTTACCGGCGGGGAAGAAGACGGTGTGGACCATACCGACATTGACAGCTCCAAGCTTTACACGCAGCCCGAAGAAGTGGCCGCCATGTACGAGGCGCTCTCCGAGGTATCCGACCGTTTCACCATCGCAGCCGCCTTCGGGAATGTCCACGGGGTATATAAGCCGGGCAACGTAAAGCTTCAACCTGTCATCCTGAAAAACTCCCAGAAGCATGTGGAAGAAAAGTTCAAGACAGGATCCAACCCGCTGAACTTTGTCTTTCACGGGGGCAGCGGGTCATCACAGGAAGACCTTCGGGAAGCCATCTCATATGGCGTGATCAAGATGAACATTGACACTGACACCCAGTGGGCTTTCTGGCAGGGGGTGAAAGGTTTTTATGAGAAGAATGAGGGTTATTTGCAGTCGCAGATCGGCAACCCGGAAGGCGATGACAAGCCCAACAAGAAGTATTACGACCCCAGGGCGTGGCTCCGCAAGGGAGAAGAAGTGATGCGTGACAGGCTGATGCAGGCCTTTGACGACCTGAACGCATCAGACAAAAACTGATGAGAGGTGCCAGCGTTAACGTTGGTCAACACATTGTGGCCGTAGTTAATCCAACTCAGGAAAGTTGATCCTGTCGACTACGATATAGGCTGCAGTGTAGTCTCTTCGGATCTTTTCAAGAAAGCGCCGGGCGTCAACCCTTGTCCGAAAGTCCCCTGCCCTCAGTTTGAAGTAGGGTTCTTCATACACGATATAGGCGTTGACGTCCGGGTGTTTTTTAAGGAAATCTGCCTTTTCATTTTGGGTGTTCAGCCGGGCACGGTTTCCGGAGTCCATGTAAATGTGTACCCTGTAGCCAGGGATGCCAGGCTGCTGGCTCACCGCATGACGATAGGCATGCAACAGCCAGGCGATCTGCTCACCCTGCTGTACATGGTCCCAAATCAGGGGGTGCAGATCTTCTATGGTGTCCAGTTGCAAGGTGTCTACCATCACGGTATCTGCCATGATGGTGTCAGGGAGCAAGATCGGCTCATCCTGCTGCTGCCGGGCCTGCGCGCCATCCACAAACAACACACCCATCATAAGTAACGGGAGCACCTTGGCTATCCACTTCATTTTTAATTTTTCACTTTTCATTTAATACGCTCTTGCAAACACCACCCGCCGTGCAGAGGGTTCTCCTGAATAAACGCATTTGCCGGCTTCTTTATTTTCATCATAAGGAATCAGGCGGATCGTAGCCTTGGTCTCCTCCTTGATGCGCTGCTCTGTTTCGGCTGTCCCGTCCCAGTGCGCTTCGATGAAGCCACCCTGCTCTTCCAGGATTTGTTTAAACTCCTCCCAGGTATCGGCCTTGCGCGTATTTTCATTGCGGAAATTCAGCGCCCGGTTATACAGGTTATGCTGAATGTCTTCCAGGAGGGTTTCCACGCGTTCCACCACCTGATCCATGCTGACCACTTCCTTTTCAAGGGTATCCCTGCGGGCCAGCTCCACCGTGCCTTTTTCCACATCACGCGGGCCAATGGCGAGCCGGACGGGCACACCCTTAAACTCATATTCATTGAATTTCCACCCGGGCTTGTGCGTATCCCGGTCATCGAGCTTTACAAGGATTCCTTTGGCCTTCAAGGCATCATATAATTCCCGTGCTTTGCCAACCACCGTGTCATATTGCCCATCATTTTTATAGATGGGCACGATTACACTTTGGATGGGAGCAAGTTTTGGTGGAAGCACCAGGCCGTTATCGTCGGAGTGGGCCATGATGAGCGCGCCAACCAGGCGTGTGGAAACGCCCCAGGAGGTTGCCCAGACATGTTCGAGCGTACCTTCTTTGCTGGCAAACTTCACATCAAAGGCTTTGGCAAAGTTTTGCCCCAGGAAGTGTGAGGTGCCTGCCTGGAGTGCCTTGCCGTCCTGCATCAAAGCTTCAATGCAGAAAGTCTCCACCGCTCCGGCAAAACGTTCATTTTCCGATTTGACCCCTTTCAATACGGGGATCGCCATAAAGTTTTCGGCGAAGTCGGCGTACACATCCAGCATCTGGTAGGTTTCTTCCAGTGCTTCTTTTTCCGTGGCATGTGCCGTGTGGCCTTCCTGCCAGAGAAACTCGGCAGTGCGCAAAAACATACGCGTCCGCATTTCCCAGCGCACCACGTTGGCCCACTGGTTCACAAGGATGGGAAGGTCGCGGTATGATTGGATCCACTGGCGATAGGTGTCCCAGATGATGGTTTCAGAGGTTGGCCGGATCACCAGCTCCTCTTCCAGTTTGGCATCACCGTCGACAACCACGCCTTTCCCCTCTGGATCATTTTTCAGGCGGTAATGCGTGACCACGGCACATTCCTTGGCAAAACCCTCTACATGGTCGGCCTCCCGGCTGAAAAAAGACTTGGGAATGAATAAGGGGAAATAGGCGTTGGCGTGGCCGGTGTCCTTGAACATCTTGTCAAGCGCACCCTGCATTTTTTCCCAAATGGCATAGCCATAGGGTTTTATGACCATACAGCCACGCACAGCGCTGCTTTCAGCAAGCCCAGCCCGTTGAACAATGTCGTTGTACCATTTAGAGTAATTCTCTTCCCTGGTGGAAAATTCTTTAGCCATAAAGCGCTTTTGGTATAGTATTTGTGTTTTTCATGATACAGATTGAACGGGCAAATTTAACAAAAAAGTCCAGTATAGTTATTAACTTTGTACATACCAAAACAGACAACCAGGAGGATACGTCATGAAAAAACTAATGCAAGTCACAGGTATCATGGTAGCCATCGCTCTTGCCGGTTGCTCAGCAACCCAGCATGGAACCAGCTACCAGGACGACGTATATTACAGTCCGCAGGGTGAAAAGGTGGAAGCCGACAGGCGTGCCGCCGCAGAGGGGAGCAGGACTGTTGAGGTCGTAGACGAAGCGGCGGTTACAGACCGCCAGCAGACAACCGCTACAGGCGCGAACCAGAGAAACGCCTCAGGCGAGGCCACCTCACATGTTGCATACAACGCTGGCAACAATGAGGAAGAATATTATTATGATGAAGAAGAGGAGTACAAATACTATTATGATGAGGACGGGGAAAAAGTCATTGTAAACAACTACTATTACGGCGATTACTATGACTTCAGCTATGCAAGCCGCATCAGGCGCTTTCACAGGCCATATGCAAGCTTCCGCTACTTTGACCCATTCTATACCAACATGTATTATTACACCTATGACCCCTTCTATTTCGGCACCAGCATTTACATGGGCTTTGATTTCTCACCATTCCATTATGGTGGATTTTTCGGGCCAAGGTGGCACAGCCCATTCTGGTACACGCACAGATACCATTACAGCTGGGTCCGTCCGTGGTACTCCTTCTACCCAAGAACCTCATTCTGGATGGGGTATCATTCAGGCTTCATGGCCGGATACTATGGCTTCGGAAGGCCTTTCTTTGGCTATGGACACTGGGGCCACTACCCCCATTATTTCTATAACAGCTTTGACGGCACCACCGCCTATCATTATGGCCCGCGCGGTGCCACGGGAAGCACTGTAGGAAGAACCACGGAAGGAAGAACAGAGCGGTCTGCCCAAAGCAGCTTTGCAGAGGTTTTCGAGCAGCGAACTTATCGCGACAGCGAAGGCCGGAGGCAGGTCGCTGAAGATCCCACTGCTGATACGCATCGCATCGCCTCCCGTGAAGAACGCAGCGACGATGAATCCCGTCGTGACGCAAGGGTTGCAGACAACCAAAGAACGGCAAGTGCTGAGCGACGCGAAGCCGCACAGACGCAAGAGGAAGGCCGTCAGCAAATAGAGCGCAGTACTGAAACCGTTCAACGCGAGCGGCCTTCAGACGAACGTCAAAGAGAAACACGTGAAGCCTATCAGCCAGTACGCCGCGTGGAAGACTACAGGGCAGCTACACGTGAATCCTACCAGAGGGAAGGCAGCCAAAGGTATGCGCGCCCGGAGCAAGCAAGTCCTGAAAGGCAGGAAAGAACCGAAGGAGAAAGCCGCGAGTATACCCGACCGAGGTCGTATACTTCCCCAAGCTATCAGCAGCCAAGCTCTCCGCAGCGCTCCAGGCCAACACCTTCAGCAAGGCCGTCCACAGACAGGCCTTCACGTGAACAGGCTACACCAAGCCGCACTGCACCTTCCAGGCAGCCGTCTGCACAGCCATCACGTACTGACAGGGGCCGGCCAAGCTATACGCCGCCTAGCCGCTCCCCTTCCCGGACAACAACCAGTCCGTCGCGGAGCAGCTCACCTTCAAGG
>Ga0207421_10008653_pt1 | contig 10496 bp, 5 predicted proteins | sample SodLakKL_010_SED_4_FD_187542 | JGI IMG/M metagenome (GOLD analysis project Ga0207421, IMG submission 187542) | Alkaline sediment microbial communities from Lake Tanatar, Kulunda Steppe, Russia - 8KL_010_SED (SPAdes) (version 2) | ecosystem: Environmental > Aquatic > Non-marine Saline and...
CCATGGAAGAAACTTTTTGTGCCAGCTGCATTCTTTCTTCCAGGGGAATGTCGATCATGGAGTCATCAGCTTTTGGAAAATCTGTTAGATGGACAGAATCCGCGCTACGCCGTCCTGATACGTGGTTCAGGTCGGTGAACAGCCTTTCGGCAAAGAAAGGTGCGATGGGGGCAGAGATCATGGCCAGGCTTTCGAGGCAGCGATACAGGGTCTGATAGGCAGAAATTTTGTCTTCGGTGTAATTGCCTTTCCAAAACCTGCGGCGGCACAGTCGTACATACCAGTTGCTCAGGTGTTCATCCACAAAGTCCTGGATCATTCTGGCAGCCCGCGTGGGCTCAAAATCCGCATAAGAATCGTCTGTTTTTCTGATCAGGGAGTTGAGTTCGGAAAGGATCCAGCGATCGATTTCCGGACGACGTTCCAGAGGAATTTCCTCTTCGCTGTAAGTGAATCCGTCGATATTTGCGTAAAGGGCAAAGAAAGCATATGTATTGTAAAGGGTTCCGAAAAATTTTCGCCTGATTTCCTCCACACCTTCCAGGTCAAATTTGAGGTTGTCCCACGGCTGTGCATTGGAGATCATATACCAGCGCGTGGCATCCGGCCCAAAGGACTCGATGGTTTTGAAAGGATCAATGGCATTGCCCAGCCGCTTCGACATCTTGTTGCCTGCCTTGTCGAGTACCAGGCCGTTGGATACGACGGTTTTGAATGATACGGAGTCTGAGATCATGGTGGCAATGGCGTGCAGGGTAAAAAACCATCCCCTGGTCTGATCAACGCCCTCTGCGATAAAGTCGGCCGGGAAATTGGCCTCAAAAGCCTTCTGGTTTTCAAACGGATAATGGTATTGGGCATAGGGCATGGCTCCGCTGTCGAACCACACATCGATCAGATCCGTTTCCCTGTACATTTTTTTCCCTGACGGGGAAACAAGTATGATCTCATCCACAAAGGGACGATGGAGGTCAAATTTATTATAGTTCACCTCCGACATGTCGTCGGGATTAAAATCTTGCAGCGGATTGTTTTTCATGAACCCGGCTTCCACGGCCTTGTCAATGGCCTCCTTCAATTGTGCGGCTGAACCAATGCAGATTTGTTCCTCATGGTCTTCCGTTGCCCAGATGGGCAGGGGCACACCCCAGTAACGGGACCGACTGAGGTTCCAGTCCTGCAGGTTTTCCAGCCAGTTCGAAAAGCGTCCGGTGCCGGTGCTTTCGGGTTTCCATCTGATGGTGGAGTTCAGGCCGATCAGGCGGTCTTTTACGGCTGTTGTCCGTATAAACCAGCTGTCAAGCGGGTAGTACAGGATGGGCTTGTCGGTACGCCAGCAATGGGGATAGGAGTGTTCGTATTTTTCTGCCCTGAAAGCCCTGTTTTCTTTTTTGAGTTTGATGATGATGTCCACATCCACCGGCCGCTCTTCTATGGGGTCATTTTCGCCGGCATACTCGGGCTTTACGTAGCGACCGGCAAATTCTCCCATTTCCTCCACAAAGCGACCTTTTTTGTCCACCATGGTGAGCGATCCAAGACCGTACTCCTTACCGATTTTGAAGTCGTCAGCACCGAAGCTTGGAGCAATGTGAACAATCCCTGTGCCGTCTTCTGTGGTGACAAAATCGCCAAGCATTACACGGAAGGAATCACCTGTTTCCGGCTGGGCATAGGGAAGCAGCTGCTCGTACCTGACGTTTTCAAATTGTTCACCCCTGTAGGTGCCCACCACCTTGTAAGGGATTTTCTTGTCGCCCTCCTTGTAATCATCCAGGTCCATCCCGGCATTTTTCGGATTGAAGAAATTATCCATGAGTTCCCTGGCCAGTATAACGGTGATCGGGGTGTGGGTATAGGCATTGTAAGTGCGTACCTTCACGTAATCGATTTTGCTGCCCACGGCCAGACCGGTGTTGCTGGGCAGGGTCCAGGGGGTGGTGGTCCATGCCAGCAGGAATATTTCATCTTCGTCCTGGTCAAAAAGGAACTCGGAGGTATTGTTGCGTACCACCTTGAATTGGGCGGTCAGGGAGTTGTCTTTGACATTGCGGTAACAGCCGGGTTGGTTCAGTTCGTGGGTGCTGAGTCCGGTTCCTGCAGCCGGAGAATAGGGCTGTATGCTATATCCTTTATACAGCAAACCTTTTTCGTGCAGCTTGCTCAACAGGTGCCAGACTGTTTCGATGTACTTGTTTTCGAATGTTATGTAGGGGTCACTGAGATCAACCCAGTAGCCCATCAAACGGGTCAGTTCATCCCAGGTGTCTTTGTACTTCATGACGTCCTTGCGGCACGCCTTATTGTAATCTTCAATGGAAATGGTTTTTCCGATATCTTCTTTGGTAATGCCAAGTAATTTCTCAACGCCAATTTCTACCGGGAGCCCATGCGTATCCCACCCCGCTTTACGGTTTACATAATAGCCCTTTTGTGTGCGGTAACGGCAAAAGATGTCTTTGATGGCGCGGGCCATGACATGATGAATCCCGGGAAGTCCGTTGGCAGAAGGGGGACCCTCATAGAACACCCATGGTTGTGCATCCTCGCGGATTTTCAGGCTTTTTTCAAAGGTGTTGTTTTCTTCCCAGAAAGCACGGACTTCTTTGCCGATGCGGGGCAGATCCAGTGACTTGTATTCGGTGTATTTTGGCATGCTGATAAACAAGTTTCGTTTCCCTTTGTGTTTCAGGGAAATAATTTGATTTTAAAGCCGCAAAATTATAAAAAATATTCGTATGAAAGGTGAAATTATGCAAAGTTCACCGACAGGGATGACTGCTTCCTGGCTGGTTGCAGAGATGACTGGTTCAAAGCTGTATTACTGTGGCAAGATCCTGAAAAACAACCCCGGGCTTTCGGTAAGTACATATAAATAGCCGTCCGGTCCCTGTTCCACAGTCCTGAACCGGGCCATGCCTTCCAGAAGTTTTTCGGTGTGCACCACGGTGGTGTCGCTGAAAACCACCCTGTGAATGTGTTGATTTGCGAGGGCTCCTACCATCATGTTTTCTTCCCAGCCCGGGTAAAGGTCGCTGTCAACAAAATCCATTCCGCAGGGAGCAATGGATGGGGTCCAGTGAAGGATGGGGTCTATCATTCCGGGTTTGGTGGTGTCGGGGGTAATGATGCTCCCGTCATAATTGACTCCGTGAGTTACCTCGGGCCATCCGTAATTGCCTCCTTTGTGAATGCGGTTAATCTCATCACCCCCTTTGGGGCCATGTTCTACCGCCCATAGCTCTCTTGTTTCGGGATGGATTTTCATTCCCTGGATGTTCCGGTGTCCGTATGACCATATTTCAGGAAGCCCTTCCTCCTCGCCGGCAAATGGGTTGTCTCCGGGTACGGAGCCGTCATCATATAAACGGATAATGGCACCGTTATGGCTGGTTAGATCCTGAGAGGTTTGCATTACACCGCGGTCGCCCACCGTGGTATACAGGTAACCGTGATCATCAAAAACAATACGGCTCCCAAAGTGCTGTCCGGCTCCGGTATGCGGGCTGGCGTGAAATATGACCTCGGTGTCCTGCAATTCATCACCGGTTAGCCGCCCCCGTGCTATGGCTGTGCTACCCCCGTCATCTCCCTGCTTTGCAAATGCCAGGTATATCATCTGGTTGTTTTCATAATCGGGATGGAGTTCCACATCAAGCAGCCCCCCCTGGCCTCTTGCCCAGATATCGGGCAGCCCTGATACGGGGGAGTCCGCCAGATGCCCGTCTTCCCATATGCTCAGCCTGCCGGGGCGTTCAGCTATCAGGATTCTTCCGTCAGGAAGGAACGCCAGGCCCCATGGGTGTTCCAGGCCTGTTGCCAGTGTGTCTACCTCAAAATTGATCTCTTCAGAAGATATAAGGGTGGGCGTCTGGGTGGAATTGCTGTTGGAACAGCCAAACCAGAGGGTTGCGGCCAGCAAAAAAAGCAATGATTTCATAAGGTTCATTTTTTGGTTTTAATTAAAGTTACAAAAAAATCGGAATATTATTTTGCTGAAAATATGGATGTTAGGTCAATCTGAATACAGGTGGATATGTGGCAATACAAATGATATATAAAAAAAATGCTTGTTAGTATAATTAATTACTATATTTGGCCCTATATAAATATTGTTTCAATGAGAATATATTTCAATAATTCGGTCTGTAAGAAATGTCCTTACAGTGAGTTTCCCATATGTCATTACAAAGAAACTTTCTATAAAATGGTTCCCAGGCGTAGAAGCAGACTCAAACTGATTCATAAATGTCAGTATTACAGAAAAATATTCCGGAAGGGTCAGTTGGTGTTGGTTGACCTGGTACAACGGGTGCCTGGCAAGAACGGAGACTGGGAAAAGGTTACCATTCGGAGAGATGTTCCTGGTTTTATTGCAGGTATTCGTGGGACCAACTTTTTGGTGGAATTATTCGACGCGGTGGACCTCAATGACCAAAAAGCCGAAAAGCAAGATGGTTTATGGATTAAAACCAGGCTGACCACTTTAAAGCCTGCCCGGGAGATCCGCCGGCTGCTGATCGGAAAAAAACAGGTTGAGCGGGTTTATACACTGAATGTAAAAAGGTCTTCCCTGATTTATAATTAATTATATTTTATTATTGCTTCTTTCGGCAGGGTTTCATATGCTATTTTGGATATCCGCAGGTTTCTATTCAACCGGCCGCTTTTTCCGCCTTTCATCCTGCACGATACGATTCGGGAGATGTATTTGAAAAAACCGGGGTTAAATTTACAATAAGTGCTTAAATTTGTAGGTTTAAAAATATTTCCCCCGTTAAATTCCGTGGGGTTTGGATAATTCGCCTTTCTGATGAACAAAGCTTTCCGGTGGGGCATATTTTTTCTGGTGTTTTTTACCGGGGCCAGCGCAGTGGCACAGATCAGCGAACCCGGCGTGCCTCCGGGATTTGATCTTCCCCTGACCCGTTCAGCACTGGCATTTGAAGAAATGCCCGCTGTTGATACAGCATCTTTGATGGCTGAAGATATGGTGCTGGATACCATCATGGATATCCCCTGGCGCTTTGGCGAAAATATCTCCGTGAATCTTCATCCGGAGAACGCCGGAACATGGGATGAGTTTCCTGACGGTACCAGACTGTGGAGGTTGGGTATTGCATCGCCCGGGGCCTACAGCCTTAACCTGACTTTTGATGAGTACAAGCTTCCGGAAGGGGCATCTTTATACATCTATGACACAGACCACTCGCATATACTGGGTGCATTTACCCACCGGAACAACCAGGATGACCTGTATTTTGCCACGACCCTGATTCCCTCGGATTCAATTGTCATTGAATATGTGGAGCCTCCGGATGTGGATTTTCCCGGCCGGCTCAACCTGCAAACGGTTACTCATGCCTACCGCGATCCCGGTGGATTTGTGAAATCTTTTGGCAGCTCAGGATGGTGCAACCTAAATGTGGCCTGTGAGGAGGCTGAGGGCTGGGAAGATCAGATCAGTTCGGTGGTAATGCTGCTTACCGGAAGCAACGGTTTCTGCAGTGGGGTGATGATCAATAATACCATGAATGATGCCCGTCCCTTTCTTTTGTCGGCCAATCATTGTTACCGGAACCCTTCCACCGTTGTGGCCTGGTTCAACTGGGAAAGCCCGGATTGTGAAGACCCTGAGGAGTCTCCCCCCCATGATGCGCTTAGCGGAGCGGTGAGCCTTGCCCGGCACCCGGGGTCAGATGTATGGCTTCTTGAACTGAACCATGATGTGCCGGAGTCTTACAATCCTTTTTTTGCAGGATGGAACCGCACGCTTGAGGAGGAACTAACGGACACCATTGCGGGGATTCATCATCCAAGGGGTGATATCAAAAAATTTAGTTTTGCCGAAGGGGGTGTGCAGGCTGCTTCTTATCTTGGCAATCCCGGCTCAGGCGACACGCACTGGCACATTACCTGGAGCGGCGGAACCACCACTGAACCCGGATCTTCCGGCTCCCCCATTTTTGACGGCCGGGGGCGCATTATCGGACAATTGCACGGCGGGTATGCAGCCTGCGGCAATACCCGCCCCGATTGGTACGGCCGTTTTGGGGTCTCCTGGGAAGGCGGCGGAACAGAGGAAACCGGTCTGCGCCACTGGCTGGATCCGTTGAATGCAGACCCGCAGGCAATTGACGGATTCGACCCCTTTGCAGACCCGGTTGCTGCAATCTCATCGATTGAAGGATTTGCGGAGTCAACGGAGACTGTTCACCTGGAATGGACCCTGAATGAAGAAGGTGACCCGGTGGCCATTGCGTTCAATACCGAAGACCGCTTTGGACGACCGGCAGGAATTCTTGCAGTTAATGACAGTATCCATGGCGGTGGTAAGATCATTTACCTGGGCTACGATACCACTCTGCTTAGAAAGGATCTTCAACCGGGCATGGATTACTATTTTTCTGCATGGTCATTCAATAATACTCCGGGGTATTCCCCGGGACTAAAAACGGCTGTGTCAACACCCTGTCCTGATTATTTTTCCTTGCCGTTTTCAGATGATTTCCGCGAAGGACGACTCTCGGGCTGCTGGGAAGAAGATTTTGCCGGGGGTGCTGCTTCATGGAGTGTAACCGGCGACTCCGAATATTTGCCAGACTCGGCGGCAGTGGGAAGCTATGCGCTGATGTTTGACCAGGAAGTTGACGATGCCGGTCATGCAACCCGGTTGGTTGGCCCGCCCATGCAGTATGGCGACTATGATTACGGACATTTGTCGTTTTACATGGCTGGATTGGAGTATAATACCGGGAAGGTATCGGTAACTGTTATGTTCAGGGAAAAAGGGGATGAAAACTGGAATGCTTTGGCAGACTTTGAAGCATCGCCCAATGGCTGGGTGTTGCATGAGGTTGAGCTTCCTCCCGCTGCACAAGGCTTTCAGCTGGCCTTTCTGCCTTTAAACATTGTTGATTCGGGTGGTGTCCTTCTGGACGGCGTTAGCGTGAAAGGAAATTATAGTGCAGCATTTCCCGGGCCGAAAAATTTTGTGCTTGATGAAGCCGGATCAGATTATGTGCGCCTGACCTGGGAAAGACCTTATGAATTATCAGGAGGTGAGCATGATCCTGCTTTGGAGGGATATCGTGTTTACCGCAATGATGTACTGCAACATGAAACAGCAGACCCGGATGCGCTTTCCTTTTTGGATAAAGGGATGGCAGTAGGGCGTTACCGGTATTATGCCCGTGCGGTTTATTCTGATCCATACGGGCTTTCCGATGCCACTTCCGAAGTCATAGGCCTGGTTGAGGAGGGGCCGGTCACTTATAATCTGAATATGGCAAGTGAGGGGGCAGGAAAGACATATCCCCGGGAAGGGACTTACCTTTACAATGAGGGAGCAGAAATTACCATCAGGGCAAAGCCGGATACCAATGCCCGCTTTGTGAGATGGGTGGTTAACGGGGAGGAGTTCTCCGGAGATCCCGCCAAAGAAATCACCGTGAGTAATGAGCTGGACATAAAGGCCATTTTTGCACCCGTAGAGCATGAAGTTGTGCTGGCCTCTTATCCTGAGAATATTGGTGTACAAAGTGGTGGGGGCAACTATGCCCATGGAAGTCTGGCTTCTGTTGAAACAAGCCTGCCTGAAAACGTTAAATTTCTTGACTGGCGTAAAGGAAATCATGTGGTGTCTGTGCTGCCTGCTTTTGATTATCCGGTTTATGCATCCGACACCCTGGTAGCTCATTTCCATGTGCCGGTATACCGGGTTGCTGTAGATGTGGATCCGCTTAACGGAGGCAGGATAGCTGGTGCCGGTGAATTTTACCTGGGTGATCAGGTAAGCCTGGAAGCTACACCGGGAAGCGATTTTCTGTTCTCACACTGGGAGTTAGACGGGGAAGTGGTTCATGAATCGTCACAGTACAGTTTTACATTAGAGGGACCTTTATCATTGACCGCTGTGTTTAAGGAAAAACCCCTTGCGCTTGAAATCAGGGTTATGCCGCATGAAGGCGGGGAGACCATGCCCGGGGGAGGGGTTTCCAGGCATGAGGTGGGAGATGTGGTGGAACTGGTGGCTGCTCCCGCTATGGGTTTCAGAATGAGCCACTGGGACATTGACGGCAGGCAGGTCTTCAATGACGTGGCTCAGATTGTTATGCGGGGAGATATGGTGGCCACAGCGGTCTTTGATTCTCCTGTTTCTGCGGACGCTCCGGATGGTAAGCAGGTCAGGGTTTTCCCGAACCCGGTCAGGCACAGCCTGACTGTCAGCTGGCCTTCCGGAACTGGAATCCGGGACATTCGCCTGAAGACTCTTGATGGGCGGACTGTATATGAGCGTACCATTCAATCCGGCGAAGACGGGGGAGAGGTTGAGTTGTCTGTGGCAGATTTATCACCAGGGGTGTATATTATTCGTCTTGCCGGTCCGGATGAGCCTGTAATCAGAAGAGTATTGGTTTATTAAACAGATCTGAAAGTGGAATTTGTGTTTATACTCAGTTCGCCCGCGCGTGAGGAGAATGTAGGTGCGGCTGCACGGGCCTTAAAAACCATGGGAATGGAAGAGCTGCGCCTGGTGAACCCGTTATGCGATCATTTGGGTGACAGGGCCCTTGCCACAGCTCATGGTTCCGGTGGTATTCTTGAGGATGCCGTGGTATATCCTTCACTTCCTGAGGCTGCTGAAGATCTTTCGCTGCTGATCGGCTCCGCGGCCAAAAAACGCAACATCCGTGAAGACCGGCATCCTGTGAATGAGCTGCCCGCTATGTTGAAAAGCAAGGAAGGTTTGCTTAAGCGTGTAGGGATTGCTTTTGGGGGTGAAGAATCGGGTCTGTCTAACCGGGAGCTGGATCAATGTGACCTGCTTACCACCATTCCCATGGTCAGGAAATATCCCTCACTGAACCTGGCCCAGGCTGTGATGGTTTATGCATACACTCTTTCGGAACTAACCCTGAACATTGCATCGAAAAAACAAATCCCTGCAACCGGTGATGAACTGAAAGTGGTAAAGGAGAAAGCCATGCAGGTTTTATCTGATGTGGAGATTCCTGAAGACCACATCATCCACCGTCGCATCATGGAAAGGCTGATGATGCTTGACCAGGACGATATGCACCTCTTTCACTCGTTTTGTAAGTTCTACCTGAAAAAGTACCATGGCAGAATCAAGTAATGGTCGTGGCTTCGCCACTCTGGTTAGTCGGGTGCTTCGCACCCTCCATTGTTGGTTTTCATGGGCAGAGAGCACTGGCGATAGCCCATGAACCGTGGCCGGAGCCACGCGGTTGTTGGTTAGTCGGCGCTGCGCGCCTCCGGTTGGTCGGGGGCTTTGCCCCCTCCGGTTGTTGGTTAACGGCGCTTCGCGCCCTGGTTGTTGGTTCTCACGGGCCGTGTGTTGGGAAAGCTGCCTGGGGCTTGTTCTTTGGCCTGAGAGGTTGTTGGTTAACGGCGTGTGTCATAGTAACATACGATCCACCGGTTACAGCAGAACAAGGTATGCTGCAGCAAGCAGGCCACCGACCAGCATTATGACACTGGGCCCGAAGCAACAATTCAATTATCCGTAATTAATCAGATACGACCTGTGAACCGTCTGGCGGCCGGATTGGCCTGCGCGGCAGTGAACCGCCCGTAGATTTTAGCAAGGCAGCCCGCCAGCGAGCGGGGGGGATGCACCCAACAACCGGAGTGCCGTCTGCTACGACTAACCAACAATCCGTTACCGGTGGGTCAAATTTTACTGCTTGTGGCTGATCATTTTCCGGGCGAGGCTGATATAGACGGTGCGAAGGCGTTTGCCGAACAGCAGTGCCGAACCCAGGCACACCAGCGAGAAGACAAATACCGTAAATGGTACGCCGATATATTCTGCCACGCTGCCTGCCAGCAGGCTTCCCAGCGGAGTGATGCCCATGAAGGTCATGCTGTACAGGGAAACCACCCGTCCGCGTTTGTCCTCATCGGCAATGCTTTGTATCAGTGTGTTGGTGCTGTTGAAATGTACGATCATCCCGAATCCTGTTACCACCATGGCCAGGAGGGAAAGGAGGGTAAAAGAGGAAAGGGCGAATACAGCCAGTCCGATGGCAAACATCAGTGAGGCTTTCAGGGTAATTCCGGGGATTTTGTGAATATCTTTTCTGGAAGCCAGAAAGAAGGCCCCTGTGAGGGCCCCGGCCCCCAGTGCTCCTGTGAGTATGCCCAGCATTTCGGATTCACCGCCCAGTACGTCGGCGGCAAAAATGGGCAGCAGGGCCTGGAACGGAAGGCCGAAAAAGCTGCTGAGGGCCACCAGGGTGATCAGGTAGCGCAGTGTGTGGAATGACCATGCATAACTTACGCCTTCGCGCAACTGGGCAAATATAGACCCGTAACGGGGTGGTCGTTTGACTTTCTGTATTCTGATGGCGATCATGGCCGCGATCACGGTAACAAAAGACACCCCGTTGATGAAGAAACACCAGCCCTCTCCCACAAGGGCAATCAGCACCCCGCCAATGGGTGGCCCCACGAAACGGGCCAGGTTATAG
>Ga0207421_10008654_pt1 | contig 10496 bp, 9 predicted proteins | sample SodLakKL_010_SED_4_FD_187542 | JGI IMG/M metagenome (GOLD analysis project Ga0207421, IMG submission 187542) | Alkaline sediment microbial communities from Lake Tanatar, Kulunda Steppe, Russia - 8KL_010_SED (SPAdes) (version 2) | ecosystem: Environmental > Aquatic > Non-marine Saline and...
AAAAGCCGCTACCGAAAGATGCCCCGGACCATGCTGCGTTATGCTATTGAAAAGTTTGAACCGGGTACAAGGAAGAAATTCCTGGCGGGAACAATTTAAGGTTTTTTATGGATCTTACGGACCGCTTAAGGCTATTATATTTTATGGAAAACAAGCCAGCATCATAGCAATAGTGCTCGTATTTCCCGCTTTGTTAATTATAGCGGTTTGATTACTTTTCTTCCTTAAAGGTCTTCATTAGATCAATCAATACAGCTTGCTCAAAACAATGCTAAAAATATTTCTTCTCAGGCAGGAATATTCAGAACTGGATAGAAGTATTATTTAATAAACCCATGGTTCATATATAGAACCATCTAAACCAAAGACAGCGGGAGTCATCATTTGGCTAAAGTTAAAGAAACCAGGACAGTAACTATCGCATTGAGCCTGTTAGACTGGTTTTCCGATCAAAGGCAGGAAATCGGTTTGACGGAGTTCGTTGAATTATCGGGGCTTCCGAAAGCTAATGTGCTCAGGCACCTGACTGCGCTGGAAAACAGCGGTATTTTAAAAAAGGATGCCCATACAAAAAAGTATCATCTTGGATATAAAACGCTGGAGCTCGCTTACCTTGCCAAAAAACAAATCAAACTTAGAGACATGATCATGCCCTATATGAAAAAATTAGGGGAGTTAACGGGGGAAACAATCTGTCTCCAGGTCAGGGATGACCGGTGGGGGATTTGCGTTGAAAGGCTGGATCCGAACAACACCCTGGTCTACCTTCCCCCCATCGGGAGCAGAGAACACCTGCACACCGGGGCATCCCGTAAAGTGCTGCTGGCTCATCTTCCAGATGATCAAATCGAAGCTATTATAAAAGACGGCCTCCCCGCCACGGCAACGAACACTGTAACCGACCCCCAGAAATTACGCCTGGAAATCCAGGCCATAAGAAAACAGGGTTATGCCATTAGCAACAGCGAGCATGTTGACGGGGTAACGGCTCTATCCGGTCCGATCAAAAAAGATGATGGTACCGTTGTGGCGAGCATTTCCATCGTCGGTCCAACCTTTAGAATAAAAGAACAGGAAATAAAATTATACCTTCAATACTTATTGGATGCAGCAGCTGAAGTTTCGAAACAGCTTGGCTATAAAGTAGAAAATTTATTGCAGCAAAAAAATAATCAATATAAAATGGGCGGAGACAGCCTTGATGACTAAAAAAATTGGTTTTATCGGGTTGGGAAAAATGGGAGCACGGATGGCCAGGCGACTGCTTAAGGCCGGCTTTCCGGTTATGGCCCACGATATTTGTTCACAAAAAATGTATACTTTACAAGCTGCCGGGGCCACTACCTACCCTTCAAGCAGGGAACTGGCCATTGAAGCAGACGTCATAATTACCATGCTTCCTCAACCCGGCGATACAGAAAAACTGATGCTGGGCCGTAACGGCATCCTGAATGACCTGAAGCCGGGGAATATCTATATTGATATGAGCACATCTTCCCTTGAACTAACTTTAAGAATCTATGAAGAAACCAAAACCCGTAATTTAAAAATGCTGGATGCACCGGTCAGTGGAGGGATGAGCGGAGCTGAAGACGGGAGCCTGACCCTCATGGTTGGGGGAGAGAAAGATGTATTTTGGGAATGCAGAGCTATTTTTGAAGCCATCGGCACTAAAATCTTATATACCGGACCGGCAGGAAGCGGTGTAACAATGAAACTTTTAAATAACCTGGTCTATTCGGTTAATATCTGTGCCCTTTCTGAAACACTGGCTTTAGGAGAAAGCCTTGGCCTGCGAACTGAACAAATGCTGGAAGCTTTTCAGGGTTCATCGGCAGGTAGTTACTGCGTTGATAAAAAAGCGCCGACTTACATCATCCCGGGCGATTTCAGCTCCGGTTTTAGTACTGACAACCTCCTTAAAGATATCGGCCTGGCCATGGCTTTGACAGGAAGTAATAATTATAAACCTGTTTTCTGTGAGCTGGCCCAAAGATATTTCCAAACCGCCCGAGAGCGAGGATTGGGAGGTGAAGACAACTCTGCAGTAATAAAAGTTTTCCGGGCTTTAATAAATTCCTGACATCTTGACCCGAAATCAATGAAAGGTGTTAGCAATTCTCGTCCTCCAATATCTAAATGTGAAAGGATTTAAGTGATACGATGCCATCTTTACCTGAAGTCAAAAAAGATTACGGTAGACAAAAATTCCTGATTAACGGCGAATGGGTTGATTCAAAATCTGAGAAGCTAAATGATAATCTAAACCCGGCCACAGGTGAGGTCATTTCACAATTTCCGGAAGCGACGGAAGAAGAAGCTCGCCATACCGTTAAAGCAGCTTATGAAGCTTTTAAAACCTGGAGCAACTATCCAATCCGGGATCGGGCCGCGATGCTTTTTGATATGAGAGCAAAGTTTGAAGAACATTTCGATGAACTTTGCCGCGTTCTTAGCCAGGATCACGGCAGGACCATCGGAGAGGCCCAGGGTTCGGTGCGCCGGGTTATCGAAAACATTGAATCGGCCTGTTCCGCAATCTATGCCCTCCCTAAACAGAATGAACATGTGATGCAGCTGGCCCGCGATATTGATCAATACTTAACCTGGGAACCACTGGGGCCTTTCCTGATTATTACCCCCGGCAATATCCCTATGCATTCCTGGTCATCATTTGTTCCTTACGCCCTGGCAGCAGGATGCACGGTTGTGGTCAGTCCCAGCCGCCAGGATCCGGTGGCTGCCGAATATATAAACCGGGTGGCCCAGGAAGCCGGGTTCCCCCCCGGTGTTATTAATATGATTCATGGCGGGCGGGAAATCAATAAGGGGATATTGTCCCAGCCGGAAATTAAAGGGGTCGGCTTTATCGGCTCCAATCGCGCCGGTCACGAACTGTTTGAAATCTGCGGTAAATTACGCAAGACTTCATCAATAAACGGAAACGGTAAAAACCACGTCGTGATCATGCCCGACGCCAACCTCGATGAAGGGGTCCAGTGGATGCTCCGGTCCTGTTTCGGGATGGGGGGACAGCGCTGCCTGGGAGTCGATAACATTGTCCTGATCGGAGATATTTACGATGAATTTAAGGCTAAATTCGTTGAAGCAGCAAAAGCAATTAAACTGGGTTACGGCCTCAACCAAGATACGGAATTAGGGCCTATGGCCACCCGCAACGGCAAAGAAAATGTAGTTAAATGGATTGAAGAAGCTCTCTCCGAAGGAGCCACAATGGTCCTTGACGGCCGCAATCCTGAAGTAGAGAATTACCCAAACGGGTTTTTCCTGGCCCCTACCATCATAGATGACGTCCACGTTGACATGGAAACCGCCAAAGTGGAATCGTTCGGGCCGGTAGCCGCTTTAATCAGGGGCAGCAGCCTGGAAGAAAGCATTGAATGGATCAATACCAAGACTTATCTTGGCCACTCGGCCTGTATTTTAACCGGCAGCGGCAGCAATGCCAGAAAATTTATCCGCGAAGTTAACGTGGGCAACGTGGGGGTTAATATCGGGGTGGCTCAACCCTATGCCTTCTTCCCCCTGGGCTCCCGCCGGGACTCGTTCGTGGGAACCGCCAAGTCGAGAATGGCCTCGATGAGAATGTTCATGGACGAAAAAACAGTCTGCACCCGCTGGGTATAATACTTTATAAGGAGTCGATTATGATGGCTGAAACAGCTAAAATAAGGAAACTCTACACCTTTGTGGAGGAAACTCATGCCGATGGGGTTAAGGAGCTGAAAAAACCGACCCGTAAAGCAGCAGCCGCGGCAGTCTTTAAGAACCCCTTCGTGGATAGGTACGAGGAAAACCTGGATCTTTTATATGGCTGGAGCGAAACCCTGGGCGAAATGCTGACCCAGAAAGCAGTTAAAGCCCTGGGTATCGAACCGGAAAAAGTGGAAAGCTACGGCAAAGCAGCCCTTGTCGGCGAAAAAGGCGAGCTTGAGCACTGCGCGGCAATCCTGCATCCGAAACTGGGCAAACCGATGCGCGATAATGTCGGCGGCGGCAAATCGATCATTCCTTCGGCCAAAAAGCTGGGTTTTCCGGGCGCGGCCATAGACGTCCCCCTGCATTACAAGGATGCCGCGTACGTGCGGACCCACTTCGATGCAATGGAGGTCCGGCTGCCTGATGCCCCCCGCTCCGATGAACTGGTGCTCATAGTAGCCATTACTGACAGCGGACGGCCTTTCCCCAGGATTGGCGGTTTAACTATTGAGGAAGCCAAAGGTGAAGACGGCCTGCGTTAATAACAACTGGAGGTGTGAAAAATGGCCTGTAAAGCCTTTATTAATATCGGGAAAATAGTAAGCGGGGCCATTGATAACCCTGTTTTAGACGGCGATACAATCATAGTAGAAGACGGGTTGATTGCAGCGATAGGCACCGCAGACCTGTTGGATAAATACCAGGCAGATCAGATCTTCGATGTTAAAGGAACAACGGTGACACCGGGGCTGATCGATTCTCATGTTCATCCCGTCCTCGGCGATTTTACCCCGCGCCAAAAAACCCTGGACTTTCTTGACAGCGCCCTTCACGGCGGGGTTACAACCATGATCTCGGCCGGCGAACCGCATACGCCGGGACGCCCAAAAGATCCCGATGGAGTAAAGGCGCTGGCTGTCTTGGCTCATAAATCTTTTTACAACCTGAGGCCGAGCGGGATCAAAGTTCATGCCGGGGCTGTAATTTTAGAAAAAGGGCTAACCGAAAAAGATTTCGAGGAATTGTCCCGCCAGGGAGTGTGGCTGGTAGGCGAGATCGGCCTGGGCAGCGTAAAAACAGCAGATGAAGCGGCAACCATGGTCGGCTGGGCTAAAAAAAACAAGATGAAAGTGGCTATCCACAGCGGCGGCACTTCCATACCGGGAAGTTCGGCTATTACAGCCGATATGGTTATGGCTATCAACCCCACCGTTGTCTCTCATACCAACGGCGGGCCCACCGCTTTACCGGAAGATGAAATCGACAGGCTAATTGAACAAACAGAATTGCCCCTGGAGATTGTACAGTGCGGCAATATTAAAGCAGCCGTATTTATAGCCACCAGGCTCAAAGAAAAAAATCAACTGCACCGGATTATCATGGGGAACGATTCTCCTTCGGGAAGCGGCATTATTCCGCTGGGCATCCTGCGCACCATGGCCCAGGTTGCTTCGCTGACCGGGATCGAGCCGGAAAAAGTGGTGGCCATGGCTTCCGGCAATACTGCCGGCATCTACGGTCTGAACTGCTCCCTGGTTGAACCGGGCCGGGAAGCCGACCTGGTTGTCATGGACGCCCCCATCGGCTCGGCGGGGCAAGATGCCATGGCGGCGCTGCAAAAAGGCGATCTGCCCGGCATTTCGCTGGTTATGATCGACGGAGAAGCAAAAGTCTTTAAAAGCAGGAATACACCACCGGCTACCCGCCAGGTTGAAGTTAGTTAATTATAATAGGCCTGATCTGAAAACCGGGTGATAATGTGGTTTTAATTGACAATGAAAAGTGCACAACCTGCGGCAATTGTGTCATTGATTGCCCCGTAGGAGCCCTCAAAATTGAACAAGACACTTTATTGGTCAGTAATAAATGTGTCCATTGCGGTGTTTGCATGCGGGTATGCCGGTATGAAGCTGTTTCGCTCCCCTCTGATTTGCCAGAAACAGCAATAACCTGCACAAGCTGCCCGATTCGCTGTGCAATTCAACCGGGCTACTTTGGAGCATGCCGCCGTTATCTCAATATCAGGGGCAGTCTGGTCCGGGACAGGGAACCGGTCCTGGATCCGCCCCTCACCAGCAGAACAAATCCGGCTATAAATCAACCCCTGATTACCGCTGTGGGGGCAGGCACTACCTACCCATGCTGCAGACCGGCTCCCAGTATCGTCCATGACAGCGTGGACGGTATAGATGTAGTTACTGTTGTAACCGAAGCCCCCCTTAGTTACAGCGGGGTTAAGCTTAAGGTGGACACCAACTTTTTTATCGGAGATGAAGGTGCGAAAGTCAGGAGACAGGGTAGAGTCATAGGTATGATTGAAACCGAAGAATATGGCTCTAAAATGATTGCCATCGGTGGAGCCAACCGGTTAACCGGTAGAAACGGCTTTCTTGCCGCCAGGACAGTCGCTGAAATATGCAACGGTGAACCGGTTGAATTAAAAGTCGACGGCGGGGTTGAATTATCCCTGCAGGTAGGGAAAAAACCGGTGATCGACGGTATTGAAGATTCTAAGATGAGGGTTGGCTGCGGTAGCGCCACTATCGGGATGTTTGCTGAAAGCCTTGCCGCCGTAGTGGATGAAGCAATTATTCTCGATCATCATGTAGTCGGCCTGTTATCGGAACATCCCGCCGGAGACTATATTAACTTAAAATGGAGCGGCATCACTCCCAGGGCCCGCAAAAGCACCAGGGGCCGTTACTTTGGTGAACACGGCTCCGGCTGGGGAGGAACCAATATCAAACAACCCCGGGAAGCGATCATGGCTGTAGACCAAACTACCGCTGTCCCCGGGATTAAAATCCTGGTCACTGAAACTACCGGACAAGATGCAGCGCTGTTTACTTTAGACAATGATTTTGAGATCAGAGCAATCCCCCTCACCATGGCAGTCCGTGATACAGTAAAGCTCATTTCAGATTCCTGCCAGGAGGCCCGCGTTTCTGCAATCTATACCGGGGGCACCGGAGGCAGCGCCAGGGCCGGGGTTACAAAATACCCGGTTAAATTAACAGAAGCAATCCATAATGGAGAAGCAACTTTAACCATTGGAGGAGCGCCGACCTATATTCTGCCCGGCGGGGGCATTAATTTCCTGGTAGATGTTGAAAAAGTGGTGCCCCGTTCTTTTACCTGGGTCCCGACTCCGGCTACGGTGGCGCCTGTGGAGTATACGGTGACCAGGCAAAAATATAGTGAAATGGGCGGGCATATTGATCATATGATCAAACTCTCCGCAATAAAAAACAAAAAAAAGAATTGAATTATTCAGAGGCAGTAAGTAAAGGATGAAAAAAATGCTCCATTTTATCGGGCCCGGAAAATGTTATTTAGACTATGGACCGGTTCAAATGTATATTACAGCTGTCGCGCCTGATAAGCCTTTGCACGAAGTACTTAAGACAGTTAAAAACCTGGTTCATAATTTGCTGGAAGATTTAAGCGCGTGCCTGGATCAAGCCAAACTGCCGGCCGGCGAACTGGATCATGAAGATAACAGGCCGGTTATTTTTAAGGCCATGCTAAAGGCAGTTAAAGCTGCGGGCGATCCTTCTCTTACGCCCATGGCTGCTGTGGCCGGTTCATTTTCTGACGCTGTAGCGGCTTATCTGTTAAAAAAGGGTGCCACCTATTTAATAGTGAACAACGGCGGTGATATCGCTTTCTATCAGGATCAAGCTCAAAAACTAAAAATCGGCTTGAAGCCTGATTTAAACCAGGAGCGCTGCAGCCACTTTTTAACCGTAAATAACACCAATTGTTGCCCGGGCATTGCGACCAGCGGGCTGGGTGGGAGAGGATTTACCATGGGCATAGCGTCTTCTGTAACCGTACTGGCCTCTGACAGCGCCACAGCCGACGCCTGTGCCACGTTAATAGCCAACAAAACTTCAGTTGATGATCCCGCCGTAGTTAAAGTCCCTGCTGAAATGTTGGATCCGCAAACCGATCTTCGAGGAAAAGCGGTCACTTTAGAATGCACCGGCCTAAAGGCGGAGCAATATCTGGAAGCAGTACAATCAGGCCTCACAGCGGCAAAAAAACTGATAGACAAAAAGGTGATCAAGGGCGCAGTTTTATTTGCCGGACCCTATGTTTCAGCTGCACCGGAAATAATAAGGGCTGCTATTGAACCGTTTAATGAGCAGGATCCTGCAATTCTGGACCGGGAGGGGGAGCGGCTTTGTCCAACTATCATGTCATAGGAAAGACTGAACAGCGACTTGAAGGCTGGGCTAAAGTAACCGGTGAAACCCGGTTTACCGCTGACATGAAGTTACCGGGCATGCTCTATTCAGGAGTATTGAGAAGCAAAATTCCCCATGCCCGCCTCCTTTCAATTGATACGTCAGAAGCGCTGTCCGTCCCCGGTGTGCGAGCTGTTTTAACTGCTGCCGATATCCCCGGTCGCAATGGAGTGGGCATAATCGTCAAAGATGAGCCGGTCTTAATCCGGGACCGGATCCGCCGGGTCGGCGATCCACTAGCCCTGGTGGCAGCAGACACCAGGGAAGCTCTTGATATTTCCCTGTCCCGGATCCGTTATAAAATCAAAGTACTGCCGGCCGTCTTTTCTGCGGAAGAAGCCATGAGTGATAATGCCCCCACTATTCATGAAAAAGGCAATATCCTGCTTCACAGAAAAATCAGGCACGGCAATATCGAAAAAGCGCTGGAGAAAGCGGAAGTAATTATTGAAAACCGCTATGAAACACCCTTTGTCGAACATGCTTACCTGGAGCCCGAAGCAAGTATGGCCCAAAGAACCAATGACTCCATAACAGTTTGGACCTCGACACAGAACCCTCATTTTGACCGGGGAGAAGTAGCTTCGGCTCTGGGGCTTGAACAAAACCGGGTCCGCATAGTCCAAATGCCGACCGGAGGTGGTTTCGGCGGAAAACTTGATATTTCGACCCAGTGCCATACAGCCTTGTTGGCCTGGCACACCCGCCGTCCGGTTAAGCTGGTTTATGACAGGGAAGAGTCCTTTATTGCTTCCGGCAAACGCCATCCCTACATTATAGATTACCTCACCGCTGCAGACAGGCAGGGCAAACTTGTAGGGGTTAAAGTGAAAATAATTGCCAATACCGGCGCTTATGCTTCTTACGGCCCCGGGGTGGCAACCCGGGCTGCAGTTCATGCCACCGGACCGTATTATGTGCCCAATGTCCATGTAGACGCCTATGCTGTTTATACCAATAATCCGTACTGTGGGGCCATGCGGGGATTTGGAGTGCCCCAGATCGGTTTTGCTCACGAAACCCAGATCGATCTGCTGGGTGAAAAGGTTGGCCTTGATGCATGGCAGATCCGGGCCAAGAATTTTTTCCGACCGGGCCTAATTACTTCAACCGGACAGTTGCTTGAACAGAGTCTGGGAATAGGGGAAACCTTAAATAAGGTCAGGGAAAAAGTTAACAGTTTAGAAAAGATAAAACTTGATTAAAGGAGGCGCCGGCTTGAAAAAAAGAGGCTGGGGAATAGGTTGCATGTGGTATGGTATCGGTAATACGGCACTGGCTAATCCTGCCGGCGCGTTTATTGATCTCTTAAATGACGGCACGGTTATTCTTTTAACAGGCTGTGCAGATATCGGTCAGGGATCAAATACAGTTCTGGCTCAGATCGCAGCTGAGGTACTCGGCGTTGAAGTATCAAAAATAAGAGTCATCTCCGGAGACACGGGAGTAACCCCTGAAGGAGGGGCAACTTCTGCGAGCAGGCAAACTTATATATCCGGAAACGCGGTCAAAGAAGCAGCCCTGCAGGCTCAAAAACCACTCCTGGAAAAAGCTGCTGCCATCTTAAGTGTCCCGGTGGAAGAACTGGTCTGCCGGGCCTATAAAATATTTCCTCGTTTCGATCCGGAGCGAAGCGTTAAATTGCAGGACATGATTATCAAATGCCGCCGTGAAGGGAAAATGACCCTGGGCCACGGCTGGTTTAACCCGGTGACAACAGGCCTCGACGAAGAGACCGGAAAAGGAGTCCCTTATGCCACCTATGCCTATGCCACCCAGTGGGCTGAAGTGGAAGTTGATACAGAAACAGGCCAGGTTGAAGTCATTAAACTAATTTGTGCTCATGATGTCGGCCAGGCTATTAACCCCGGAGCAGTGGAGGGCCAGGTAGAAGGCGGATGTGTGATGGGTTTGGGCTATGCCCTGATGGAAGAATTGGTTATGGATGAAGGGGCCATTCTAAATCCAGGTTTTTCCAACTATTTAATTCCCACTGCGAAAGATGTGCCTGACATAGAGACCATCATTGTAGAGGATGAAGAAATTAGCGGACCCTTTGGGGCCAAGGGGGTTGGGGAGCCACCACTGATCCCAACTGCTCCGGCCATTTTGAACGCCATCAGCAATGCCACCGGGATCCGCTTTACCAAATTGCCTGTAAAAGCGGAAGACATCCTTGCTGCTCTTGCTCAAGCTGAACGGCAGCATTAAAGGGAGGTGATCATCTACTGTTGTTAGCTTGACTTTTTGTCGCTTTTAAATATTACATAAAAAAGAGGAGTGTATCTCGAAATGAAAAACAACATATTGAGGTTGGCAATTATTATGGGCCTGGCCCTGATCCTGATTTTTGCTTTCATCGGCTGTGCTCCAGAAGAAGCGCCGGTTGATGAAGAACCTGAAGATGCCGTGGAACCGGATCCAGAACCCGATGAAGAACTGGAAACCATGGAGTTAAGTTTCAGCACCTGGCATGTCCCGGCCAGCGCAGAGTGCACATCAGTGTGGGATCCAATGCTTGAAGAA
>Ga0207421_10008655_pt1 | contig 10495 bp, 12 predicted proteins | sample SodLakKL_010_SED_4_FD_187542 | JGI IMG/M metagenome (GOLD analysis project Ga0207421, IMG submission 187542) | Alkaline sediment microbial communities from Lake Tanatar, Kulunda Steppe, Russia - 8KL_010_SED (SPAdes) (version 2) | ecosystem: Environmental > Aquatic > Non-marine Saline and...
CACTTATACCTGCACCGCATTTTAAGTTGTTTAATCAGTACTACGACTTCAGTATAAGGGAATACATTACTCCTGGTACCAAAGCCATTTTTTTTGAAATGATACTTAAGACTTAACTGCTAGCCAATACGCTGTCCACAGGGGAAGGTTCTTTCGCTTTTCCTGACGGTCCTCCGCTTCGCTTGAGGAAGATCACGAACCGTCCCCGTGGCTCCGCTCTTCTAAAATCATGCAGGTTAAGTAGTTACCTCAAGACAATCTAAAGGTCCAATCCTGGCCGCTGTTATTGTCCCAATTGTTGGCGCTGTCTTTAAAGCACATGTTCATTTCCTGGCTTGCACTGGCTTCGGTAACACAGGAAAAATTGCCTTCGGGAGTTCGCTCCATAGGGATATCCTGGATGCTTTTCCACCCGTCCATACCTGTGTGGGCCCAAACCGTATCGGCTCCGCTTTGAGCCAGTAGACCGCGATATTCCACCCTTACTTTTTGCCCTCTTTGAGGGGTGCCCGGCTCCAAAGAAATGCGATCATCCAGGTGCATTTAGTGGTTCACCTCCTGCTTATTTTCTTTTTTTATTGTTTACAAGTTATCTGTATTTATGAATTTTATTAGCTGGAATATAATGCACATCTATGTACAGTATAAAAGTTAGCAGCGTGACTTTGCACTTATTGAAAATAGGGAGTTAACTGGAGGTATTATCCATTTAAAATAAGTAATAAATAAATCATTCCGGCAGAAGTATTGTCTTGGGAAAATCCATTATATGGTGCTGGAGTTAGAAGACAAGGTAATCTTCTCCAGCCCTATTTTTTCAAGAAGCTGGCAAAAAGCACAGGTTTCTACAACCGTGGGTTGATGGCACTTGGCGCAGGAAATAAGATCTATTCCGTTTTCTGCATGGGAAAAGTATTCTTTCCCTTTCTTCAAATATCCCCAATAAAATTGCTGCTTGGTGCCCGGAGAGTTCTGTTCCAGGTAGTTAAGGGCATTCTTGTATATCAGGGAACTTGCCCCGGTGGCCATGGGGCATTCTTCTAAAATATAATCTATTTCGTTTAAGAAAGCAAAGGAAGCGGCTTCTTTTTCGGTCAAACGGTATAAAGGTTTAACTTTTTTAACCATGGAAAGGTGGTTGGAGGGCATAACCGGGGACTGCCTGGAAAGATAGCCGGTTTGCCAGTGCATGGTATTACCCAGCAGGGTGGCTGCTTCGTCATCCAGGTTGTGCCCGGTAGCCAGCACCTGGTAAGAAAATTCGAGGGAAAACCGGTTAAATAAATATCTCTTGATGAGTCCACAGGAAGAACAGGGAGGTCGACGTGTTTTTCGAGATATTCCTTTTATCCCCATCCCTAACATATCAGGTAATGAAAGAAGATGCAGATTAAGAGATCTTTTGTAAGCGAAATCCTCACACAACTTTTTTGACCTGAGAGAATAGTCACTTATACCCAGGTCAATGTAAAGACCATCGGCATGGTAACCCAAGCGCTGGAGAACTTCCCATAAAACCAGGCTGTCTTTTCCCCCGGAAACGGCAACCAGTATTTTATCATTAAAAGAAAACATCTTCTCTTTTTTTATGGCTTTTTCTACCTGACCATAAAAGAACTCCCGAAAGTGATCCGCACAAAAACGCGCGTTATGCCTGGGCAGCTTGATCTGAGCTTTTCCCCGGCACTTGATACATTTCAAAGAAAAATCACCTCGTTAACCTCCAGAAATAACGCTTCGAATACTAATCTCATCATCCCGATCAACCATATCTTCTGTTGATAAAAGTTCGTTGCCACGGATTACCATGACACTTTCAGGGTTGAGCTGAAGCTCTTTAAGTATTTTACTAACTTTCATTTTTTTTTCAAAGCGGTATTCATTTTTAGGAGAAGTTTCCAGTTTTACTTTCAACAGAAGCACCTCTCTTGTAAATTCAAAGTTTATTAATTTTTACTGGATAAAACAAGAAGGGAACGGGCGATTATAATAGAATGTTACTAAAAAAAGCTTTTGTTTGCAATCTTCGATACAGAAAACCGGTAAAGACTATGCCCGTATATAAAGAAAGGGGCTATATTTCACTTTTATATTTTTAGGAAGTTCTACTTTAAACAGCAGTTTTTAGGTGTTTATCTCCGGATATAGAACTATGAAGGCGGTGATTAATTAATCCGGTCACTCCCCAGGATAAGATTCATTTTTAACAGGCGCATCATATCGGTACGACTCAGGATTCCCTCGAGATATCCGTCTTTTACTACCAGTACCCTGCTTATATTTTCTACAGCCATTTTAGTCATGATTTTAAACGCTTCTTCGTCGGGGGAAGCTACTATGCATTCCCTTAAAGGGGTCATGATATAAGAGACGGTAAGAAAGGGCCACTTATCCCGGGGAACTTCTTTAATCTGATGAAGAGATACCAACCCGTGCAGGGTAGAACCATAAACCACGGGGAAAGCACTAACCTTGTGAAGGTAAAAATTTTCCACCAGTTCTTGTAATTTCATATCCGGAGGGACGGTGTGTAATTCTGTGGTCATGACTTCCCAGATTTTAACGCCGGAAAAGGCCTGGTGAAAGAGGAGCTGGCTGTAACTTGCCTGTCCGGCCTGGTAAAGCATCCATCCCAGGAATACAAACCAGAGGCCCAGGATGTTACCTAAAATTAGCAAGGCAAAGAAACCATAAGCAATACCTAGAAAAGCAAAAAAACTTCCTATGGCAACGGCCATTCTGGTGGAGCTTAACAGATTCCCTGAGAAGCGCCATATGCTAGCCCTTAATAGTCTTCCCCCATCCAGGGGAAAGGCCGGGATCAGGTTGAAAACACCCATGATCAGGTTAACAGAGGCAAGTTGAATGATAGATATCAGAAGGAGTCCATCCACAGATCTGCTGGTGAAAAAAGCTATGGCCCCAAAAACACCAGCAAGAAACAAGCTCATAAGAGGCCCTGCTGCAGCAATTTTAAATTCGGATACAGGGGTGTGGGGCTCTTTTTCCATCTGGGCTACCCCGCCGAAGATGAACAGAGTAATTTTTCGGATAGATATACCTTCATTAATAGCCGTAAGGGAGTGTGCCAGTTCATGTAAAAGAACCGATACAAATATCATCAAGGTGATTACTATACTGGTAATCCAGTAGTACGCAGTTTCCATGCCCGGGTGGATATTTTGGTACTGCTCACCCAACATGTAACTTAAAAAAATAAAAATTATTAACCAGCTAAAATGTATTTCCAGGTCTATGCCCAGAATTTTACCTGCTCTTAATGAACCGTTCATCTTTCTCACTCTCCTGGGGTGGGAATATTAACTATACACATAAAATAACCTTATTATTTTCTTTGACAAAAACAAATTAAAACCTTCATTTTTTCTAAAAGGCCTGGCAAAAGAGGTGATCATTCTGTCTTACAAGCGTTTGGTAGTGATACTGTTCCTGGATTTTGTAATATTTGCATTATTAATATTGCTTTTTACTTATTTTGGTATGAGTCATGTAATCTTTACTCTGGTAGGCCTGTTAATTCTCCTGTTAGGGGTTTACGATATATCTACCGGTCAGCTTTCTAAAATGGTTGCTCTATTACTTGGCTTACCGATTTTTTCTGGGGTTTCCAGTAAAATCCTTAATTATCTTCCCGTGTTAATATCACTGGGGTTACTGGTATACAGTCTACCTCAGTTTTGGTACCATGGATTGATTAATGATAGCCAGCAAAGAGTAATGCAACAGGCACATCTATCTTCTATGGCCCTGGGCCTGTTAGCAGCTTGTTTACTGATTACCCTGCTGGCTTCAATTATCTATTTCCGGGATACTCGGAAGAAATAACCTCCTATCCAAGCTACTTTTATTGCTGAGTAGTAACAATAAAGTAAACCTGGCATCAACTCAGGTAAAGAGCGTATTTAATTTCTTCTTTGACCATAGCGCTTCTTTCTTGAGTCAGCGCACTTTCCAGCGTGTAACGAGAATAGGGCCCTTCCAACTGCCCCAAAGACCAGGCGGCTTGAGCTCTTATTCCCGGGCGAGTGTGGTGCTTGAAGATCTGGGATAGGGGTTCTGCGGCAAGTTTTTCCCGGGAGTTGCCCAGGTTAATAATAGCATTCCGTAACAGGGTTTGCCGCCCTATCCAGCTGGCTGAAGTTAATCCCACGGTGAGAGAAAATTCTTTTTTGGACATGGATAAAACGGAAAATAAGGCCGGTTCTGAGGGAAAAAACAAGTGCGACAGTTCGTTAAGAGGAGAAAATGGTACATTTTGATTATGTGGACACACTTCCTGGCAAATATCACACCCGTAAAGCAGGTTTCCTATAACCGGGCGTAAATGTCTGGGGATTAAGTTTTTAGATTGAGTAAGATAAGAGATACACTTATGAGGATTCAAAAAATTATCCTGGGTAATCGCCCCTGTGGGGCAGTAATCCCGACATTTTCCACACTCATGGCAGCCTGAGAAATGGGAGTGAAAAGGAGGCAGCTCCAGGTCTAGTAAAATTTCACCCAAAGCGACCCATGAACCGTAGCGCAGGGTGATAACCGTGCTGTTAAGACCAGTCATTGCTCCAGCTTTTTTCGCCAAACCTCTTTCCAAAAGGGAGGTTTTGTCCACCTGGACGCGAAATGAAAAACTAGCTCCCGTTTCCTTTTTAATAAATTTGACCATTTGATAAGCTTTAGCTTCAAGGAGAGGATGATAATCAATACCATGGGCAATACGGGCTACCTTGCCCCTGGGTCCTGTGTCCAGAAGAGGCACTTCAGGATGGGAAGGCGCCTGATAAGGAAGAGCCAGCAGGATGATACTTTTACAGCCCGGTAAAATAACGTTGGGACTAGTTCTGGCCTGGAGGTCAATGCTTTCCCAGGGGGTACGATAACCACGGTTCAATCTCTTTTGCAAAGCCTTTCTGGCAGAAAAGAGATCGCTTCCGTCTATAATCCCAAGCAATTCTAGGCCGTTAGAAAGAGAATAATCTTGCATGGAATTTATAGATAGCATATTAAACCTTTCAAATATTTTATCGAAGAGATTTTGTAGTAGTATTATATGATAAAACAGATATAAGAGCAAAAGACAAGGGTAACAGAGGGGGTAAAAAATTTGCTGGAGGAAGAGCAGGTTTCAGTGAAAATAGAAGGTCATAGTGTGTTGGTGAACAAAGTAAAAATTTTTGATGATTTAATTACTGATGCGTCCGATCCCGACAAAGTACCTTGCTGGGCAGAAATCTGGCCTGCATCGATAGGTCTGGCTTGTTTCCTGGCCAGGCAGGGAAATCTGGAAGCAGAGACAGTACTGGAATTAGGTGCCGGACTTGGAGTACCGGGAGTAGTTGCCGGTATCAAAGGCGCTCGTATCACTTTTTCAGATTTTAATCGTCAGGCTTTATATTTTTGTGATAAAAACGCCCGCTCTAACCGGGTTAAGACCCATCAAACATTGCTTGCTGACTGGAGAGAGTTCCCCGATGACTTATCATACCGGATGGTGTTGGGATCGGATATCATATACGAACCGCGCTTGCTACCCTATTTAAAAAAAGTGCTAAAAGACTTGCTGAACAAAGGTAGTTATTTAGTCCTGGCCCATCCTTCCAGGAAACTTTCTTTTACTTTCGTAAAAGAACTGGTACAGAGCATAGATACAGTAGAACACTGCTTGAATTATGAAAAAGTTTACCTGGAAGATTCTTTGTTTAACCATTATCACATAGCAGTTCATAGTATCCATAAAGGGGGTAAAGATAGTAATCAGCACCTGGTGGATACAATTTTTCAAGAAAGAAGCTATTGAAATATAGAAATTAAGAAGTATAGAAATTAATAAGAAGAGCAAGAAAGCAATAATAGTAAATTTTACAAAATAATTATCCCGTGTATACTCTTATTTTATTTTTTGGGCGTACCATCGTTGAAAAAATTGTCCAGAGAAAAAGTTTCTTTAATCTCTCCGGTTATTTGCCTGTATTCCCGGACCCCTTTACCTATGGATTTAATGATGCCGGAAACTCTGGAGGGACCAGAGAAAAAGATGATTACTACAGCAACTACCAAGAGTATTTCCCAGTATCCCAGATTAAAAACCATGTAACTTGGCTCCTCCTTGCAATGATTTCTGGCTGAAACAAGTCCAGCAGTCTTGCATAGATGGAAGTATTATTGTAACTGCCTGGCCTGTAAGGTTTGAGAAGGGCGGAGCCACGGGGAAGGTTCGTGATCTTACTCAAGCGAAGCGGAGGATCGTTAAGGTAAAGCGAAGAAACCGTCCCCCTTGGATAGCGTATTGGCACGTCTAAGCAGTTACTTTATTATTAATAAAAGGATAACACAATTTTTGTTGCCAAGTAAATAATGCTTTCATCATTAATGGCCCTTTAATTGACATAATACTATGATAAAAAGTTGATTTTCATCAGTTATTAAAGTATAATGAACGCAGAATTAAAGCAATAAACATGAAAAGGAGGACTTGGGGTGCCTTTTAAAATTGGACCGTGGGAAATAATAGCGATTTTAGCCGTGTTGTTGCTTATTTTTGGTCCGCGCAAGCTTCCGGAGCTGGCCAAGTCTATAGGCAAAAGTGTTACTGAATTGAAAGACGGATTAAAAGTAAAGCCGGAGAAAGAAAGCAGCTCGGATTCAACAGAGGATTCTTCACAGAATAACTAAGTTCTGGCAAGAGCTTTATCACACATAATTACCAGGAATTAATATTATCCTCTGGCAGTTACCATCAAAGTATAAAATAAGGAGCTTTATTAACGGAAAAACAAATAATTTTAGGGATGTTAGTTTATCCAGGAGCTCAATTGAGGGAGTTTTCATTTTAAATTGAGGGCAGAGGATTGATGCCAGTTTACTTTGTCATAAAGGGTGTAAAACTTGTTACTTGAGGGTAATGCTATAATACTGGCTGGAGGAGATAGTAAACGTATTGGTTATCCTAAGTCTACCCTAAAGCTAGGCGAACAGACTCTGATAGAAATAATTGTCAATAAACTTAAAGCCATCTTTGAAGAAATAATTGTGGTGACTGATACTCCTGAATTATTTTGCGAGTTGCCGGTTAAATTAACCAGCGATTTTTTTTGCGGGGTAAAAAAAAATTCATTAAGGGGTATACATGCCGGATTGTGTGCTACTGATACGGAGAGAAATTTTGTGGTGGCCTGTGATATGCCGTTTATCAACTCAGGGTTGGTAAATTTGCTTTATAATTATTCTGTTGATTACCAGGTGGTAGTCCCCTATCTTAACGGGCATTTTCAACCTCTCTTTGCTTTCTACCAGCGTTCCTGCCTGCAGTCTATAGAAGAGAGCCTTCAGAAAGGTGATTTTAAAATCATCAATTTTTATCCCGAGGTTAAAGTTAAATTAATACTGGAAAATGAAATTAATAGTGTTGACCCCGAGCATCTTTCGTTTTATAACATCAACACCATTAATGATTATAAAAAAGCTCAAGCATGGATAAGAGCTGAATAGCCTATCGGCAACAGTTGTTTCGAAGGAGGAGTATAGCAATATGATTAATTTTCCACAATATGTAGGTCCTGTAGCTTTTGGTATTAAGATGGGAGTAATTTTACCCGGTACTCCTTTGGTGGAGGATATTTGTCAGTCTCTAGAGCGATGTAATCAGGATGGCCTTCTACAAGACGGTGACGTTGCCTGTATTACTGAATCCATAGTAGCCGTCTCCCAGGATAATTATGTGACTACCGATGAAGTATCTAGGCAAATAAGGCAGAAACTATCTCTTGAAACCAATGATAAAGTTGCGGTGGTTTTTCCTATAGCCAGTCGTAACCGCTTTTCCCTTATCTTAAAGGGAATAGCTAAAGCAGTACCCAGGGGAGAAGTGGTGGTACAATTTTCTTGTCCATACGATGAGGTGGGGAACCAGGTAATACCCCCGGAAATTTGTGAAGACAAAAAAGATGTAATATGGTGGGAAAAAGATCTGGAGAAATTAGATCTAAGGCACCCGATTACCAGGGTAAATTATATACAACTCTATCGCAGTATTATTGAAGATACCGGAGCAAAAGCTACTATATATTTAAGTAATAGAGTAAATGATGTCTTTCAATTTAATCCCCAAGGAGTCATAGCTGCAGATATTCACACCCGGGAGAAAACCAAACAAAAGATAGCCAGCAAAGTAGCCAATTGTATCACTCTTCAGGAAACTTGCAACTCGGGGAAGGCCTGGTCGGAGTGGGGGCTGCTGGGAAGCAACTTTTCCAGTAACGACAGATTAAAGTTAGCCCCTCGTGAAGGCAAATCATTTGTAAAAGAAGTCCAGCAAAAAATTTCTGCAAAAACGGGAAAAAAAATTGAAGCCCTTATTTATGGCGATGGAGCTTATAAAGACCCTTCCTCAGGGATTTACGAGCTTGCCGATCCAAACCCGGTCCTTGCTTCTACTGACGGGCTGGTGACTATGAGGGAAGGGATAAAATACAAGTACCTGGCAGACCAGTATCATCACAGCGGGAAAAGCGCATCGGAAATAGAAAAACTTATAGAAGAAAGGAAAAAAACTGTGGTAGAGCAGGATAGTATTGAAGCAGAGGGTACCACCCCTCGTCCTCTGGGAGATTTACTGGCAAGCCTGGCTGACCTGATCAGCGGTTCAGCTGACGAGGGAACTCCTCTGGTTTTGGTGAAGGGATTTTATAAATAGACAACCATAAAGCCTGGCTACCTTATTAGAAGAACGTAAATAGCAATAAGATATTTACAGGGTGGTCAATTTCCGGGACCTCTACCCAGCGTATAAGTTAAAAAGCTTGGAAGCAGTTATTTTTAAAAACGTACGTCCAGGTTACTTGCTTATCGTGTCTTCCGAATCCACAGGAAAAATGAGGCCAGGGCGGCAAGATAAAGAAAGTAATCCCCGGCATAACGGTAAACTGTAGGTCGGGAGGAAAAGCTTGTTTCCAGGAGATAATAACCCTTCTCTTGTCGCGGAGCTTTCATGATTTTTTCTCCCCTGTAATCAAAAGATGCCGTAATACCTGTATTTGCTGCCTGGGTAGTTCCCAGGCCGGATTCTGCTGCCCTTATTGCCGCCACTTGAGCGTGCAGATCTACTCCCAGGGTATCTTCAAACCAGCCATCGTTAGTAAGGATAAATAAGTGGTCTGCCCCTTTTGCAGCTACTCTCCTGGTATAACCACCAAAATAAGACTCAAAACAAATCACGCCTCCCAGGGTAACGTCCTGTAAAGGAATAATTTTTATTTCATCACCGGGTTGATACCTTCCCAGAGCGATGTCCAGGTCTAACACCCGGTTTAATAGCTGGTGAAAAGGAAAATATTCTACAAAGGGCACCAGCTTTTTTTTCTTGTAAACAGGCTTGTCTTTTTCAAGGTGATGCATAAGCACAATAGAATTGTAACGGTTGGTGTCTTCCACGTAGACTGCACCGTATAAAAAAGAAGTATGGTTTTCTGTTACCATTTCTTCTATAGATGGCAAAAACGGGTTTCCCTTTCCTACGTGGATATTTACTGCCGTTTCCGGCCATACCACCAGGTCTAGATAGGGATGTTTATCTAGAGCCTCTTGAGATAAGTCCAGGTAACGTTGTAAAATCTTATCAGAGAATTGGGAGGATAAAATGTAATCCTGGGGAATGTTAGCCTGTATCAGGGCAATTTTTTGAGGTTCGGATTCTTCTTCCTCGAAGGCAAGAGCAGGGACTAAAAAGCCTGTTAACAAAAGGGCAAGAAAAACTAATGTTACCTTTACTAAGGGAAGTTTCATGGAACTTACCCTGGAGTAGCAGGCCCAAATATAGGCTATAGTGGTTTGTAGCATTAACATAAGATAGGCAAGGCCCCAGTAACCATAAGTCCCTGTCAAGGTTAGCAAAGTGGGATAATCCCACTGCGTATAACCGACATATCCAACAGTATAACCCAAAAAACCCAAGGAGCGGGCGTATTCCATAACAATCCAGAGAAAGGATATAATTAATACTGAGTTGAACGGAGAATTAAGTTGGCTTGATACCCGGTAGGCCAGATAAGAAAAGATCGCGTAGAAAAGGCTGATAAAAACAATCATTATTATAAAGGTTAAAACAAATAATAAACCGGATAGGTATTCCAGCAGGACTGGGGCAAGATAAAAATTAATGTAACCGTGAAATAAAACCCCAAAAACCAAGCCCCCCCAGAAGGCTGACTTTCCGCTGCTGGCTTTAATGACGAACTTTAACCATGGTACCAGAGAAACCCAGGCCAGCCAGCCTGCTTCAAAACGGAAAGAAATTATTAGTAAAAGAGCTGATAGAAAAGGTTCTATATAAAACCGTTCCAGGGCAAAGCTATTAGATCTCATACTAACCCTCCATCATTCTTTGACACTTATTTTAACATAAATTGTTACTACTCAGCTATAAAAGTAGCTTAATTAATTGGTGATGTGGGTCGGCTTATCGGCTGGTCGTATCGTGGGC
>Ga0207421_10008656_pt1 | contig 10491 bp, 11 predicted proteins | sample SodLakKL_010_SED_4_FD_187542 | JGI IMG/M metagenome (GOLD analysis project Ga0207421, IMG submission 187542) | Alkaline sediment microbial communities from Lake Tanatar, Kulunda Steppe, Russia - 8KL_010_SED (SPAdes) (version 2) | ecosystem: Environmental > Aquatic > Non-marine Saline and...
ATTTGTTCAGTCACCGACACAGCAGGTGTAATACAACAAATAAATAGTATGTAGCTATATACAATAGCTGTCGTCACGCTGCGAATGCCACCCCTCACGTTCACGAGGTAGCAACTTTCTCGGTGGGGGCATCGGCAAATGCGGGGTAAATCAGGCTGAAAATTAGTCTCCCTAATCGTCGTAGTTATATACAACAAAATATACAGTGAAAACTACGCAACAGCGAAAAGATGTATCTCCCAATGAGCTGACCCGAAACGGACGTTACCTGTCGGGTATCAACACCCGATCAAGCATCTCCAAGAACCGCTTGAGCGTGATTCGCGGCTTTGTCCTCGTCTCGATCACGCCGATACGCTCCTGCGTCAGAAAGTCCACCAACAGCCACAGGTTGTAGATTACGCAAGCAAACGCGAAATGAAACCACCGAACCTCGAAGGCTTTTGAAGTGGTCCACGCCGCACACTGCTTGATCGACGAGTAACTGTTCTCAATCGTCGCCCGGTTGCTGTAGCGTTCGATCTTTTGGGCAGTCCTTCGTCGATCTATCCGTAGCTCATCGTCCACTGCAAGGTTCGTCACAAACGGCTGTGGCCCTGAAACCGCGTCAGTATCCTCATCCGGGGGTAATAGTACAAGATTCGTTCTGACACGGGTATTGCTGGCTCGTCCCTTCACCTGACCGTGGATCGGGTAGTCTTCTTCGACGTGCATCTGTACGTCTCGGTCGTCGTCCTCGAAGCCACTCTTGATAGCGTCGAATCGCTTTACCTTCCGCTTCAACCGATCTCGCTTCGGAGCTGGAATAACGTAATGCACTCCGGCGTCCTCAAGTGCGTGGATCGCGTCGGCGGCATAGAACTCCCGATCTGCGTAGACAGTGTGAATGTCGACGTACTCGTTAGCCCGGTTTACCAGCCGACGTACCACGTCTCCACAGTGGTACGACTGGTCTGTATCGCCAGGGTACGCTCTGTTATCGGCGTAATCAATGCTTCCGAGCGGCTGAACGCCGACCGTAAAGTGGGTGTTCTCACCGACGATGATGGCGGTAGCGAACTTGTGACACCAGCGATATTCCTTATTGTCGGGCGCACCCTGTAGCCACTCCAACCCCTCTGTCTCGCCCCAATACGCCACGTAGGTTATGTCGATAGCCAGCAGGACGTTGTACGACTGACCGAGCTTGTTGAGCATCGGCTTCGCCCGCGTGTACGTCTTTTCGAGCGCGTGGTTGACCGTCTCGGTGATCTCGTCGACAGACATCTCCTTGACCGACTCGATCAGCGTTTCACCCGATGGGCCGTCTTCATAGAACGGATCGTCCTCATCCGGCTCTGGATTCAGCTTGTCGCCCAGCGTTTCGCCACCGCCGTTGGCGGCCTCATGGTTCATTGCGGCAAGCGATTCCAGTGTCAGTAGTTCCTCGGTATCGTACACCGGATTGTCTGGTCGTGGAAGATCAATAGCCGGGAACGCGACCGTCCGTAGCTCATCGAGGACTTCCTTACTCTTGCCTCGAAGCAGACGGTTGATCGTTCGCTTCGACGGTTTTTCGTCATCTGGCTCTTGTTCGGAACAAAGATTTACACCAATCGAAGAGCCCTGTTCAGCGGCCAACTGTTTGATTTCTCTTGCCGCTACTCGGATCTGGGTCTCTAATTTGGAAAACCGATCTTTCAGTCGACACGGTTTGAAGCTACTCTCGGAGGGCAGCGAACCAAGTTCAAACCCAAAAGCTCGTGTAAGCTCTGGGCGGTCTTTCAGAAGATCTGGAAGCGTCGACGGCCGAATATCCTCCACTTTCGCGTAGAGATACGCCAAGAACATCGGCTCGAACTTCGTCGAGTGGTGCCAATGTGCGAATTCATCGTCCCGATGGTAGCGACTTACATCAAGCTCACTAGCTAATTCAGGCCACTCCATTCCCTGTTCTAGAATGTCACGTACATCGCATCCGAGAGATGAGAGCCCTGTTGAGCCAATACTATCCATTGACTCTTACTCTGTCCATACTATACTGCTATCCGCACATCTTGTATGAAATTCCGCAGAAACCCAGTTGATCGGATCGGCCAGTACTACTGTAATTATCCACCGGCTACACTTACATCCAGCATGCAATACGCCCCTTGGTATTGTTCGAATAACCGTACAACCAACGCGACAACGGCTCAAAAGATTATTGAGATATTTTCTGAGTTCTGTACATTTATATAAGCGAATAATTCAGAATAGACATTAAAAACAATTCATAAACACTTTTGAGTCTGTGAATTGTGATTGGAAAAGTATTAAAGAGAACTATTTCGATAGGATTCAAAAAAGTTCTTGTAATCATAAAATATATTAGGAAGGTGTCAAATTAGTAAACATGAGAAAAAGCCCTGCTGTGGAATCGTTTCGGTATGCTTTGGGTATAGAGTTACTCAAACTATATACGGTTGTTTTTATTGGAATTCTTATTATAGATTTCTCACAAAATTCATCTTTTCTTAGAGGCTTCATTAGCCCGTTCGACTTAATTTTCTCAACGCCATTCTTTCTTTTTGGTATAATTCTTTTTATTGGTGGGCTCGTAGGCGTTATTCATCGTGTTCTTTCTGATATTAACTAAGTCAAAAATCAATACTAATTTTGTTAATCCGATGTAGCTATCCTCAGAGTAGACCCCAGAATGTTGAGTTATAATTCCGATATAATTATACATATCTAAGATAGTATTTCAATAAAGTACAGTCTCCCTTGATTATACTAATAACAATTTAAATTAAACAATAATTAAAATAGAATATTAATTATTGCTAACAGATTGGGACTAGCATTGTAACATCGACTTCTACGTCACCTCCAGCCCAACCATTGAAATTGGCCCAATTTGAAGCAGTACCAAGACTGGTATTAGTGCTATCCTGTATTGAGCAGCTACTACCGTCAAATGATTCTACCCAACATTGACTCCCTGTGATAGCTTGAAGGGGCGAACTATAATCGACGTTCGGTTCGTATTTCCATACCGCAGCATTCTCATTACCAATTTGATCCGTTTCTTCTATCATCGTTACATCTGGTTGATCATAACTCCATGAAATTGTTCCAGATGCACCTCCACTCCCGACAGAAATACCTACAGTCGAGGAGTAAGACCCGTCAATTTGGCCTGAAGGTTGTGTCTCAGAAATTCCGGGGGATTCAACATCCCACAAGCTATTTTTCTCCCAATCTTGTCTTACTTCCATGTCATCAACATGACGTCGCAAATTGTTAGCATAAGGAGTAGCTCGATTAGTAACTACTGAAGCCCAAGCAGATTTATTCGAATATCCATCCTTATCTAAATCAAATTGATACATTTCTGCATCAATGGTTACCTTTCCGTTGTCACTCTCTGATTCCCCAGTACGTCGAGAAGCAAAATTCCAGTATGAACCATCATTCACATTAGTTGAGAGTGTCTCATAATCGTTAGATCCCACATAATTTAGACTTTGAGGTTGGTTGTTTTGAGCAGAATCGCTGTGTCTGTTTTCACCAATATTGCCATCATTTCCGACAGGGTTGTTATATTCTGATGCGGTAGCAGCATTTTCCATTGCACTACGTACTTTGTCAGCCGTTTTGTGGATATCCTCGGTTGCATTTCCGCGCTCATCATCGTAAGTATAGCCAATATAGGAAAATGGAACCCCATCGTCCCCTGTTTTCTCCAGATAAGCGGCAACAAACCTATCATCCGATTCTGATTGAGGAATTGGAGACTGATCTACAGCCCTTTTTGCGTTTGCGTTGGCATTTTCATTGATTGCTTCTAGAGCTTGCTCTGGAAGAACTGGGTCTGCTGCTTTACCCCGTAGATCAATAATCTCATCATTATTTTTTGCGGTTGCGTTCACAACAGGAATAGATAGAATAGCACCAGTCGTCGCGGCAGCTTTCAAGAATTTTCTTTTGCTTATATTACTATTTGGAGGTTTTTTGTTAACCATTGCATATCAATTGAACAACCATATTCATAAATATGTTTCCATATAAGACATTATTTCTTGTATTTGATTCTCCTTACAACAGAGATATAGACATCTAACTATTCGTTCTTGTATGATTGGTCGACAGGTCAGAGGCATACTTACCGCGACAACAGAGTGGCCAGTATTAAGCCCAGAGATGGATTTAGTCTATATCGTCGGGGCGACGGTCACGCAGAGTCATCCAGTTCCTGAAGCGTTGATGCCGTCCCATCTGGAGTTCTTACTGTCGAGCACCCGCCAACTAGTGAACTAACTATTGTGCCAAAACCTGCAATATATCTCCTCCGAGATACCATATTTATCTGTCGTGTTGCAAGTTATTGAATCCACTGAGAGAACCACTTCTCGAAAGCAAAATAGCGGCTTGAACGTCACCGACGACAGTTTTTCAGTAATATAATTAAATTTATGCGTGAAAAAAGGTCGTGAACATTCTGTGTCACTCGTAACTTCACTTTTGGGTTGAGTTGCGAATGCGGGGGTTCGCGTTCACGAGATCGCGAGTTTCTTGACGATTTGACTATCTGAGCAGGGTCTGAAGCGGAAGAAAACCCCTCATTTTGAATACTATTTTTAAATCACTCCACAAGAAATGTGAAAAATAAACTGCCGGAAAAAGATGCCTCTGTCGATGGGCAGGCCCAGAACGAATGCTATCTACGTCGAACCAGCTCCCGATCAAGCATCGCCAAGAACCGAGGTAATGTGATTCTTGGCTGTGTCCTCGTCTCGATCACTCCAATACGCTCCTGCGTCAGAAAATCCACCAGCAGCCACATATTATATATCACACAAGCGAATGCGAAGTGGAACCACCGAACCTCAAATGCTTTTGAAGTCGTCCAGGCAGCACACTTCTTGATCGAGGAGTAGCTGTTTTCGATGGTCGCACGGTTATTGTAGCGGTTGATTTTTCCGGCTGTCTCCCGTCGATCTATCCGTAGCGCGTTACTTACCGCAAGGTTCGTCACAAACGGCTGAGGACCTGAACCAGCGTTATTGTCGTCTGAAGGAGGGAGAATCACTAGATTTGTCGAGACACGACTGTTACCCCCTTGTCCTTTGACCTTCCCGTAGATCGCATAACCCTCTTTCACATACATCGGTACATCTTGGTCGTCGTCCTCGAATCCACGTTTAATTGCGTCGAATCGTTTGACCTTTCGCTTTAGCCGAGCTCGTTGTGGAGCTGGAATCACGTAATGTACCCTAGCCTCCTCCAGTGCATGGAACACGTCGGCAGCGTAGAACTCTCGATCTGCGTACACCGTGTGGATGTCGACATACTTGTTAGCCCGATCTACTAGTCTACGGACTACGTCGCCACAGTGGTACGACTGGTCAGTATTGCCGGGATATGCCTCGTTGTCGGCGTACTCGACGCTTCCGAGTGGTTGGACACCAACTGTAAAATGGGTGTTCTCACCAACGATGATTGCTGTAGCGAACTTGTGACACCACTGATATTCCTTATCATCGGGTGCGCCCTGTAGCCACTCCAATCCCTCTGTCTCGCCCCAATAGGCTACGTAGGTTATGTCGACTGCCAGCAGGACGTTGTAGGACTGACCGAGGTTGTTGAGCATTGGCTTTGCCCGCGTATACGTCTTCTCAAGGGCGTGGTTGACAGTCTCGGTTATCTCGTCGACAGACATCTCCTTGACCGATTCAACCAGCGTTTCGCCGGATGGGCCGTCGTCATAGAACAGATCTTCCTTGTCCGGCTCTGGATTCAGCTTGTCGCCCAGTGTCTCGCCCCCGCCGTTGGCGGCCTCGCGGTTCATTGCGGCAACCGATTCCAACGTCAGTAGTTCGTCGGTGTCATACACCGGATCGTCCGGTCGTGGGAGGTCAATAGCCGGGTACACAACCGTCTGTAGCTCATCGAGGACTTCCTTACTATTGGATCGAAGCAGCCGGTTGATCGTCCGTTTTGACGGGAAATCGTTGGTCGAACCCTGACGTATCGACTCCAACGATTCCACTCGTCGGAAGGAGCGTTGTTGGGAGAGCGAACATGACATGCCATACAGCCATATCAAGCCGGTTGAACGCCTTACAGAGGTTGATGGCGTAGGTAGTTCAGCTAATCCAAGAGCTCGACGGATGTGTGGCATTTCGATCAGTTCGTCAAGCAGACCACGATAGGTCGTGTTTTACCGAACTTTGAGTCACAGCAGAACAACGTGCTGCGGGAGTGTATAGCGGTGTTTTGAGAACTTCGGAAAGTATCGAGAGACTGCTCGGCGTGCCAGATGGATCGCCTTCTCAATAAACCGGAGAATCTGCGACTTCGGGAGGACCTAAATCTCGTGTAATTACGGGGTGAATATGTGAATCTTTGAGGATTTGAACAAAGCCTCGAAAGTGATTGTCCAGCAAGATGCAATCGAATACCAAGCTTCATCAGTTGACTTGGTGGCCGCTCTCGTTCCACAAAATCTAATTTAAGCCAGTCGCAACAACTGCTGAGGCAAGTGATTTCAGCCATAGACCAGCAGAAATTCACTCTGCCTCACTCTTCAGTATTAACTAAACACGACCTACATAGTGTGCAAAAGATTTTTATCGTTTAATGCACTTATCACAACATGAATCGAAGAACATTCGTTTTAAGTTTATTTGGAGTAAGTGGTTTAGCTGGGTGCTTGTCTATGGACAATAATTATACAGGAGAATCAACAAACGACGCTAAAAATTCATTTTATTTAGGAAGTGCAGACACAATCTCAATTGAGAAACAATCTGAAAGGGAATATGATTATGTTGAGGGTGATAATATTGTACAAGTCACATATGAAGATGGATCAACTAATCAAATGACCTTTGATGAATTGGGTACTAGAGAGGCTAATGTGGCGGCTGCAGACTATTTAAGGAATTTATTTGAGGAAGAAGGACTATTAGAACGTGGCGTTTCGGTCTTGATGGGTGAAGTGCTGCTTGAGAAGGTCACTAATCTGCCAAATGAATTAGAATTTAACCGATCTGTTCCTTTAGGAGTAATCGTTTTACTAAATATGCCTAATAATGGTGTTGAATCGCAAATACAGCTGGATGATTTAATTCAAAAAACTCCTCGAGCCATTAAAGTGAAAGTTAGATTCAACAGAGACGATTATTTCGGGAAATTACCTGTTGTATGTGAAAAAGACACTCTTATCGAAGAATAAATCTGGTTTTAGTATGCTACTTCAATATTAAATTCATCTTCAATAAGAGGGAATACGTGCCCTCTAGAGTTTGACCAACAGTGCATTCCAACCATTAAGGCACTATTACTGCCAAATTCGCGGTAGTATGGTCCCCCTGAGTCTCCACCAGCACTCTCGGCATCAAGTTGGATATAACCTAACAAGCTAGAATCTCCAAGACGGGTAATATGACCTTGTTGCCGACCGGTCGCGACGCCTTGTTTCGTTACTACATAACTAGTGTTCCCCAAATTATCTTTCAATTCATCATATCCAACAGTTCCAATGAGCTGCCTACCCCTACTCCCATCATCTTCAGCCAAATATGGGTCCGGATTGTTATTTGTGAGTGAAGTATCGATAGTCGCACAATCAACATTTTCTGTGAAACTATTAACGTCATAGTATTCAAATTGAGAAACCTCACCAAATCCAGAACCAAATGATCCGGGTTGATATATTGTTCCTGACTCAAGATTGTTATCTACACAATGGGCTGCTGTTACCATTTCGTAGGTACCTGAACTGTGATAAACCGGTGTCGCAAGAGTTCCTCTACCCGCGGTGTAGTCCTGACGCATTTGACAACCACCCATCAATGGTCTGTATTCATTACTGTAGTATTCTTCCTCAAGAACAATATCATTAAAAACAATTGGGTAACCTTCTACAACCTCTGTATATTCACCTCTGCCAACTCTTCCGGAGGCTTCGTCTGGTAATTCGCCAGCCAGTTTATCAAGTGAATATTCAGGTTTTATATATGTTCGTTTAGATTCACCATCAATCTGTTTGTGAGAAACAATTTCAACCCTAGAAACTTCAACAGCCTTCTTTTTATGACCTCCCTCTGTGATCATTTTCACAGAAACTATCACTGGACTTTTTCCCACAATCTCTTTTGATTTTTTATACACTTCCTTAGCTGCAGCATGAGCACCTTCTGTGTATGCCCATTCATCTCGTGGGATTGTATAATAAGTTGCTTCCCGATCTGGTGGAGTTTGTCCTTCGGGAGTAATTTTATCATTATTACTTACTTCTAATCTAGATAATCTGGGAACCTCATCTGTTGGATCTTCTGTAATCTCTGCAAGAGCATCTTGAGAAAGATATTTTATTGCCCCAGCAGAGATACCGAGTCCAGATAGAGCCTTAACGAAATTTCTACGTCCTGACAATGCTAACTTTCGACTACTTGTTGGATCCATATCCATTTTAAACTACATCACTGCACCACATATATATCTTAGCAAATAAGAATTTATTACCCATATATCTTATTTACATTCTAATATTTACATATGTGAGTTATAGCATATTATATTTATTTAAAAATGGTTAAAATTCAACAACTTACAATGTCATCTTTTATTTATTATTGTTTGTTCTTGGGTAGTGGATTGTTGGTCAGGTCTTAGCAGTAGCTGAAAGTCACAGTAGGAAAGGGTGATATATTTGTGTCGCCCGACAAACGATGTTTCCAATCAATACGTTTGTCTCGGAGCATCAAGCCACGAACCTGCTGACACAGGTTCGCTGGCGTGACGGCGTCTGTTGCCCATGCTGCCGTACCGAATCTATAGTGATTAACGCAACTTCTGAATGAATCCACTGAGATGATTCTCGATCCACGATCCTGCGAAACTCAGCTGGGCGGTCAACTTTGAGAAGATTTCATCGAGGAGGACGCGGTATTCAGCCGCGCCCTCCACAATCAAGGGTGACGATTTCCATTTGAGACTTTTCCAGACCGGCTCGACTGGGTTGAGATGCGGTGAGCCAACCGAAAGAAAGACGAGGTCGATTCCAAGTTCGTGTGCGCGTTCTCGCGTGTACGCGCATATGTGAAGAGAAGTTATCCAACACGAGTAGAATCCGCTGACCCGGATTCTGCTCGCGTATCTCCTCGAAATACGCACAAATCCGTTCTTTCTTTTGATTCGAAGGAAACTGGAGAACACTCCCACCGTTGAGTGCATAGAACCCGGCCGCTGGTGTGTCGGTTTTCTCCAGCGGCCGGGTGATTGTCGGCTCAGTAACGGTGTAGAGCCGCTGAGAGTTATATCCCATGGCTGCGGGTGAGAGACATCAAAAAAGCCGACGGTAGTCCCACCACCCGTTCGGACATCTTCGTCAACCGTTCATTTGTCGTCACTGTCATCTCCGTCGTGTTTGTTGTGCGGATCGGTTGGTTCATCCTCGGCGAACCCGTCGGAAACGCGTTCGTTGAGGATTTCCGCAGCATTATCTGGTCGGTCGGGCCTCTCTGTACGCGGAATCGCGTACGAGAGGCCCAGATCATCCACCAACCTCGGCAGGCAGTTCGGGTGGTACTCGTCATCGAACTCGGTATTTATAACATGCTGAATCTCCTGTTTCTTCCAAGGCTCACCCTCTTCGAGTGTTGAACCTTTGTAGAGTCGTTTGACGAAGATGAGCCGCTTGCTCACCTTCTCGTCATTAGTCTCCGTGTGCAAGCGATTAGATCGTCCTCATTGAGGTGACGGACGATCTCTTTTTCCCGTCCAGTCATTGCTCCACCAATTCAGAGTACACCTAAATCTTCTGTGACTCACTATTGATTCAGTAGCCTCTTCGTCGAGTTCTGAAAGTAGATCCGTTGGGAGACGAAGCGTGATTGGATGCATGTCGTATAGAGTACATCCGAAATAGTCTGTGTCGATAATAGTACCCAGTAGTGGGTACGTAGCCGGATAAAATACATGCCTCAAAATTTGTAATCATATCAACACCGAATCGGCTACATTCGGCATCCAACGATCTATTGATTATATCCCAGATTTTTCTGTGAAAATAGGTCGTGAACATTCTGTGTCATTCGCAACTTAACGGGCCGGTGAAGTTGCGAATGGCGACTCTCACGTTCACGAGGTGGACGGTTTCTCGGTGGTACAGACGGCAATTTAGGCCAAAATATGCATGAAAATAACCTCCGCAACGTTGGCCCATTGAATACGGACAATTGGAAGCCGAAAATTACACAACAGCGAAAAGATACATCTACCGGCAGGCTGGCTCAAATACGGACATTATCTGTTGGGTATCACCACCCGATCAAGCATCTCCAAGAAGCGTTTGAGCGTGATTCGTGGCTTCGTTCGCGTCTCGATCACGCCAATACGCTCCTGTGTCAGAAAGTCCACTAACAGCCACAGGTTGTAGATCACGCAGGCGAAGGCAAAGTGGAACCATCGAACTTCGAACGCTTTTGAGGTGGTCCACGCTGCACACTGCTTGATCGACGA
>Ga0207421_10008657_pt1 | contig 10490 bp, 9 predicted proteins | sample SodLakKL_010_SED_4_FD_187542 | JGI IMG/M metagenome (GOLD analysis project Ga0207421, IMG submission 187542) | Alkaline sediment microbial communities from Lake Tanatar, Kulunda Steppe, Russia - 8KL_010_SED (SPAdes) (version 2) | ecosystem: Environmental > Aquatic > Non-marine Saline and...
AGCATTTTGGCTACCTCTAAACCAATATTCCCCAGGCCAATTAATCCAATTGTTTTACCCTGCAAAGAATGACATTTCAGGCCATGTTCGTTTTTCTGCCAGATCCCGCTTTTTACTTTTGCATCTATCCGAGGCAATTTGCGTAATACAGCCAGCATGAGCATGATTGTGTGTTCGGCCACACTTACAGCATTTACGCCTTTGTTTACATAAACGGGAATGTTTTTTTTCTTTAACAGCGCTAAATCCAGCCCATCGGTCCCAACGCCTGTTCTCTGCACCATTTTTAGCTTTACGGCTTCCTTAATCACCTCTTTATCTATTGCTAACCTTCCGCTGGCCAGGAAATATTCTGCCAGTGGTGCTTTTTCAATCAATTCATTTTTGGAAAGCTTATCCAAAAATATAAAGTCAAAACCCTTTGGTACCAGGCCGGTTACAACCCTTAGCACCTCTGGCTTGTAATGGCTTGTTAAAAGAATGGTTGGCATTGATTTATTATTTAGAGCAAATAACAGGTTTTAAAGCATAAGGAGCAATTCGTCAAATCTTTTTTCAACATCCTCAACACAAGCGGTGGTCTCACCGGCTTGAGTCACAGATTTTCCTCCATAAACAGCAAGGTTTATAAACTTCTCTTTGATCTCTTCATGACTTAGCGGGTTCTCCGGCTCACCTTTCGGCAAATCAACGCGTGCTGAAAATTTTTGTCCGTCTTTCATGATTGCCGTCACAAGGGCGCCACGCTTGTGTGGAACCAACTTCGTCATTTCTTCATCTTCATACACTTTCACCTTTTTGGTAAGGCCAATGACTTCCGGGTCTTGAATGGATGCGGTTGTAAACTCCTCTATTCCTGCTGTTCCGGTGACAAAGGTAATGGTCACACTAAAGGGAGTACTCATCTTTGCGGAGGTAACTCCTTCAATTTCTGTGTGGTCGTGAAGGTGCACAGCCCAACGGTAAGTATGCACTTCAACTGATTGTATTTCAGCAACACTTATCTTGTTGGCAGCAATTATTCTTTGCACCCCTTCAATTGGTGGGTGACAGTGCCGGCATGCAGCATAAGGTTTCACATAAATACGTTCGATGGCCAGACTGTCAGCTTCCTGAAGAAAATCATTTTTTAAATTGCCCCCCATTACCTTAATGAAGCCATGCTTGCCGCCCAACACATCATTTGGGCCTTGTAAACCTGTTCTTCCAATAGTGGCTGCCAGCAGACCATTTGCAGCAGCCTGTCCTGCATTATACGGCTTCAACTCTGAACTATCCCTGATGATTTCCAAAATACCTGATGCACTTGTACAGGCTGCAGCAAGGGTGGTTTTAAGTTGATCAATCGAGTAGCCTGAGGCAAAGGCAGCACCCATGGCTGCTCCAATTGTGCCGCAGGTTCCGGTTGTATGGTAACCTTTATCCTTCATGCCGGGCTGTAAAGCACCTGCCAGCCTGATGGCTGCTTCGTAACCCATGATGATTCCGGCCAACAAATCTTTGCCTGTAAGGTTTTCCTGTCTTGCCCATGGCAAAAGTGCCGAAATAACTGTAGCGCCGGGATGTATCATGCCGTAACGATGTCCGTCGTCAAGCTCCAGCTGATGGGCGTGTATTCCGTTAAGCAATGCCTCTTTAAAAATATCGGTATGCGGATTGTCTGAAAAGGCTTTTGTTTTTGACCGTAGCTCGGCGGCACCGGCCATGGTCACACCGAGATAATCCAACAAGCAGTATTTAGCCTTTAATATTGCTGAATCCGGGAAGCCCGAACGGTAAAGCTTTAGTAAATGATCTATGAAACGGTCTGTGAGGTTGTCGGTCATAGCTTAAAGCTGAACGTTTTGTGTGGCTTTGTTTCTTTGTAAATGCATGTGGCCCATGTTATCCGGCAAAAAGCTTCAGATAAGAAGCTTCATTTTCGATCACGCCGTAAGCTTGTGCACGACTGACAACTTTTTCAGCCCAGCTTTTATGCGGATTTCTTTCGTTCATCTTGTTGGATTTTGAGCTTTTCACCACGCCCCCAACCTTTTCGAGTATCTGCATGGAGTCTTCGTACTCTTCGCGGGTAACAGCCTGTAGGGCATTTACAAACCTTCCGTGTGACGGGTGGATGATGGTTTTTCCAACAAAACCATTGGCTTTATCGAGTATCACCTCCCGTAACAATCCGTCAATAGCATCATTGAGAATTGTGCTTCGGGTTAGCAAGGATCGGTGAATGTCTTCCTCTATCAGATGCTTAAGGTCGTCTTTTTTATGTGCCAGGAAATATTCCCAAACTGGTCCGGAAATGACATAGTCTTCCTCTATTCTTCCAAAAAAATTTAATATATCAGAAATACAATCCCTGATAGTTAGAATATCATAAATAGAATAATTTATTCCCCTTCTTACACCAAACAATGAGGAAAAATCAGTTCCTCCCACCCTGATATTCAGGATCAAATCTTTATATGGCTGCAAAATATCCCGGAGTTGCATAAGTTCGTTGGTACGGGTTTCTATCATGGCGATGGATCGTCCCTCCAATATGGGCATTCCGTAAAGCGTCACATTGAGCTCATCATTTAACTCTCTTAATATATGCAGGTATTCATTGGCATTATAGCTGTAGAATTTTGGAAAGACAAAGCCAGACAGGATGTTTGCAAGTCTAGGGTTTAGCTGTCTGGCAAAACTTCTGAACTGCTCTGTTGTTCTCACCCTGATGAAGGTTAGCGGTATGTCATTGTGTGAAACGACTCCCTGCTCTATTGCTTCTGCAATCTTGTTGAGATGACTGATGACGTTTTTTTCAGCGGGTAATAATTCATTTTCCATGATGGCATCTTCGAAGCACATCACCATAGATGTTAAATCTGTAAGCTCTTTGTTCAGAATCTTATCAACAACCTCTTTTGTGCCAGGCATATACAAAGTTGCACCAAGACAATACTGTAATAAACTCCTCTCGGTGTTTTTATTAAACTCTATTGGATTGAGAACAAACTTAAAACCTGGATTATACATGTGATGTTTCATGATTATAACCTCCCATTAGTGATTTTGTAAAGCTTAAGTAATTACAATAAATTCCAAAGGAAAATATAACTTAATTTAATAATAAAAATCAAAGCATTTATCTTACCCAATTGATGCTTTTGGGGATGAGATTGCTTCGGTATAATAGACATCTATTATTCTCTTTACAAGACTAACCTGCTTTGCCCGCTGCTTAGCCTCGGTAGCTGTTGTATCCCATCCGTGCGTTTTGGCTACCGAACCCCCGGTTTTAAGGTATAATGGAGCAGTGACACGTATCATTTCAGGGACTTCGTAGTGCCTTATAAATCCACCTGAAGATGCAGGGTTTTCAGTGTGAAGGTCGATTGGAATATCAATGGCTTGTCGCATAGATGCCAACATAGGCAATTGTAAATCTCTGACAGGATTTACCGAATCGGCTCCAAGTGATTCCAATAGTTTGGCAGAACAAGGATTTCCATGTCCTGTATGTGCTGATATTTTGTATTTAATATTTGAAGGAATCTCATTTTGTTTACGCATTTGATCCAATACCCACAATAATCCTTCATCATATAGAAGAAATGTATTACAACCAAAAGAGAGAGCTCTTTTCACATCCTCAATAGCCCGTACAATCTGTTCTTGCCCTCGTAGTCGCAAGCCCATTCTTTGTCCTTCGGATGATAACACTGACGGGCTTGTATCATATGTTGCTCTTGGCCCTATTGCCAAAACCAAGTCAACTTGCCATTGTTTCGCCAAAGCAACCATTTCTTTAATATCGTTATCTGAGAGCAACATTATACCTTTTGTTTGGGTTACTCTGTGAATAGGAATATTATAAACATCAAGTTCTTCAAGCAATGCTTTCATTGCTGCCGGGCTTTGTATTCCCGGAACTTCAAACCTGTATTGAGCGCCGTCAGTGAATCTTTTTGCTGAAGTAGGCAAATCATATTTATCTCCTGATGGTAATCCTATTTTTGTGAGATATTTTCGTGTTTCTTTCATTTGTATGCCCTCCTCATCTTATAAAACTTGTATTTGATTTTTAGTATTCTACGATTTTTTTAATTGTTACATTCCGTTTTTAAAGATACCACAACACTATACGGAGCAATCATTTTAGATGCAAGCTCACCTGTGGTTTCAATTAAAATTAATTATCGAACACTACTCTGTTAAGAGATTTTATTAATTAATTAATTGCCTTTCTCTTCATTCATAAAAGCTCCGGTTATTATTATCTCTATATACTCAATAATAGATTTTTTGCCCTGAATAATAACTGATTCCGAAAAAGTAGTTCAACTAAACTATATAAATCATTCAAAATTTATCTGTGATATTTTCTTTCATTTTCCCTTTATCCTTATGCTTTATTAATTATTTCCACTATTAATTCCAGCTGTTTATCTTCCAAGTCCGGATAAGCCGGCAAGCAAATAACCTCTTCCGTAATCCTTTCTGATACAGGTGATTTGCCCGGTAACGCAGAATCCAAACCTCTGTATGAAGGAAATTGACTAATCAAGGGATAAAAATATCGCCGACCATGAATGTTATGTTGTTTCAGTTTTTCATACAATGCATCCCTGCTCATTCCAAATTCTTCTTTATCAATAAAAATGGGAAAGTATGAATAGCAATGCTTAACACCGGGAAAATCCTCCAAATAAGATAAACCATTGATGTTTTTAAGTAACCTACGGTATTTCCGGACAATTTGTTTACGTTTTTCAATTACAGAATCTATATATTTTAACTGTAACAGCCCCATTGCCGCTTGTATTTCATTCATTTTGCCATTAATTCCCGGAGCTACCACTTTGGTTTCACCTGCAAATCCAAAATTCTTAAGATTGTCAATACGTTTTTTTGTAACTTCATCATGACTAATAATTGCTCCTCCCTCGAAAGTATTAAATGCTTTGGTGGCATGGAAACTCATCACCGACAAATCGCCAAAATTCAATACCGGCTCACCGTTAATAGTCACTCCAAAAGTATGACATGCATCATATACTACTTTCAGACCATAGATATCGGCAATCTCTTTAATCCGCTCAACATTACAAGGGTTCCCATATACATGTACAGGGAGAATTGCTGATGTTTTAGGAGAAATAGCTGACTCAATCTTTTCGGGATCCAAATTGCAGGTCTCCGGATCTATGTCAACAAAAACCGGTTTAATATTGTACCACCAAAGAGAATGAGTGGTTGCTACAAAGCTATATGGCGTGGTAATCACTTCTCCTGTAATTTTCAACTCTTGAAGGGCTGTTATTAAAGCTAGTGTACCATTGGCAAATAAAGAAATATACTTTACACCAAGATACTTGCAAAGTTCTTCCTCTAACTGTTGATGATATGGACCTTTATTGGTAAGAATTTTGCTCTCCCATATCTTTTCCAGGTAACCCTGAAATTCTTCAAGAGGCGGTAAGTGTGGTTGAGTTACATGAACAGAGTCAGTTTCTTTTTTCATGTTAATTATTTATGACTGGTTTAAGCTATTAATGAAGTTTCTTACTTTATGTGCGTTTTCTGTTATATTATCGGCAGTATTGATTTCAAGACAAGGAACATCATTTTTTAATAGTAATTGTAGTAAAACCGATTTATTATTTATTGATTTCTTGTTTTTGTTATGTAATTCTTCTTCTTTTAAGTTGCGATGTTGTGATCTTGTTTAACCTTTTTCTTTAGCTCTTTTTAAGCTATTGTAAGTAATAAATTCTTCTGAACTGTTGAAAAAAACAATAGCAACATCTTGAATCAACATTCTAAAGTACTCCGGTTTATCTTTTGATAAATCAATAAATTCGTTTGTAAAATTATGAACTACACCTTCATCCATTATTATTTTAAAATCCTTATTGTATCTCTTAAAAATAAGATCTTTTTTTAATATTTTATAAAAATAAGACAACAGACCCATTTTTCTAAAGATGGAATGGTCTTTTTTCCCCAATAAAACTCGTTTTGTTTTTAATTCGAGTAGTTCGGCAAAGGGTTCGGAAATGTAATGATTGTTTTTGAGTTTAGTATGATGCTGAATAAATTCATCCGCTGACAGCCATTTATCTCTTTTTGTTCGTAATTTAATAAGCTCTTTGTATAATGTTGTTTTGCCTATACCGGAAGGTCCAACAAATTCTATTTTAAGGGGTTTCCCGGTTTTATATCTACTCTCAATATTTTTTGAGGGCAGTTTTTTAATATCATAACCGGCTAGATTTATAATATTTCTTAAAAAAGTCTTCATTATTTTAAACAATTTGAAGCTCGGTTAGTCATTTTTAAAAACCCTACAATTTTCTTAAATACTCACCATACGAACTTTTACCCTGAAGTTCAATATTTTCATCCAATTGTGCACGATCTATATATTTCATCTTATAAGCTATCTCTTCAACAGCTGCCACTTTAAGGCCTGTTCTTCTTTCAATTACTTTTACAAATTCAGTGGCATCAGTCAATGCTTCATGAGTGCCGGTGTCAAGCCACGCATAACCCCTGCTCATTACCTGTAGCTTCAAACGTTGCCGTTCAAGAAAAGCCTGATTCACTGAAGTGATTTCTAATTCGCCGCGACCTGAAAGCTTAACATCTTTAGCGACTTTAACTACGCTATTGGGATAAAAATAAAGTCCTACAACCGCATAATTACTTTTAGGCATTGTTGGTTTCTCTTCAATACTGACAACATTACCTGACTTATCAACTTCTGCAACACCATACCTTTCCGGATCATCCACATAATATCCGAATACAACGGCTTTTTGCTCTTCTTTTACAATTTGTACCGAATTAGATAATAAATTTTGAAGACCGGCTCCATAGAATATATTATCTCCAAGTATAAGGCATACATCATCATCACCTATAAAATTTTCTCCTATTAAAAATGCCTGAGCCAGTCCTTCAGGTCTAGGCTGTTCTGCATAGCTAAAATTCAACCCCAGGTGACTCCCATCACCAAACAGATTGTTAAAATTTGGTAAATCATGAGGGGTAGATATGATTAAAACATCCTTAATGCCTGCCAACATCAAAACAGACAAAGGATAATAAATCATTGGTTTATCATAAACAGGCAATAACTGCTTAGAAATTGATTTTGTTATAGGATGTAATCGTGTGCCGGCGCCCCCGGCAAGTATAATTCCCTTCATTGAATAATCTATTTAACAATTTATATACTATAAAGTTTGAAAATCCACAATCTTATGGAAATTTTAACCAGAAACTACAAGCACCTAATAAGTGCCCGATTCGATAACTTTTTTACCCGTATCAATGTATAATCTACATTATGCATTATCGAAAGCCTATGAGCTATTATTGCTACTGTGTTGTTTCTCTTAATGTTTTTTATGCTTTCCTAAATTTAGAACCTCTCCTGTCCAGAATCAAGTTTAATTGCGGCTTCATTAAAAATAAAAAACGCGGATTTTTGAAAAGTTTAATTTACCCCGCTATTTTTTAACATTTTTATAATTAATTATTTCATTCAATAGCGGATATGAAGTAAAAGAAAATCAAATCAAAGGTACAGAAAATCAGGTCCGAATCATTTTTTGATATAACGGATCATACCCCCAATTACCCCCTTTGCTTTCATGAAAACAGATTTTTGATAGTCTTGAGTCGGTAAGCTTTTTTCTTCAAACAGGTTTCTGTCAATATTTATTCTTTTTATGATCTCATCTACAGATACATGTCTTTCAATTTTGCTCTTTGTTCTTTTTAAACTCTCTAAAACATTCTTGCCATAATACATGCTAGCATATTCATGCAATGTTCTAAAATATGCTTGCTTGGAGGATAAAAGTAAAACAGGAACTACCCTGTCAATTTTGCGATGGCTGCCAGCCCTAAGGTCAAAAATGTGCCGATGCCTAGACTTTTTATTTGACACAAACCCTAAAGCTTGTGCATTCATAATTGAATATGTTTCGCCATACAGAGAAATACGCTTTTTGTAAGTATCATAAAAGCCACTATATCCAAGAGGCAAAGAAACTGCTATCCCACAAAAGCTTTCAGTTAGATATGGCTTTATTATATCAACAAAGTCCTTGCTTAAGGCATCGTCATCATCAATTCTATATGTAAAGTATGTCTCTGTTTCGTTAACTTCTTTTTGAATATAATCATTCACTGCCTGACCAAATGCATTTTCATCCGTATTTACCTTAATAATCTCCACAAAAGGATAATATTTGCAAATATGGTTTAAATATTCCATGTGCCAATCAGGCAATCTTTCTGAGGTAATTACAATAATTCTAAAATCCGCCCAATCTCTCTGGTTGGCTTTTAAGGATGGAAGCGTTATCTTTGAAAACAGTGATGCTCTTAAATTAAGCCTATCAGAATTAAATAATGTTTTTTCCAAATCCTTAAAAGACAAATGTTTGCTGATATTCCATGATTTTTTATTTGTATTTTCTCTAAGTATGGAATATCTAACAAAACCGAAAATTTTGATTTTTTTCATTTTGTGATTAATTGGTACATAAAACTGATTAGCAAAAATTATATCGTAGGAGCTTATTAAGTTTCTTATTAACCATCAATGCGATGGTAAGAATTTATATTTATCATAATCCTCGCCAACTTGTTCGAGTTTAATGTTATCTTTAATTTTGAAGGAGTACAAGGTGTCTGCATTTTCTAAGACGTCAAGATATTTTAGAATAATATGAAACTTTTCCCTGTGGAAATCATGAACCAGAATTGTTAATCTTTTATTAGAATAACATTGTAGAATTGTATTCAATACACATGCAACTCTAAATCTACCATCCACCAAAACCGTATCTATCTCAGCGATTTTATGGTCACCATTATTTTTAAAAATGTCAGTAGAATAACTTGGAAAACGGTGTTTTTTATTATCATTTATTGGCTTACCACGAGCGCTAGTTTCACCGATATCTGCATGAAAAAGTAAAAGCCTATTTTTCCTTTCCATGCGCCTGATAAAATAATACGTACGCATAAATGCTAACCATTCTCTGCTTGATTCAACAGACATAACATCGACTCGGGTTTTTAATAAAGTTCTAAACGTACTTCCCCCTGATCCAAACTCCAGATAAGTTTGAGACATTTTAATATTTTTGTCAAATAGTTTCTTTTCTGCATCACTCATCCTCATTGGATATTGCAGTGGAACAGGTGATTTTTTGTTAAAACGTTTCACTATATTATTGGCTTTTTTAATAAATCTCTGAAACATGTATTAAGTTATTTAATTGTAAGTCTTATGTGTCTATAGTTAAGCAAATAGCTTTATTTCGAAATATAGAACTTTTGATTATATTGCCCTTTATTGGTAAGAATTCTGCTCTCCCATATCTTTCCCTGAAACTTCTGTAATTCTTCCAAAGACGGTAAGTGTAGTTGAGCTACAAAAAAAAATCTGTTTTTTTATGTTAATTATTTTGATTTAAGCTATTAATGAAGTTTCTTACTTTATGTGCGTTTTCTGTTATATTATCAGCGGTGTTGATTTCAAGGCATGGTACATTATACTTAATTAATAATTGCATAAGTTCTTTCTTTCTCTTAATTGAACTTTTTGTTTTAACAAACAACTCACTGTCTGTTAAATCCCTATGCACCATCCTTAATTTCTCTTTTTCGTTTCTTTTTTTTATATACTCTAAAATTATATCTGGTTGATTTATGCAATTAACAATTGCCTTTTTTTGAATTATTTGCCTAAAAATATCAGGATTTGTTTTTTCTATATCCATTATACAATTATTGCCGTTATGAAACAATCCTTCTGAGAAAACAACAATTTGTTTCCCTGCAAATTTATTCACAAGTTCATCTTCGGTGGTTATTTTTAAAAAATATTTCAACAATTTTATTTTATTTCTAATTGGTAAGTTTTTTGATAATATTTGTTTGAAGTAATTTCCAAGTAAAACATCGTATTCTTTTATTTCATAATTATAGTTGGAATAATTGTCTAAAGATTTTAAAAGCTCTTTTGAGGTAATCCACTCACCATCATTTTCCCGGAGTCTTAAGGTTTCCTTAAAAATTGTTGACTTTCCAACTCCTGGAGGGCCAATAAATTCAACCTTAATAGGAGTGCCTTCCTCTGTTTCATTAGTTCTTTTTGTTTTCCTATCATAACGTTTTACAAGATCATAACCTAAATAATTTATGAGTTTTACTATAATTGTTTTGAGATTTTTTTTCATAATTACTACTATATATAAAAAAACATTTTAGATATTTTTGTAATAATCTGAGCCGCTATATCACTTCTAATCAAATTATCCATTTAAAGAGTCTGCAACTCCACCATTTTTTGAAAATTCTGACCTCGAGCTACCAGCTCCCTATACGGCCCGCTTTCAATAATTCTGCCTTTGTCAAGGACATATATATAGTCGGCATTACGAATTGTTGACAAGCGGTGGGCAATTATTGCTACGGTTGTATGT
>Ga0207421_10008659_pt1 | contig 10490 bp, 6 predicted proteins | sample SodLakKL_010_SED_4_FD_187542 | JGI IMG/M metagenome (GOLD analysis project Ga0207421, IMG submission 187542) | Alkaline sediment microbial communities from Lake Tanatar, Kulunda Steppe, Russia - 8KL_010_SED (SPAdes) (version 2) | ecosystem: Environmental > Aquatic > Non-marine Saline and...
TTCCAGCTCAGGAACACCACCGCAGACATTGCACCCCGCACTGACACCTGGCCTTTCGGAGAAACCGGCATCCCGGCCATACATGCGTTTACAAGGCTCAAGTCACCTTATCATGAGCCGGAAGACACTTACGACCTTCTGGATTATGATGGAATGGCCAAAATCACCCGCTACCTGCAGGCGTTGGTAACTGAGTATTCAAACCTTTCTGAACTGGCCCCCTCCCGGCGTTTCGCAAGGATGCAACGTCCTTACGGGCTGAGATTGAACGCAGGTGCCCTCGCATATGCCGGCAGTTCCTACCATGAATACTCGGACGAATTCTTCAGGGCAAATAATGTGTTTGCCTTCAGCACGGGGGTTTTTCTGCAGTTGCATGTGGGAGAAAAATTCACCTTTCAACCGGAAGTTCTATATGACTTTAACGGAAGCGATTCGGAACAAGGGACTTACCGTCGTCACTCTATTACCATGCCAATAAATTTTCAGTACAATATTGCCGGTGAAATGAGGGGACAGGTTCGTTTGTACCCTTTCGCAGGAGCTTATTACAGGTACAACCTCTCAGGAAAAGAAGGTGATCAGACATTGGATTTCGGTGATCATCATCCCCGTCAGGAGTGGGGTATGAATTTCGGTTTAGGAGCAGACATCATGATGGTACACATTGCCTATACCTGGCGACGGAGTATTACCAGTATTTCAGAACACTCCGGCAGCGATATACAACAAATCGGAAGTTATTTTAGCATAGGCTACAAATTCTGACAACCATTTCGGACTCCAACCCCTACCAATTAATGCTTTCGTGCAGCCAGTCATCATCGGGCCAGTATGAAGGGTGATAATCGATATACACGATCGTGGGATATGCCAGTTTTTCCAGTTCTTTCAAAAACTCCAGCCATTCATCCCATTGATCTGCGACCTTCTTTCTCTCACCTTGTTGCATACGTTCAATATTCCTTTGCGCAGCCTGTCCCTGGGAGGCAGCAATTTTTTCCATCAGGGCAGCAGCTTCCTCCATTCTCCCCTGTGCCATGAGTTGCTGGGCCTCTTCCATAAGATCCTCGGCATCAATGGCCTCCCCTGCCTCCGGATCCAGTTCGCCCTGATACTGCCGGTGTAATTCTTCGTCCCTGGTCATATGACTGCCATCTGCCATGGTTCTTTCTGAGAAACCAAAAAACGCATGTTCAAGATAACCATAACGCCCGCACAGTTCGTTGAAATCATTCCTGTCATACAGCTCCAGTTCTCTGTGCATTTCCCTGAAGGGCCGGAAATACACCGAAGTACAATTCCGTGACTCCTCAGTTCGGATACTTCGCACAGAAACTCCCGGTTTATCGGGAATGTCGTATACCTTCAATATGCCCAAAGCTTCCACTTCTACAGGCAACAATTCGGAATGGTAATGATTGCCACTTTCAATGGCTTCCATCTCACCAATCTTCTGCCGGTAAAAGGCCACAACTTCATCCACCTGCAAAGGAGAATAAAGGGCCACCGTGAACCCACGTTCAGGGATATTCTCTGCTGAAGGAGCCGAGCCCTCACCATACAGAATGGCATCAGGCGGAAAAGGAGCAAGTAATCTGCTTTCCTGTGAAAACGCTGTCAGGCTTAAAATAAGCACCAGTATTCCTGTACTGATTGCGCAGGTAATTTGTGTTTGCATGATTGCTGATTTTTTATGGCTGAATCAATCTAAACAAATGTATAAACAAATCAACTGCCACGCAAACAGTCTAAACAATATATGTTTTTATCTAAATTTTATCACCTCTTTGGGGAACTTTGATTCGACAGCTCAAACAAAGTAAATCTTCATAAAAAACAGAATAGAGCAAGCCTCATTGTGTCAGAAAATTTCTGCGCTGAGCTCCCCGGTGGATTTCAGGTACATGGTTCTTCGAAGCAGCACGGAAGCCTGTGCTTCAATATGATCACTCTTCGCAGATTGCCACTGTGCCTGAGCCTCAAGCAGATCAACCAGGGTTTCCATCCCCTGATCAAACATGTCCTGGCTTGTTTCCAGGTTCTCTTCAGCCTGTTCCAGGGCCTGGCTGGTGAGATTTAACCTTGTAATCGCATCCTCCAGTTTAAATCGATTCCTGGCAATATCCAACTTTAATTGATCCCCCGCATCTTCCTTCTCAATTCGTGCAGCTTCAGTCTTCAGCCGGGCCACCGACAACTGATTCCTGCTTTCGTTCCAGTTAAAAACGGGGATTCGGATCATTGCCATGGATGAAAATGCAGCACTTTGGACCGAACTCCCAACAATTTCCAGACCGCCAAAGTAATTATACCCTGCGCTGAGTCCAATGCTGGGAAGCATATCCGCCCTGACCATCCTTTCATGGTATCTGCCAAGCGAAACGGATTTTTCAAGCATCCTGTACTCCGGCCTGTTTTCCGGGCCCGGATCCTCCTGCAAAAGACCTGAAAAATCAAGACTTTCCGGTTCAGGCTTTTCAGTAGTCCGGATCTGGGTGTCCAATGGCAGCCCGATCACCCGGCACAGATCCATCCGGGCAAGTTCTGTCCCGCTGCTTGCCTGCTGCACCATCAGGATCGCTTCGTTTCGCTCCACCCGTGCTTTCAGCAATTCATTCCTTGTGATCATTCCTTCTTCCAGACTCTCTTCAAGTTTAGCCTCCAGCTCATCTAGAAGCTCCTTGTATTCAACAGCTGCCAATTTCTTTTCCTGAAGGGTAATATACCGGTAATATGCTGCATCAGCCAATGCAACAACCTCTGAATGATTAAGCTCAATATCCAGCGAGTTGACCTCCGTTGCTTTTTGGGCCATCCCTCTGGCAGCCCGGATCCTTCCTCCCATATAAACTGCCTGTTCCAATTGTGCTCCGGCCATTGTAATGCCCGACAGCCCTAAATCCACATCGAAATCAGTCAGCAACTCTCTGATAATATCGCCCAATCCCCCCTCAAGATCCAGCATTGATTCTGGTGATACCGTGAATTCTACTTTATCCGGCGAATAAAAATACAGGCCTGATGCTGAAAATTCAGGCAAATGGGCGGCCCAGGCAATTTTTTCCTGCAGTTCTGCCTGCTCCAACTGGTTTTCGGACAGCTTAAGCTGGTTTGAATGAGCCAATGCCATTTGGCGGCTTTTCATTCTGTCAAGTTCAACTGCACCAGCCCTCGTATATCCGTTACTGATTAAAAGAATAAGGACAAGCAGCTGCAATGCAATGGAAAGTATTCTGGTCATGGTATGGGCTTTATGGTTTATAAATTGAAGATTCAGCAATCATTCTGTATTATTTCTGCCTGCCAGGATTCCCGCTGCATACTTACCACACACTTTAAGGGTTTGGTAATCACTTTGATTCATATCGTGCCCGGGCGGATACCCTCCTCATCAACTCCTTCTCATTAACAACTCCATTTTTGCTGCTTTCTGCAGGTGAATGATGTACCTTTTTCACAGATTGCTTTGATCCCGAATCATTTTCTGAGTCCTTACGGGAGCCAAGCCGGTACAGCACCGCATACCATACCGGCATCATCATCAGGGTGATCAGTGACCCCAGAAACAGGCCGGACATCATTGTAACTGCCAGTGATCCGAACATATCATCATTGAGCAAAGGTACCATCCCCAAAATGGTTGTCAGCGAGGCCATCATCACAGGACGGAGGCGTGAAGCTGAAGCATCCATCAGGGCTTCATACCTCTCTTTCCCTTCTTTCAGCTGATAGCCCACTTCTTCCAGCAGGACAACACCGTTTTTGATCATCATCCCCATCAGGCCCAATGCACCGACTATTGCAACAAAACCAAACTCCCTTCCTGTCACAATCATTCCGGGAACAATGCCGATAAAAGCAAGCGGAAGACTTAGTATGATAATCAAAGGTTTGATATAATTGTTGAACAGCAATATCAGGATGGCTATCATCAACACAATGGCAAGCGGAAGATTCTTGAACAGGTATTGCTGGGATTCTTCGCTGGCCTCATATTCTCCGAGCCACTTCATACGATAGCCGGGAGGCAGATCAATTGACTCCACACCCTCCACGATACTGCTGCGAACTTCCTCCGCAGTTACCCCCGCAACGGGGTTGCACTGAACCTTGATCGCACGCTGTCCATCGTATCGTCTGACAACCGGCTCCTCCCATGAATAATTCATATCATCCACCACCTGATGCATAGATACAGCACCCAACCCGGCCTTAAGTAATTCCAGGGGTTCCTGAAGGCCGCTTATGATGTCAGAGATCATCCGGGTATCAAAGACGATCCCGGAAGGAATGACCCTGAAAACAGGAGCAGAAAACAGCGATTCAGCTTTTTCACCCGTTTCTCCAACGAGCTGCAGATACATGGGAACTGCCCTGTTGCCCTCATAAAATGTACCCAGGGGAAAGCCTTCCGTAGACGCGAGTGTCGACAAAGCCACGTCAGAGCGGGAAACACCGGCCTGCCCCGCATTCATTTGGCTGAATCCAGCCACCTTCTTTTTTGCAGCAGGCTCCCAGTTATTGGTAACCAGTATGGCATCAGGCTCTTCATTCATGATCTTTTCAGCTTCTGAAGCCAGTGACTTTAAAACCCCCGGATCCGGACCTGTAAACATCACTTCAACAGGAAACTCCTTATACATGAAGTTGTACTGCAACACCCTCACATAAGCCTGCGGGTAATACATTATCAGGTAATCCTGAATGTCCCTGATCTTTTCCAGAAGTGCAGGATAACTTTTGAAGTCTACGATCAACTCCCCATAACTCATGGAAGGTTCAGCCATATGACGCACCAGGTTGTACCGGGAGGGGGTTCCTCCCAAACTGGCAGTCACATTGGTAACTTCGGGTTTTGCCATTAACCAGTGCTCAATCTCCGAAAGGTCACTGTCCACTTTTTCTATCCTGGTTCCGGCAGGCATTCTGTATTCTATATACAACTGGCTGTAACTCATATCCGGAAAAAAAGTGCGCGGAACATACCGGAACATGAAAACACTCACTGCCAGTAATATGGTTACAACAATAACCGATATCGTTTTATGCCATAACAAGTATTTGAGAAAGCGCCTGTGTATGCGATAGATCCTTCCGGAATAGGGTTTTACTTGTTGCTTTCGTGTACCTCCGGTGCCATCACTGACAGCCCTGAACTGAAAGGCGGCCATCAGTGGGGCCTGGGTAAGTGCCAGTACCCAGCTCAGCAGCAAGGATACTGCCAGCACAATGAACAGGTCGCGCACATACTCACCGGCTGTATCGGGTGAAAGAAAAATCGGAAAAAAAGCCAGGATGGCGATCAGGGTTGCCCCCAGCAAAGGCCAGGCAGTTTTATGAACTGTTCGGACAAGTGCCCTGTCTTTTTTTACCCCGCTTTGTATGTCAGAATATATTCCGTCAACAATGACAACAGCATTGTCTACGAGCATACCCATGGCCACAATGAATGAACCCAGCGATACCCTCTGAAGTGTTCCTTCAAGAAGGTTTAAAATGGCCATTGAGCCCAGGATGGTCAGCAAAAGGCCACTTCCGATTATAAAACCACTTCGCCACCCCATGGCAATCATCAGAATGAAAACAACAATGACCACAGATTGAAGCAGATTGAACATAAAAACAGAGATGGCCTCCCTGACCTTATCAGGCTGAAAAAAAACCTTTTCAAAACCAATTCCGGCAGGGATCCGCTCCTGCGCAAGCTCAGCAAGCTTTTTATCAACCCTTTCTCCAAGTTCAATGACATTCCCGCCACTTTCCATGGCAATGGAAATACCTAAAGCAGGCATTTTATTATGGCGCATGGCCTCACGAAAAGGCTTTTCCAGGCTTCGCTCAACAGTGGCAATATCAGAGAGCCTGAATTGATCTCCTTTATGGCCCTGTATGATCAGATTGCGTATATCTTCGATTTCACTAAATCCTCCACCCACATCGAGTCGAATCCGCTCATCACCTGCCTCATAATAACCTGCATACACCGCATCGGTACGGTCACGCAATGCCATGATCACTTCGGCCGGGTGAATCCCAAGGTCAGCCATTCGTGAATTCCGAATCCTGACATATAAAGCAGGGGATCGGTCTCCGTAGAGAGTCACTCGTTTTACATCTGCAAGACCTTCCAGTTCCTGCTTGACAAGCTGACCATATTCATACATTTCATCATAAGAAAACCCATCAGAGGTCATGGCATAAAACAACCCATATACATCCCCAAAATCATCCAGCACCACAGGAGTTTGTGCCCCGGCAGGCAGGTCGGGAATAACTCCCTGAACCTTTCGGCGAAGAATGTCCCATTTCTGCTCTACATCATCCAGGCTCACGGTGGGATGCAGCTCAACGATCACTTCCGAGTAATCTGCCTCTGAACGGGATTCAATCCGGTAAACATCGCCCATGGTCTTTACGGCTTTCTCCACCAAATCTGTAACCTCCAACTCCACTTCATGGGCAGAAGCTCCTGGATAAACCGTCACAACGAGCGCCTGTTTGACCACAATTTCCGGATCTTCCAGCTTACTCATCGACATAAATGAATAAACACCACCGGCAGCAAGCACGACCAGGAAAAAATAAAACAGGGATTTATGTCGGAAAACCAATTCAGTCATTGCAGAAATTCATTACATCATGTTGCCAATATTGGTTTCGGCTGCTTCGGGCAATGGCTCTACCTGTTGCCCTTCCTCAACAGAATGCACCCCTGCACTCACAATGATGTCTTCGGGCTGAAGATCCCCTTTGACAAGAGCGTTTCCGGATGATTCAATGCGAATGAGCTCCACTGCTCTTCCGTAAACCCTTTGCTCTTCCGGGTCGATCACCCAAACCATATTATGCTCCCCTTGTTCAAACACAGCAGGAGCAGGAAGGGAAAAAAGGACTTCTGCTTGCTCCCTGTATTCAATGACAAGTTCTGCATTCATGCCGGGCAGCAGAACGGCATCCGCTTCAGAGCGGATATCAAAAAATGCCGGATAAAGACCATTGGTATTGGCTTGTGAGATCACAGTCCTTAACTCCAAAGGAAACCGGCGATCCGGATAATGGGCGGAAATTAAATAAAAATCATGGTACGCTTCATGCCTGAGGTAAGTCTCAGCTGCCAGATGGGCTACAATTTGATATTCCCCCGGATCAGCGACCGATATAACAGGCATTCCGGCATCAACCACCTCTTGTTCTGAAAAAAAGGTTTTGACCACCTGTCCATCAAAAGGTGCGATGAGCCTGGTGTCTTCCATGGCATTTTGGTGAACCCTGAGCTTTGATTCAACCTGACTAAGGGTCGCCACTGCTTTCTCATACTCATCCTCAGACACCCTGCCCTTATCATGTAACGCGGTGATGCGTTCGGTGGTCGATTTAACCATATTGTATTGATCCTCGGCGGCATCCAGCTGAATCTGATAGTCACGGGGGTCAAGGGCGGCCAGTAAATCGCCCTGCCTGAAGTAGTCCCCTTCTTCTACAAACATACGGGATATGGGGCCCGGAATCCGAAAGGAAAGCCTCGCCTCTTTGCGTGCCTCCAGACTGACAGGATAGTTATGTGAAACGACAGGGTGGCGCACCTCAGGACTTGTGGTTTTCACCGGCTGCAGCTCTTCCTCTGCCGTCGGTCTCTCTGTGCACGAGGTTGTCAGCACCAGTATGCAAATTAAACAGGCAAAGATCCTTTTCATTCTGATGAAATGTTTAACTCAAAAAAATACATGTTGTACCATCAAATATACAACAAATATGATGTCATTCAGCGATGAGCCGGGCATTGAAGCATAATTGTCATTGCAGTAAATAATCCTGCAAAATATTGCGGCAAGCATTTGAATATTCCCTATAAATTTTTATTTTTACATGAATCATCCGGCAAGGCAGGTAAAAGGGATGGCCAGGGTCTTCTGATCAATACCAGAAACGGGATTGTACTTTACTGCCATCTTTATCGGTTCACAAGTCAGATGACAGGACAAGCTATTTACTCACCAAATTATTCGGACATGAACATCAAAGAAAGGGTTACCAACATTATTGTGAAGCCAAAAGAAGAGTGGGTAAGCATTGAGAAAGAACCCACCTCCACCAGAGATTTACTTACAGGCTACCTGTTGATCCTTGCACTGATTCCTGCAATAGGGAACCTGATCGGATACTGGTTGGTCGGTTATCCGCAAATTTACGGTGGGTATGCAGGGGGGTCTTTTGCCCTTGGTCTGCGGCAGGCGATTATTGCTTACATATCACCGGTTATTACTGCCTACGTGGCAGCCTATATCATCAATATGCTGGCCAGCAGTTTTGACTCCAGGCAGGATTTCAGGAGAGCCATGCAGCTGGTGGTATACTCCCTGACCCCTTCTTTGGTAGCCGGTGTATTTATGATCATTCCCCAGTTGAGTATTCTTTCGATGCTGGCAGGTCTTTATGGACTGTTTATTCTATATCTTGGGGTAAAACCGATGATGAAAACTCCTGAGGGGAAGGTTACAGGGTATTTCGTGGTCAGCTTACTGGTAATCATTGTCGCTACCATCCTTATCAGCGTGTTGCTATCCTCCATCCTGATCGGACAAAGGATGGTTTACTGACGGGCATTGACAACCGTTTTTTCATCTTGATTCAAAAAAAGGGGGCATGACAAATCATGCTCCCCTTTTATATGAATTATTCAAAATCCAGTGTACCCGGATTGGTTATCACGATTATTCCATAAATTCAACGAAGTGGGCTGTGAGGGTAACCTCCTCGTCCGGCATTGTAAACTCAGTTTCCTCTTCTGAACTCACCACCACACCACGTTCGTCATCTGTCCAGTGAAGGAACTGATAGCCTTCATTTGCCTCGGCCTCAATGGTGACTTCATCACCAGGCATATACTTACCCTCACCTTCAACTTCTCCTGCTTCTTCAGGTGAAACAATCAGGGTAACTTTAAAGCCATCGGGATCTTCAACGGATGATGGATTACCGGCTTGCAGTGTACTCTGCTGTCCCGAACCGGCAAAAGCCAGGATACCTAAAATAAACAGTGCGGCCATCAGGACAGATAGTGTTTTTGGATAACTGCCCGATACAATCTTGAGTCGTCTCATAATTTCCTCCGTTTTTTTGTGTAACAATGGTTTGGGCTGGTATCTGTAATGCTATCATGCATTTGTCTGACAGCATCTGAGCGTATCAACCCAGGCACTTAAAAACAAATCTCCGGAAAAATGAGCAACTATCCAAAACTAAACTGCTAATATATAACAGTTTAACAAAAATAAACATTTTTTTAGAGTCCAAAAGGGGGTGCATTCACGACTCAGGTCGTTGTTTCAGGTGCAGCCGGTGTCTTGTCTGAGTAAGAGTCAATGATGAGAGAAATGGCTCCGTCACCCGTCACATTGCATGCGGTGCCAAATCCATCCTGTGCCATATAAAGGGCCAGCATCAAACCCTGTTGTGCTTCAGAAAACCCGAGAATGGAAGACATCAGGCCAAGGGCTGCAACCACTGCCCCACCGGGGACACCCGGAGCAGCAATCATGGTTACGCCAAGCAACATGATAAAAGGAAGGAAATTCCCGAATTCAGGGGTGCCGGACCCCAGCACGATCACAGCCACGGAACAGGCCACCAGCGTAATGGTACTTCCTGCAAGGTGAATGGTTGCAGACAAAGGCACCACAAACTCGGCAATCCGCTCAGAAACCCCGTTGGACTTGGCACTTCGCAGGGTAATGGGAATGGTAGCAGCACTCGACATGGTTCCGAGCGCCGTGGTATAGGCAGGGATCATGTTCTTCAACGCCCTGAGCGGATTTTTGCCGGTTCTGGTGCCGGCAATGGTAAACTGAATCAGCAGATATCCCAGATGCATCAACAGAATCAGCAGAAACACCTGGCCAAATACGCTCAGTGTCTGAAAAGCCTCGCCCGTGGCAGCCATATCGGCAAATATTCCGGCAATGTGGAAAGGCAGAAAAGGTATAATGATTCCTTTAATGACCATCACCACAATGGCACGGAACTCCTCCATCACATGGAATAGTTTGTTCTGGTCTTTTTCATGCCGCAGCGCATTAATCCCAAGTCCGAAAATAAAGGCGGTAACCAGAGCGGTCATAACCCCCATGATCGGGGGAATGTCAAGTGCAAGAAAAGGCTCCAAACCTGTTGCGGTGGCATCACCGGTTGCACCACCATCAATGACCAGGGGAATAATTGCCATGGAAATAAAAAAGGCGGCGATGCCTGCTGCCAGTGTCGACAGATAGGCAAGTCCTGCTGTACCGGCAAGGAGTTTTCCGGCTTTGGAGCCAAGTTCCGCAATTCCCGGAGCAATAAAACCGATAATGATCAGGGGTACAATATAACTCAACATCTCCCCGAAAATATGGCTGAATGTATATAAGATTCTGCCTACCCATTCAGGGAGAAACAATCCGATTAAAATTCCGAAAACAATCCCAAGGATTAAACGGGGTAACAAACCA
>Ga0207421_10008660_pt1 | contig 10489 bp, 13 predicted proteins | sample SodLakKL_010_SED_4_FD_187542 | JGI IMG/M metagenome (GOLD analysis project Ga0207421, IMG submission 187542) | Alkaline sediment microbial communities from Lake Tanatar, Kulunda Steppe, Russia - 8KL_010_SED (SPAdes) (version 2) | ecosystem: Environmental > Aquatic > Non-marine Saline and...
CGTTTCTGACATCCATATGCCCAGCCTATCCCACGCACCACCAATCCATTCAGCCGCCATATCAATCTTTGCGCTCATCCAATCAAGTACGTCCTCCCAATTATGCCACAGGTAATATATTCCATATATAAGCCCGGCAATAATGCCTACCACTAATATAATCTTTGCGGCCAATACGGTAAACGCAACCGCCCCTGCTATTGTGACCCCGGCAAGAAGGAATTTGGCTCCGGCCAAAAGTCCTATACCCACTGCGGCTCCTGTTAACAAGGGGGAGAGGAAATCTAAATTTGATATGAGGCCAGAATAGGCATAGTTCGTTTCCATAAGGGAGCTGTGCCACTTTTGCATTATCGTAAAATTATCTGCGTAGGCATCAGCCAGCGCATCTGTTAACCCTTCTGCCCCTTCTAACCTGCCCTGCTGCTCTTCTAATGATTCGTTGGTTACGTTGAGACTCTCCCAAAATGCCTCAGCATCCCCTTCCGCTTCATTAAAAGCCTCCTGCATAGCCATTACCATTCTCGGGCCACGAATACCTTCTGCCTCAAGGGTTGCCATAGCGACGGCCATTTCTTCAACGGTTAACCCCGTATCTTTAATCGCCTCAGCTTCCCTGCGCATAAGCATGCCAAACTCCTGCATACCAACCGTGGTCTGGGTTTGTAGCCAAGTGAACGTATCCAAGTGGTCACCGACCTCTAACAGGTCTTTATCCATTGCTGAGAAAGCCCGGTCCACCAAGTCTATAGCCTCCACCATACCAATACCGGTGGCATCAGACAGCTTATCGAACAAAGGTAGTAGGGTTTCCATCTGGTCTTCCTGGTCATAGCCTGACTGAATAAGCCTTGCTGCTCCAGCCAAGGCATCTTCTGTGCTGAAGGTATGGTCAGTCAAGCCTCCTATCATTTCCCGGGTTGCTTCTGTCTGCCTGCCCATAGCAATAGCAACCTGTTCTGTTTGTAATTCCAATTCTTGGTTCTTCCGGATTAAGCCTTCAATGGCTACTCCCGCAGCTCCTATGCCCCCGGCTATTGCCTTCCAGTTTCTTTGGACTGCTCCACCTACACGGGACATAGTATCCCGGAACCCACCGGTCTTTTCACCAAGCTCATCTGTGGCGCCACCCACCTCACCCAAGCTGTCCTGCATGGAGTGGGCGGTTTCACTGGTGGTATACCCAAGGTCTTCTGTGGCGCCGCCGACGTCCTGAAGGTCACTTTGCATAGAGTGGGAGGTCTCACCTGTTTCATACCCAAGCCCTTCAACGCCCTCTTGGGTGCCCTCAATATTATCTCTAACACTATCTATCTCACTATCTACACCCTGTAGGGCTTGGGTTGCTTCATCTCTGAATGTGATTTCAGTGCTTAGTGAGCGGACTGCCATTTACCTTCGCCTCCCCTTCTTCCGTGGGCTTTTGGGTTTCTTACCTTTATTCTGCTGCTCTATTTTGATATCTACAGCGGCGTTCGCTTCCATGATATCTTCTTCATCCAGTTCGTTGATGTTCAACATTATACCGGTTTCGCTAAGAACGAGCCTCCAAAAAGCCCAGTTCTTTTTTGCCTTCTGCTTATAATAACTTTTACTCCTGAGCTGCTCTGCCGAGGCAAAATTTTACTGCCGCATCACTTACCGCTTGCGCTGTCTCCCAATCCTCAAAGTCATCAAGGGTTGTTTTGGGGTCAATAACTATATGCTCAAGCACCTCACTCATGAAGGTTTCCTCTATCACATTGCCAAACCGGTTCTTACTCCTATCCCGTAGCCTGACCCATTCGCGGGGAGGCAGCTTTTTAAACGTGTATTCCACACCTTCAATTGTTTGCTTTTTCTCCTTACTCATGCTTCCCCTCCTTATCCTCTCAGCTCGAAGTCAGCAACTTCAACTTCGAACTCTATCTCGGGCACATCATCCCCGGCGGTGGCTTCAAAGTCAGGAAATTCAGCAATCCATGCCTCACTACCACCAGCAGTTACAGCCTTGTCGTTCCGGTCTATGATGTAGCACGGGTCTATATCTTCGCTGTTCATCTTATTTAAGAGGAAATCAAGGTCCGGGCTGGAGCGTTTCAGGGTGAAGGTGACCCTACCTACAGGGTGCCTGTTTCTGGAACGGGTGACCTCTCCTTGTGCCCCTACGTGTGTTTCCCACTTTGCCTCATCCTTAGACGCTGTAACATACGTTCCATCTGAGTAGCCGGTAATTGTTCTGCCTGCGAACGTCAGTAAAACATCATTGGGGTCGTAATTCCTAACTGGCATTTATTCCACTCCTTCCTTTTACAGGCTGATAACGCCTCGGATTTTGACTTCGTGAATAGCTCCAGCTGCTATGAATTCAAAGAAGATATCTGGTAGAATCCTATTAGCTATATAATTTGTAGGGATGTCTGACCTATCTGGCGCGGTTACAGTCCACATACCGTTTCCGTCGTGGTCCCGGGCAATTATATCCCTGTCCGTAGCGAACTGTAGGATTGATTGAACCTCTGCCACTACCATAGCGATGCCCCGGTTGTCATAAGGAACCTTCGGGCTCATAAACAGCAGCCGGTGAACCGCTTCACTCATTCTCGCCTCTACCCAATCCTGCCCCCGGATGATATCAATAAACTCATTACCGGTGTTCATCCCCTCAGAAGTTTGGTTAACCCCCAACTTCTGGATATAAGTGTTCACATTAGCAGAGTGTAAATCCCTGACGTTGGTCACGCTTACATCAGCCGGTGCTATACCTTGGAGGGTCTTAAACTTCCAAGTGATACTGCCCGGGTTCTCCGGAGCAGCCCTGCCCACCCATGCGGCGTCAGGGTAACTCTCGCTGTCGTTGTGGTAGATGAGGGCAGTTCTACTGTTGGCCAAGTCAGTTGATATGGCTATGGCATTTTGAACCGTCCCTGCGGGGCTGGCAACATAGAGCTTCTTGTTCGCTTGAGCCCAACCAGAGAGCTCTTTCACCCCTGCTTCTCCTTGCTCAGGGGATAGGAGGAAATACCAATCGTTCTGGTCATTCAGTAAATCGTTGAGAGCTCCTGACATGCTGGCATCTTCCCCACCGGACAAGCCTACTACCTGAGTATCCCCTGTGGTGAAGTCCCCGCTTGCTAACCGGGCCGCCTTAAAGTTAGCTACACCATTCACTGCCGTAACAATATCAGCAGCCGAATGTGTGGCTCCGTCCAGCTCAATGGTTAGTACATCCATAGCATAGGTGACGTCAAGGGTCTCTGTGCCTGTTTCAGTGTCGTTGGTTACTTCTACTGACTTGGCATTCCCCGCAGCCCCGGAGAAACTATCAATAGCCTCAATCTCAATCTCCGCCCCGTCTGCTGCTGTAATAACCGCCTTCGCATTTACTTCCTGCTCCACAAGTTCTGCCACTGCTACTTCCTGAGGTCGGGGAGATTGGCTGAATATCTTCTCAGCCATCTTATAAACCCCGGTTGTCGTACCGAAGCCGGCGTCCTGGACCGCTGCCAAATCGCTGCACAGTTCAAAGATTTTGTCTCCGGTCACCTTGAACTCAGCAATCAAAGGCAGACCAAACCCGGCCTGAGTCAATGGCATGGTTTCCCTTGTGATTGTGATTTCTACATCTTTAATCATTCCGCTTCACTCCTTTACTCTTTTACTTGCCCCTCTTCTTCATTCACCGAGTAACGCACTTCGTCTATGGTTTCAATCAGTCTGCTTGTATGGCTCACCACCCGGAGTATGGCGTCAAACCCTGCCCGGTATTCATAAGCCATATCGTTTAGCAGGGCAGCCCTGTCCTCCACAGCGGTTTTGGTGGCTACTATAACACCTTCCTGCTTTAAGTCCATATAACCATCAATCGCAAAGTATTGCCGCAGCACTAAAGCCTTCTGCCAGCATTCGGTTAGGTCATTGGCATAGGCGTTCAGGGAGATTGTTATAGTAGGTAGCTCCCAACGATGGTAGGCAAGCCAAGATTCCCCATCAATTGTTTTGTCCTCTAAGGTGTAGGCAGGGAAGGCGGGTTCTGGAATGTAAGGTGAGATAAAGTTGTATGTGTAGAACGGTTTCGGCGGTTGAGGGTCAGCAGAGTTCTGGGGGACGATAGGTATTTCAACATATTCATATAACTTAGCTATCAACCAATTCCTTAGATTAGTCAGGTCATACATTACTCTTCACCCTCCTCCTGCTCCTGCTCCTCTATCCGCCGGGCATAGTATTCATTGAAGTTCGCGTGCTTGTCATATAGTTTTTCCTCTAATATTTTATACCGGAGTCCGCGATACTTTATCTCCCAGCCTACGCCAAGGGTACCCTGGTAGTGAATCTTGACATCCTGCCGGGTATAGGTTCCGCCTTCATCAAAGGTGACATCATCGGTGGTCAATGGTGTAATTATACTTCTCAACTGGTGAACTATTTCCTCCCCGGGCACCCACACCCCACCTTGTGTATAATCATAATATCCTGTACCGAACTCTATGGCTGTGAAGTCTGTTCCGAACTCATCGAATACCGGGGTAAAATCTAACACCATAACTACACCGCCTTTATACTATTCTCCAAGTTATACTCGCGCGCATACGTCCCGTGTCTATCAAAGGGTTTGAACTCCCTTTTTGAGCTATCGTCCCCGGTTTATTTGGAGGACGACTGATATCGGTGATTCGTCGCTGTATTAAGTTTTTTACATATTCGCCGATTCTGCCCAGAGCCGCCTCCCCGGATATCTCCCGGTCAATCACCTTACCTATTTGGATGTCAATCATTCTACTTATTTCACTGTCCTTCTCGTCAATGGTGGTCCGCATAAAGGAACGCTCGGGGATGTTTACCTGAGGTGCCCCAAACTCATGGACAGTAGCTATCATTAGCATATGCCCATCTTCCCCAAAGAGGCCTACCTCAATCTTGTGGTCACGCAGGTATTCCAATTCTCTTAGTAGCTCTGGAATCTCACTCCGGTCGGTTACCATTTACATCACCCTCAAGTAACCTTTTCTAACCTTGCGTAGCAGCCGGGCATACTCCTGACCGTATGACGTCCCATCAAGTTCTAAACCTACGGTCGAGTCGTAAGATACTGAAACATCACTAACACTTTGGCTTGATGCCCGCCGCTTATTCATTGAAGCCAGGTGGGCCGCCAGATACCGCTGGGCACGTTCCTTATACTGTTCCAGCATGCCACTGTCGTTAACTTCCTGTATTGCGTCATCTATGAATATCTGTAGGCTGTCAGCACTCATAGTACTTAAATGTTCGGCGATAGCTATTACCCTGTCAACAGTGGTAGCGCTTGCCTCTGCCATCCGCGCACCTCCTAAGCAACATACTCATCCTTCTTCTCTTCAAGCTCTTCCACAACCGTTTCAGCAGAACACCGGCAGTTGTAATCCGTACCGGGCCATATCTGCTCCCCGCGCTCGTTACGCGCCCCGTCCTTCCAGGTGAACACCTGGTCGTGTAGCGAGGCATGGCTATCCCGCACCCGCTCATCTACAGAGGTGACCCAGCGGAACTTCTTTAAGCCAAGCCGCCGCTGCCTGGTTTTGGTAAGGTCACCGTGTAAGCTACCGAGCTGGTCCCGGGCAATGAACCGGCCTTTCTTTATGCCGACGTTGCCTTTTTCGCTAATGCCCTTTGCCATATCATTAATGGAAGTTCCCCGGCGCACTCCTTGTCTGACGATGGTTTCCACGTCTTCGTGGTATTCCCTGGCGATACTTTTAATATGGCTGACGTTCTCTTCCACAGCGGTTTTCATAAAAGATTGTAGCCATGGTTCTCTGGTGGTTGGGTCAAAACCCGCTAACTTTTTAACCTGTTCAGCAAAGCCACGCCGCTGCCGGTCATTCAACGCCTCTACAAAGCGGGCAGCAATCCGCCGCACCTTGCCTTCATTAAAGGTTTCTTCCATTGCCGTTTCCCGTAGCCTATCCAGCACGCGGTTGATATCATCCATGGCATCGTTTGTTACGAGCCTGTTGCTTGTTATCATGCGGCGGTGCTGGTGAACCCGGGGTCTGATTTCTTCCCGGAACGCTTCCCAGGTTCGCTTTTTATCCTCTTCAATTAGCTGCCGGATTTCCCTGAAATACCGCTGTGCCAAACGCCGGGGAACCTTATTATTTCTGGGCACCAGAGCTCACCATCCCTACTCGTTCTCATCTTCCAGTTCTGCCAGCCTTTCTGCCGCTGCTTTTTTGCCCCTGACACGCTCCCCACCGGGCAACTCATAATGACCGCCACCAACATGCTTGGCTTGCGGGGTTGCCTTGTCAGGAGTGGGAGCTGTTCGGCTCCTCTCCACTACTGGCTCTATTTGCGTACCGAGCTTCTTAATCTCCTCATCAGTAGGGGTGAAAGTATCCCCGACCTGATAGCGAACACGGACTTGCCCCTCAAGCCGGGAATACTTACCATTGGCTATTTTGTAAACGGCAGTATTAGCCATTTATATCACCCCTCTTAACTATAATACACAATACCGGTATTGCCGTTGTAGTCCCGCTTTACTCTGGGAGCCAACGCGGCCATTACCTTAAAGTGAACTTGCATACCTCCCTGACTATCCCACTGGACTGTGGTCACATCTTGGGCCACGGCAAGGTCAACCACATCACGGGTCATTTGAACCATGAGAGCGGTGTTATCCGACAGCACATCAGATGCCTTGACTTCCTCAATACCCGGTATGTTCAGTATCCGTTGTAGAGGAGTCTGCCCACTACCATCATCATAAACCCCCAACAGGTATTGCCATCTGTTAGAAGCAATGTATACCACGAAGGGGCCATAGTAATGAGCATCGTGGGCGTCCTGAATCATGTCCAGAATGTCCCCGTAGATATTACCTTGGTTAGTAGAGTGGTCCCACGTACTCAAAGAACCTGTGGTTATACCGGTGGCATTTGTGTAGCCTGGGATTGTATTCCCATCCACTGTAATACCTGCCCCGTTGAACAGCATATCCTCCATTTTGTCCGATACCCTGCGCCCAGCTACCGCGCTCTGAGTAGTGTCTACACTATCCCCGAGCTTGCGGGAAGCCTCTAACCGGCGGATATTAATCCTGAAATCCTTATGGATTATCGGGATGGGCACGGAGCGAATGTCAAACTCTATGCTGTCCTCTTCCCCGGGGGTTACTCCGGCCATGTTGATTTCCGCATCTTCCATATCACTCTGAGCTTCATACTGGGATACCAAAGTTCCCAGCCCACCAAGGGACAGGGTTAACCCACGGGCCTGAAGGTCTGCTATACCGTTCAGCCTTTGCCGGGTCACCTCTACCACAGTTGTGTCAAACTCTTTCCACTCATCTTTCCTCAACAGAGCATTGCTGCGGAGGTTGTTAATGTTTAACTCATTAGCCAACAACTGTTGCATAAAGCTCTGCGGGCTCACTATCTTTGCTTGTTCTGTCTTAGGCATTTATACCACCTCCACACGGATTCGGGCTTCTTCATCTGCGCCGGAAGTATCTCCGGCCTCCAATGCTCTTGCCACAATTTGATTTGCTACCACATCATCATCCGCTGCCAGGTCAGCTTGGGGAACGTGCTCCCTTAACCGACCATCACCATTGCTTTCTAAGAAGTCCCCTTTGGCTACGGTTTCCCCGTCGCCCAGCATGGCGTAAACCTCATCGCCCTTGCGCCCTATAACATATTGGACTCTATCCCCACTGGCATAGTCATCGCTGATAGTACCACCGAGAAAGTCCTGCTCTACCGCGAACATAGAGGTAGCAAGACCGCCGGCAACATCATGGTGAACAACCGCCCCGTTCCCATCAAAAGTTAACAGGAACCCGGGAGTGACCACCCCACCGGACACGTTTTCCTTCCTGATTGGGTCACCTTTCAGCACAATATTCTTAGGCATATTAGCTCACCTCTCCCGTTTGTTCTGTTCTCCGCTTGGCAAGTACTACTGGCGGGGGTGGCGGGATGACACCGTCATCCTCCTGCTCATTACTGCGTGGGCCACCAAGGCCGCTGTAGTCTTCTGGCTGTAAGGAATGAGCCAACTTAGCAAGTTGAGGGGTTCTCATACTCTGTAAGTCTTCCTTATCAAAAGCACAGCGCTCATTGGCTGCCAAGTTCTCAATGAGCTTCACCCGCTTCTCCTGATTCTTCTTGCGGTTGTCTTTCATCTCTTCCCGAATCTCCTCATCGGGGATGGCCTCTACCCACTCATCAAAGTTCTGAGGGGTCTTCTCTTCCTCTTCTTCCTCTGTCTGCGTGGTTTGTTCTGCAGTGGGTTCTTCATGGTTAGCTGCTGGAGGGGTTATTATAGGTTCCAACTTGTTCAATTGCTCCTCAGTTAACCCTTCGAGAAAACTCCGGTCCTCTGCCGTCCACTTAGTGGCCTGGTTTGCTATCAAGCCTTCAACTTTTTCTTTGTTAGGCAATGCCTGTTCACCTCCTGTAATATTACCGGTGTTGCCCGTTGGGCTTATTTCCTCATTCGTCACCGGCTCATAAGTTGTTACCTTCCGGACTTCTTCTTGGTCTCCCAGCACCGCGTTATGGTTCTCATCAATACTATATTGACGCTTAAACAACCGCCCTGTAAAGCCGCCTTCGGGCACCGCTTCTTGATATACAAAGTGGTCATCAAAGCGTTCCTTAATCATGAACCGCAACGCATCCCCTTTTTCAGCTGTCATAGCCTGCTCAAGTAATTCAGCAACCTCATCATGGCTGACGTCCTGGTTGAGCCAAGGCAGCCCTCCCAATAGCTTCTTCATATATGCTAACATACCAACCTCTTCACCACCTCTCTTTTCGTTTACTCTTGGTGCCCCTGCCCCGTCTTCCCAAGAACAGGCACCAATACTGCTGGGCAATAATGCCAGGTGGTCTGGCCTCATATTCCGCTGGATACCTTGGTATGGTAAGTCATTATAAGTGCCACTAATAGGTTCTACATCTCTGTAGTAGGCAGTTGAGACTTCCAACGGTTGCCCGCCCTCCAACCTTTCCAATACTGTGAGTGCATCACCCCCTATTTGTCGTGCCTTTTCAATATCTAACCATAACTCCCCGCGCAGGCGGGAACCGTCAAAGCTGGCATTCCAGAACCGGCCTAATGAGCGGGACTCTATAAGGTCTGGGCGGTTCGCACTAATTGGAGCGCCCCTGTCCATAGGATGGTCGAGTGGTAAGGGTATGCCGTTCCAAGAATCAACATACTTGCCTATCTCTTCCGCTGGGGCAAGCTCCCCATTAACAACCCCACCCACTATGGCAATCACCGGGGCAACCAAATGTTCCCGCCCTTCAAAGGTTTCACGGCGGTTGAACGTAGCTGTCGCCATATGGGTCACTAAAAGGTTATGCACCTGCTTGTTACCTACCTCTGCCACCGGCATTATCATCACACCCTTCTGTAATACTGTTGGCCTATACCTCTTCCTCTTCCTCTTCCTCTTCTACCGGGCCACCATTCCTCACCCGGGCCGCGAACTCCTCATCTACCGTGTCGTCACCTTCTAAGTCATCCGCCATGCGCTGCTCAAGGTATTCCAGGTCTTCCTCTGAGGGTTCCCCTTCCAAGCCGAGCACCTCCCGCCTGAACTCTGGGATGGGCATGACCTCTTCTGCCATGGGGTTGGTTACGTATTTCTGAATGGTGCTGGCCTTCTTATCAGCTATCTCCGCTTTCTCATTTTCATCCAAGGCGAACAGGTTAGGCCATACTATTTCATATTCATCAGCGGGGGGTGGTAAAGCCCCGCAATAGATAAGTTTATCTATAAGAGGCCGGAGTACCAGCGGCTCAGCAAAGTGTAGTTGACGCTCTGATACATAGGCATTGAAATTACTTTCGTCCTGAGAACTGGCCAGCTCACCCCGCTCCGACCCGAGCAGGATTCTCTTTGGTATGCCTGTGGCCCCGGCAATAAGTGAGATGAGCACATCAAATATACCTCTGGGGTCTGGGGTTTCTCCTCCCAAGGTTTTGAGGTCCATGCCCTGTGTGCGTATATAGCGGCGCAGCCCGTGAATGTATTCATCTAACTCGTCTGATATCTTTTGTGCTTCCGGGCCTTGGGGGTCCATCTCTGCCCCTTCCTTTAAGTTGGCGTGTAAACCCCTGAACGCCCCTTGCCAGAACATTTCCGCACTGCCCCCGGCAACCTTAGCCAAATCATAAAAACAGTTAATGACGCGCTTCAGCCTTGGCCTACCATATACCTCATCTTCCAGCAGCTCGTCAGCTACGTGTAGAACTCTGGTATGGTGAACCTCCTGAGCGCCTTGACCGAAGCCGGTTAACCCTTTAAAGTCTCCAGCGAAGTCTACCATATAGGCAGCGGGCTTACCGAACCGGGGGTCTCCGGGGTCAGTTACCCACTTATGTATTGTGGCACTGTTCTCTGCGAATGGTGATAGATATATGATATCTTCAGGGACTCTTAAGGTATTGGGCTCCAGGGGTTCATTCAGTATACTCCCACCACGGACTCCAATAACCAAGACCGCATAAT
>Ga0207421_10008661_pt1 | contig 10489 bp, 14 predicted proteins | sample SodLakKL_010_SED_4_FD_187542 | JGI IMG/M metagenome (GOLD analysis project Ga0207421, IMG submission 187542) | Alkaline sediment microbial communities from Lake Tanatar, Kulunda Steppe, Russia - 8KL_010_SED (SPAdes) (version 2) | ecosystem: Environmental > Aquatic > Non-marine Saline and...
AGATAAGCTTTGCGGAGGAGGGCTGACGAAAAAAGATCTTGATGAAATAAACATCCCCACCCACTTAATTGAAAGAGAGTTTAATTCAATAGATCTTTTTATTAACAAGAGACTTACAAAGGCTGAGATCGATGAGCCCTTTGTATGGACAATCAATAGAAAAAAACTGGGAAAATGGCAAATGGAAGAGGCGGAAAAAGCTGGGGCGAAGATTTTGTTAAGCACTAAGGTTGAGAAGATAGAGAAAGATTTTGTAGTAACGGCCGACAATACAAAAATTTCTTATAATTATTTGATTGGGGCTGACGGGTCTAATTCGCTGGTGAGAAAATATCTCGGTTTACAGTCCGAGAGAGTAGGTGTTGCCGTTGAATATCGTATTCCTATAGAAGATATAAAAAATGAAAGGATGGTTATGTATAATGATCTTGATGTTAATTTTTGGTATTTTTGGATTTTTCCGCATAAGGAGTTTGCTTTAGTTGGTACGGGATCCGATCCAAAAACCATAAATGCGGGAGAGTTGAAAGAAAAACTTGATTCTTGGTGTGAGAAAATGGGCATTGATGCGAAGAAATATGAGCTCGAAGCCGCGTCGCTAAACTATGACTATAAAGGGGTAAAATTTGGGAACACTTTTCTTGTCGGAGATGCGGCGGGGTTACTTTCTGCGCTTACCGGAGAAGGCATTCACCCGGCCATAATTTCCGGGACCGAGGTTGCTCGTAAAATTATTGATCCCGACTATGGTCTCTGGGAATTAAAAGAAGTGTTAAAGTGGAAGCGGTTTGAGGAAAAGATAGTTAGTTTTTACACTTTTAATAAAGTTTTGGCCAAGATATTTTTTGCGATTACTTTTTTACTGTTTAAAAATTACAAAATAAAGAAGAAAGCTATTAAATTTTTAACCTTAAAATAAAAATTTCGGTGACTTACAAGGTTGATTTCTTTTTGATGGATTTTGCACTTATTAATAGTATTGGAAATTATAAAAGATTTTTTATGATAAAGTATGTTTAGTAGGTAGGTTGCAAAATATACGGAAGCTTTGTCTTGTAAAGAGGAAATTCGAATGAAAGTTAAAAACGCCAATAAAAAATATGCAATATAAGGAAATACTGGTGGCAACTTCTAATAATTACAAAAAAGAACAGTTTGAGTATCTTTTTCAAGATTATGATCTGAAAATAAAAACTTTAAGTGATTTACCTTTTAAAGAAAAACCAAAGGAAAACAAAGGCACTGCCAGAGAAAATGCTCTTCTTAAAGCAAGATTTTGGGCGGAAAAAGTGGATATTCCTGTTTTGGCGGATGATGCGGGCTTAGAAATTGATGCACTGGGTGGGGAACCGGGAGTGAAGGCAAGAAGATGGGGAGGTCTTTTTAAAGACAACGTAACCGACAAAGAGTGGCTCGATTATTTTTTAGAGAGAATGAAAAATGTGCCTTCTAAAGAAAGAACGGCAAAGTTTAAAGCGGCATGGGCGGTTGTTTTTCCAGACGGTAAAGAAATAACCAAGGACATCATCTTACCTTTCTATGTATTAGAAAAGCCAAGAAATGGTTATACAGAGGGGTCTCCCATAAGTGCGGTTCGTTTTAATTTAAAGTACCAAAAGGCGGAGATGGATCTTTCCAAAGAGGAACAGTGGGAGGTACAGAAAAAAGAAATGGAAAATTGGAAAGATTTTAAAGAAATAATATAATTTGACATATCGTAAATTATAATCCAAAAAGTTTTTAAAAGGGAATCTTCTCTTAAACAATAAGTTGAAATGAAAAAAGTAATAGTCAATGACAAGATGCAAAAAGGGTATGAATACTTTCTTTCCAAACAATCAGGAAAAGACTTTCATCCTGATTTTGAGCCAGAACTAACGCCTAAAGAAATGCTTCAACTAGGAGTGTTTTGCGGTAAGTATATGACCGATTGCGAAGATGAGTTTCCGAAAAGCTGGTTTACGGACGCGAAACTTTCTCCTAAAAAAAAGAATTGCGATTTAAATTATTTTAAGATAAAGGCCAGTATGTCTCTTTCATACTGGATAAGTAAGGGATGGATTTATAACGATGATCCTCGCGGTTGGTTCCAATGGTATTGTAGGTACTATATGGGAAGAAGGATTAATGAAGAAGACGAAAGACAGATTAAAAGATGGAAGGCTTTTAAAAGACATCTTGGCGCGGTGAAAAATAATTGCAAGAAAAAAGATTTTAATTGTCGAAGAAAACAAAGACAGGCACTTTTACACTGGGCATACGACTCAAGGAAAATATAAATGACCAGGTCGAGATAAAAATTTATTTAAAATCTAAAGTAAAATGTATATTTTTTTAAAAATTTTTCTAGCTGGAGTTTTGATATTAATTACCGCGGTCTTTGTTAATATGATTGCAATGTACTTTGGTGTAAGTACTTGGTATAGCCTACTAAGAGAAGCCGGTGATCAAGGATTTCTAACTGCTTTAAGGAACAGGGGAGTGATTGATTTGATTTTTCTTTTTCTTATCTATCCTTCTGTTTTGGGTGCTGCGGGGTACTTTGGTTTTTGGTTTTTTGGGAAATTAATATAAATCATGAAAGTGAGCGAATTAAGAAAAATTGATTCTCATATTTGGGAAATACCGACATCCTTCAAAGGGGGCATGAGGGTTCCGGCACAGGTTTATGCTTCGGAAAAAATGCTTCATGATATTTTGCGTGATAGATCGATTTCCCAACTTACGGATGGAGCTACCCTTCCGGGAGCTTTGTCAAAAGTAATGGCTATGCCCGATTGTCACGAAGGATATTCTGTACCGATAGGTTTTGTAGGAGCTTTTAATATACAAGAAGGGGTAATTTCTCCCGGAGCTGTGGGTTTTGATATAAACTGCGGGGTAAGAGTTTTAAAATCAAATCTTAGAAAGGAAGAGGCGGAAGATGACTTAGAGAGGTTGGCAGAAGAGATTTATAAAACAGTTCCTTCCGGTATTGGAGAGGGAAGTAAAAGAGGAATAAACAGGGAAGACTTAAAAAATATCTTGGAAAAAGGTGCAAGTTACTTGGTTGAACAGGGATATGGAGAAGAAGAGGACATAGAAAACTGTGAATCCGGGGGCAGTTTACTCGAAGCGGATTCGAAAGCGGTATCATCGCGTGCCAAAGACAGGGGAGAGAAGCAGGTTGGAACGCTTGGATCAGGCAATCACTTTATTGAAATACAAACAGTAGAACGGATATTTGACAAAGATACGGCAAAAGCTTTCGGTCTTTTCGAAAATCAAATCCTCTTAATGATTCATTGCGGTTCAAGGGGATTGGGGCACCAGGTGTGTAGTGACTATTTAAAAGAGTTTAAGCCGCTTATGGCTAGTAAATATAAGATTCCTGTTAAAAATGAAGAATTTGCATGTGTTCCGTTTTCTTCGTCGGAGGGAGAAAGTTATTTTAGAGCAATGAATGCTTCTGCAAACTACGCTTTCGCGAACAGGCAGATGATAACCCACTTCCTAAGAGGGATTTGGAAAAAAATACTAAAAGAAAAAGACCAATCACTTACCCTGCTTTATGATGTAGCACACAATATAGTTAAAAAAGAAAGTCATTTAATAAATAAAGAAGAAAAAGAGGTGATTGTTTATCGAAAAGGAGCAACAAGAGCTTTTCCGCCAAATCATGTGCAAGTGCCGCTCAAATACAGAAAGTATGGCCAACCCGTTCTTCTTCCCGGCACAATGGGGACTTCTTCTTACATAATGACCGGAACAAACGAGGGAAGAGAGTCATTTTATTCTACGAGCCATGGCGCGGGAAGGGCAATGTCTCGCAGAGCAGCAACCAAAAAGATTTCCGGAAAGAATTTAAAAAACAAACTTAATAAACAAGGAATAATTATTAAGTGTAGAAGTGAAAAAGGATTATCCGAAGAGGCACCCCTTGCTTATAAAAATGTGGAGGATGTAGTGGAGGTTATTTCCGAGACCAAACTTTCTAAGAAGGTGGCAAAGGTAAGACCTCTTACGGTAATAAAAGGGGAGTGATATATGGATATTTATTAAAAAAAACATTCCGGATGCAAATCTCGGATGTGATGGGGAGGAGCTGCACGACAAAAACGAACATGTAAAAATCAAAAGCGCGATTGATGTGACTAAGATTTACGCCCTAAAAGCATTTAATTTTTTTAATGGGAAAAGTAGTGATTAATAAAATTTAAAAGCAGTATCATAATCTTGTGGGTAAGAAAAGTAAAATCAGAGAACTTTTTAATACTTTTTTCTATGTTATACTGTTTTCAAGGAATTAATTTTATTTAAAATTATTATGCACGAAGAAACGTTAAAAGAGACTGCGGACAAATTAATGCAAATGAAGGGCAACGTAAAGGGTGAAGCCTTTCGAACGCAAGCAAAGTATATAAAGCAAAGAGAAGGCGAAGAAGGACTTGAGAAGGTGCTTAAGAAAATGTCCGAGTTGGGTTATCCGTTGAATCTGGATGAAATAAAATACCAAAAGATGTATTCGGAGGCGTATGATGTGTTTTTTATTCTTGTTGCCAAAGAACTCTTTGGATGGAACGAGGAAGATATTTTTGATATGGGGCGCTCGGCACCTCTAAGCTCTTTCATTATTAAACTTTCGGCACGCTATTTCCTTTCCAGGAAAAGTTTGGTAAAAGTGGGCCCCATGATATGGGACAAGCATTTTGATTTCGGCAAACTTGAAATAAATTTAAATGAAGAAAAAAAACACATCAAGACAAGAATAACGAATTACAAAGTCCATCCGGTTATGTGCTCCTTTTTCGCCGGCTATTTTATTTCTGTTTTTAAATTTTGTACGAAGGATGAAAATTATTCCATCAAAGAAACAAAGTGCATCTTCAAGGGCGATCCGCATCATGAATATTTAATAACCTGGGAGTAAAGCTTCCTCCAATGATGTTGTTCGTCAGTTTTGTCAACAAAATAAAAGTCAGAGAGGTTATATTAAGTAGAAAAATTTATTAAAAGATGTGTGCAAGATAATCCGTGGAATGTTTTTGGTATCATGGGGCAGATAAAAGGTTGCTTGTTTGACAGACAGATTTTTTTATGTATAATGCCATTATCAAAAAAAAGGAGGGAGAGACATGATTTTTAAGAATCATTTTTTTTACTGCAAGGACGTAATTTTCTATGTGGATAACCACTTTGAAAAGGTGGTTGGCAATCAGGAGCAGCGTTGGCAAGAAATAAGGAATCATATCGAAGAATGCTATTCTTGTAAAAAATATTTTAAATGCAAGAAGGCACAGGCAGATATCGACAACTATTACTGGCACTTAATTAAAGATGGAGAGAAAGAGTTTGAAGGAATAAAAAGCGCTACCGAGCACATTGAAAAAGATAACTGTAAGAGATGCAGAGATTATCTTGACAGCGTGTTGGCTGTGAAAAACGGTATTTGCGTCTCTTAGCTTTCAGCTCTTTCCTTGATGGTTTTTATTAAAATCCTACCTTTATTGGTAGGATTTTTTTAATCAACAAGAAAATGGAAGTTTTATCTTTTCAAATATGAAAGTTTGTTTTAACAAGGATAAAGTTTTGAATTTTTACGAAAGTAATATATTATTAAATTGAGGTAATAAAGGAACGGTAAAAAAGTTTTTTTAAATATTAAACCCATATATGTTAAATAATAATTGGTATGTTGTAACCGGAGCGCCTTCTTCGGGGAAAACAACTACCGTAAATTTTCTAAAGAAAATGGGGTATAAGGTTGCTCATGAAACTGCTCGAGAGTATATCGAAGGAGAGTTAGCAAAGGGTCTGACGATGGAAGAAATTCGAAGAGATGAAAAACTCTTCCAGGACAAAATAATGGAAATGAAGATAGAAACGGAAAAAAACCTGAATAAAAGTGATGTAGTATTTTTAGACAGAGGAATTCCCGATACATGGGTGTATTACAGATTATATGGAATATCTTCCGACTTGACGTTGGAAGAAACAATGAAGAGGTGTAGCTATAAGAAAATCTTTCTTCTTGATCCGCTTCGGTATAAACTTGACCGTGTAAGGACAGAAAGTAAAAAAGAACAAAGAAAACTTCACGAATTGCTTGAAGAGGCGTACCAAAATCTTAATCTGGAGGTTGTTAAAATACCGGTGCTACCGGAAGAGGAGAGAGTAAAACTGATTTTAAGTCATTTATAGCAGCCAGGCTTTCTCTGTAAAATATATGAATGAAATTTATTCTACAATTAGCGGTCGCGTGCAGATGGTGATGTTCCGTGATTTCGTGCAGCGTAAAGCGCGCTCACTGGGACTTAATGGTAGTGTACGCAACCTTGAAGACGGTAGAGTAGAGGTGGTAGCACAAGGCAGTGATGAAAAAATAAAAACACTCATAAAACATCTACACAAAGGCCCCTTCCTTGCACAAGTTGAGGATGTAAGCGTTACATGGAGAACGCCAAAAACTGTTTTCGATGATTTTAAGATTATATTTTAATTTTTTAAAGTGATGAGCAAAAAGATACCAAAATGTATTGGCATTATTTTGGATGGAAATCGGCGCTGGGCAAAAGAAAAAAACTTGCCCTCCCTTGAGGGGCATAGACAAGGAAAAGAGCGATTATACGAAGTAGTGCGCTGGGTCCGTGATCGAGGGATTAAACACATTGTTGTATACGCTTTTTCAGCAGAAAATTGGAATCGTTCTCAAGAAGAAGTTTCGTATCTGATGAAGCTGTTTGAGATAACGATAAATAACTTATTTACTAAAATCTCAAAGGAAAAGATCAACGTTAGATTCGTAGGAGAGACGAAGCACTTTAGTGCGAAAATTCAAGAATCCATTGCGCGCATTGAAAAGATGAATACAAAAAAGAACGCGTTAACGCTTTGGATTTGTTTTTCTTATAGTGGGCGCTCTGAAATAATCGCAGCCGCAAATGCAGCTGCGAGAGAAGGCAATATTAGTGAAGAGGGGGTTGGGAAACATTTGTGGACTTCCGGCATGCCCGATCCGGATATTATTATTCGAACAGGAGGAGAAAAAAGACTTTCCGGATTTCTTACGTGGCAAAGTATTTATAGCGAACTTTTTTTTGTAGATGAATACTGGCCGGATTTTAGTGAAAATGTTTTGGACTTAGTTCTTGAGGAGTATCAAAATCGTGAAAGGAGAAGAGGCAAGTAGCACAAAAGCAAAAAGCAGAGTGCTTGAAGTCAGACCGAAGAGGAGTGCTCCTTTATTTTTTTATGGTACAATGATAAATATAAAGTTATAGGGGCTGTAACGACTACTCATGATAAACTTAAAAAAGAAAGACAATCCTTCGGGAGAAAAAAGCGCTTTGCTTTTAGAGCAGGGAAAAGTGGAAGATTATTTAAAGAAAGTAAAAGATTGGAATCTTTTATCGGGTGGAAAAAAAATATCCCGAAATTTTGAATTTAAGAGTTTTCGTGAAGCTGTTGATTTTGTTAATGGAGTGGCGTCTTTTGCTACAAAGATAAACCACTATCCGGATTCTATGACTATTCGGCACAAAAAAGTGACTATTGAGCTTATGACTGGTGAGATAGGGGGATTATCAGAAAACGATTTTATTTTAGCGGAAGAAGCTAATGCAATAGGGGGATGGAAAAAAGACTTGGAGCAGTGGATAATATCTCCAAAAGTTCTCATTCCTCTTATAATAATAGCTTTATCGGCGATACTGTGGCAATATCTTTTCTAAAATATTAAAACTATTAGCAGGGGAAAATTATTTTAAGTAAAATTTTTTATATGAAAAAACAATTAGACTTGGTAAAAGATTTTCATGAAAAATTTAATGCTCTTGTTTCAGAGAAACCTTCTCTGATTCCGGAAGATCGCTTATCTTTAAGGTATCGTTTAATGAAAGAAGAGGTTGATGAGTATTTTGCAGGTGCTCGAAAAGGAGATATAGAGAATATAGCCAAAGAATTGGCCGATATTCTTTACGTTGTTTATGGAACTGTTATTGAACATGGATTGCAGGATAAAATGGAGGATATATTTGACGAAGTACACAGATCGCAAATGAGTAAAGACTATCATCAATATAAAATGATAAAGGGGGAAAGTTACTTTAAGGCCGACATTAGAAGATTTTTTAAAGAAATTAAAGACTAAATGTATTATGGAGATAGAACTGGAAAAAACATTTTTATTAAAATACATGCCGGAAGAAGCAAAGAACTGCAAGGCGGTAGAGATTATCGACATTTACATTCCTGCGAATATTGAGCACCCGATATTAAGGATTCGAAAATCGGGAGACAAATATGAGATAACAAAAAAAGAGCCGGTTACGGGAACCGATTCTTCAGAACAAAGTGAGATAACGATTCCCCTATCCAAGGAAGAATTTGAAGTGCTATCTTTGATTGAAGGAAAGCGATTTAGAAAAATTAGGTACTATTATCCTTTTGGCAAATTAACTGCCGAAATTGATGTTTATAAAGACGATCTTGAGGGATTAGTGATTGTTGATTTTGAATTTGAAAAAGTCAAAGAGAAAAATGCTTTTAAGATGCCTGAATTTTGTTTAGCGGATATTACACAAGAAAAATTTTGTGCTGGAGGTATTTTGGCAGGGAAGAGATATGGGGATGTTGAAAGGTTTTTAAAGCCGTACGGCTATAAAAGGCAAAAAGTTGATTGAAATTAAAAATACTAAATATGGAAGAAGTATATCAAGTACTGAAAAAACTAGAGATTTCATACGAGCAATATAGTCATCCTGCCGTTTATACAGTAGAAGAGGCGGAAAAAGAGATTGAAGAGATTGAAGGAGAACATACCAAAAATCTTTTTTTAAGAGATGAGAAAGGGAGGAGGCACTATCTGGTAATTCTTCCCGCCAAGCAAAAAGCAAACCTCGAAGAGTTGGCACTTTACTTAAATGAGAAGAGGCTAAGCTTTGCCTCTTCTGAGAGGCTTGAGCGTTTCTTGGGGTTAGAGCCCGGATCGGTTTCTCCCTTCGGACTAATAAACGATAAAGATTGCTGTGTTCGGGTTATCATTGAAGAGAAGCTTAAAAAAGCGGAAAAGATAGGCTTTCACCCAAATAAAAACACCGCCACAATTGTGCTCTGTCAAAAAGATTTTCAGAAGTTTCTTGATTACAGCGGGAATCTTGTATCTTATTTTTCAATAAGCTAGGAAGAAGATATGTGTGTTAAAATAAAAAGCGGATTATAAATATCTTTTTATAAAAATGATTTATACAGAAAATATAAAAAAAGCTTTCAATTTTACAGTAAAAACTCACGAGATCGATCAAAAGCAGAAACGAAAAGGGAAAGATGTTGCCTACATCTCTCACCCCTTAATTGTTGGGCTTATCTTATCACAAGTGGGGGCAGAAGAAGAAGTTGTTATAGCCGGAATATTGCACGATACGGTTGAAGACTCGATTGATGAAAAAAAAGTAACTTCCGAAATGCTTGAAAAAGAGTTCGGAAAAAGGGTTGCGAGCCTAGTGATGGGCGTAACGGAAAATAAAGAATACTCATGGAAGGAGAGAAAAAAACAGGCAGCAGAAAGCATCAAAAGCCTTTCACACGATTTACTTCTTTTAAAGTCAGCAGATATTATTTCCAATACGTCAGAAGTAGTGGATGATTATAAGCAGCGAGGGGGAGAAATTTTTGAAAAGTTTAATGCTCCCGAGCCAAAAAAAGAAAATACTCTTCAGCACTATTTGAATGTTGTTAATAATATTTTAAGTCATTGGCAGGAAAATCCATTACGAGAAGATTTAATTTATCTTGCAAAAGAAATGGAAATAGCCAAAAAACAAGATTTATGAAAAAAACAAAAAAGAAAAAAATAACTGTTATCGGCGGAGGTAACGCGATGCCCAAGGCGGTACTTCAAGCATTAAAACACAAGCAAGTGGAAATTTTTGCTGTCTGTGCCATGCTTGATACGGGAGGCTCATCGGGAAGACTGAGGCAAGATTACGGTATTCTTTCTCCGGGAGACATAAGGAGAGCCTTTATTGCTCTTGCCAACACCTCTCCGGTTGTAGAAGATCTTTTTAACTACCGATTTGAGGCAGGGGAGTTAAAGGGACATAACTTTGCAAACCTTTTTATTTCCGCGTTGGAACTTTCCACAAAAGATAGAGAAAAAATGATAGAAGAAATGAGCAAGATACTTAATGTATCACATCAAGTTCTTCCCGCCACACTACAAGACGCAGAGCTTTGTGCTGAGCTGGAAGACGGAACTATTATACGGGGAGAAACAAACATAGATATTCCCAAGCACGATGGGAAGATGAAAATTAAAAAAGTTTTTTTAAATCCCCCTCCGGAAGCTTATCCGAAAACAATTAAGGCAATAGAGGAGAGCGATATCATTGTTATTGGGCCCGGCGATCTTTACTCTTCTCTTGCTCAAGTACTGCTTACCGAGGGAATTAAAAAAACAATCAAAAAAAGCAAAGGCAAAACGGTATATATCTCTAATTTAATGAATAAGCAC
>Ga0207421_10008662_pt1 | contig 10487 bp, 7 predicted proteins | sample SodLakKL_010_SED_4_FD_187542 | JGI IMG/M metagenome (GOLD analysis project Ga0207421, IMG submission 187542) | Alkaline sediment microbial communities from Lake Tanatar, Kulunda Steppe, Russia - 8KL_010_SED (SPAdes) (version 2) | ecosystem: Environmental > Aquatic > Non-marine Saline and...
CCCCAGGCCTCAATGAAGCCGTTGACGCCGGGTCGCACGAAGTCGGTGATCACGTCGCCGCAATCATAGGCGACGACGGGCAGTCCCGCAGAGAGCGCTTCGGCGGCGGTGTAGCAGAAGCCCTCGTAGGCGGAGGTCAGGATCGACAGTTGCGCCCCGACCAGTTCCTTCTGAAGCGCGGCCCAGTCCATGGGGCCGAGCAGGGTGCAGCGGTCGCTGAGTCCCTGTTGCCGGATCAATCTCGGGTACAGGTCGTGTTCCTGATTGTCGCCGATCAGTTTGAAGTGGATGTTCGGATCGTTCTTGCACACGCGGGCCGCGATCTTGATGATCTCCGATACATGTTTCGGATCCTCTCGCAGGCGACCGTGGTACACCACGGTAAAGGGTGAGGCGCTGAATTCGGCCTTCTGGTCGCCGTCGATACGAACGTAATGGGGGATGTGGCGCAGTTTGTGGTGCTGTCCGGCGGGCAGGCGTTTGCGCAGTTCCTGTCGCGTCTTGATGGAGGGACAGACACAGAAGCTGATTTGTTCGATGTAACGCTTGATGCTACCGTCGTAATAGCTTTCATGATCGCTGTGACAGACGGCGACGATCTGGATCGGCAGGGATCGGCTGAGATTCACAGCGGCATCCCAGGGGAGCTTGCGGTAGTTGGGTATGAATACCCGTGCTTGCTCTTGCCGTAGAAAGTCTTCCATCCGCGTGATCTGTCGCCGTGGCGACAGATCACGATCAATGAGCAGCGTCGAATCCGCCTTGTTCGACAGTAGCGTCGACGTTTGCCGTTCGGCGGTGGTCCTTGCTTCGTGGGAGAGCAGGCAGGTGGACCAGCCCCAGGTGCGAAATATATCAAGCATGCGCAGGGTATAGGTAAAGACCCCAGCTTGCGAATTGCAGTCACAGTAGATACCGGCCTTCGGGTTGCTGCTTCGTTCCTCGTTGGCCATTGCTCACCCGGGGTTGTGCCGCTTGCGGTCAGGCCCTAACATGATGCTGTGCAAGGGGAATCGCGTCAACCGGGTTATTCGCAACGGGTTGATGCCGTTGTATGCGATCCGATATCTACGATATCGTTTTATATGATCAGATGTATGCGTTTCGATGTGTACGAGGAACGCCTTCTGGTGTCAGAGTGGTGTCAACCATCCTGACATCGCCGAGGGTGCCCCGGATATCCGGCGGGAATCAGCTCCGACTCCACGTGCATGCCCGTCTGGGTGCATGCACCCCAGAAGACCACACCTGATGACGCGGGGTTTCGTATGCAGATCACGGTCATCATTCCGGCCTTCAATCGTGAACAGCAGGTGTGCCGAGCCATCAATTCCGTGCTGCAGCAGGGCAGCATGATCGCCGAGGTCATCGTCGTCGACGACGGTTCCACGGATGGCACTGCCGCCATGGTGGCTGCCTGTGGCCGTACGGATCCGCGGGTGCGATTGATCCGGCAGGACAACGCCGGTGTCGCCAGCGCGCGCAACCGTGGTCTGCGTGCCGTACGCAGCGAGTGGGTGGCCTTTCTGGACTCCGATGATGAATGGCAGGCGGGCCGCCTGAGAACGATCCAGGCGATTGCCCAAGCGCGGCCGGAGGTGGATTTGATTCATGGCGACCGAGTGCTGCTGTATCCGGATGGGCGGGTGAAGCAGGAGTCGATCCGTAGCTTTGCGCCAGCGCTTGGCGAGGACAAGGATTTTCTGCTCAATAACATGGTGATCAAGACATCCACTGTCCTGGTGCGCATGCGCGTGCTGAGGTCGTTGCCGGTCTGGTTCCGACAAGACCTGCAGACCTGCGAGGACTACGAGTTGTTCTGGCGCCTCGCGAGTGTGGCGCGGGCCGTAGCCTACGATGCATCCGATCCCGTGTGGATCCACATCACCCCCCGAAGCCTCACGGACGGGCGCCGGCATCTGCGCCTGAGGGACCACATGCGTGCGCGGCAATCGGTGCTGCTGTGGGCTCAGGGGGTACCAGAGCACGCTGCCGTACGCCGCATCATGCGCAATCGACTTGTCGACGAGGTCAAGGGGGCCCTGGGCCATGCCTGGACCGAAGGGCTGGGCCGACTCCTCGCGGAGGGGGGCTGGATTCTGCGCCACGTGCGGCAGACCGTCCTGTGGCAAGAGGGCCTGCGCCGATTGCGTCGGCGTTTGGTGGCCGGGGCGCAGTGGATCCGTATCCGGAGCCTGCGCAATACCGCTCGCGTGCCACGGCGCTGATCGGCCCCAGGACTTCGATGCACGACACTCGGTAGCACGACCCTGGGCTCAAGGATGCTGGGCAGGCGGGCACATTCAGGGAATGGTAGACTCATGCTTGGTCGAATCCTGCAGAAGGGGCGTTGGCCTAGCCCCGGCCGCTGCCGTCGGTGAGTGCGGCCAAGCATGATCATCCGCCGGGGATGACGCGGCGGCGCGGTGTGGCTGCACTGGCGATGCTTGAGCGGCTCGCAAGATGGTTTTGCCCTGCAACACCCGCTCGGTTCCTCAGCACAAAAGGCCGATGCCAACGCTCGTAAAGCATGGGCACGGCAGCATGGCTGAAGAAGGCCGGAGCGGTTGGCTTCAGTGGCGTCATTGAACTCGATCCAAATACCTCATGTGAATTCCGGTGGTTACAGGTTTTCGCTTCTGTGTGCGGAGCCTCCTTGATGTTCGGAAGCGGCGCACCTGTCAACGCTATTATGAAGTGGGGGCAGCATGTACAGAACATTCAAGATGCTCAAAGAGATGCTGACGTTTCGCGAGAGGCGTCAGGCGGTGTTGCTGTTTTTCCTGATGCTGGGTGTTGCATTTTTCGAAACGCTGGGTGTTGCCTCCATCCTGCCGTTCATCGCGGTGCTGTCGAATCCGGATGTGGTCACCACCAACCCGGTGCTGGCGGCCTTGTACGACTACTCCGGAGCAGAAACGACCAACGATTTCCTGAAGATGATTGGGTTTGGGGTCTTTGTGATCTTGATCGTGTCGCTGGTCTACAAGGCTCTCGTGCAGTGGGCGCAGGTTCGTTTTTCGCAACTGCGCATTCACAATATGGGATGCCGCCTGATGGCGCGATACCTCAGCCAGCCCTATCAGTTTTTTCTCAATCGCCATAGCTCGCAGGTATCGACCACAATCCTTGCAGAAATAGAGCGGGTTGTCTCCGGATCCCTTTTCCCCGCCATGCGCATGACCACGAGCGCTCTCATCGTCTTGTTTCTGGTCGCCTTCCTGATCGTTCTGGATCCGTTTCTCGCGCTTTCCATGGCGGCCGTTGTTGGTCTCTCCTATGTGTTCATCTATGTGTTCGTTCGCCACCGTCTTTCCCAAATCGGCCATTTGCGCCTGCAAGCCAATCGTGCGCGGTATCGGGTGGTGAATGAAACCTTCGGGGGTATCAAGGATGTCAAGATATCCGGTCTGGAATCGAAGATGGTTCACCGCTACCGTGGCCCGAGCCGAACCATGGTGGAGCAGCATGTTCGGGCCGCCCTGATATCGATGATCCCCTCCTTCGCGTTGCAGGGACTCATCTTCGGGGGCATGATCCTGGTGCTGCTCTACCTGATGGCGGTACACGGTGAACTCGGGGGTGCGCTCCCGGTGTTCGCAACCTTTGCCTTCGCCGGGTATCGCTTGATGCCGGCCGTACAGAGCGTGTATGGAAACCTGTCCCAGTTGCGTGCCACAGACGCGGCCCTGCAGTCCTTGCTCGACGACTTGCGCCAGCTGGCGCCTCATGAGGTGTTGTTGACGGATGACAGCGCGACGGGGCGGGCCGCCCGCATGCCGATTGAACGCGAGATCCGTCTTGTCGATGTGCATTTTGCCTACCCTGGAAGCAAGCAGCCGGCGTTGAATGGTCTGACGCTCACGGTGCCGGTGCGGCATACGATCGGCCTGGTCGGGACCACCGGCTGCGGCAAGACCACCACGGTGGATGTGATTCTCGGCCTGCTGGCGCCGCAGCAGGGACAGTTGTTGGTCGATGGCGTGCCGATCAACGAACACAATGTGCGGCCGTGGCAGCGTACGGTGGGTTACGTGCCTCAGCAGATCTACCTGTCCGACGAGACGGTGGCGCGTAACATCGCCTTCGGCCTGGAGGACAAGGACATCGACATGGCTGCGGTCGAGGCGGCGGCACGGGTGGCCAACCTGCATGAGTTCGTCAGCCGAGAGTTGCCGGATGGCTATCAGACGCTGATTGGCGAACGGGGCGTACGCCTCTCGGGTGGGCAGCGGCAGCGGATCGGGATCGCCCGTGCGCTGTACCACGATCCGGATGTGCTTCTGTTGGATGAAGCCACCAGCGCCCTGGATAACGTCACCGAGACGGCGGTGATGAACGCCGTGAACAATCTCGGGCACCAGAAGACCATCATCATCATCGCGCACCGCTTGAGCACGGTCCGGGCCTGCGATCGGATCTATCTTCTGGAGCAGGGGCGGATTGCCGGGGCCGGCACCTTTGACGACCTGTGCGTGAAGAATCGAGCGTTCCAGGCGATGGCGAGCAACGAACGGTGATCGCATAGCGACGTTGGGCGCCTGTTGGCGCAGGCGCCCGTTATCGCATGCGCATGTTGATATTCGTGCCCGTTACCTACGCGCCGATCGGCAGCGGGACAGCGAGGAGGATGGCGCCGATGATCGACGTGGTACTCGCAACCTACAACGGGGCGCGGACCTTGCGCCTGATGCTGCCGCGCCTGGCGGCGCTCGATTCGCCGCCCGTTGCGTGGCGCCTGATCGTGGTGGACAACGGGAGCACCGACGACACGCGTGCCGTGCTCGATGCCTACCGGAACGCCTTCGATCTGTGTGTACTGACCTGCCCGGAGCGGGGCAAGAACCGCGCGCTCAATCGCGCCCTGCATCAGCTTCGCGGCGATCTGGTCGTGTTCACCGATGACGATGTCCTGCCGGATGCCGATTGGCTGGTGCAGTTCCATCACGTGGCCCACGAGCAGCCGGAGCACGCGCTGTTCGGCGGCATGATCGCGCCCTACTGGGTGCAGCCGCCTCCGGCCTGGGTGTTGCAGACCGTGGATCTTGCGGTCGTCTACGCATTGACGCCCGCCGAGATCAACACCGGGCCGATCGAAACGGGCTGGCTCTGGGGTCCGAATTTGGCGGTGCGTCGGCGGGTGCTGGATGCCGGCCTGCGTTTCAACGAGGATGTGGGTCCGATGCCCGGGCGGTACATGATGGGGAGTGAAACCGATTTCCTGCGCCGTGCCGAGCGGGCCGGTTTCAAAGCCTGGTTCGATCAGCGTATTCGGGTGCGCCATGCCATCCGCCCGGAGCAGATGGCCTTTGAGTGGATCGTGGCGCGGGGCTTTCGCTACGGGCGGCAACTTGCGGCGCGCAAGCCACTGGACCCGGGCCGTGGCCGGAGGCGTTGGCTCGGCGTCCCGCGCTGGATGTGGCGTCAGCGCATCGAGCATGCGGTGCTGGGCAGGCTTTACCGGCGTATCGGGCGACCCGATACGGCCTTCGTGCATACCTGGCAGGCGCAAATGCGTGCCGGAATGATTCATCAGTATCGGCATGGCAACGATGGCGGCTGAGGCCTCCGGTACCGGCGGCCCGTCGCGACACCGGATCGCTCTGTGCAGCCTGCTGCCGGATACCGGGCACCTGACCCCGCTCCTGCTGATGGGTCGAGCCCTGATGGCACGCGGCGATCACGTCAAGGCCTTCTTTCCCGACGAGGCCCAGCCCCTTGCCACTCGCTACGGCGTCGCCATGGAGGGCCTCGGTCCGGTCCTGCCGGGTGATCGGGGTCGAGTGATCGCTCGCTACGCCAAGGCCTCGCAATGGAGCCGCGAAGCCTACTGGGGGGTCTGGTTCGCGCGACGTTACATGATTCCGGCCAAGGTCAACGGCATCGCCCGCCTGCCCGCTCTGCTGGAGGCGGTGGCCGCCTTCTCTCCGCGGGTGCTGCTGGCCGATGGGCACCAGTTCGAGCCGGAATACCGGCATCTGGCGGCCGTGCTGGAGCTGCCGCTCATTCTGCATGAAAGTGCCGGTACCAATTTCCGGTGGCAACGAACGCCCTTCTGGTTCGATCGGCGGGCCTTCGGGGCCCTGCACGCGCGGGATCTGCTGCTGGCCTTGGAGTACAGCGTCGACAAGCGCCTCCGGCCGCGGAGGCTGGATCGGCGTCGTGCCATGCAGGCGGCGGTCGAGCATGCCCGCGCCGGTTACCGCAGTAAGGCCTCGCCGCCGGCGGTGATTTCCATCAGTACCGGCATCGCGGCGATCGAGCTTGAGCGGCTGTCACCCCCGGTGTTGCCGGTTCCCGTGGTTCGCCATTTCGGTATGCTTGAGCCGCTTGCGACCGCGCCTGCGCCGATCCCCGTGCTCGAGTGGCTGGATGCCGGCACTCCACGCTCGACGCTCTACATGGCCTCGGGCACGATGGTTCGAATGCCGCCGAGCGAACTCCGACGCATGGCCACCGCAGCCCTGGATCGAAACCTGCGGGTGCTGCTGACGGGGCCTGCGCAGCATCTGGGACGCCGCTCGCGTTTTCCAAGGCACTGCCTTCGCATCGAGCCATGGGTTGCGCAGTCCGCGGTCCTTGCCCATCCCGCGATCACGGCCTTCCTGACTCACGCCGGTGCGATCAGCATTCAGGAAGCCTTGTGGAACGGTGTGCCGGTGATCTGTCGACCCTGCCTGTGGGATCAGCACTACAACACGTGGGTGGCGGAGCGGCTGGGTTTTGGTGTGGGCCTGCCGGTCTCCGGCATGCGCCGTCCTCCCATCGCATACGCCCTCGGGGCGATCGAGACCCTGCGTCGTGGTGCGCTGGCGCTGCAGCAGCGAGTGCGGGCCGAGCGTGGCGAACCGGAGGTGCTCGCGCTCATCGATCAGTTGTTGACGACCACGGCGGGCGGCTTGGAACGCCGGGTGGCATCGGGCTGAGCGGTTGCAGCGATTGACGATAAAGAAGAACCAGCCGGTCATTCTGCGCGTCCAGATTGAAATCCTGCTCGACGCGCTGCCGGCCCGCCTGGCCCAGTGCCTTCCAGGCGGGACGCTGCCGAGCGAGCCGAACGAGGGCCGCACACAGAGCAGCACTGTCTCGTTCCGGCACCAGGTAACCGGATACGCCATCCTCAACCAGTTCGGGAATGCCGCTGTGTAGCGTGGCAACGACCGGCATTCCAAGGGCCATGGCCTCCATCAAGGCCACCGGGATACCCTCCTGATCGCCATCGGCGGCGGTGACGCTGGGCAGCAGGAAGATGTGGGCCGTGGCCAGCAGCTTCCGGACCGAGCCGTGCGGCAGGGATCCCCTGAGCACGACGTGCGCTGACAGACCCAATTCCGCGATCTGGCGCTGCAGGTCGTCGGCCAGTGGGCCATCGCCGATCACGTCGTAATGGAAGTCCACGGCGGGGTACTCCGACTTCATTTGGGCTAGCGCCTGGACGGCGTAATGCAGCCCCTTTTTCTCCGTAAGGCGCGCGGTCGTTACGAGGCGCAAGAGGGTGTCGTCGCCGGGCCTTCGGGAGCGTGGGTATTCAAAACTATCCAGTTGAACGCCCATGTGGTGCACCTGGATCTTGTCCGGCGGTGCACCCAGCGCGCGAAGTTTTCTGCCCCAATACTCGCTGACGGGAAGGAGGAGGTCCGCCTCCTCGAACAAGGTCTGGTAGCGTTGCTGCGTATCGCGCTCTCGGAGTTCTCGGCTGATATCGTAGCCGTGAAAGCTGACAAAGAGCTTGTCCACCAGACCCACGCGCTTGAGGTGGGCGCCGCGGACGCCATTGGGGCCGAAATGGCAATGCAAGAGGGGCTGTGGCCCTGCGCGAAGCAACGCGTCCATGGGTTTCGCGTCATGGGGGAAGACAGCCCTTCGGGGTAGCCATATCAGGTTGCGGAGCAGCATACGAAAGCGACGCCGGCGCAGGTTCGAGGCCATCGCCCCCAGCGCGAGTCGCAGCCGGGTGGCGATGCCCAGCGGATGATCATGATAATAGGTTCGATCCGCGAGCCGATAGCGTTGGCAAATAGCCTTGTCGACACCATCGTTAGCGTCGTTTTCAGCGAACACGACCACCGTATGGCCGCGATCCAAAAGCCCGGTGACATGCTGCAGCACGAAGGTTTCCGAGAGTTTTGGAAAGACATTCGTGATGACCGCGATGTGCAGGGGTGCGTCGGCGATGGATTCCTTGAGCATGGCTCTGATGTCCTCGGCACATTGCGCATGAACTCATGCCTACACCAGGCAGGCTCCCGTATTTCATGAGACCAAGAAGGCATCGCAGCGAAAGCAGGATTCGTCGGCAAGGATTGTGGCCGTGCGGTCATAGGGGTTTGCGGTCGCTTCAGGATTTCTGGAGCACGTACACCGGATAGGGGTCGATCAGCCCGGGGAAAAAGCCGAGCGCACGGAGCCGGCGGTGCCGCGGACGGGTGTCGTCGTGAAGCCATTGCCACGGGCCGTCCAGTGCAGCCGTCAGTTCGTGGAATCCCATTCCCCGCCAGCCCGAGCATGCCCATTTCTCGCGCGTTGCGTACCATTCACGGTTACGCCCGAAACGCAGCGCAATCCGGTGCGCCAGGCGGGACGGCAGCCAGTGGATGAGCGGAAGCCCCGTGGTATGGACCTCCACCGGGTAGTATTTGTTCGGTGTCTCGGCAATCAGGAGATATCCGCCCGGGCGCAGCACGCGCCACACCTCGCGGATGTACTTTGCACGAGGCTGTGGGATGTGCTCGAACACGGCGAGCGCAAGCACCGCGTCGAAGGCTTCGGCTGCGAAGGGCAGGTGCCCCGTGTCGGCAACGTGGGCAAGTCGATCCGGGTTCATCCCCGCTGCGGCGAGGATGCGCTTGCCGGTAGCCACCCGGATGGCATTCGGCTCGATACCTGTGGTGTCCGACACGCCGATCTCCGCGAGCGCGAGCATGGAGAGGCCGCGTGAGGCCCCGAAGTCCAACACCTGCCCGCGCAAGTACGGAACAAGTGGTGCAAGCATCGCCACCGCATTACGATACCGGCGTGTCTGCGTGTCGTCCTCAATATAGCGGCGCAGGATCGTTGCGTACACGTCGTCCATGTTCTCCCCTCTTGCGTGAGTGGTGAGTGGAGGATCGGAGTAGAGGTGGCACCAACGGTATCGACAGTATAAACGCTCGCTTTCCAGATTTCGCCCGGACCTCCAGTGCATTGTCTGATCGCCATGCATCCTCTCCGAATCATTCTGAACCGGATCCCGCCTCCTGAATCGGGCTCACCAGCGTTTGAGCACGATCCTCAAATCCGTTGTCGCCACGGGCTGAGCCACACCCTGTCGCGTCAGTTGATGACGCAGCGCACCGTGTAGCGGATGTTCCGGGGAATGTTTTACCTAGGGGAAAATGCTCACCTATGATTACCTAAGTAGTTCATCGGCTATTCGTTTGCCGAGCTCTGGATTTACTTTGGGTCACACGATTCACGGTGGGCCTGGCCGTGTGAACAATCCGGCGTTGGCGTAGGCATTCACGTGAAACCGGGGGTGTCCTCCGAGTGCCACACCTTCGAGGCTGCGTATGGACAACCAACAGGATGGTCCCATGTTCGGCAAGGGGTTCATGGAAAAAAGGCGTCGCCGGGGAGACCGCCGGGTTGCTGGCGCGTTCCGGTATGCGCTTCCTCAGCGGGGGCTCGAACACCGTCGGGTGAATGGTGAAATGGTGTCTGCGGAGAACCCGCAGGCGAGGTCGAGGGCATGAAGGTTTCCGTGGTCATTCCCTGCCACAATGCCGAGCGGTACCTGGCCCAGACCCTGCATTCGATCCTGGCCCAAACGGTGCCTCCTGCGGAGATCATCGTGGTGGACGATGCCTCCACCGATGGCAGTGCCGCCGTGGCGCGTGCCTTCGGCGAACCCGTGCGGGTGGTTGCCACACAGGATCACAATGCCGCGAAGGCACGGAATCGAGGCTATTCGGCGGTGTGCGGCGACGCCGTGATGTTTCTGGATGCGCACGACGTGCTGGGTCCGGATACCCTGGCCTCTCTGACCGACGCGGTGGGGCGCCATCCGGCTGCGATCGCATTGTGTCCGTGGTCGCGCCTGATGTGGGCGAATGACCGATGGGTGTGCAGGCCGCCCGCCTGGCCCCAGCGTGCGGCGGGTCATGACGACCTCAGCAATTGGCTGTTGGGCCGGCACGACCCGCCGTGCGCCGTGCTTTGGCCGCGCGAGGTTTATCAGCGCGTGGGTGGATGGGACGAGCGGGTGACCGTCCACGATCACAGCGATCTGATGTTGCGTGCCCTGATCCTCGGCATCCCCTTCAACAGGATTCGAAACGGAGAGGTTCTTTGCCGCCTCCTGCCGCCCGGCGAACCCTCGATCAGTCGCAGCCCATGGTCCCGCCAGAGTCTGGAATCGGGCTTCTACATGCTGGAGAAGATCGCGGCGCTGCTGCGCGATCAAGGAGCACTAACGTGTTACCACCAGGGGCTTGAGTATGCCTTCGGGC
>Ga0207421_10008664_pt1 | contig 10483 bp, 8 predicted proteins | sample SodLakKL_010_SED_4_FD_187542 | JGI IMG/M metagenome (GOLD analysis project Ga0207421, IMG submission 187542) | Alkaline sediment microbial communities from Lake Tanatar, Kulunda Steppe, Russia - 8KL_010_SED (SPAdes) (version 2) | ecosystem: Environmental > Aquatic > Non-marine Saline and...
TTTGGAACATTTATTAATAAAAAGAGCTAGACTAATAGGTAAAGCAAAAAATAAGATAACTAAATTGAAAGAAATATTGTCTAAAAATAATGATAAGTATTTCAACCTTGTTTATTGTGGTGATGGGAAAATTGAAGGTAAAAGACAGATAGATAGAGTGACTAAAATGCTAGGAAAGGAATTACAAATGAAAGTTCATCCATTTACTGCTGAGGAAGATTCAAAAACTAGAGAAATTTTATTGAGAAGGTTTAAAGAGAAAGATCTACAGGCCCTAGTTGCAATTAGATGTCTTGATGAAGGGGTTGATGTCCCGGCTACCAAAAACGCATACATCTTGGCTAGTAGTACAAACCCTAGGCAGTATATTCAAAGGAGAGGGAGAATTTTGAGAAAAGAAAAAAATAAGAAACATTCAAACATACACGATTTTATTGTTATTCCTTCTTCCTCTAATTTTAGGAAAAGTAGAAATTTTAATATAGAAAGAAAATTGATAAAAAGGGAGTTGAGAAGGGTTAATTGGTTTGCACAATTAGCTGAAAACGGAGCTGAAGCATCGTCGAAATTACTAAATATTAAAAGAGAATACAATTTATTAGATATATAGGAGGCTTACGTGTTAATATGTCTAATACTGAAGATTTATCGTTGGAAGTAGACATCGAAGATGTTGTAAATGCAGTTTTAGAAGAAGAAGACAAATTATTACATTTAGAGAAACCTCTAGGAATAAATGATAATATAGAAAAAAGGATTAAAGAACTAATCAATTAGTAAGGTGAATCTAAAATGAAGCTAGAGGTTTTAACTTTAAATAATTTCCGTCAATTTGTTGGAGAACAGACTTTGAGTTTTTCTCAAGATAAAGAGAATAATATTACAGTTATCCATGGCGAAAATGGGTCTGGAAAAACTGCTCTATTGAATTCACTTTATTGGATCTTTTATGATGATATATATCTTCCTGATGCTAACAAAATTGTGAATGAAAAAGCAATTGCAGAGTCCCAGGTAGGAGATGAAATTAAAGTTGAAGGCGTGTTGAAATTCAGTCATGATGATAAAATATATACCATTCAAAGAAAAAAGTTTTTTAAAAAGAAAGATAAAAATGATTTATCAGGGGAACTGATTAGTGAAGATTTTAATCTAGAATATATTGATAATCAAGGAAAATCTATTGAAAGAAATAATCCCCAAAAGGCAATAAAACAGATTCTACCAGAAGACATTAGCAAACTATTTTTCTTTCATGGAGAGTATATTAATGAATTATCTAAAGAAAATCAACAAGATGAGATACAAAAAGATATAAAAATAATAATGGGTCTCGAAATACTGGAGAGGGCGATAAGGCATCTAGAAACTGTCTCAAAAAGATTTGAGAAAAAGCTGAGAGACTATGGTGATGAAGAGTTAAGAAATATAATAGATGAAAAACAGAAAAAAGAAAATGAACTAGGGGATTTGAAAAATGAGCTTGAAACTATCAAGAATAATAAAAAAGGAATAGAAGAAGAAATTAGTGCTATTGATGAGAAATTAAAGAAGTTAGAAGGTGCAAAAGATGCTCAAGAAAAAAGAGAAAGATATGAGGAACGTTTGTCAAAAATAAAAGAGTCTATAGTAACTGTTGAAGACAGATTGAAAAAGGAATTTAGTGAAAGAGGCTATTATATGCATTTAAGTCCCGTAATTAAAGGAGCAAAACAAATATTGGATAGGAAAAAAGAAAAAGGAGAATTACCTACACATGTAAAAAAACAATTTGTTAAGAGCCTTTTAGATAAAAAAGAATGTGTTTGTGGAAGATCTTTGGTTGAAGGAGATGAAGCTTATCAAAAAGTTCAAGTATGGATGGAAAAAGCCGGGTTAGAAGGATTAGATGAGGCTGCCTTTGAATTGAAGAGCCGGATTAATGAATTTCAGAACAATAAAGATGGATTTTTCGAGGAAGTTTCTAACTTACTTAAAGAAAAAAACAAACTTTTAGATGAAAAAAATAAAGTTAAAGATAAAATAGATGAAATAAGTGTAGAATTGGCTGATAAAGAAGAAGAAAATATAAAGAAGTTAGAAGAAAGAAGAAAGCGACTTAGAGAAGAAATAGATAGATGCAATCAAAGAATAGGTGTTAAAAAGAAAGATATTGAAGATTTAGAGGATAAAATAAAAGAGTTAAGCAAAAAAGAAGAAAAACTGAAAGTGAAAGAAAAAAAGGCTTTATTAGCCCAGAAGAGATTTAAAGCTTGTAATAAAGCTAAAGAATACATAGAAAAGCTTTTTGATAAATTTGCTACCCAAGTTAGGAATGAAGTAGAGGAAAAAGTAGGTGACCTGCATTCTGAATTTTTACATAAAGCTTATTGGGCTGAAATAACAGATGACTACAAATTGAAAATATACAAAAAAATAGGAGATCAAAAGCAGCCGGTAGGTATGTCGACAGGCGAAAGGCAAATAGCAAGTCTTGCTTTTATTGGAGGACTAGCCGAGATAGCTAAAGAAAGATATGAAGAGAAAAAAGATGCGATTTACTTTAAAGGTGGAATTTATCCTATAATTATGGATTCTCCATTTGGTTATCTAGATGTAGTACATAAAAAAAGAATCGCTGAAGGTATGCCCAAATTAGCAGAGCAATTAGTAGTACTAGTCACTAGTTCTCAATGGAAAGGAGAAGTAGAACAAGTTATGACTACAAAGGCCGGAAAAATTTACGAACTTAATTATAATAATCCAAATGAAGATCCGACTGATTACGAATACACTATTATAAAGGAGAGGGGAAAATGACCGACGCTATGCTTTATTATGAAAAGAAAGAAGAGATTTGGGATCCATTAGTGAGTTCCGATTCAGATATTTTTGTTTTTAAATCTTATAAAGATCTCTTTGTATTTGCTGTTTGTGTAGGATATGTAAATGATAAGAGAAAACCCTTATCTAATAATAAGAAACAAGGCGAAATAAGATGGGAATATCTTACTAGAGAAAATAAAATGGTCATCGATTCTGTAGCACTATCGGAAAGCTCTGATCCAAGATTATTAATTGATTCAAATCAAGATTATTTAGATAAAAAGGTTAAAATCGCTGAGGAGTACGCAAATGGAGGTATAGATATTCTAAAAACTGAATTATTAGAAAAGCCAGGTTCCCCACTAGAAAATTTGGTATCATATATGAATAAAGTTTCAAAATTAGAGGAAAAAGAAGGTTTTCTTAAAAAGATAGAAGATGAATTTTAAGATTTATTTATTTTCAAGGTAAATTTATAAAAAATCCTCCTAAAATAATTTATTTACTTTTTATAATGCAGATTTTGAATTACCCCTTCCCTTCCAAAATTATAATATTATAGAGTTTTGTCCTAGATAATCAATAGGCCTAAACGGGATACATTGTAGATTCTATTATTTACCAATTCCTTTGTATTGAAGGGAAAAGAATCAATCAAGAGAAAGGGTAGAAGTTGAGGAAAAAAAGAGGAGGCTTTCATTCTGGAAAGAGTTTACAGCGATCTCAGAATATTGATCAATCAAGAGGGTTTAGAGGATAGAGACCCGCTGATACCCAATAAGTTTGGTGAACATTACTCGCCGGATGGAATAAGATAGAGAGTATACAATATCGAAAAAGGCTTATGAAAAATCGGAGAATCCTAATCTTAAAAATGTGTCTTCTCATGATCTTCGAAGGTTTTTGCATACTATAATTTAGAGGAGTTGGGAAAGAATCCAAGAGTTATCATGACAGTTGGTGGTTGGGAGAGCTGGAACTCAATCAAACCATACTTGAACAAGCCCTCGAGAGAGTCACTCGTGGGTGAGTTGAGGGAATGAATTTCTGAGAATTTAATATATTTATTTATAAATATTTTATTATTAAATATGATAAGGTAAAGGAGTAGATAGAAAAAGGACACTAGTTTTGTTTAATAAACAAGCACTGTAAAAGGGGATGGGGCTCTGGAAAGATACCTAAAAAAATAGTTAACAACAGAGTAAAGATATCCATAATGATTCAAAGTTTGATGGATATTTTGAGTTATTAGGAAAATTAATTATTCTAGAGATAATTCCATTATCACATTCTCCCAAAACTTATTTTGTAAATTGATTAGTTCTTTTGCTAGAAATTCAGGAGAGGCCATACTTAACTCTTCTTTTTTAAAGCCAACATATCCGCTATCTTCTAACCGAGAAACAAATGATCTTTTTGTTTCTTCTCGACAGCTTTTTTTAGTGTAAAAAGGAATAATTATTTTTTTAAAGTAATCATCATTATTTATTTGATTTAGGAAATTATATAACTTTTCCCTATATACATATATATTATCATCTTTATTAGGATAACCGTTTCTTTTTATCCACAAACACAATAAATAATTATTAAACAATTCCTTATATTTCTCAATATCTACATTAAACTCATATTCACCTTTGACTTCTGAATCTATTTCTATCTCATTTTCCTCTCTTGGTGGAAGAGATTGGGTTTTAAAAAGACCAATAAACATAGCTATTACCACAGGATCTACTAATCTATTAAATTGTAATAACAAACTAGTTTCATTATATTTATCGAGATCAAAATCACTCGGTCTATACTCATTTAACTCATCTTCTCTTTCATCTGAAATCCTTTCTATAAGATTTTGAAGCTCAAGAGGGATTTTTATAATTCCTAAAGTACCCATGTTACCTCCTCCTTATTTTCAACACACTCTTTTTGAGGATCCATCGGATCGACAAAATAGTCTAATTCTGTTGGTAAGCAAAGTAATATTATTTGGTTATGATTGGTTATCAAGTGTTCTGACAATTTTTCTCTCACTGAATCATCAATATTTCCCACTGGTGTATCAATAATCATAGGATTAACTTCGGTCATACTTTCGGCAAAACAATAGGATAAAATCAATTTCCCAGACATTCCACCAACTTCTCTATGAAATCTATCATTTTGTCCCAGAAGAAGACTATCTTCTGTCAATTTCGCAGAAAAATTATCTCCTAGGATATAGTTGACACTTTCTCCTAATGTATCACTAATTATTTCTATGGTTTCATCTTTAATTTCATCTTTTGTTTTTTGAATTGCATCTTTTGCTTTTTCGATTTCATCTAAAACTATTCTATATTGTTTTAACGTTTTACTTTTTTCCTCTAATCTCTCTCTTTCTTCTTTTTTATTATCTATAAAAGACTTAATGGCCTCCAGATCCCCCTTATAGTCTCCTATTTCACTTTCGAATTCTCTTAGTTTTTTTCGTTTGTCGTCTCTTTCCTTAATCCATTTTTCCTCTTTATCGGATAAATCAAGACTCTCTAATTCATCATCTAAATCTTCATATTCTTCTATTTTTTTATTAATTTTTTTATTTAAATTTTCCATATTATATTTTTTATTATTTTTTGGAACTTCGGCATTAAGAAAATTTTGTATTTCATGTGGGGCTACCTGTTGTCTAAGCTTCTTTACCTTTTCTTGACTTTCTTCATCCAATTCTCTACCACAAATTTCACATGACGGAGGGTCTGAATTTAGACATAGATCTATCAGATCTTCCCTATATGGTTCCGGTAATCTCCCTCTTTCTCTTATATTCTCCTTTATGTCTTCAATAATATTGAAATCTTTTTCGCTTGAAAGTATTTCCAATAAATTACCTATAATATTTTCTCGCTCAGAATTTATTTCTGTTTTTATTGTATTTATTTTCTTTTCTAAATCATGCCGTTTTTCTAATTCTTCCGATTTAGAATCAATTATTTTTTTATTTAACTCATCAATTCTGTCTTCAAATTCTATTACCTTTCTCCTTCTTATATTAATCTCGTCTTCGAAATTACTTTTTTTCTCTTCCGCTTCATTTATGTCCCTTTTTATTTCGTTTATTTTGTTCATCACTCTAGTTTGACCTTTCTTGGATGCTTTAGAACCTAGTTCATCATATATTCTCTTTTGAAGTTCATTTAATTTTTGTTTATATGTAGTCAGTCTTCGCGGTGTTACTCTCTTATTTATAGCTTCTACTAAGTTATGAACTTCTTTTTTATCAGAAGCATATAACATGTATTCTCTAGCTCTTTCCCCATCAAACAAAAAATAATCTGCTGAAGGAGATATCCTTAAATCATTTAAAATTCTATTTACTTTATCTCCTTGATAAACTTCATTCCCTCTATCAATTTCAAGTGTATCGGAAATCTCTCTTATAATATCTCCCGTATCCTCTTCTTCATCTTCGTCTTTATCTAATGAATAAGTTCCTTTAGTAGTTCTTTTAAAAACATAATTCCGGCCCTCTTTGGAAAATCCAATTTCTATCATACATTCTTGTTCTTCTCCAGGATAATCCCAATCCATCACGTGAGCAGGATCTGCAAACATATGTCTAAAATTCCCTTCCGCATTACTTTCTTTATAATTAAAGCACCACCGAAGTAATTCTATTATTGTTGTCTTTCCTGTGTTGCCGTCCATAACAAAAACATGCTCGCTTTTAGAAGTATCAAAGTCCAATTTAAAATTCCTACCCCTATAGCCCTCTACGTCTATATAAGAAAATGTTAAGGAAGAACTATCCTTCATAATCGAGTTCCCCTCTCTCATTTATTATTTTTTCTTTTAATTCATCTACAGAATAGTTTTCTATCTCTTCATCCATCACTAGTTTTAAGATAATATTTTGTTCTTTTTTTTCCTCTAATATTTTTTCAGCTTTTTTTTCCATAATCTCATTTACTTTCTTTTTTATATTTACAGTAGCAACCTCCGACATTTTTTATCTCACCAATTACGGTGAGTGATTCTTTTTTGTATATAATAAAGTTTCGGGGTGAAATTGAAAAAACTAAAATACGCTAATTGAGTAGAGTTAATAATTTAACTTTTCTTTCTAGTTTGCACCATAGGAATTTAAATAGAACTATCAGATTGAAATAGAATTCAATACCTCATATCTTTCTTTTTCTATTGTCAAGGGTTCTCCAGAACTATCACAAAATACTACGTCAATTATTTGAGCATATGATTCCGGTTCTCCAGGATCATATCTAATAGCTCTTCCTATTTTTTGTATCCAATCTCGAGGTGACTTATGAGATCCTTGGAGTACAACAATTGAGATTTTCGGTAAATCAAAACCTTCTCTAAGCATTCTTTCCGATATTAAACAAAATCCCTGGTTATTTTTATAATTATCCATTGCATAATTTCTATAGGAGTCTTTTCTAGAAGAATCATATACATAAGCTGAAGATCTTTTATCCCAACCCGGATGGGTAGTTATTTGATCTCTTATTCTTTCAGCAAAATCATTTGTTTGGACAAAAATTAAAGAATTATTTTTATTAAATATTTCCATATGAGATGAGACAAACTCATATAATTTGTTTATCCCACCTTCTAAACTTCTTACCCAATTCGCCCTTTTCATGGCTGCAGAAAAGCCCCCACTATTTCCAATGCTGTCTTTATCCATTTCTATTGCTACCTGTTTAGTTTTTTTCTTGTACTTATCCATTTCCTCTTTAGTGAGTTTATATTTAACAGGATGATATTTTATAGGTTTGAGAGTAGGATTTTCATTTATATCATTCCATTCAGAATAATACGACTGAAGAGAAATGCGATAACGATTATCTTCTCCGCCCATTAATTCAATATATCTATCTTTAATCTTATCGTTAAATGTTTGTAGAGTGGCAGAAAGGCCTATGTGGTAAACATCAGAAGAATACCTATTCAATTCCGAATTTAAGTTTGACAAAATGTTCAATTTATTAAACCATTTTTGACATTCATCAGAGATTAGATATAATGAGGGGGAGTTGAACTCCATAAAATCAATAAAGTCCTCGTATTGGTCATAAAATCTAGAATAAAGGGTAACAACAGCCTTTTTTTCGGGTTGAGCGATAAAAGTTTCCATTTTACCAGTAATATCTGTCCCCCATTCGTAACCTGTAATGCCTTCCTCTTCAAATCTATCCAACCATTGATCAATCAGCGGTGTTTGTGGAACCAAAACAACAAAAGAAATCGGGTTTTTGTTCATTAAATATTTACCAAACTGTAATGCAATTTTTGTTTTACCAGTTCCTGGAGGAATATTAACTATCGCTGAATTTCTCTTTACTAGCCACTTTAGTATTTCTTCTTGATGCTTCCAAAGACCTTCTAATAATTTATCAGATATGTCTATTTTACTAGATTCCGTTTTTTCTAAAGTTTTAGGCATTTCATCTTTAATATCATAGCCATATATTTCAGATAATTCTTTAAAATCTTCAAATATATCTTCAAGAATATCATCATATATAAAATAGATAAATTCGAAATTTTGATTGGAAGTATTTGTGAAATTTGGGGATCCTACTCCAGATAAAATTATATCCCCATTTTTTAGAAACTTATAAACTTTTGCGTGGATTATATTTTCTCTTTCAGGAATATGGTGAAAAGAAATGAAATTTTCTTTAAGAAAATTTTTTATTTTTTCTATATCAGCATTTTTGTAAGTAATATGTTCTGAGTTAGAATATATATTTATCTGATTTAGACAATCATATTTTTGATATATTTTTAATAAAAAATCTAAATTTATATTAAAAGCCATGATGTCTAAGCGGTCACAATTTCTTTTTTCTAGTCCTTCCTCAAGAAGATTATTTAATACATTAAGCCCAAAGTCATATTTTGGTTGGGTCATATATATCCATAATTATTTTTATTTAAAAGCTTTTTTATATGATTTTGTATTTATTTTAATATCACTTTCATTCCACCCCGATGCCAAAATAAATTAATATGGCCATCCCTCTCACATTGAGATAGATAAAGAGATTGTAGAGGAAAATAATGGTATATGAAAAAACTATTCAGGAAATGAAAGAGCTTTATTTGAAGGACTCCCGCCCATGGATAATTGGATTAAGTGGCGGTAAGGATTCCACCTGTGTAACTCAACTTGTATATTATATGCTCAAAGATTTAGAGCCTTCACAGAGAGATAAAACTGTCCATGTGGTTTCTAATGACACCTTGGTTGAATCTCCAATAATCGAACAAAGAATAAAAAATACAATTTCAAAAATAAGAAAAAGTTCTAAAGAGGATAATCTTCCAATGAATTCAAAAGTGCTGAAACCAGCCTTAAATGACACTTTTTGGGTGAATCTTATAGGAAGAGGATATCCATCGCCGAATAAATGGTTTAGATGGTGTACTGATAGATTAAAAATTAAACCTACAACTCGCTTCATTGAAGAGAAAGTAGAAAAAAGTGGAGAAGTGATTGTTTTACTTGGTGCTAGAAAAGATGAAAGCGCTTCTAGAGCTCAAACAATGAAAGAATACGAAATACCTGAATACAACTTGAGAACCCATTCAAAAGTATCCGAAGCTTTTATCTATGCTCCAATCGAAGATTGGACTGAAAACGATGTGTGGTCCTATTTAATGCAAGTAAATTCACCTTGGGGAGAAAATAACAAAGCTCTTGTAGCTCTCTACAATAAAGCAGACGAGGAATGTCCTTTTCAGACAGACAAATCTACTGAGCCCTGCGGAAGTAGCCGTTTTGGCTGTTGGACTTGTACAGTTGTAGATGAAGATCGTTCAGTAGAAGGTTTGATAGAAGAGGGAGAAAAATGGATGAAACCACTTTTAGAGTTTAGAAATTGGTTAAAAGAAATAAGAAATGATAAATCTAAAAGAGAAGATACTCAAAAGCGCTCTATGAAAAAGAGTGTGTTCGCTGATGAACTCGATTTAGATTTTGAAGCACCTACTCATCGAGGGCATAAAGTTCTAGGGCCTTTTACATTTGAAACAAGACACGAAATACTTAGAAGATTGATTGATCTTCAGGAAAATAAATTGGAAAAAGATATGGAATTAATAACTCCAGAAGAACTAAAAGCTATAGAAACCATTCTCATCTACGAGGGAGATGAAATTTCAAGTTTAGCTGACATACTAGAAGAAAATGTCGGAGAAACGGATGAAAAATTTGACGAATTGTCTAAAATTAAGGAAATAAGTGATAAACACGGAGTTGATCCAAGACTAATCGAAAAACTAATTGTTGTAGAAAATGATTTATCGTCACTTTCTAGACGGGTGGGATTGTACAGTAGGATGGAGGAGGTTTTAGATGAGCACATAGTTAGCAAAGCTAGAAAGGAGGAAGAAAAAAGTGAAGCTTGAAAGTTTAACTCTTTCCAATTTTAAAAATTATTACGGAACCAATCCCGTTGAGCTCAATATTGATTCAGGTAATGGCAATGTTATCTTAATAGGAGGTAAAAATGGTTTTGGAAAGAGTACTTTTTGCGAAGCTATAAGGCTTTGCCTGTTTGGAAAAAAATTATTTGGATCTCCAATGTCAAAAAAGGAGTATAATGAATATTTGCTATCCTCATTTAATCATGAAGCTAAAAAAGAAGGAAAGGAAAAAGCCTTCATA
>Ga0207421_10008665_pt1 | contig 10483 bp, 14 predicted proteins | sample SodLakKL_010_SED_4_FD_187542 | JGI IMG/M metagenome (GOLD analysis project Ga0207421, IMG submission 187542) | Alkaline sediment microbial communities from Lake Tanatar, Kulunda Steppe, Russia - 8KL_010_SED (SPAdes) (version 2) | ecosystem: Environmental > Aquatic > Non-marine Saline and...
CCCCGCCAGCGGAACAACACTACCAGCAAAAACAACATTACTTGCTTTGCCGGTGTCAAGTGTGTATAACGATCAGCACCAGGGGGGAGGAAGATGTCTTCGGTCTCAATGTTGATGTTTGCTAACTAAACACACGTGACATGTTAAACAAAAAGCCGGGAGGGCAGGAAGAGGAAATGAATCCGGAAGCACGTGGAGGCCATTTGATTCTTATTGGTTTTATGGGCACGGGAAAAACTTCGGTTGGAATTGAGCTGGCCGGGTTAACAGGCCGGGAGCTTGTTGATATTGATAATGAGATAGTCCGCCGACAGGGGCGGTCTATTACTTCTATTTTTAAAATTTTCGGGGAAGACTATTTTAGAGAGCTGGAATCTGATATAATTACCAATATGGAAAGTCTTTCTGCGGAACCCGCGGTGATTTCCACCGGGGGCGGCGTGGTTCTGCGGGAAAAAAACAGGCGGGAGCTGCGGCGGCAGGGAGTCGTAGTTTTGCTTACCGCTACGCCAGAGGAAATTTTGAAGCGCACCAGGGGAGGAGAGCGTCCCCTCCTGGATCATCCCCGCCCCAAAGAACGAATTAAAGAGCTGCTGGCACAGAGGGAAGAGCTGTACCGCAGTACCTGCCACCTGGAAGTTGACACCGTCGGGAAAAAGCAGCGGAAAATAGCGGAAGAAATTTGCAGCCAGCTGGAGCAGTTTTAGTTGAAAAGCAAAAAAACCGGGGGTGTAACGGGCGGTGTCGAACAAGAACAAACAAGATAAGAGGTTGGGTGGAACGGTAAGGCAATGGAACTTTGTTCCCGGCAAAACACAGATAACCGGGTAGCTACCTGTGAAAAGGAGAGGAGAAAACATAGTAAAAGAAGAGGGCAAAGGCGGGACAATTCGGATACTGGTGCTGCACGGCCCCAACCTTAACCTGCTGGGCCAGAGGGAGCCGGAAATATACGGCTCTACCACCCTGGAGGAGGTAAACCGCGCTGTGGTGGAAAAAGCAGCTTCTTTAGGCTTCCAGGCTGACTGTTTCCAGTCCAACCATGAGGGAGAGATAGTAGACTGCGTGCAGCAGGCTGCCGGGAATTATTCGGGTATGGTAATAAATCCCGCGGCCCTTACCCATTACAGCCTGGCCCTGCACGATGCCCTGAAAGCGGTAGGGCTGCCCGTGGTGGAGGTGCATATTTCCAATATTTACGCACGGGAAGAATTCCGGCGCGTATCGGTGGTGTCACCCGCGGCACAGGTCGTGATTAGCGGGGCGGGTACGCAGGGATACCTCCTGGGGCTGGAGGCCCTGTGTTCTTTATTAAACAAGGGGGGCTAGGAAATAAGCGGCGGAAATGTTCCCGGGCTGGAAAACAGGATGGAACGCGTTCGGGAGGCGCTGGAAGGGGAAGGGCTGGATGCTCTGCTGGTTACGGGGGAGGCTAACCGGGTATACCTCAGCGGTTTCGACGGCTCGCTTGGTTACCTTCTCCTGGGTCGTGAAGGGCGGGGGATGCTTTTAACCGATTTCCGATACCTGGAACAGGCCAAAAAGCAGTCACCCCACCTGGAAACGGTGACCTTAAAGAAAGGTCCGGGGGAAATTGCAGCGGAAGCGGCGCGGGAGATGGGATGGCGGCGCCTGGGCTTTGAAGAAGAGCACCTTTCCCATGGACGGTACCGGAAGCTGGCCGAAAATTTTCCCGGGGAACTGGTGCCGGTGCAGAAGCTGGTGGAACGTGCCAGGGCAGTCAAGGAGAGCTTCGAGCTGAGCTGTATACGTAGTGCGGCTTCTTTCCTGGACCGGGCTTTTTCGGAACTGCTACCCGGTTTGCTCCAGGAAGGGGTTAAGGAAAATGAAGTTGCCCTGGAACTGGAATATTACCTGAGGAAAAAGGGGGCGGGTCTGCCCACTTTTTGTTTTATTGTGGCTTCCGGGGAGCGGGGAGCCATGCCCCACGGCACGGCCTCGGAGAAAAAGTTGCAAAAGGGAGAAATGGTAACCCTGGATTTCGGGGTTTATTACCGGGGATACGCTTCGGACATGACCAGGACGGTAGCCCTGGGGGAACCGGGGGAACAGATGAGAGAGGTTTACCGGGTAGTGTGCTCGGCCCAGCAGGAGGCGCTGCAGGGGATTAAGTCAGGAATGAAGGGAAGCGAAGCCGATGCCCTGGCCCGGCGGATAATTGACGAAGCCGGATACGGAGATTATTTCGGGCACGGGCTGGGACACGGTGTAGGGCTGGAAGCCCACGAACTGCCCCAGCTGTCTCCCCGTGGTGAAGATACCCTGGAGCAGGGGATGGTGGCTACGGTAGAACCGGGTATTTACCTGCCTTCCCTGGGCGGGGTGAGGATAGAAGATATGGTCCTGGTTACCGGCGAGGGCGTTGAACTTATTACCCGTAGCTCCAGGGAACTTGTGATATTATAGTTAAAAGTGTTATAACTACTCAGGCATCCACTGCTGCGCCAGGGGCGCCAGGGGGACGGTTCCATCGCCTACCCTTCGGCATTGCGCACAGCTAAAGGTGATGCTCGAACCGTACCCGCTAAGCACAATGCCTCTTAACTTACCTTTACCTGGCTTGAGTAGTTACAAAGTATTATAATAACCAGTATTATAATAATCATTATTATAATACCCATGGAGACTTTTTTTGGTTAATCTTGTATTTTCTAAAACAGGGGTGATTATGATAAAATGATTTCCACCAGCGATTTTCAAACTGGCTTGACTATCGAAGTTGAGGGGGATGTTTATGCGGTTCTTGAATTTCAGCACGTAAAACCCGGCAAAGGAGCGGCTTTTGTACGTTCCAAGCTGAGGAACCTCCGGACCGGGACTATCATGGAAAAAACTTTCCGGGCAGGCGAGAAGGTTAACAAGGCGCACCTGGAGAGAAGGGAAGTGGAATACCTCTACCGCGACGACGAGGGCCTGGTAGCCATGGATATGGAAAACTTTGACCAGATTACCCTTACTCACGAGCAGCTGGAGGGGAAAGAAAAATACCTCAAGGAAAACGACAGGTTTACGGTGGTTTATTACCAGGACCAGATAATCGATATAGAGGTTCCCCTTACAGTGGTATTAAAAGTAGCGGAAACCGAACCGGGAGTTAAAGGTGATACCGCCTCCGGGGGCAGCAAACCGGCCACGCTGGAAACAGGCCTGGTAGTGCAGGTGCCCTTTTTTATAAATGAGGGGGATCTTTTAAAGATCGATACTCGTTCTGGCGAATACGTGGAACGAGTTAAGTGATATAATAGAGTATATACGAAAAAAGGAGGCAGGTAAAATGGAAGACCTGAGAGTTAAGATGGGTTATATTCGAGGATTGGCCGAAGGGCTGGGGGTTGAGGATACCAACAGGGAAGGAAAAGTTCTACTACATATTATTGATATACTAGAGCAAATGTCGGACCAGATAGATGAGCTGCAGACCAGCTCGGAAGAGCTCATGGATTATACCGAGGCCATTGATGAGGACCTCTCGGACCTGGAAAATGACCTTTACGACATGGAAGACCTGGAAGACATGGGGGAACTGGAAGGAGATGAAGGGGAAGAGCTTGAACACGGGTTTACTATAGAGTGCCCAAACTGCAGGGAAGCGGTTTTCATGGACGAGGAAGTGCTGGATGAAGAAGAAGAGCTGGAAGTGTTGTGCCCGAGTTGCGGCGAGGTGGTGCTGATAAACGACGAAGACTGGGAAGAAGAGCCTCAGTTGGAAGATGAAATAATTGAAGGAGAAGAGACGGAGAAGCAGTAGCCGGCAGGGATAATTTAAAAGTAACTACGGTATCGAAATATAGTTACTTAAAAATTAAAAAAAACTGGAGACAACTTGTCTCCAGTTTTTTTATGTACCGGGCATATTGAACCGCTTACAGCCATAACTATGGAAAAAGAGAGAAAAAAATAAAGAGCCGGATAAAGAACTGGGATTAACAGGAGAGGCGGGATAAAAATGGTTAAAAACGTAAGCAGCCGGGCAACAGAGCAGGTGCTTCCGCTGGTTGCTCCCCGGGTAAGAGAAATATTAAAACGGCTGGACGATAAGACCTGGGGAAAAATAGAAGAAATTCGTTTGAGAGAAGGAGGCCCGCTTCAACTGTGCCGGGCGGGAGGGGAGCTAATGCTTTCCCCGGCGGGTGAACCCGCGGATGCCGGGCGGGCCTACCGGGTGGAAGAAGAAGACATAACCCTTACACTTCAGCTGGTAAGCAAATGCTCTCTTTATGCTTTTGAAGAAGAGCTGCGGCGAGGTTACCTTACTGTTCCCGGCGGGCACCGGGTGGGGCTTTCCGGCAAAGCGGTCCTGGAGAAAGGGTATATAAAAGTGCTGCGCCATTTAAGCAGCATGAATTTCCGTATAGCCCGGGAAGTGCCGGGCACGGCTGAAAAAGTGCTTCCCTATCTTAGAGCGCCGCAAGGGGGAGGGATTTTTTCTACCCTGATAATATCCCCGCCACAGGCCGGCAAAACCACCTTGCTAAGAGATATAGTGCGCTGCCTCAGCGACGGGGTTCCAGGGCTAAGGATAAAACCGCGCAAGGTGGGGCTGGTAGATGAACGCTCGGAGATAGCGGGCTGTTTTGAGGGTTCTCCCCAGCTTCAGGTGGGAAAGCGCACCGATGTGTTGGATAGTGCCCCCAAGGGGGAAGGGATGATGCTTCTTTTGCGTTCCATGTCGCCCGAGGTTATGGCTACCGATGAAATCGGCAGGGAGGAGGATGCGGCAGCCGTGGAGGAGATGGTCAACGCCGGGGTGACGGTAGTGACTTCGGCACACGCTTCCTACCTGGAGGAGCTATACCATCGTCCCAGTATACGGAGGCTCCTGGAGCAAGAAGTTTTCCCGCGAATCCTGGTTTTGAGCAGGAGCAGGGGTGCAGGAACGATTGAACAGGTTTTCGACCCGGTAAGCGAAAAAAACATACTGCCACGCCTGAGCTAGCTCCGCCCCAGTGTAAGTGCGGAGCGAAAGACAGGAGCGATTAATTATGGTGAAAGTTGTCAATGCCGGTGTTAACAGGAGGTGAGTAGAATGTTTGATACGGCGGCCCAGGTGGCCGGGGCGGCCTGTGTGGTAGTTGCCGCTTCCCTGTGGGGGGAAATGAAGGCAAGGGGTTTAATATACCGCCTGCGGCAGCTTCAACAGTTTCACCAGGGACTGCGGCTGCTTGATACGGAGATTTCTTACACGGCTACTCCGCTGCCCTATGCTTTTTCACGCATCGGGGACCGCATTGGCGGCCCCGTAGGTGGGATATTCCTGCAGGCTTCACGCTATATGCAGGAAGGCAGCGACAAAAGCGCACGGGAGGCCTGGGTCGGCGCCATTGATGATAACCAAAATGCAACGTATTTTACCAGGGAAGACAGAAAAGTAATGGAAGCCCTTGGTGTGTCCCTGGGGCTGACCGACCGGGAAGGGCAGCTACAGCAAATTCAAATGGTTTCCGGGGAACTGGAATACGCCCTGGAAGAAGCACGCCGCGAAAGAAGCAAACACGAAAGGATGTGGAGGTACCTGGGCGTATTGGGAGGGGTGGCCCTGGTAATATTTTTGATTTAATAGCCGTGCGCGTGTTAATTCTGTGCCATCTCCGGCACGAAAAAACGGGGGGATATCGTGGAAGGTGTTAATGTAGATTTGCTTTTTAAAATAGCGGGAATTGGTATATTTATATCCGTACTTAACATTGTTCTTAAACAGGCCGAGAAGCAGGAGCAGGCCCAAATGTTGACCCTGGTGGGGGTGGTAATTGTACTGCTTATGGTGCTTCAGTTGATCAACGAATTATTTGAGAGTATTCGCTCCATATTCAACTTATTTTAGGGGGAAGCACGGTATGCCGGGCCTTGTGGGGAGTGACATTTTAAATTGGAGATAGTTCAAGTAGTGGGAGTGGGCCTGGTAGCCACCATACTTATACTGGTGCTTAAAGAATACCACCCGGAGATAGCCTTTCAAATAGCTATAGCCGCCGGGGTAATTCTTATACTTCTGGTTATAGGATATATAGTGGAAATAATCCAGGCGGTTACCGAGGTAGCGCTGGATGCGGGAATGGAGGTAATGTACCTGCAGGTCTTGCTCCGTATTATTGCGGTAGCTTACCTGGCGGAATTTGCGGCCCAGGTTTGCCGCGACGCGGGAGAAGGCAGCATAGCGTCCAAGATCGAACTTGCCGCCAAGGTGATTATACTGGTGATGGCGGTACCTATAATAACCTCGGTAATGGAAAGCATTCTTTCGTTGCTGCCTTACCGGTAGGGGGAAGAAAACATGGAATTTATGAGGGGGAACAAAACAGGAAGCATGCTTTTGATAGCATTCCTGGCAGTAGCGCTGTGCATGTTTTATTCCGTGTCTGCCGGCGCCGAAGAAGAGATGCCGGGAGGGCAGCGCCAGGAGATAGAGCCGGAAATAGACCTGGAAAATGAGCTTCATTTCATGGAGGAAGCATGGCGGGAAATAGAAGGGGACGTGGAAAAGTATTTTCCCACCCTGCACTGGAGAAACGTGATAGAGTGGATGCGCGGCGAAGGCGAGCCACCCGATGCAAGAGAGTTCCTGGAGGGGGTGATCCACCTCTTTTTGGGAGAAATCCTGCTTAATGTGCGATTTATGGGAAAGCTGCTGGTGCTGGCGGTGTTATCCGCTTTTTTGAAGAACCTGCAGGGTTCTTTTGAAAGCCAGGGGGTAGCCTGGATAACCCAGGGTGTAGTGCTGCTTGCCATGATAGGGCTGATTCTTCCCGGTTTTACCGCGGCGGTAAACCTGGCCCGCACGGTCATCCAGGGAATGGTAGATTTTATACTTGCCCTTATCCCCCTGCTGCTGGTGTTGCTGTCTTCCCTGGGGAGCATTTCGGCGGCCAGCCTGTTTCACCCTTTGATTATTTTTAGCGTCCACTTTTTCAGCAGCGTTATAAACAACGTAATCTTTCCCCTGATCCTGTTCAGCGCGGCCCTGGCCCTGGTAAACCATTTCTCGCCCGACCTTCGCCTGGGGAAACTGGCCGACTTTTTTAAAGACTTGAGCGTCTGGGGCCTGGGCCTCCTGATGACGCTTTTTGTGGGAATAATTACCCTTCAGGGGGTAGCGGGCACGGTGACCGATGCCATTACTTTGCGAACGGCCAAGTTCTTGACCGGCACTTTTGTCCCGGTGGTAGGCAAAATGCTGGCCGATTCCATTGAAACCGTAGCCAGCGGCTCGCTCTTGCTGAAGAACGGGGCGGGGATTGCCGCCCTGGTGGTCCTGGCCGTGACCATAATTTTCCCCCTGGTAAAGCTTTTTGCCCTGGTGTTAATTTACAAGGCTTCTGCAGCCCTGGTCCAGGTGGTAGGAGAAACCTCGATGGGGGAATGCCTGAATACCATGGGTAACTGTTATACCCTGGTAATGGCTTCCCTGGTGGGGGTTTCGTTGATGTTTTTTTTGGCTATTGTAATCATAGTGGGTTCAGGTAACGCCCTGGTCATGATGAGGTAAGGTAGGGCGGGCGATATGGAGCAGGCAACCAACTTCCTGCCGCGGGCTTTTTCCCCCTCACCGTGAGGGAAGATTAAGATGGGAGGTCGGACCTGGTGTCAAGCTAACGTGAGCCTGAGTAGTTACAGCAAAGAAAAAGTAAGGAGGGGAGACTGTCGTGATTGATACAGTGGGAAACCTGGTACAGACCCTGGTAGTAATAGTAGTAGTGACTACCATACTGGATATGCTCCTTCCCCAGACCCGGTTTCGGCAGTATCTGCGGCTGGTAGTGGGCATGCTGGTGCTGTTAATGGTGGTAAATGCTTTTGCAAACCTCCTGGGAAGGGGGGAACACTACTTGGAAGAAGGGGTGCCGCCCTGGGGAGAGGAAGCGGAAGGTATTTCCCGGAAAGGCAAAGAGGTGTGGGAAAAAAACCAGCAGGCTGTGCTTCAGGAATACCGGGGCCGCGTGGAAGAATACGTAAAGGAAAGCCTTTGGGTGGAAGGGTGGAGCCTGGAACAGTTTCACCTGAAAATAGATGAAGATTTTTCCAGCGCCTCCCTGGGAAGAATAAAAGAAGTGCAGGCCCTGGTCCGGCCCCGGGAAAACGAGGCCGGGAAAGAAAAGTTAAACAGAGTGGAGGTGGAGCCGGTGAGGGTGGAAATAGATAATAAAGAAGGGGCCGGCCTGGAAAATGCAAAAGAGGGAGAAATCTCCGCCGGGTTGGGGCAAAAAGTGGCTTCCCGCCTGGGGATAAGTGAAGAAAAGGTAGAGGTGAAAAAAGTACCCTAGGGGAGGTGGAATATAATGGTGTGGGAAAGACTGCAGTCTCTTTTCTTTACAGAGGGAGAAGGGAGTTCCCATAAAAAAATAAATAAGAAACTTTTGATTTTGCTTGGTGTGGGGGTATTTCTGCTGCTGTTTAATTCCCTGTTTTCCCCCGGGGAACGGGGTGCCCCCCCGGAAACAATAAATGAAAGGGAAGAAACCGGGCAAGCGGATTTGAGCGCACCTTCGATCAAAAAGGAAAAAGAGATGGTGGATAAATTAACCGGTATGATTAACCAGATTGAGGGAATAAGCGGTGCCGCGGTTTATTTAACCAGGGAGAGCGGCCCGGAAAAAGAGCTGGCCTACGACCGGGATCGGCAATCCCGGACAACCACGGAAGAAGATACGGAAGGCGGCACCAGGGAAGTGGAAGAGATAAACCGCCAAAAAAATCACGTTATTCTCCGGGAGCCGGAGGGAGGGGAAAAGCCCTTGATCCTGGTAGAACACGCCGAAAGTTATCGGGGGGCCATGGTGGTTGCCGAAGGAGTGCAGGACACCCGCAAGAAGAAGCAGGTAATAAAAGCGCTGGAATCTCTTCTTGGCCTTCCCCCGCACCGTATTACCGTCCTGCCCCGCGGCAGGTAAAATAAAAGGAGGTGTAACCAGGTGCGTAAGGCGATCTGGGGCTGTGGAATACTGCTTGTGCTGTTTACCGTTTATATTTTGGTGGCCGGGTCGGAAGAAATTACGCAGCAGCGGCATGTAGATAAAAGCCGTGAGCAGGCGTTGCCCGGTTTCCGGGAAGAACAAGAAAAACAAGAAGAACAAGAAAAAAAGGGGATACAAAAAAAAGAAGATGTAATACTGGAAGATAAGAACAAGGAAGAAAAAGAGAAAGAAGAAAAAGAGAAGGAAGAAAAAGAGAAAGAAGTCGAAGTCCGGGAAGAAGGGGACTGGGACCTGGAAAACGGGGATGATTTTTTTGTAGAGTACCGGCTTTACCGGGACAGGGTAAGATCCCGTGAAATAGAGATGCTGGAAAGCACCCTGCAGGATGCCTCAGTTAGCCTGGAAAGCCGGGAAAGGGCGGAAAAAAAGATGCTGGAGCTGGTAGATACAATGGAAAAGGAGCTTATAATAGAAAATTCTTTAAAAGCCCGGGGCTACGAGGATGCGCTTTTTTTCTACCGCAACGACCTGGCTACGGTTATGGTTAAGGCAGACGAGCTTTCCGAGGAGGAAATACTGCAGGTTTCCAACATGGCAGCCAGGGCTGCCGGAATTGAAAGAGAGGGAGTGAAAATCCTCATCAAACGCTCTTGAGGCCTTCCAGCGCAAATTTTTTAGTTAAATTGAATTAATGTAGTCCATCTGGTATAATATACAAGTAAGCAAAATTCGGGGAGGCTCCCCGAGAAAGAGGAGGTTTGATTATGACTGATACGGAGAAAACCCTGCAGACTGAAGGAGGTTCGGTTCGCATAGCCGACGAGGTGGTTTCCACTATTGCCGGGCTTGCCGCTATCGAAATTGACGGTATAGCAGGTATGAGCGGCGGTATTGCCGGGGGAATAGCTGAAGCCCTGGGCAGGAAGAATCTTTCCAAGGGCGTCAAGGTGGAAGTTGGCGAAGAAGAAGTTATTGTTGATTTATACATAATAGTTAATTACGGGGTCAGGATACCTGATGTTGCCTGGAATGCACAGGAAAGCGTGAAAAAAGCAGTAGAATCCATGACCGGGCTGAACGTTTTAAAAGTAAACATTCACGTGCAGGGAGTTTATTTTCCCAAAAAAGATAAAGAAGCAGCAGAGGAAGATCAACGGGTCAAGTAACAGCCGGGAAATTACGTGTTAGAAAGGAGACTGGGTAAGCCATGAAGTTTTTAAATCGCCTGGTTATGGGGCTTCTGGGAATACTGTTTATAGCTGCAGCCGTGTTTATGATGGGAATTTACTGGAACCTGATCAACCTGGCGGAAACAGGCCTGGAAGGTATGTACTTGTTTGAAGGTCATACAGTAACGGCAGTAGCCAGTGCAGTCCTACTGCTTCTGGGCCTGGTTCTGCTGCTGCTTTCTTTGACTAGAAGCGGCGGGAGCGGAGGCAGGAAAGATAATACCCGCTCTATTGTTCAGTACACCGAAACGGGTGACATAAGGATTGCCCTGACTGCGGTAGAAAACATGGTGCTTCGGGTTTCCAAGCAGATCAAAGGGATAC
>Ga0207421_10008666_pt1 | contig 10483 bp, 12 predicted proteins | sample SodLakKL_010_SED_4_FD_187542 | JGI IMG/M metagenome (GOLD analysis project Ga0207421, IMG submission 187542) | Alkaline sediment microbial communities from Lake Tanatar, Kulunda Steppe, Russia - 8KL_010_SED (SPAdes) (version 2) | ecosystem: Environmental > Aquatic > Non-marine Saline and...
AATTATTTGACAAATAGCCACTCGATAGTTTATTATTAAATTAAACCTGATAGGTGGTGATCTCTTGGATTCACACGAATTTGACCAGTTTGTAAATGCTTACTCGTGGCGCTATGCAAAGACTTATGCTAAAAAGTGTCCGCATGAGTATTACGTCAGGCAAAAGCTTCCGGAGGCAGGCAGGCAGCAGTTCGCCGAGGCGGTGCAGTTTATCCGTGATAACGGGTTCGAGGCGTATTATTTCAAGCGCAAGGGGATTTACTTCATTCACGGGGATCATTATTACTGGGAGATGGAGCCGCACTTACCGCCCGATGAAGTAACTATTTTGAACCGGGCTGCGCTGGCGGATTACGACCGTGTTGATAATACGTGGGTATGGAAGGGGACGGACAGCTTACGATGAAAATATATCTAAATAAAACCGTCCTCGAGGCAGCGAAGGAACGGATAAGTTTTTTGTTTGATGAATTCAAAAATGTTTGTGTCTGGTACAGCGGCGGGAAGGATAGTGTTGTCGTTCTAAACTTAACTTTACAGGTGGCAGGGGAGCGCGGGCGGCTGCCGATACCGGTGTTGTTTTTAGATCAAGAAGCTGAGTGGCAAGCGACTGTTGACGATGTGCAGCGTGTGATGAATGATGAACGGGTTATTCCATACTGGTTCCAGATTCCATTCAAGCTGTTCAGCGCAACCTCTCATTTCGAGGATTGGCTATATTGTTGGGATTCGGATAAAAAAGATTTGTGGGTTCACGAACAAGACCCTCTTTCCTATAAAGAAAATGTTTACGGTGAAGATCGTATGAAGCCTCTTTTCGATGCCGTTGCGAATTATCATTTCGCCGATGATTTTTGCGGAATTGCCGGGGTGCGCTGTGAAGAATCTCCAGCCAGAAGCATGGGCTTGACCGGGCAGGCGACTTACAAATATGTCACATGGGGCAAAGGCTTGAAAGGCAAGGGCAGGCGGTCAAAGGGTTATACTCACTTTACAATGTATCCGATTTACGACTGGAGCTATACAGATGTTTGGAAGGCTATTCACGAACACGGATGGTCGTATAACCGACTTTACGATGCCCAGTACCAACTGGGCATGGGAATAAATAAAATGCGGGTTTCTTCGCTTATCCACGAAACGGCGATATGGAACCTTTTTTATTTGCAGGAGTTCGAGCCGGATACTTACAACCGCATGGCACGGCGTATTAAAGGCGTGGATTCATCAGCGAAGTTCGGGGTTGAAGATTTTTATCCTAAAAAGTTACCGTATATGTTTGAAAGTTGGAAAGAATACAGGGATTACTTACTTGAAAAGTTAATATCTAAAGAAGAGCATCGTCAGAGGTTTATTCGTTTCTTTGAAGATCATGACAAAGTGTTTCAGATGAATGATAGGATTTTTGGCAGCCATGAATATGAAGATGCTCATAAAGCGCATGTTTGTGCTTTGATTGCTAATGATTACTGGGGAACGAAGCTCGATAATCTAAGGGCAGGATCGGATAATTCAATCAAGCGGTCGGCGCGAAGGGAATACAAAAAAAAGCAGGAGCAGGAGGCGCTCAATGGACAAGGCTGATGCAGAAAAGGCAATAAGGGAAATGAATGATTCGTTGCGGGGGATCTATAAGGAATCTCCGTTGAGCCACAACCCGGTCGGTTTGGTGCAGTGGGTTCCAATAGAGAAGGTGCAGGCGAATGAATACAACCCTAACCGGGTGGCTATCAACGAAATGCGGTTGCTCTATACCTCTATCGCTCATGATGGTTATACCCAGCCGGTGGTGACTGTTTACGATGCAGATCAAGATATTTATATTATAGTTGACGGATTTCATCGGTACAGCATAATGCGCCAGAACAAGGATATTGCAGAGGCGAATTACGGACACCTCCCGGTAGTGGTGATCGAAAAAGATATTAATGACCGCATGGCATCTACTATCCGTCATAACCGGGCAAGGGGGAAGCATCAGGTCACCGGGATGGGGGACATGGTTTTTCAAATGCTTGAAAATGGATGGAGCGATGCGGCGATATGTAAAGAGCTCGGAATGGAGCCGGAGGAACTTATTAAACTGAAACACATCACCGGGTTTAGCAAGCTATTTGAAGATGTCCAGTATCGCAAAGCATGGGAAACTACAAAACAATTAAATCTTAAAAAGGACTTTCACAGTGATGAATAATTTTTCGGAATACCTAACCGAATCGTTAAGCGGCTCATCGGGAGCTTCTGTTGATGCAGGAGGGGCAGACACGGGAGCGTTCTTTTTACAGATTTCATCTACCTGTAATGGCAGGTGTATCTTCTGTTCAGAAAATAATAACCCGTGGGAAGCAAGGCGTACTAAATTCCGACCGCTTGATGAAGTGGAAAGAATGTGCTTTTCGTTGAAACAGCCGTTTACGGCGCCGATTGAAATATCCCGGACACATCCGGGCAGGATAAGCGAAGGGGAACCGTTGATACATCCTGATTTTTTACAGGTGATAAAGACTATTCGGCGGTATTTGCCTGGAAACTATATTTATATAGATACTAACGGGTCCTTGCTTACTAAAGACTTGTTGCAAGAGCTTAACGCTTGCGGCAATATTGTTATTCGGCTTTCGTTGCCGACCCTCAATGAACGGATATTCCACGAAACTTATCAAACCTTGAAAAGTGAACACTACAGGAATGTTCGTTACTGCATTGATGAAGGCGCGCGGTTCGAAGGTATTGAGTTTAGACCCACTACTGTAGCAATGCCCAGTTGGTATGGTTACGAAGAATTGGACAGGACCGTAGAATATTTAGCGGCGGCAGGGTTTAAGTTGTATCAACTATACTCGCCGGGCTGGACGCGCTATACTCCGGAGGATGTGGCAAGGTTGTTGCATTACAAACCGGAGGAAATGCAGGAGTTTGTTGATTATGCAACTCGCCATTACCAAATAATTGTTGAATGGGGACTGTCGCCCCGACTGCCGGTTGTAATACCCGGGATGAGGGATATTCTAAAAGATCTTTGCAAGCAGTCAGCCAAGCAGGTTGTTGTGCTGACTTCGACTCTGGCGTTCAAGCGGGCAAGCGCGTTTGTTCATGCTTCAGCTTCGGGGTTGCCGTTAGATTTGCGGGTGATAAGTGTTCATAATAAAGTTTACGGTGGCAATATCGGTAGCGCCGGGTTGTGGTTCGTGTCCGATGTTGAAGCTGTCTTGCAGAGAGTGAATCGGACGACCGTGATAATGCCAAGATTGTTTATTGACCGATATGGATATGATTTGATGGGCAATGATTTTATTGACTATGTGAATGAAAGTTCAAACCGATTTATTCTATTATAGGGGAGTTGTGTATATGACTAAGGTTGAATGGCTTTACGGTGATGCGGGGGATAAGTGGCCAGTGGCGGTCGGCGATATTTGGAAGCTCGGAGATCATGTTTTAGGCTGTGGCGACTTGGAGCTTGGTATGCCGGAGGCGTTGTTTGCCGAATTCGGAGTGCCGGATTTGACTTACGTTGACCCGCCGTGGAATACGGGGAATATTAAAAGTTTCAGGACCAAGGCAAAGCTGACCAGTGAAGATGTTGATTTCAGGCGGTTTTTGGAGAAGTTGATTAGTCTGGCGGGGCAGGTGAAAGGACCGGCATATATCGAGATGGGCCGGCAGAACATTGACCTCTTAACCAAGCTGGTCGAGCAGTCCGGCGGCAGCGTCTTAGATGTCTGGGAAACTATTTATTACGGCAAACACCCGGCGTTGTTAATGAGAGCGAATTGGGGCAGTCTTACTTCGGTTGCTCTGCCTGCTGATTTTTCAGGGTTGGGCGGTGAAAAAGTCCCGTTGCTGGCAATTCAAGCCGACAGTAAAGAAGGCGATACAATCTTCGATCCGTGTGCAGGCTTGGGCACTACTTGCAAGGTTGCTCATTCTACAGGCAGGCGATTTATGGGCATGGAGCTTAACCCCCGAAGGATTGCCAATGCTATTGACTGGCTTGCAGAACAAGGACTTAAACCTGAAATTGTGAAGAGGGGTGTAGCAGTTGATTGAAAACATTTCTATTGACCAAATTGAGCCTTATGAAAATAATCCACGTGTTCATAATATTGAAGAGTTAAAGAAGTCCATTCAGCGATATGGTTTTAATGTGCCGATAGTTGTGGACAAGAATAATATCATTATTGCCGGGCATGCTCGCTACAAGGCAGCCAGCGAGTTAGGGTTGCAGGAGGTTAAGGTTATTAAAGCGACAGATTTGACAGATGAGCAGGTGATTGAGTACCGTATTGCCGACAATAAGATCGCGGAACTTTCAAGCTGGAACGCGGACGACCTCGAGCAAGAGTTGCGGTCAGCTAAAGACATTAGCCTTGTTGCTGGATTCCAGCCGCATGAAATAGCAAGGTTGTTCCCTGATTTTTCAGAGTCCGATTACAAGGTTTATACTGAAGAAGATATTACCAAAGTGCAGCAGGAGCGCGATGAGCATTTTCAAAAGAAGAATGAACAAACAATGGACGATTATTTAACTATTCCGTGTGAAAAATGCGGGTATGAGTTTTCAGTGTCTTACAGGGTGGTTAAAGATTTTTATTAAACAATGCGGGGTGTTATAATGAAGTTGCCGATTAAGCAGATCAAGCCATACTGGCGCAATCCACGGGATAACACTAAAACAATAGAAGCGTTAAAAGAGTCTATCAAAAAGTTTGGGTTTAAGGTCCCTATTACAGTGGACAAGAAGCACGTTATTGTAACAGGGCACGCTCGCTACAAGGCTATGATAGAATTAGGGTATGAAGAAATAGAATGTGTTATGTTGGACTTACCAGCAGGGAAGGTAAAGGAATATCGGCTGGCGGATAACAAGGTTGCCGAGTTCTCTTTATGGGATTCGGATAAACTCAGTGTCGAACTGGCGAAATTAAGCGATCCGAGTGTTATGCAGGACTTTGGTTTTCAGAGTGCAGAGCTTGAAGATCTAGCTGTAATCCCAGTCCCCGAACTCGATTCCGAGGCCTGGGAAGCAGGACCAAAAAATACTGTTGGAGGGAAGGGAGAAGAAAATGACGATAACGAACTCATCCTCACATGCCCAGAATGCTTCCATGAACACAGATACACAAAACGAGATCTCCTTGCGCTTAGAGGAACAGGCGAAGGAATATCAACGGCGGATTGACCCTAAAATATACGATCAGGCTTACAGCGACCCCGGATGCTTAATTGAGAACGCCGAAATAAAGCGCATTTTTCAGGACCGGGTTCAGCCCGGGCAGGGCATGAGATTAGCAGATTTGGGCTGCGGAACCGGGTTTGGGTATGATGTCTGCGGCCAACCGCTCAACTATACCGGAGTTGATGTATCGTGGGGATCGGTTAGTATAGCGCGTGGCAAGTTTCCGAATGCCGAGTTTCGGCGGCAGTGGGCTGAAGATTATATCAGCCGGCAGAAAAAGTTGTTTTGCGTTACATCATTTTTTAGCTTGAATTACATGGTCCCTGATATTATAAGGATGGTTGCAGAGCGCTTGGTTCGCGGTGGTGCTTTCTTTGCGGTTCATTACAACCGCCCTTACCTTACTTCCAATTCTCACTGGTATCACGACTTGAAAGAGTTTTTCTTGCATAAACATGCGAAGCGCCAGCAACAAATAAAAGCGGTTTTTGATTCGTATAATGCGGAAACTTTCAACCTGCTCGATGAACCTTATTATTTTGTGACTATACTGCGAGGGGAACAACTTGGCAAATGATAAGCATAATTGGCCGGAAATTAAAAGCGCTTACGTTGAAGGATATGTAGATGACAGCGGCGCGGTCGTGTGGCCAACGCTCGATCAATGTGCTCAAGATTTCAATGTGTCTATATCTACCTTGAGGAAGCGGGCTGCCCATGAAGATTGGTCGGAGGAAAAGAATGCCTACAGACAAAATTTAGAACAAGCGCGGCAGGAGCGCAAAATTGATGTTCTGGCTGACAAAGCAACAAAGTTCGATGAGCAGGTGTTTAAAGCAGCCGAAGCCGGGTTGCGACATGTTCAAGGGCATTTTTTAAAATATCAAGATCAACTTATCGAGAGCGAAGGGCGTAATCCAATGAACCTGCGCTATTTAAACGACCTCGGGAATGCGCTGGAGAAGTTCCAGAGGATCGGCAGGTTGGCTCTCGGTGAAGCAACAGAGATCGGGATGGGAGGTTCGAACGGTGGCGATAGCTACTACCTTATCCAAGCAATTATCGGAAACCCCGACAACGCAGAAAGAATTAAAGAACATTTCAGACAAAATGCTTCTGGTAAACTTAGCTCGGAATGACTATGAGTTTTACTGCGAATATACTCACAGGGGGCTGTATAAACCGGGCAAACATACTCGGTTGATATGTGATTACTTGCTCAGAGTGGAGCAGGCAGAAATTGAGAAGCTGATGATTTTCATGCCTCCACGACACTCAAAAAGCATGACCGTTACCGAAACATTCCCGTCTTACTTTATCGGCAAGGACCCGGAGCGGCGGGTGATCAGTGTTAGTTACAGCGGTGGTTTGGCAAAGCGCTTCGGCAGGGCGAATAAACAGAAGCTCGAGGAATATGGGCCTGACATTTTCAAGATAGGGATGGCGCGGGATCAGGCCTCGGTTACTGATTGGGGCGTTGTAAATCATCGCGGCGGGATGCTATCAACTGGGCTCGGCGGTACTATTACAGGTGAAGGTGCAGATTTGCTTTTAATTGATGATCCTATCAAGAACCGGAAAGAAGCTAACTCGGTTACTTACCGCGAGAATTTATGGAATGAATGGCAGAATACACTTGTTACAAGGTTGCAACCGGGCGGGGTTGTTATTTTAGTATTAACAAGGTGGCATGAAGATGACCTCGCTGGGCGGTTACTGGAGCAGGAGGGCAACCAGTGGACCGTGCTGCGTTTGCCGTGCGAAGCTGAGGATAAAGACCCGTTGGGCAGGAGTTACGGGGAACCTCTATGGCCGCAATACGGTTTCGATCAGGCGTGGATGGATAAGCGTAAAAAGGAAGTTGGCAGCAGGACGTGGGCTTCGTTGTATCAACAGCGTCCCACAGCCGAAGAAGGCGAACTTATCAAGCGGCACTGGTGGCGGTTTTGGTGTTATCCCGGGCAGGAGAAGAAGCTACGTCCGGTTACGAATACGATGGAAGATGGAACTGTTGTCGAAGTCCGTCCCGAACCACTACCGGAAAAATTTGACATAACAGCTCAATCTTGGGATATGAGCTTTAAGGAAGTTGACGAATCGAGTTACGTTGTCGGGCAGGTATGGAGCAAGCGCATGGCTAACAGTTATTTGCGGGATCAGCTTCGGGAGCGGTTGGACTTCCCGGCAACGGTCAGGGCAGTTTTAGGGTTGAGCAAGAAATGGCCTGAAGCTGGGGCGAAGTGGATTGAGGATAAGGCGAATGGGCCGGCGGTGCTGTCCACGTTGAAGCGTAAATTGTCGGGGCTAATAGCTATACAACCGTATGGGAGTAAAGAAGCGCGGGTCCACGCTGTCAGCCCGGAGATCGAAGCGGGGAATGTGTATCTCCCGCATCCGGCGATAGAGCCGTGGGTTAAGGACTTCATCGAGGAATGTGCAGGATTTCCGAATGCGGCAAATGACGATCAGGTTGATGCTATGTCGCAGGCTTTAAATAAATTGCAGGGCAGGGTGAAGCAGTCAAGACCTCTGGGTCGCAAGCCAAGAGGATTATAGCAGAATGGGGTGTTTATAATGCCGTATATCGAGATAGGGAAGGAACGGACAGATGTCTGGCCTCCGGACGATGCGGAAACTAACAAGCGGCTGGATAATTACAAGCGGTGCAGGCACTTGTTCAAAGGTCAACATGCAGAGGTTTTCGAGCGGGTGCAAAAGTGGCTTGAAGAGTCGGGCGATAAGTGGATGGTCTATGTTGCCTGCAACTTCGCTGGGTTGATAAGCAAGGTATCGGCGGATATGCTTTTTGGGGAAAAGGTGAAGTATGTTGTTGATGAAGACCCGGTTAGCGATGAGCAGGGGCAGTTGAACCAGTTGATTGAGAGCAATAAACTGAATACGGTCAATTACGAAATGGCGTTGTCAACTTCATGGCGCGGGGAAGTGATCTACAAGGTTCGTTTCGGCAAGCTGGCTACAGCAGGAGAAGATGAGCAAAGCCATGCGATTATCGAGCCGGCATCGCCGGGCAGGTTCTTCCCGATTACCAGCGGTGATAATATCCGCGATTTACAGGGTGGTGTTTTCGGGTATGTCAGGAAAGCGCCTCCGGGCGTCAGGGCAAGAGAAGGGCGCGATTACTTGCGCATTGAGCGGCACTTGCCGGGCAAGATACAGAATGAGCTGTGGTTGCTTGAAGAAGATGGCCGGACAATACAGGAGCAGGTGAACCTGAATCTGTTTGAAGAATACGCTGAATTGGAGCAGGAGCAGGAAACAAAATACCCGGGGCTGTTGTTCACCTTCACTCCGAACTGGCGTTTAGAAGATGAGTTCTGGGGGATCAGCGACTACTATGATCTTGAAACTATTTTCGATGAAATAAACAACCGGGTTAGCAGGATTAGTCGGGTGCTGGATAAGCACGAATCGCCGAGGTTGATATTGCCGCCGGGGATTATGCACTTTGATGAAAAGACCGAGCGGTGGTATGTTACTAAAGAGGATCTCGAGATGATGGAGGTTTCAGGTGAAGATGAAACTGTCCGGGGCGACCTGCCGAAATACTTAACATGGGATGCGCAGTTAGATGCGGCGTTCAAGCAGATTGATAAGTTGATGCAGTTGGCGTTCCTGATTAGTGAAACTTCTCCGGATGCCTTCGGCTTGCGGGAAGGTGGCGCGGCTGAAAGTGGCAGGGCGCTTAAATTCAGATTGATACGGTTGCTGGCAAAGATTAACCGCAAGAAGCTGTATTTCGATCAGGCACTTAAAGATGTGATCGGCAAGGCGTTGCACATGGAAGCGGAACATGGCGGGGGTTTGGATTACAGCGATACTGACCTACGGATAGAGTGGGGCGATGGCATACCTGCCGACCCGAAAGAGCAGGCTGAAATCGAAGGTATCAGGACAGGGCACGAACCGACAACCAGCGTCCGTTCAGCGGTCAGGCGTCTTGACGACCTCGAAGGTGAAGACTTGGAAAATGAGATGCAGGGTATTGAAGCAGACCGGGCAGGGCAGGGTGAAGTTACTCCGCCGGAAGGGGCACGGACCGGGTTGGACTTAGGGCTTGGTGAAGAAGAAGAACGCGGCGGCGGCGAAGGTGAAACCAGTTAGGAGGGTGAGGTATGGCACTTCCAGAGTATCATCCGGTAATACCGATAGACGAATACCAGCAGGTGTTCAGGCAGGGGAGCTTGGATATTGCTGACCATATCAACACGCTTGAATCTTCCGGTCGCAGTGGCAGGGCGGCGCGGGAGGCGTTGAACTCTTCACTACACACCTTGAATGAGATGTCGGATTATAATAAGCAGTGGATTGAGCAGAATATCCCGGCGGAATACAAGAAGGGCTGGGATCAGGCGTTTCAGAGCAATCTCTATGCAACTCCTACCGGACTTGGCGGGGGTTACGGTGAAAGAACGTTTGCCCAAATGCACCGGGAGGCGATAGAGCAACTGGCTTACGGTATGAAGGATACTACCGACCTCGCGCTGGCTCAAGTGGGGCGGCAGGTGGCGGATCATTATCGTAATGTTGGAATGAGCGAAGCGTTACGGCGGCAGTTTACCGGGGAAACTATCCGGCAGACTACAAAGCGGATGAGAGGGCGGTTGGAAGGTTTGGGATTGACAACCTTCGGAGACGCGGCGGGCAGGCAGTGGGGGCTTGATTCTTACTGCACGATGGTAGCGCGCACCACGACCAGAGAGGCAACAACTCAAGGGACGTTGCTTCGCGCTCAACGGATGGGCTACAAGCGGATAGCCTTGTCGGAGCATTATCCGACTTGTCCGTTATGCGCTCCGTTGCAGGGCAGGGTTTATACTACAGATCCCAGAGATCAGGAATATCCGCAATGGATGCCTGACTACTGCCCCGTTCATCCGAACTGCTTGCATACAATTTACGTTTATATTGAGCGATACGATCCGAACCGGTTAGGGACCAAGGCGAAGGCGAATAGGGCATGGACCAACAATCAGACGGCGGCTCAAAATGCGCATTATAAGTCAATGCAGGCGGCGAATATGAAACGGCGGAACTTGCAGAATCAGTATTCGCGGTATCTGTCAAGGTTAGGGCAGGACAAGGTTGGCACTATACAGGGCTTTGCTCGAAGCAAGGCGGCAGGCAGCGCAAGGTATCAGGAATTGCAGACGGCTTACAGGGCGGCAGGGCAGTAATAAGAGCGGCGGAATCCCCGAACTTGACAAAATATTTTTAATAAGTTAAACTTAACAAAATAGGTTCACGTTACGGTCAAAAACGATTGGAGGGTGAATTGTGGCAGCA
>Ga0207421_10008667_pt1 | contig 10482 bp, 9 predicted proteins | sample SodLakKL_010_SED_4_FD_187542 | JGI IMG/M metagenome (GOLD analysis project Ga0207421, IMG submission 187542) | Alkaline sediment microbial communities from Lake Tanatar, Kulunda Steppe, Russia - 8KL_010_SED (SPAdes) (version 2) | ecosystem: Environmental > Aquatic > Non-marine Saline and...
AACTCTTAATATTGTTGTACTGTTTCTGGCTGCACGATCTTGGTCATACAGGCTTACAATATTGCTTAAATGGCAATATTATTCCTGTTGGTATGTATCCTTCCCTGGTCCGCAAGTGGCACAGTTTTATTACCCACCAACAGTTAATGGGCGGAGAATACTTAGATCAAGGCGAGAAAGAGATAGTAGCTGAGATATGTAAATATCACCGGAACAAGCTACCCCTTAAATCTGGACATGAATCCTGGCAGGATAGCATTTTTACTGAATTACAGGTTCCTCCCCTGGAAGATCATTTAGAAAAAAACAGTAATTCGCTGGTATTTAATGGAAATAAGATTGAGAAGGATAAAGTATTATTGCTCTGTGCCCTGCTCAGAATATGTGATGCTATGGATATGCAGTCTGACCGGGTAGTAGATCAGCACTACTGGAATGTTCGTAAGCGGCGAACCAGGGAGGAGGTCAGTTTTTATTATGAGCGGTTTGAGAAAACAAAAAATTTAGAAGGGCTTACCCCGTGTAAATATATTAAAGAGCTAAAAAAGTTGGAAGCTGCTGTAAAAGAATGTATGGATATTTGGAATCAACTTGATAGCTGGGACAAAGCCCAGGCGGTTGAAGATAAGGTTAAAATGAGTATCGAGGAGCCTCTTTTACGCCTAATTGGTCAGACCTATGATTTATCGGTGCGTGGAGATGAACAAGTAGATTTTGACCCAGGCGAGCAGCAAATTGTTTCCGAACAGATAAGCCTGCTGGACAGAATTACTTTTAAGATGAGGCAGGAAGCGCACTTTTATAAACATAGCAGTGTGCGACTTGTTTACCTGACCAGGGAAGGCAAGAAGTTTTGGATAAACATGCTCTTTGAGCCATCTCTTTTTGAGCCATCTCTTAATGAAGAACACAAAGAAAAGCTGGCCGGGGAGATCTGGAGCGAGTTAAGCAATGATAATCACAATGATGTGGAAACCATCTTAAGGGAAGCCGGTATAGAATTTGCAGGCATTATTAGTGAAAACAGGGTTCTTATTCAATCATCGTGTTAAGGGGGGGGCTATGTTTGAGTGAATATGTACAGGTAAAAGAAAGCATTAACAAAGCCCTGGTTCGAATGGTGGGAGACGAGCTGGCTGGTCTGGGTCAAAAAAGTGAAAACTGGGAGGAAGCCAGAAAAGCGGCCGAGGGGAAGGAAAGAACTCTGGCTGTCCTGAGCTATGATGTTGACAGGATTAAGGAACTGGTTTTTTCATCAACTAAGCCTTTGGAAGTAAATGGAGCCAGTGAGATTATAAATGATCTTAGCGAGGGAAGCCCAACTGACAGTAGTGGCAAGCCGCCATATTGTTCGGTATACCGAATCCTGCAAGATTTTAACCTGATCAGCGATCATGTCATGTTCGCGGGAGGTGGCTCCGGCATATTACTTTTACCGGCTGATCTGGTTGAAACAATAGCTCATGAAATAAAAGAAAGGTTCAAAAAAGCTACCATTAGCGGCACTTGCAGCGTGGTATGGCAATATGTGCATCTCCATGAGCTGTTCCTGGGGCTGGCTTTGCCGGATAACCGGGAGACTGTTATGCCCGGGGTTGACTACATGGAGATCGGCCAAAGCGGTTCTGCATTTGGAACACTTTTGAGATTGCTGGCAGACAAAATGAGGCAGGAAAAAGAAACAAAAATGAGGGCAGCGGCAGCAAGTTTACCCGGTTTTATTAAAAGATGCAAATCGTGTGGATTTAGGGCGGCATCGGAATACGATTCATTTGAAGGGACTGAAGATGCGTATCTGTGTACTAGTTGTTATCGGCATAGGGAAAGAGGCCGTGAAGAAAGACAGCGACCCGGGCTAGCGGTTGCAAAAACAATTGAAGAGATTGCAGGCGGCGAAAACGAAGACCAGGGCAATTATGTCGCGGCAATATATGCTGATGCTAACGCCATGGGCAACATGCTGCTAAAGTTGAATAACATGGAAGAGTTATCCCTGTTCAGCCGTATAGTGACCAGGGTTATTGGCACTGTCAGGGATGAGCTTGTTAAAAGACACCATCTAGAGAAAAGGTATCAGGCGCCGGTTATAGGCGGTGATGACATCCTGCTCATTGTTTCAGCTTCAAAAGCGGTAGGGGTGGTAGTAGACCTTTATGAATTGTTTAGAGAAAAGATTAAGCAAGAGGCTGCTTCCCTGGAGCAAGAGAATAGAGGGCTTTCTAATTTGATCAAGGAAATGACATTAAGCGCAGGTTTCGTTATTGTCCCCCAGCATTTTAATATTCGCTTTCTTGTTGAGTACGCTGAAGTAATGCTTAATGAAGCTAAGAAAGGATACCGTTTAAAGGAAAATGAGTGCGTGGACTTTCTTGTTTTAACCGATGGGTCACCTTTATCATATACACCCGGTGAAATGAGAGATCGCTTTTATGTAAATAATAATGGGGGCAATATTACCCTGACCAGGCGCCCTCTTACCGTTGAAGAACTCAAGGTTTTGGCTGCAGATATAAAAAGTTTGAAAAAAAACGTTTCCCGTTATCAGCTAAAAAGTGCGCAGTCTTTGCTTTATAACGAAACCCCTGCAGTAGCAAGGCTCAACTTGCGGTATCAATGGGTAAGGATTGCCCATCAGTGGGACTGGTTGTTTCAAAATAATAAAAGTGGTTTTAATTACTGGCTAAATATGCTCCTGGAAGAAGATAAAAGCAGGCCGGGTTATTACCATTCTTCTATATCGGATATTATGGAGCTTTATTCTTATGTGGAGGCATAGGTATGGTTAAATTTATATTAAAGCTTAACTTAGACTCTGCTTTACTGGTTGGTGGGCAAGCTGTAAGTTTGCTCATAGATTGTTCAACGGCAAGCCAGGCATCCGGGAAACCTATTATACCCGCATCTGCTTTAAAAGGAGCCTTGCGAATTGAGTTTGAAAGGCTTGCTAAGAGCGCTTCTGGTTACGATATATGCAACCCAAGCTCAGATGAAGCAGCATGTGGTAAAAAGCAAGAAACATGTATGGCCTGCAGCTTATTCGGCTCACCGGGTAATGAAGGGAAACTGCGGTTTTATGATGCCCTTCCAGCTGCAGACTTGAATTCACTTTTTGTAAAAACAGATCAGGAGCGGGGCGATACTCCAACCGGTCTCGGGTACGGGATCCGCAACGGTGTGGCAATTTCTCGTAAACGCAAAGCCGCTGAAGAAAAAATGCTTTATAATGAAGAAACCATTGCACCTTTTATACCCGGTTTAATATTTGAATCTGTAATTATTTCGAATCAAGAACTAACCGCTGAAGAGTATAAGTATCTCTGTGCGGCTGTAACTTTACTAACTGCAATTGGCAGAGGTAAAAGCAAAGGTCTTGGCAGTGTGAAGGCCAGTTTGCATCAGTGTATGAAAAACGAACATGATAAAGAACCTGATGTAACGGTCAGTAGTAATCAGCATCCTGTAAGCCTGGTTTTGGATTTAATCCCACTGGAAAATATGGTTTTGGGTAACATTAAAGCTAAAGATAATTTTTTCGATTCTCTGGACTATGTTCCTGGCTCGCAAGTCAGAGGGGCAATTGCCGGTTTGTTTGGTAAAGAGTTGAGATCTGAGGCAGGAAAAAATGATTTCAAAAATTCATTTTTTCACGAGCCTGCCCTTTTTTCTGACTTCTACCCTACTACAGAAAGCGTTCCTTCCAAGCCAATACCTCTATCTTTGCGCACCTGTAAGTACTTGCCCGGGCTCAAGCGAGATCCTGGTGATGAAAGTCACGGCGCCAGGGATATACTCATCAGCGCAACTCTAGTAAAGATCATGCGTGATGAAGGACTAAACGTAGCATTAAATGACCGCTGCATGGTTAAGGATTGCCATGCACCGCTGAAAAATATTTTTGGTTATTACACTACACCACTGGCTAGCATAGCAAAGGTCATGCGCGTCCCTGGTCAAGTAGTTACAAAGACGGCGATTAATAGAAAACGCTGGCAGAGCTTAGAGGGTAAACTATATACCTATCAACTCATGGATGTAAACCTTGAATTGCCGGAAAATAGAAGGCCGCACTTTATGGGGATTGTTTCAAAGGTAAGTCCCCCGTTGGCCAGTTTTATAAATAACATAAACAATGAAACCCTGTTTTTGGGGGCTGCCCGAAGCAGGGGTTACGGTGCTGTAAAAATAAAAGTAGATAGTTATGACAATCTTTTGGCTACTATCAGGCCCGGTCAAGCTGTTGAAAGAATGAGGCGGTTTTCTGATGTAATAGTCGATGCTTTGAAAAAAGCCGGCATTGATCAACTAAGAGGCCATATGTTAGAAGAGTCAAGATTTTTTTCGATTACTCTTACTGCAAACATGGCTATCCCGCCCGGAGATTGGCAGCAATATTTATTGGATCAGCTTTCAAATAAATTAAATATTGATTCAGACAAGCTATTTCTGGAAAACTGGATTGCTATTTGTGACTACCGGGGTGGTTATAGTGATCTCTATGGCATACGCAAAGATTTGGTTCCGGTTATAAAAGCGGGAAGTGTTTTTGTCTGTTCTTGCTTTGACAACCGGTGGTGTTCGGAATCGCAGCTTGAAAAAAAGGTCGAAGTACTGCAGAGGGAGGGCTTAGGCAACCTACGTGAAGAAGGTTTTGGTCGCTTAGAGTTTTGCGATGAGGTTCATTTGAGACGGATTGAACAGGAATAAAGGGGTGATAGTGATGAGTAGTGACACTTTAGATATGCAGAAAATGGTTGAAAGGAAAAACAAGTTAGAAAGCTATAAAGACCAGCTGGTGGAAAAGGTGGAAGGTTTTTTTAATGAACATGATATGCCTGATAAACTAGGCTATACTCAGCTTCAGGATCTTTTGGGCAAGGCAAATGCGACAACATCTGTCAAAGAAATTACAAACTTTATTTTATATCAGTGCGGGCGCGATAAAAATGAAAATAACTGGGCTCAGGGTCGTTTTGGCCCCGATTTAATTATTGCGATTGAAGAGATAGCGAAAAAAGAAGCAGATCGTGAAATAAAAATTGAGCTGGTCAGGCTTTTCCTGGGCTATCTTCTAAGACATGCTCGCTACAAAAAACCATGACCAAGCACCTTTATTATTGAACTGAAAGGTGGTAATGACTGTGAACTTTTCAACCTTTGAAAGGCTGGAAAAAAGAATTATAATCACCGGGCAGGTACAGCTGCTTTCCGGTTTACATATCGGAACCAGTGAAGCGTCAGGAGCAGCGGGAACAGACCTGCCCGTAATTAAAGATTTTACCGGTAATCCCTTTATACCGGGGTCATCATTCAAAGGCGTATTACGTTCCAGCGTGGAATCATTTTTAAGGTCCCTTCCGGTTGATGATCCTGGTAGCCTTCATTGTAATGTAATTAAAGATGAGAGTCGTTGCATTACTAATAAGATGAAAAAGCAGATTGTAGAACAAAAAAATGAGGATAAGACTCAAGATCCGGATCTGGTTTTATGGCAAAAAAGCTGCCTGGTTTGCCAACTATTTGGCTCACCATGGCTTGCCTCGCGGGTGCAAATCAGGGATATGCCGGTGGATAAAAATACTTTTATGCCTGAGTGGATGATGGTTCGTGATGGAGTAGTGATCGACCGTGAAACAGGAACGGCGGCAGACAAGGGCAAATATGATTTTGAAGTAGTCCCTGCCCAGACCAGGTTTAACTTTGAAATTGTTGTGGAGAATCCATCTGATAGTCAAATGGGGCTTTTAGCCCTGGGGCTTGATTTCTTTAACAAGGGGTCGGCATTGCTCGGTGGTAAAGCGGCTCGCGGTTTAGGGCGTATTCAGATATTGATAAACAATATTGAAGAGCAAACCCCAGATAGTATTCTCAGCATGCTTAATACTGACTTTGCAGAAGGCAATAATAATGATGCAGGGCAGCAAGAAAAGGCGGAAGAGAAAGAATTAGAAGAGAAAGAATTAGAGGAAGCAAAAGATGACTTGCCTGCCGGTAAGGAAGAGGTGGATGAAAATGATCCGGTCAGCCTTGTTTGCACTTTACTGGCAGACTTTACAGCCAGAAGTCATGAAGAGCTGGTTAACTTTTTGCAGCTAAAGGGCATGGAAAAAGAACAGTTGCAGAAAATAGGTTATAAAAACTGGAAAGAGTTTTTTAAAGACATGTGTAAGAAAGGACATATTGTGGAAACTGAAGATGGCAAGTTTCATTTGCCTGGTGAAGAGAAACTGCCTGCTGAAGAAGAGGATCTGGAAGAAGAAATAATAGAAGACCAGCATAGCAAAGAGCAGGCCCAGGCAGTTAGAAGTAAAATACAGCAGTGGCAAAAAGCGCTTTGGGATGTACTAAGCTTACTGGTTAAGGTAAAGGAGGAAGGCTAATATGTTTAGGCGCCTTCATAACCAGGTTCAACTTGGTTTTGAAATCAGACCTTTTACACCGTTATTGATTAAATCGGGGCGGGTATCTTTTGATCCCACTAGACCCGATATGGATTTTGTTCGATCAACGACTGTTTTTGGTGAAGTCCCCTACTTACCGGGAAGCAGTCTTAAAGGAGTTATTCGTAGCTATGGCGAGCGAATTTTTCGCTCACTTTCACTGATCGATTGCGATATTACGGTTCGCAACAAAGCATGCTTTCCAAAGTCTTCCGATGACAGAAAAATGGATGTTGAAAAAAAATATCAGCGCCACTGTTATGCCTGTAGAACCTTTGGTTCAACTGAGATGGCCGGCAGATTAACCCTTACCGATGCTTATCCCTGGCCGGTTGATGCGTCTAAGGATGATATCGAAAATGTGGTTTATAATATTGATGAAAATGTACCAACAGAAAGCAGGATGAATGTACGTATTGATAGAAGAACCGGTACTTCTGCCGGAGCTGCCCTCTTTGAAGCAGAAGTTGTTACCGGTGGCGCTTTTTATGGCGAAATAAACTTAACTAATTACCAGCTCTGGCAGTTGGCATTGTTGGGCTTAATATTTAGAGATATTAACAGCGGTTTACTAAGGCTCGGAGGCGCCAAAACTCGGGGGTTAGGTAGAGTGGGAATATCGATAAATAGGCTGGAGTTTCATCAATACGGTGAATTAACAGCAGCAGGCAAAGGATTAAAAGGGGTCGGTTGTCTGGATGAGAAAACAGCTAGATTGTATGGTTTGACAGGTGAAGATTATTTAGAAATACCCACAGGTATTATTCAAGACAAAGATGATTCTGTCCCAGGAGTGTTGGAAGTTTATAAGGCTGGGAGGGGCAAATATGGCGAACATGATGAACCGATAGAGCCAGACAATGTTTGGCAAAGTTTGGCCAGGCAGTTAATTCATGGAAAATGCTGGAAAGAGTTCTTGAAAAGCGGTGGTAACTATGCAAAAAGTGAATGATTTAAAGATATTGCTATCTGCTTTCGAAAATTATGAAAGTTTATCGGCTATAATCCAAGAAGTAAACACAGGAATTGAGTTCTATTTAGATGTTTCGGGCAAAGAGTTAAGCAAAAACATTAATCAATGTTACCTTAAATATGGCAATACCTTGAAGTTTAGGGTTTTTAATGCTGAGCTTGATGCTAACTGGCTGGGGCATTATGGGATTCTAATTGATGAAAAAATTGAACACAATAATTCGATCAATGTATACTTCGAATCAGATACCAAGCGTCATCCCGGAATGCTGGCGCTTGATCAAAACTTGGACAGCTTAAAAAAATATCGCCTTCAAGCTCAAGTAGTGGATGAAGGTAGGTACCTGCGGTTGGGGAAAATTCTCAAGGAGGTTGAATAAATGCCATTATTATATACCGATGCTGAATATTTTATGGTTGATTCACTGCCTCCTAAACGCGAGGTAGTAAAAGAAGATATAATGCATGATAAGTGGAGTGGTTATAATGGCTATTTGGATTTATCAATAGACTTAGTAAACCAAAAGATAGAGTTTGGTGAAAGCAGCAAAGAAGAAATTTTTAAAAGCCCTCTGCATATTGGAACCGGAGATATTGAACTTTATAGCAAGGGTGGTTATTACCAGCCTTTTTTACGTGCGGGCAATAATCTTTTTGTAAGCGGTTCAAGCATAAAAGGCGTTGTGCGCAGTTACTCAGAAGCCTTATCCAGCTCCTGCGAAGGCAATCAGTGCAATGGTGATAGGTTATGTCCTGCTTGCCGTCTTTTTGGTTGCGTTAGCAAGGGTTCTGGTAGACGCAATGACTTCAACTATCAGGGTAGAATAAGTATTAGTGACGTATACTTCGCAGAAAACATAAAAACTTCTATTTTAAAAATACCTCTGCGCTGGGGTGGGAAAAACCGGGAGGGGAGGCGCTTTTACTGGCATTGTGATTACAGGGCATACGAAGATATTAACAATGTGGAAACCGAGAAATTGGAAATCGTGTTGCCACCGGCAGGAGTTACAACAAGGTTGTATTTTGAAAATGTCAGTAAGCAAGAACTGGGTTTGTTATTTTTAGCCATGGGGTTAGATCCTAAGCACAGGTTTCCCTTGAAAATGGGCGGAGGCAAGAACAGGGGATTGGGTAGCGTTTGGTTTATGATTAAAAATCAATTAGTTATTGGTAAAAGTGAGCACTATTATTCGACTTATGATCCGGAACCGCAAGCGAGCAAAGAAGATTTTTTAAAAACCTGCCTGGATCAGCATCTGAAGACTTTTAACGAAGAAGATAGAATAATTATTGATAATAATCTTAAGGCTTTTAACTTGAACCATGCTTACCGAACAAGAAGTAAGGCAAAGCAGGAGTTTGAGCAGCAAGTGGAAAGGAATAAAGATAAGTATTCAAGGAGATAGATATTATGTACAGTGGAGATGAGCTATTTGATACAATTGAAGAATTACTTAAGGCGTTGCGAAGAGCTGTTAAGGAGAAAGATAAAAAATCAAATCTTGATGGTAACATGATGCAGAAATTTGCCAGGTATTATTATCGTTACCAGGATATGGATCAACTTTATAAACTGTTGGAACAAACACCTGAAAAAAGAGGCAAGAAATATATTGCTAACTGGAAAGCTATTCGTGAAACTCTGAAAAAAAATGATCATAAGCTTAAGGATTTAGATAGCGCAAAGGTAGCATATGTTTTAGGTTGGGTAGCTAAACGGGCCCGCGCATAACCAGAGAAATTTAACCGATAAGAACACAAAGAAGTTGCCGGAAAGGAAAATGAGTACTCTAACTGCAGCTAATTCCATTTGGTAATGTCTTAAAAATTAAACATATGATACTTACTGTTTTGAATCGCCGTAACCTCCAAAAGGAGTTAAAATGGGGGGAGGTTAGGGAAATTGAAGCATAGGCTAGTAAAGCAGGGAGAGATGGTGAAAACATGCAAAAATTAAGGTTGCCAAAAGGACTGCTTGTAGCTATAATTCACTTAAATCTAGCACTCAAAAATGAGGTTACGGAAATAGGGTCAAAAAAGCCTTATACCATGGGGCCTCCCAGAAGGTGCGGTGGAAATGATTGCCCCGCTTGATAGGGGATTGTCACAAAAATAAACAAGAGATAGGTTCTTGTTCTCCGGCTTGTGGAAATGATTGCCCCGCTTGATAGGGGATTGTCACATTGTTGCGGTTGTCCACCCGAAGGTGTTTGTCCACCGGTGGAAATGATTGCCCCGCTTGATAGGGGATTGTCACCATCCAAACTCTCACCCGTGACGTTTTCAACCTCAATAGGTGGAAATGATTGCCCCGCTTGATAGGGGATTGTCACTCCAGCTGTTGGTTCTCCTCCTTCCAACGAACCGTCCGTGGAAATGATTGCCCCGCTTGATAGGGGATTGTCACTTTTCACTTGGATTATGAGGTCTCCGTAGTTTTGTTCTGTGGAAATGATTGCCCCGCTTGATAGGGGATTGTCACCTTAACCAAAGCATCAATTTTTTCCAAGACAGCTTCCTGTGGAAATGATTGCCCCGCTTGATAGGGGATTGTCACACTTCCAGCTGTCTTTTTGCTGCCCAAAGCTCTGACTCGTGGAAATGATTGCCCCGCTTGATAGGGGATTGTCACCTGTTCAGGGGAAGGATTGTTTGGAATTTCTGCTATAATTGTGGAAATGATTGCCCCGCTTGATAGGGGATTGTCACCGATAAAGAACTCTGTCACTGTCCTTCCCTCCTTTCCGGTGGAAATGATTGCCCCGCTTGATAGGGGATTGTCACTGAATGCCTTTACTTCCTCGTCGGGATCGGGCCTAGGTTGTGGAAATGATTGCCCCGCTTGATAGGGGATTGTCACTTATACTCTATAATACCTTGATTGCTACCTTTTATGATGTGGAAATGATTGCCCCGCTTGATAGGGGATTGTCACAACTTACTTCTTCGACCAAGGGAGTTAAGTCTTTCCCGTGGAAATGATTGCCCCGCTTGATAGGGGATTGTCACCTTAAACTTCCCTGGCCCATTAACGATCTCATAGCGAACGTGGAAATGATTGCCCCGCTTG
>Ga0207421_10008668_pt1 | contig 10482 bp, 10 predicted proteins | sample SodLakKL_010_SED_4_FD_187542 | JGI IMG/M metagenome (GOLD analysis project Ga0207421, IMG submission 187542) | Alkaline sediment microbial communities from Lake Tanatar, Kulunda Steppe, Russia - 8KL_010_SED (SPAdes) (version 2) | ecosystem: Environmental > Aquatic > Non-marine Saline and...
TTCACTCATGTATGAGTAGTACACCGGCCAGCGTTAAAGTAGTTACTTCAGGTGCAATGCTGGCCCGCCAACGGAACCCTACCACGTCAGCGTATGACACACCTACCACAATGCAGACATTGCATAGGCAAGCCAACAAAGATACAGAAATCGATTCCCTCGTCGACTTTTATCCCATACTACTCAATTACGAGTTAACATCTATCAGATTATCCGGAACTATTATGACCATCGGCGCTGGAGAGGTGTACATGCTCCGGGTCGGAATCAACGGATACGGAACCATCGGTAAACGCGTCGCAGACGCCGTCCGGGCTCAGCCCGATATGGAGGTCTGTGGCGTCGCCAAAGTCAGCCCAGATTACGTCGCCCTCGGTGCACTCGAGGCCGACTACCCCCTCTACGTCGTCGACGACGCCCGAACTGAGGCGTTCTACGAGGCCGGACTCGAGGTCGCCGGAACCGTCGATGAACTCGTTGCCGTAAGTGACGTCGTCGTCGATGCAACGCCGTCGGGAATCGGTGCCGAAAACCGACCGCTGTACGAACGCCACGACACGCCGGCGATCTTCCAGGGTGGCGAAAGCGCAACCGTCGCCGAGGTCAGCTTCAACGCTCGGGTCAACTACGACGAGGCCAGCGACGCCGAGTACGTCCGTGTCGTCTCCTGTAACACCACTGGACTCTCCAGACTAGTCGCCCCACTCGAGGAAGCCTACGGCATCGAAAAGGTCAGAGCGACCCTGATTCGTCGCGGTGGCGACCCCAACCAGACCAGCCGCGGCCCGATCAACGACGCGGTTCCCGACCCGGTTTCGATACCATCCCACCACGGCCCGGACGTCCAGACTATTTTCCCCGACCTCGAGATCGACACCATCGGCCTGAAGGTTCCGACCACGATGATGCACGTCCACACTATCAACGTCACCCTCGAAAACCGGCCTCGGGACGTCGCCGACGTACGTGACCTCCTCACTGCCCAAGCCCGCACCGTCATGGTGCCCGGACACGCCCAGATCGACGGCGCGGGTAGCCTCAAGGATCTCGCACTCGACGCTGGCCGCCCACGGGGTGACATCTGGGAGAACTGCATCTGGGCCGAATCGCTCACCCTCGAGGGCGACGACCTGTATCTCATGCAAGCGATCCACCAGGAAGCGGACGTGGTTCCCGAGAACATCGATGCAATTCGAGCCCTGTCGGGACACCTCTCTGGTCCCGAAAGTCGGTCGCTGACCAACGAAACCCTCGGCATCGGCTTCGGACGCCTGGAGGGTGACTCGATCCGAGCTGCTGACAAACAGACGGCAGACTGAGACGGGCCAAGGTCGGGTCGCTGGGTCGACAGGTCCGGGGGGAAATCGTTTTGCTGGGTCGAAACCACCACTAACGGATGGGAGAGCGGGTCGAGAGTGGCCAGAACTCGGGTGGAACAGTCGCCCGGCCCACGATCACTCGAGTTTACAGAGACACCCGTGACGTTCACAGAGCAGTGTGACGAGGAACACCTTTTTGCCGACCCCCTTCCTACGACCTCGTATGCGCCGAGATGACCGTGACGAACCCTTCGACGATCTCTTCCGTGAAATCGAGCGGATGATGAACGAGATGATGAGCGGGGGCTCCGTCGACTTCGAGGCCCACAGCGGAGTCGACAACGGGTTCGGTGCGGATACCCACGTCGACGTCCACGACACAGACGAGGAGATTCGCGTGATCGCCGACCTACCCGGGGTCGAAAAACGCAACATCGAACTCGAGTGTGACGGCACCTATCTCACTATCTCCGCCCGGAGCGACCACCGCGAGTACGACGAACGTGTCTCCCTCCCACGTCGTGTCAACGAACACACCGCCTCAGCGACCTACAACAACGGCGTCCTCGAGGTCGTCTTCGAACCGGCCGAACGATCCTCCGATATCAGCCTCGAGTGAAGCCGATCGGCTCCGGCGGACGAGCCATAACCGGCCACCAGGGTGACCCGAATCGACGTAGTTTCTCGACCTAATACTGTCTTCCGTGGCGTTTTTACGACACCCACCAGAAGTCAGTCGAACGCAACCAGCGCTGCGTCGGTCGGGACGAGCAGCTGCCCATCGACGACAGCATCGTGGTACGTGGTGTTTCCTTCGAGGGCATCGTCGTCAATCCGTTGAGTAATGTCGCCGTCAGTGGAGACCACGGTCACCCCGTCGCCGCCACTCGTGAAGAGCACGTCGCTCGCGAGTATGGGGTTGAATCCCCACTCGACGGCAGCCGCCCACTCCAGGTCACCATCCCTTACCGCAAAGAGGTACGGGGGATGGTCATCGTCATCGCCGTCGTACTCACGTTCGTGGTCACCGTACAGTGGGCGACCGGTGTCCTCGAGTGCCGCAGTCGGACTCCAGCCGAACGCATACACCGTGTCGTCCTGCACCGCCGGGGTGCTAAAGAGCCCCACGAGCCCATCGGCGGCGGGAGCGGGGTGGTACTCCCAGCGTTGTTCACCCGTCTCGCAGTCGAAGGCGACGAGTGGCGCGGATTCAAGCATATCGAACGAAGGAAAGCCCCCAGCACAGTAGCCAGTATCACCGGCTATGGCCGGGTTCCCGTATCTCCCCTCGGCCAACCCATCGAACGGATAGGATTCCTGCCAAACCGATTCGCCGTCCTCGAGCGAGATGGCGTCTATCCCATCCTCGTGGCTCACGAAGCCAGTCCCGTCAGTCACCGCCAGTGGCGTCCCGTCGAGACCCGCCGACTCACGCCCAACCGAATAGTCCCACTGGTCCTCGAGCGTCTCACGGTCATACGCCGTCAGGTCCGTCCCCTCGACGATAACCAACTCGTCGGTTACGGTCAGGGCCCCGTCGTGCGGAACCGTCGTTGCCGTCTCGCGTTCTTCGATCTCGACGTCGACGGCGACCAGGGCGGGCTCAGCGTCGTCGTACTCGAGCGTGTAGACCATCCCGTCCCTGACGACGGGCGGCGTGGCTGGCCTGGGACCCGACAGGGACACTGTCCAGGCGACGTCACCGGTGTCGGTCTCGAGCGCGACGAGCCGTCCTTCCTCGTCGTTCGTCACCGTACCGAGGGTGACGTAGAGCCACTCACCGTCGGTGACTGGCGAGGAGAGCGCATGCGTTACCCCGGCATCCCCGAGCACGTCCGCAGGGGTGACTGTCCACGCCCGTTCGAGTTCTGGAGTGGGGCCCTGGTCGGCTCTGACGCCAACTCGATCCAGACCGCCGCGAACCGTCTGCCACGGTTCCGATCCGGTACCGGTGGTGTCACTCGAGCGGAGATCGAGGGTGTCAGTACACCCAGCAAGGGCGAGCGCACCGAGTGTGACACCGCCAGCCAGCACTGACCGACGCGGATATTCGGAGGGCATGGTCGACGGTTGACCACCAGTACATAAATATCTTCTATCATTTCCGGCTAAAATTAGCTGGTGTGCAGGTCAGCGCACGCGTTCCCGGTGAACCCTCGCACCCGTCTCCGATTACGAAAGGTTCCGACCTGCGTTCAACGACCCAGGTCAGCGTGCGCACTCGCGAGATGTCTCGAGGCGAGCGCCGCGAGCAACGAGAGTTCGCCCGCAAGCGCGCCCACGGCGATCACTTCCGCGAGCGCATCAGCGTTCGAGCCGGCCGGGTCGCCACCCCCACGCAGGCCCAGGACCTCGAGGGCTTCGGCCTGGGTCGGCAACCGTGTGCCGCCGCCGACGGTCCCGACCTCGAGTGAGGCCAGTGAGACCGAGGCGTAGAGGTCAGCGGGGCCGTCCCCGTCGTCCGGACTACGGGCGTCCATCGTCGTGATCGTGTTCGCCCCTTCGACGACCTGGGCTTCGTCCTGGCCGGTCGCGAGGAACGCCGCGCCGACGACGTTGGCCGCGTGGGCGTTGAACCCGAGGCTTCCCGCCTTCGCGCTGCCGATCAGGTTCTTTCTCGTGTTGGCCTCCGCGATGGCATCGGCGGTCGTGTGTAGGCGGGATTCGACGACGTCACCAGGGATCAGCACGTCAGCTGTGACGGATCGGCCGCGACCCTCCACGGCGTTGATCGCCGCCGGTTTCTTGTCCGAACAGAGGTTCCCCGAGAGGGCAACGAGGGAAGCCGGGGTCTGGTCTTCGACGACCGCACAGGCTTCACCCGTGGCGATCGTCACCATGTTCATCCCCATTGCGTCTTTCGTATCGTAGGCAAATCGCAGGTAGACCGAATCCCCGACCACGTAGGGCTCGACACCGAGCAGTTCTCCGTGGCTCGTCGTCGACTCTGCGGCCTCACGAAGGACCTCGAGATTCGCATCGACCCACTCGACCGTCTCGGCCGCCTCGACCACGCCATCGACCCGAAACACGGGTGCTCGAGTCATGCCACTCTTCGTGACCCGTGCGGCTGCCCCACCGGCGTCGTTGATCACCGACAGGCCACGGTTGACCGAGGCCAACAAGGCCCCCTCCGTCGTCGCGAGCGGGAGGTGATAGGAACCCGAGGCGGCCCCGCCGTCGATCGTGACGGGGCCAACGACCCCCATCGGCACCTGGGCGGCTCCGATCATGTTCTCGATATTCGCCTCGGCTTCGCGAGCGTCGAAACTGTAGGAACCAACGGCCTCGAGGGAGGCGTCGGTTTCCGTCTCGAGGAGGTGTCGACGGGCAGCTGTCGCGCTGTCCGGATCCGTATGCTCCTCGAGTTCGTGCAACCGTATCTCACCGTCGCGAACGCGTTCGGCGAGCGTCTCGGGGTCGTTCATGGCCGATACTCACGGCGGTGGGTGCTAAGGGTTGCTGATTCTCCTCGTTCGCCCCGGGAGCCACACGCCGGAGGGCCCTACAGTCCAGGGGGTGGGCCTTTCCGGTCGTCGTCATCGTCCTCGAGTTCGACGTCGAGACCCATCTCCTTGCGCTGTTCCTCGAGTTGTTGGACCTGTCTGCGATAGTAGAGCAGCCCGGCCCCGCCGACAGTGACGAGCACGAGGACGACGCCGGCGAAGATGGGGAGGTTACGGTCCTGATAGAACTGGAGCCCAATGGTACTATCCAGGTGGTCCCAGGTGAGCACCTCCTGATCGTCGACGATTTCGCGCTCGTAGCCACCCGGGTTCGCCGAGCCAAAGAGGAAGTTCGTCGTCCGGTGGCCTTCGGGCAGCGTGATCGTATACGAGCCATGGACGAACGCCTCGAGGGTGAACGAGCGTCTATCGCCCTCGCCGGTCCAGGCGATGGTACCGTTGCCATCCGGGACCTGTACCTCCGTCGAGGTCCGTCCCTGGTCAACGTGAATTTCCGAGCCAGTCAGTTCGGTGCCGTTCGGATACCAGTACCGAACCGCACGGATATCCAGGGCAACTTCCGTATAGAACGTCGACTGATAGAGTGAGAGTTCGTCCGTGTCGTTCAGATCGTACACTGCGCGATACTCACTGCCGCTCAGGATCGAGCCCTCCTCGACTTCGATGGCGGCGTCGGTTTCGAGGGCTTTCAGGTCGTCGTACTCCTGGTCTTCGTCGAGCGTCTCATCGGAGATGCCGCCAAAGAGCATCGTACAGCCAGCGGTCAGCATCAAAAGGGAAACGGCGACGGTCGCGAGGACCAGGCGGCGGTTGACGGTCACGTCTGTGGGGGTTGTAGCGCCAATGGTATCAGCGTCACGGTCGGGGCACCCGACACGCCCTCACGGAACCACACACCGCAGTTCCGACGGGAGATACGAACCGACGCTCGAGAGCAAACCCGGTGGATCGGTGTCCTCGGTACAGATAACGCTCTGTTCGAGGAGACCGAGGCGTTCGACGGTGACGTAATCTTGGGCGTGGCCCGCGCGATTGAGCGTCGAACGGACTTCCGCTCGAGTGGCACTGTTGACGTTGAGTCGTCCGTCTCCACGCGTCCACTCGAACAGGCGATCCCGTTCCTCGTCGGCGAGTCGGGAAGCGCTTTCGCCGTCGTCACCGCGATAGACGAACGTCAGCGGCAGATGCTGGACGAGGCCGAACCGTTCACGGATCTGTACAGGGTTCCCAGGGCCCAAGCCGAGTTCGTCGGTTGGAACGCGGACGCCGTCGCCCGTCCCGGCGTCGAGGACGAAGCCGTCCTCGTCCCAGGAGGTAAGCGTGCCGACGTAGGTTCCACCGGGCTCGAGGTCGGGGACGATTTCACCCCAGGTCTCACGGAGCACGTTGCGGGCGACGACAGCGTCTTCACCCTCGATCGTGACCGACGGGAACTCGTCGTGTCTGAGCCCGACCTCGAAGTCGGCCTCGAGATCCCCGATATCGTTCGCAACGAGTGATCGCAGCGAGTCGAGTGCCCGCTGTTGGGCATCGCCTTCGACGTAGATTTTGGTGGCGAGGACGACCATGATCAGTGCTGGACGTCGATGTTGAGTTCGTCCTCGAGTGCGTCGAGGCGGTTGTCCATCGCGTGGACGAGCCGGCTGTTGTCCATCGATTCGACCGGTGATCCACACTCCGGACATTCGAAGCCGAAGTCCATCGCCTCGCCGAACTCGAACCGAATCGAACAGATCTCACAGAGGTAAAACTCGTGGTTCTGTTCGTACTCCCGGCGGTCCTCGAGTGCCTGGTGGAGGCGGTACATTTCCGTTTCGAGGTTCTCCGGGATGTTGTCGTACTCGAACGTCCAGAGATAGGTGAGCCACCCCGAATCCTCATCGCGAAGTCGACGATACGTCGCCAGGTCGTTTTCGTACAGAATAAACAGCGCCCGGCGGACATCGTTCAACTCGAGGTCCAGCTCTTCGGCAAGCTCTTCGTCGGTAACCTCGCCGTCCGGCGGTGCTGCCGCGACCGGCATCCCCTTCGGACCGACGAGCTCGTGTAGGTACTTCTGGATAACTGGATCCCCGAGCAGGTCCTCAAAAGCCATTGCCCTACTCTACTGGGATATCGCCATTAAGTCTTGTTACTCGAGGGCGGCGAGTTCCGGGGTCAACGGTCTCTCGACGGCAACTCCGGCTCGAAGCCAATCGCGTCGACCGCAGCGTCGAGCACCGTCTGGACGTGCTCGCCCGTCTCGACGCTCATGTAGTAGTCCGCCTCGACGTCACGGGAACGGTCGGCTTTGTTACAGACGGTGAAGACGGGGATGGCCTCGAAACGGGCCACGATCGCGTCCCGCAACTCGAGTTGATCGGCGAGAGGATAGCCACACTCCTCGCTGGCGTCGACGAAGACGAGGACGCAGTCAGCCAGGTGCTCGAGGGCGCTGACGGCCTGTGATTCGATGTCGTTTCGTTCCTGTGGTGGGCGGTCGAGCAGCCCTGGGGTGTCGACGATCTGGTGACGAATGTGATCGGCATGGAAGTGCCCGAGGCCGATTCCCTTGGTCGTAAAGGGATAGGAGGCCGTCTCGCCGCGGGCGTTCGTGACCCTATTGACGAACGAGGATTTGCCGACGTTGGGATAGCCGGCGACGACGATCGTCGGCTCCTCGGGGTTGATTTCGGGGAGCGTCCGCAGGTCGTTTCGGGAGTCGTTGAGATACAACAGTTCGTCGTCGATCTGTTCGACGATATCCGCCAGTCGGGCGAACGCCTGCTTGCGATGTTTGCGGGCGGTGTCGATCTCCGTTTTTCGCAGCCGTGGTTGATACTCCTGGTGAATCTCTCGAGCCTTGCGGCTGGCCCAGATCACCTCAGAGAGACTCTGTCGTAGTCGGTCGACGTCGACGATGGCGTCGGCCAGTTCGATGTAGAACGGGTGGACGTCGTACTCGAAATCGGGCCAGGAGGTCACGACGTTCTCGAGGTTGTCCGAAATGATGTTCGCGGCCACCTGGAGCATCGACTGTTGGGCCTCGAGGCCCTGCTTTGCCCGCCCGGCGCGTGCGGCCCGGGAAAACGCCTTGTCGATCAGCTCTTCCGACGTGGGCGTGGTCGGAAGGTCTTCGAAAATCATAGTGGGTCTACTCGCCCCGCCGGTAAAAGGTCGTTCGATTCGGTCGCTCACGCGCTGTGCCCGAGAAAGATACCTCGAGGCGCGATGTCTTTTTCACCCCCGATGACCTTCGTGTGGCTATGACAGACTGGCGTGCCGTCGGCATCGGCTTTCTCGTGATGGTGGTGCTCAGCGTCATCGGCCTCACGATTCCGGGGCTCGGACAGCTGACCGCGGGGCTCGTCGGTGGGTTCGTCGCGGGCTATCTCGCCGGTGGGGGACTCCTCTCGGGTGCCTGGCACGGCCTGCTTGCGGGGGCACTCGGTGGGATCCTCGCTGGCTTGCTGCTCGCCATCGTTGTCGGTCTTGCCGGGTGGGCCCTCGGCCCCGTTGGGGGAGCCATCTCGGCAGTCGCCGGTGCAGGGGTCCTCTTCGTCGCCGTCGCGATCGCGTTCCTGATGGCCCTCGAGAGTGCGATCGTGGGGGCGATTGGCGGGCTGCTCAATCCGTAGCGGCCGAAAACGAGTGGGGAAGGGGCGACCCTCGAGCGGGGAACACACCAGGAGCGAACGCGCAGACACCGCGACACGACCGGTACCTGGGAGACCCGCATGATTAAATCACGGGCCGCACAAGAGGAGCCAACGCAACGATGTTCGACGAAATTATGGAGAAATTCGAGGGGTCACCCAGCCAGCAGGCGGTGATCCGTCTGCTGCTCGAGCGCGGCTTTTCGGTGAACGACGACGGTCGCGTCGTCTCGGGTGGGATCGAGATCCCGAACACGGGAATCGCCAGGGAGATCGACGTCGATCGGCGGGTCGTCGATTCGACGACGGACGTGATCCTCGAGGATCCGGAACTGCGGCGGATCTTTCAGAACATTTCGCAGGTGCCGAGTCTGATGGACCTGGCACCCGTCCTCGATTTGACGGTGCTGTCGGTCGAGGTGGCCGATGCCGAGGCGGAGGGGATCGTGGCGGCGGTGACCGGGGCCCTCGCCGACCACGGTATTTCGATCCGCCAGACGATCAGTGAGGATCCGGAGTTTACAGACGACCCACGACTACATCTGGTGACTGACGAGGATTTGCCGGGGGAGGTCATCACGGATATTCGGGACCTGCCGTTTATTCGGGCGATCGAGTTGCAGTGATCGGTTGGGCTGTGGAGCATTTTCGCAGAAATGCGGGGCTCGAGCGGGAATCGATCGGTGGACCCATAGCTAGCTGAAAACAGGTGCTCGCGGTGTCGGCTGCGTCCCGTGATCCAGCGGCGCTGAGGTCCTGGAACAGTGGTCAGCGAGCAAGCCGGGGACGGTCGATCGACAGCCGGGGAAAACCGTTTGGTATTCACCTGTGGGGACAAAGGATCGGGTATGGAACGACGGCAAGCACCACAGACCGACGAAGGCTGGTACGTACTCCACGACTTCCGATCTGTCGACTGGAACGCCTGGCGTAACGCACCCGAGCACCGACGCGAGCGTGCCCTCGAGGATGGCGAGCAGTATCTCTCGAGTGCGCAGTCACTGGCGATCACCGAGGGTGACGAGGGTGACTCGGCGGCCTTCACCATCGTCGGCCACGAGGCGGACCTCCTCTTTTTGCACCTGCGGCCGACGGTCGCCGACCTCGAGGTACTCGAGCGACAGTTCGAGCAGACGGCACTCGCCGCGTTCACCGACCACAGCGATTCGTACCTCTCGGTGACCGAAGTGTCGGGGTACATGTCCGAGGAGTACTTCGAGGAGGGCGAGGAGGCCGACGGCGGCATCGCTCGCTACATCGAATCTCGGCTGAAACCCGACATCCCTGACGCCGAGTACGTCAACTTCTACCCGATGGACAAACGCCGCGACGCCGAGTGGAACTGGTATGACCTCTCGTTCGACGAGCGAAAGGAGTACATGGCCGCCCACGGCGACATCGGCAGAGACTACGCCGGAAAGGTGACCCAGATCATCTCCGGGAGCGTCGGCCTGGACGACCACGAGTGGGGGATCACCCTCTTCGCCGACGACCCGGCCGATATCAAGGATCTGCTCTATGAGATGCGGTTCGATCCCTCGAGTTCCCGCTTCGGGGAGTTCGGCCGCTTCCGATTCGGCCAGCGGTTCGTCCCCGAACACCTCGCGTCGTACTTCGACGGTGCGCCGGTGTCTCGTGAGGTTGACCAGGGGGCCGACGGTCACGCCCATGGGCACGGAAGCGCCGATGGACACGGTCACGGACACGGCGGCGACGGTGGACACGGACACGGTGACGCCGACAGCGGCGACTCGAGCGACGGCCCGGACGTTCGCTCCGAACTCGATGACCTCGGTATCTACGCAGGCAAGCCCCACGGCGAAGACGTTCACGCCGTAGTCCTCTACTCGGCCGCGGAGACCGACGAGCTGTTCGAGGAGGTCGACGGCCTCCGGACGAACTTCGACCACTACGATAGCCACGTCAAAACCGCCGTCTACGATGCCGACGACGAGGCCGCCGTCGTCAGCCTGTGGGAGACCGACCGTGCGGCGAAAACGGCCGCCGGGTTCCTCGCAGAGCTCCCCGAGATCGTTCGCCAGGCGGGCGACGATGACGAGG
>Ga0207421_10008670_pt1 | contig 10478 bp, 13 predicted proteins | sample SodLakKL_010_SED_4_FD_187542 | JGI IMG/M metagenome (GOLD analysis project Ga0207421, IMG submission 187542) | Alkaline sediment microbial communities from Lake Tanatar, Kulunda Steppe, Russia - 8KL_010_SED (SPAdes) (version 2) | ecosystem: Environmental > Aquatic > Non-marine Saline and...
CAGTGGGACCCCAGCGAGCGCGGCAAGAGCCCCGACCGCCTCGACGCGCTGGTGTTTGCGCTGACGGAGCTGGTGGGCGGAGGCGGCGGCATTCTTGTATACTAAATTGGTGATATGGGACTTATACAGCGAATAGCCGAACGCTTCACTGTGACGGAGGAGCCTGCTAAGATCACGGTCACGGATACGCGTGATGTGGACTTCGATATGTACGCGTTTGCCCCGTTCAAGCAGTCGTTCGGTGTTACGGACAACGAAACGCCCGACTACCGGAAGCAGCGTCAAGCCTACCGCTCGCTGCTATGGCGGCTTTTTAACATGCGCAGCAACGCGCTCGGTAACGCAATACGCAACTTCGAGGTAAAACGCGAGGTGGATGATGGTGAGTTTGAGCCGGTGGAGGCCGAGCATCCGTGGAAGCGGCTGCTGGCGAACCCGTCCGAGTCGATCCCGACACAGATGTACTGGCAGTGGGTGGCGCTTGCGCGTGACATCAGTAAAGGAGCCTTCCTATTCGTGCGCGCCGATGCGAGGGGCGTGCCTGCCGAGCTTATGCCGGTGTGGCCAGAGCATGGGCAGGTGAATGCATGGCCGGACGCGTCCGGCGGCGTCGGTGGCTACGTATACTATCGCAACGATGGGCAGATTTTTCCCGTAGAGCGGCAGGATGTGGTATGGCTGCGTCACATGCATCCCACAACGCCCGTCGAAAGCGTCAGTCTTTTGGAGGCCGCTGCTTTCCAGTCGGACAGCGACCTGTACATGAACGTGTATCAGCGCGACCATTTGCGGGATGCCCGCACGCCGCCATATGCGCTTGCCACAGACCAAGAAATACAGAACGAGGATACACTGAAGCAAGCCGAACGGCGCTTTGAGCAGAAGATGAAGGGCCACAGCCGCAACCCTGGCAGGCCGCTCATCCTTGCGAACGGCATGAAAGCCGAAGTGCTCGGTATCAGCCCGAAGGATCTACTGTATGCCGACATCGCAGAGCTCAACGAGAGCGACCTGCACAAAATCTGCGGCGTGCCGGAGGGCCTTTTTTCAAAAGACGCGAACCGGGCCAACGCCGAAACTCACGAGCGTACGTTTATCGAGCACACGATTCAGCCGGAGGCCGAGCTCATCGCCGACCAGCTCGCCCATTCGTTCCGTATGGCATTCGGGGCGGTAGATAGCACGCTCACCATTACATGCCCTGACCTCACCCCGGTAAGGCCGGAAGAGCGAGAGCGCATTCGCAAGATGCAGTTTGAGACGGGGCAGCGCACCATTAATGACTTTCTGCGAGAGGATGGCTTTGAGGAGGTAGATGGTGGAGAGCGCCGCTACCGATCAATCAGCCTCCAACCCATCGACGATGACGGTGGAGGGACAGACCCTCTGTAGCTGCTGCGGGTGCCGACCGACAGCAGCCCACAAGGCAAGAGCGGACCACACGCGACAGCGACGACCTCGAACGTGCATGGCGAGCGGTTGATAATGAGCGGCAGCAGAGCGAGCGGCGGATGCGCGGGCTCGTGCTGGAAGCATTTAAGGCTCAGGGCGAGCGCGTGCAGTCCGGCCTACGCGCCTTTGCAGAGAGCAACAGCCGCGAATCCTCTGGCATCGAGGGAGTGGACGCGCCGCTCTCGGCATCACAGCTTTTCGACGTGGCCGCCGAAACTGAACGCTTTATTAACGCTGTGCTGCCCGGTGTTTTGGCGTCAATGGAAGCCGGATTTGAGTTTGGGGCGGAAGAGATCAACGTGGAGGGTGGCTTTAACGCGGACGACCCCCAGGCCCGCCGCGTAATCGACGCAATTAACCGTAAGATGCGCGGCGTGCAGGATACCACGCTCAGCGATATTAACGAAACGATCCTGCGCAGCATAGAAAACAACGAAACGGTGACTGAGCTGTCGAGCCGCCTGCAGCGCTACTTTGGTGACACTATGCCAGGGCGCGCTCGTACAGTAGCACAAACAAGCACTACCGGAGCGTTTGAAGCTGCCCGAGAGCTGCGGTGGGATACGTCGGGCCGCGTGCAGGAAAAACGCTGGCTTACACAGCGCGATGGCTTTGTGCGCCAGACGCACACCGAAGCAGATGGGCAAGAGGTGGCCACCGGGCGCGCGTTTACGGTCGGTGGCGAAAGCCTGCGTCACCCAGGCGACCCGAACGGTAGCGCCGCGAACGTCATCAACTGCCGCTGCACTCAACTTCCAATTATACGAGGCGACACATGAGCACGCTACTGAAGACCTTTGCCCGCGCTTACGCGCTAATCATCGCTGCCGCCTTTGCGTTTATCACGATTGGCACGTACGCCCGCGTGATGGGCTGGAGCGCGACGTTTATGCTGCTGTTGATCGTTATGTCGGGTATTTTCGCTGCCGTTGTCGGCTGGCGTAGGGCATCACATCGCAGCACAGAAACACACCCGCAAGCTGGGTGGTATAGTGCTATAGACCAATAAACGAGGGCCGCCATGCCGGATCAATCTGTAGCAACCGACACCGAAGAGGTAACAGGCGACGCGCCAACTGCTTCAGACGAGCAGGGCGGGGCTGATCGGAAGAGCACCGCTGAAAAGCGTAAAACTCCCGCCGTTCACATCAAAGACCCGGCCATCGTCAGCGCCCAGCGCGCCATTGGTGAGTACCAGGCCCGTGAGTACGTGGCAGAGTGCCGGCGCGCCTCTTCGGATGATGAGACGGTGGTAATGATTAATACGCGCCAGGTGGATAGCTACCGGACCATCATAGAGCCGGAAGGGATGCGCTTGGATGCCTTTTACGAGCGCTTCTTTATCAACCACGACCCGAACCTCTTGGCAGGGCACAGCCCAACGCCACAGCAGCGCGGGGAGGGGATTATGGTGCAGGTGCGTGACTCAGACTGGGACCTTGAGGACGAAGAGATCCGTAAATGGCACCGCAAGGTAAAGAGCGGCCTGCTTAACCGCGCAAGTATCGGCTTCCGGCCCGTCGAAGGTCACGAGGATGAAGTGGACGGCCAGCGCGTATTCCGCTACACCGAATGGCAGCTGCGGGAGTGGAGTTTTACGCCAATGGCCAGCAACATGGGCGCGACGGTGCAGAGCCGCAGCGCTGCAGACGCGTTGCAGACGCTCCAGCGCATAGAGCAGCGGCTCGCTGCTGTCGAGAGTATGAATCGAGCATCGAAAGGAGAGCATTCGCAGGACCGAAATTCGCAGGACGAAAACACCGATAGAGTCAGCGCCTCAGCGCCTGATGCCACCTCAACCCGCGCCGATGGCGCGCAAGATGCGGCTGATGTCCCTGATGCCAAAGAGCAATCCGCTCGTGCTGATCTCGTACAGGTAACACGCGCCGACCTGATCGACCTTGCACGGGAGATGAGGCGAGAGCGCAAACGCAAAGCACGAGAGATAGCCAATAAACGACTGGGGAAAGCATGAGCGACAAAACGAAGGACACCAAAGAAGAGTCGAAGCAAGACACCGTAACCATGAGCCGCGAAGACCTCGATTCCTTTGTGGCGGACATGCTGGGCGACCCCTCGGAAGAGGAGGTGCGCGAGGCTGAGCAGGAAGTGCAGCCCAAGCAGGAGCGGAGCACGCCCGACATCAACGGCACCGGCTCTGGCCATCCCGACGCAGACACCGACGCCGTAGTGCGTGGCGACGTGTTTCCGCAGTGGAAGAAGCGCGCCCACCGCGTGCTGCAGTCGTACGCCGTCCAAAACGATGACCGCCGGAAGGCCCAACGCCTTTTGCGTTCCGTCGTGACGGACCTACGCTCCATGCCGGACGCTCAGTGGTTCGCAGAGCAAGAAGAGTCCAAGCGCGTAATTGAGCGCACGAACCTTTCGCGGCAGCAGAAGCAGCGGATGTACTTTACGCTGGACATGGACCCCCAGAACACCAGGCTCCACACCACGTCCACTGCAGACGATCCTAAGACCGGATTTCTTCTGCCGAAGCCGTTTCTTGCCGAGCTGCTTGTGATTATTGAGGAGTTTGGAGAGGTGCGTAACCTGTTCCGCGCTATCCCGATGACCTCTAAGGACATCGACCTCAAGGAGATTACCTCCAAGGTTGAGGCGTTCTGGACAGGTGAGGGCGTGAACTTCACGCCGTCCTTCCTGGAGATGGGCGAAGAGAAGTTGGTGACGAACAAACTCGCTGGTATTACAGCGTACACCACGGAGCTCACGGAAGACAGCGCGATTGCTTTCCTTCCTTCAGTGCAACAGCTATTCGCTGAAAGCATCATGGAGAAGGAAGACCTTGCTGGTCTTCTCGGCGATGGAACGAGCGCGTTCGGTGGGTTTACCGGACTCCTCAACGCCGATAACGTGCAGGAAGTAGTGGCCACTCAGAACAGCGGCACCGCCGTTCTTGCGCCGGATACAGGTGAGGCGTACCTGCGGCAGATGAAGGGCCAGCTCTCCCGCGTGCGACGCCGTGGCGCGGTGTGGATCGGTCATTACTCGGTGCTGGAAGCCATTCGCCAGTTTGAAACCACTGGTGGGTTCCGCATTCATCAGGAGAACCTGACGGGCGAGGGTTCCGACTCAGTGCTCGGCTATCCCTTCGTGGAAAGCGAGGTAATGCCGGACATCACGGATGTGGGTGTTGACACGCCCTTCTTGGTTCTTGGCCGCACGTCGGATTATGCCTTTATGGGCAACCGCCGGGGCATGACGGCTGACACAAGCCGCGAAGCCATCTTGCAGGCCGCGAACGGTGACATCTCGTTCAACGCTTTCCAAGCAGATGGCCAGCTCGTTAAGATCAGCGAGCGGATCGGCTTCAAGATCCCGCCCGTGTTTGGCGATGCGTTCAGCGTACTGAAAACAGCCGCGTCTTAATAGATGCCGTGGATGGCGCGGGGCCATGAGTGCTCCGCGCCTCCTGTTTATCATTTGACGCGAGGGCGCTATGCCATACCACGTATTTAAGAAGAACGTCGCCACGCAGACCGCCACGCAGCCACACGACTGGTACCGGCGCACGCGAGGCGATATGGTTGAGGAAAAGAAGACCGCGTTTAAGCACCTGTCGGATGATGCGGTCGAGACGTTCGACGATCTTGCGGGCGCGGAAGAGTATCGACGGAAGATGGTCGGCGGCACCTCTACCACCACAGACCGCTACCCGACTGAGCTTGACCCGTCACAGGTCTTTAACCGCTCAGAGGAGGATGAATGATTGTAGACCTCGAACGCTTCGTGTCGCGGACGCTGCGCAGCCTTGATCAGCAAGACGTTGATCTCGTCGAGGCGCAGGACGTGCTCGAAGACGCTACAGACCGCGTACAATCGGCCCTTGGGCGCACGCTACTCTTGACGGAGCACAGCGAGCGTGTGGCGTTTCAGAAGGACCACGACGGCACGTTTACGGCGTTTATGCAGCAGTGGCCCATTGTTCAGGCTGATGGCTTCGAGATTGGCCCAGATCGGCGCTCGATTAGCACAAGGAGCCGCGGCGTTGGGCCGCTATCGTTTGGCCGCAGTTCGGCCTACGGCTACGAAGAAACGGTTGTCTACGCTGCGGGCTACCTTCCGCGCATGGTGCTTGATGCTGACTTGCAATCGTATACGGATGTGGCGTTAGATGAGCTGACGCTTTCCGATTTACCCCGGCTACCCCGCAGCATCAGCAGCGCCATCTACCGTTTGGCCGCGTGGATTTACTTAGGCGAGGGTACAGGCGGCAGCTTCCAGAGCCGCGTGATACAGGTCCCCGGTGGCACCACCACCATTGAGGGCGCACGCCCGGACTTCGAAGGTGAAGTGCTGGCAAGCGTCCGCGCAGCACACGGCAAACTTGTGATATAGCGCAACCCGTAATATAACACAGGAGCATCGACATGAGCGTGCAGGCAGACGGCATACAGCAAGTGCAGCGCGGCCTTTTGCGGTTTCGCGCAGAGCTGCCGAATACGCTCCGGAAAATACTGGAAGAGGCGTCCGACGTAATCGGTGCCCGAGCCATCGGCACCTACATGCGGGATGCACGCGATGAGTTCATCAGCCGCAATCCCTACCGCGCCGCGCCGCGCCGGGAGGCAAAGGGTCGCCCGCCGATTCGCATTCTGTCTGGTGACTTGGCGCGCTCGCTTGCTGGCAGCCGTGGCAGCATCAGCCGCACGGGTGGGAGCAGCGAAGCCATCGAACGTATCACGATGCGCGGGAGTGGGCAGGCGCGGCTCGTGAAGGGTTCAGCGGTGCCCTATGCACCATTCGTTGAAGATGCGATCTCCTTTTTAGAGCCCGCCTTGCGCGATGAGCTGGGGCAGGTGCGGCAGATCGCACAAACCGAGGTGTTCGACGCGATGAGGCGCGCCCTACGATGAGCCTAATGCTGTCCCATAGAGCAGCGCTTGCTAAGCGCATGGAAGATGTCTTGCAGGCTCACGACAGCCGCTTTACGGTGTCCCAGCGCTTCCAGCTATCGGCGCACACGTCAGGGCAGGCGGCAGCCCGTAGACGCGTGTATGGGAGTCCTGTGCGCTACTGCGAGGTGCGCTACACGGGTAGGCCGGAGCAGATAGACGCCATGCAGTCCCGCGCCATCGTGCAGGCCTTTAGCTTTGACGTGATGGTGCGTGTGCAGTACGATGACACGGGCGAATCGCAACAGCTATTTGATAGCGTGATAGAGGGCACAGAGCCTGAAGGCGTGCTTTTTTCGATGATAGACGCGCCTCGACTTGCGCCCGGCGTGGTGCGCGGCTCGCTGGACAACATCCAGGTATTTATGACGTTCATAGACGCAAGCGCTGACCTTTGGGCGCACGAGTGTAGTTTTTCCGTCACGACGCGGGAACGATAACCATAACCAAGTGAGGTAACATCATGGCATCAATCAACGGACCCGTCGATAAGGTCGAAATCTCGACTGACTATGACGGAGATTACGACACGGCCACATGGGACGACATGGGCCTTATTATCATGCCCGAAAGCCAGAACGACATTGCCGACACGGAGGAGTTTCGGACGATGCAGGGCAGCACGGTCACGACGCAGGACAACGAAAACATGGCGTACGCATGCTATGATCTTGAAAGCGCCGGGGTGGTAGCTGCGGAGGCTGCAGACACGATGAACGACCCGTCTGCCCGCGTCTGGCTGGCGTTCACGTACGACAACGACGTCCACGTGATGGGCGGCAATGAGGGCGCTACGGTCCACGTAAGCCCGCGCCTCTCGCCCGGTGATGGCCAGCAAGCGTACAAGATGGTGCGCGTCTCGGCAAGCTCTGGCGTACAGGGCGGCAACTGGGATGTGTTCGACATCACACCCGCGACATAATAGAGGCCTATGACTGATGCCGCAAAGCGCACTGCCCCGAAAGCAGACGCACAGGATCTTACGCTGGAAGTCAAAGACGGCTATGAGGTTACGGCAGATGAGTACGAGCGCGCATGTGTGGCGCTCGGGCTGCCACCTCAAGGCCCCGCGACCACGGCGGACGTAAAGGGGCTGACGTGGCCGGGGCTTGACAGGGCAGAGCGATTTCTTGACCTTGCGCTGCACAATGCCGGGGCAATCAACCTGCGCGAAGACTACACGCGGGCCGGCGCAGAGGAGGTACTGGGGACCGTGGCGGCTTTTTTTTTGAGCGAGCAGCTGATGCCCTTGAAGAAGCTTACCAGCGAGTTGAAGAAGCTTCAGAGCGCGCCAACGTGAAGCTCAAGGAGGCGGGCAGGTCCTACCTTACACAGCGGGCGCACGTAGCGTACAGCGGGCCTGAGACGTACCACACGGTATACCACGTTATGAGCTACGCCGAGCACGTGCAGTGGCTTGGGCTCCAGCAGATAGCACACATTCACCACAAGCGTAATGAAAAGCTAAAGGGATAGATGGCGCGATCTGTTACCATCACGGTGGACGTTAACAGCCGAGGTGCTGTTCAGGGCGTACGCCAGGTGGAGGGCGGTATGGCCCGCCTTGACAGGTCGGCCCAACAAGCGGGTCGCGGTGCCCAGCGGATGCAGCGCTCGTTCGACATTGCCATCGGCTTTATTGCCGCACAGATTATCACGCGGCTTATCCCGGCCATGCGTAATGCGGTGAGCACGCTTTTTGAGATGGGTACAAGCGCGCAAGAGACGGGCAACCGCTTTAATGTCGTGTTTGGCGACATGTCGGGCGAGGTGGATGACTTTGTACGCTCTATCGCAAACATGGCGGGGGCAACCAACAACGAAATGCGCGGCATGGTCGCCACGGTAGGCGATCTCTTTGACGGCATGGGTTTTTTGAAGGAAGAAACGGCAGAGCTCTCAACAGAGGTAGTGAGTTTTTCCGCTGACCTTGCCTCCTTCATGAACATTCCGGTGGAGCGAGCGATAGATGCGACCACTGGGGCAATCCTCGGGCAGCGCCGTCAGCTACGCGACTTGGGCGTTATGATACGGGAGACGGACGTGGAGCAGCGGGCGCTTGCCAACAGCGCAGCCAGCACGGCGGAGGAGCTGACGCAGCAGGAGCGGGCGATGGCCACCTTAGAGCTTGCCTTTGAGCGGGCACCGGCGGCAATGGGCGATCTTGAGCGGACCCAGGAAGACACCATGAACCGGATGCGGCGGCTCTCGGCTGAGGCGCGGGAGCAGGCCGAAGTCTTCGCGCAGTTGCTGTTGCCCACATTCGATAGCCTTCTGGATTCGTACGAGCTCATCACTGAGGGTAGCGATGACGTTGCGGCGTCGTTGTCAGAGCGTTTGGCCGACGGTGTGCTGGAGGCGTCCTTTGTGCTACAGGAGATGCTGGCTACTCTGCGTCGCCTGGGCGATGAGGTTAGCATTATAAGCCAGCAATTTGACTCATTCGCCGGTAACGCTGGCGGTAGTTGGCTGCAGGATGTTGGCGCATTCTGGCAAGAGCATTTGAGCCTTTTGTCCGTCGTGGAGCGCGTAACGGAGGCCACACTTTCACTTGAAGAGGCGTGGGTCAGCGCAGCGCGTCAGTTTAGTGGCGGGCTCGGCATGGACACGTCCGATCTCGATGACCGGGCTGCCGCACTTCAGGGCATTCGTAACGAGATAGAGGCCAACGCAGCGCTTACCGAGATGGCTGCCGATGAGCGAAGGCAGCAGCAAGAAGAGCGACGCGGTCAGTTCGAGGAAGAGCGCCAGCGCCTGCGAGAGCAAAGGCAGGAGCGCATGAGCGAAATTGAGCAGACCCGCGAAGCAATACGGGCGCGGCGCGAAGCCTCCAGCGCAGAGAGCGAGGTCAATGCGGCGCGGCAGGAAAGCATGGCGCGTGTGTCTTCAGCCATTAAAGAGGTCAGGGACGACGCGTTGGAGCTTGAGCGGATTCTGATGAGAGGGTTTATGCCCGATGATGCTAATATTGACCTTGGCTTTTTGGAGACAGCGGAAGGCTTTATTGCAGCCACTGGGCTTATTGAAAACAGCATACGGCAGGGCGTTAACCAACCACTACGCCAGGTCCGCGAATCACTGATCCTCTTGGATGCCCAGTTGCAGGTAGCGGTTGGGCAAGAGCAGCGCGCCCGACTCATTGCGCTTCGGGAAGAACTAACAGGTGTCCGAGACACAATGCTGCAGGTTGAAGAAAGCAGCGGGCAGTCGTTCAACGCACTTACCAGCGAAGCACAGCGCTTCAGCGATACGCTTGTGGGGGGCATGCTTCGTGGCCAGTCTGCAGCCGAGAGCTTGTCAAACACGCTTGACACTGTCCTGTCTCAGCTTGCGAGCTCTGCGTTTAGTAGCTTGCTGTCAATGGCGTTCGGCGGTCCTGCGGTCGGCATCCTTGGTGGCCTTTTCGGTGGTGGGCGTCGCTTTGGAGGATCGGTGCAGGGCGGTCGGCTGTATGAGACGCATGGCCTTGGCCAACGCGAGTTTTTTATTCCACAGGTGAGCGGTGACGTCGTGACGGCAGGGCAAATGCAAGGAGGGAGCCAGCGCATCGACGTACGCGTCTCGGGCACCCTGCGAGGCGACATGGGTGAGCTGGTGGCAGAGATTGACGAACAGCGAACTATAAACGGACTGTGAGGACGCTATGCCCGAAATACCCGGCTGGATCTGGCCTTTACTGCTGACGGCGCTGATGATAGCGCTGCCGGGCGTCACCCACGCGCAAGACTGCGCAGAGGGTACGCTGTACACGTCCCACATCGTGCTGCCTGATACGCTCGATCTCGAAGAAGGCGACATCGTCCGCGCCCGCTCTACTGCACGCGACCTCTGCGGTGGTGAGCAGGTGATCGGGGAGGAAGGCGCTCATGCCGTGACCCTTTGGGGCGAAGATGCCTGGTCGGACACTGAGGCCTTCGAGCCGGGCGAGGCGTATCAGCTATGGGTGGAGCGAGACGGGATAGACCGTAGGGCGCTGCTCACGATCGACGAGCGGGAGGGGCCGCCCTATCACAACGAGCTCACATACAAAGTCGACGCGCTGACGGTGGTGGCTGACCTTGCGCTGGCCGATCCTGTCGAAGATCCGGCGCTGGCGCTTGCCACGGAGCA
>Ga0207421_10008671_pt1 | contig 10476 bp, 10 predicted proteins | sample SodLakKL_010_SED_4_FD_187542 | JGI IMG/M metagenome (GOLD analysis project Ga0207421, IMG submission 187542) | Alkaline sediment microbial communities from Lake Tanatar, Kulunda Steppe, Russia - 8KL_010_SED (SPAdes) (version 2) | ecosystem: Environmental > Aquatic > Non-marine Saline and...
CTGCGGTCCTTACGGGGGCGGCGGGTTGCCTATATTTTTCAAGACCCGCTGTCGACGCTGCACCCGCTTTACCGCATCGGCGACCAGTTGATCGAGGCGATCCGCGTGCATGAACCTGTCAGCTATAAAGAGGCTGAAAAGCGCGCGATCAAGCTGCTGAACGATGTGCGCATTCCCAATGCCAAGGCGCGGGCGGCGTCTTATCCGCATGAACTTTCGGGTGGGATGCGCCAGCGTGTCGGCATCGCCATGGCGCTGGCCAACGATCCCGATATCATCATCGCGGATGAACCGACCACGGCGCTTGATGTGACGGTGCAGGCGCAAATTCTGGCGCTGCTGGATGATCTGCGCCGTGATCGCGGGTTGGCAATCTTGTTTATCACCCATGATTTCGGGGTGGTGGGCCAGCTTTGCGACCGTGTGGCGGTGATGTATGGCGGGCGGATCGTGGAAACCGGTGCCACGGCGCAGGTGCTGGAAAGCCCCGCCCATCCCTATACCCGCCGCCTGATTGCCTGCGTGCCGGAACTGGGTGGTGGTCGCCGCGTGCTGGCCGCGATCCCCGGTCTGCCGCCTGCGGTCGATGACCTGCCACAAGGCTGCGCCTTTGCCCCGCGCTGCGACAAGGCGCAGCCTGCCTGCAAGCAAGGCGAGATTGATCTGACAGGCGATGCGCGCAAGGTCCGCTGCCTGTTTCCCGAGGTGACACCATGACGCTTGCACTGAAAACCACAGAACTGGCCAAGACATTCGACATCGGAAAACGCCTGTTTGGCAAACCGCGCGCACAGGTTCATGCGGTGCATCCGGTGTCGCTGGATGTGGCGGAAGGCGAAACCTTGGGTATCGTAGGGGAATCCGGTTGCGGCAAATCCACACTGGCGCGGATGCTGGTGGGGCTGTTGCCGCCGACATCCGGCAGTATCGAAATCGCAGGCAAGGCACTGGACCGCGCCGATCCGGCGGCTTTCGGGCGGCTGATCCAATATGTGTTCCAAGATCCCGTTTCCAGCCTGAACCCCCGCAAGACGATCCATCAGATCATGGCCGCCCCGCTGCGGCAATTGCACGGGTTAAAGGGTGCAGCGCTGGAGTCGCGTATTCTGGAGCTTTTCGATGCGGTAAACCTGCGCCCTGAATTTTTGACGCGCTATCCGCATGAATTTTCAGGCGGTCAGGCACAGCGGATCGGAATTGCCCGCGCGCTGGCGGCGGATGCGCGGATCCTGATCCTTGATGAACCGGTATCTGCATTGGATGTGTCGGTACAGGCGCAGGTCTTGAATCTGTTGGCTGATCTGAAGGCGCGGTTGGGGCTAACCTATCTGTTCATCAGCCACGATCTGGCCGTGGTCGAGGCGGTCAGCGACCGGATCGCCGTACTTTATTTCGGATCGGTCGTCGAAACCGGCCCCGCCGAAAAGGTCTTTGCAGCGCCGCGCCATCCCTATACGAAACTGCTGGCGGCATCGGCGCCCGTGGTGGGCCAGCCTTTGGGCGGCGCACAAGCGGGCGAATTGCCCGATCCGCTGAACCCGCCGCCGGGATGCGCCTTTGCCGGGCGCTGCCCGCGCGCCAGTGACCTGTGCCGACGCGATGTACCGCGCCTGCGCCTGATAGAGGACGACCAGTTTGCCGCCTGCCATCATCCGATCAGCCCCTGAACGCCTGTCACGCCCGCAACAGGTGGCCGAGGCGATCAAATCATGGGTCATGGCCAATGGCTGGGGCCCCGGCGAACGGCTGCCGTCCGAAACCGAGATGATCGCGCGTTTCGGCATGGCCAAAGGCACGATCCGCGAGGCGATCAGGATATTGGAAGCCCAAGGTCTGGTGAAATCGCGCACCGGTCCGGGGGGCGGCGTTTTCGTTCATCAGGTATCTGAGGAACGCGCCACAGCGCTTTTGGGCAATTATTTTTATTTCCAGCATCTGACCATCGACGATGTCTATCAGATCCGCGCCGTGCTGGAACCGGAACTGGCGGCAGGGCTGGCGGGCAAGTTGACGCCGGCTCAATTGGCAGCGCTGGAAGACGTCATGACCTGCTACGCCGCCCCGGCGGAAAATGCCGAGGAAGAGCGCGCGCAGCATATCGCATCCTTGCGATTTCACGCGCTGCTGGCGGAAATGTCGGGCAATCCGCTGATGCGGTTTCTGATCCGGTTCGTCACCAACATGCTGGCGGATATCACGGTGTCGCGCAAACTCTATGTGCAGCCGAACCATGAATTATGGGCTTCTGGCCTTGATTACCAATCGCGGCTGGTGGCGGCGTTGCGTGCAGGCGATGCGGATCAAGCCCGCCAAATCCTGCGCGATCACATGCACAATGCCCATCGCCTGATGCGGATGCAGGAAACAGTGCTGACGCAGCGGTTCCTGCCCGAAGGCGATATCATCTGAAAAAGGGCGGCCCCGTCAGGACCGCCCTTGATCTGTTACAAAAGGGCCAGCAGTTTCTTGGCCGCTTCTTCGGATGATGCGGGGTTCTGGCCTGTCACCAGTTTGCCGTCGACGATCACGAAAGACGCCCAGTCTTCGCCCTTGTGATAGATCCCGCCATTGGCTTTGAGCATGTCTTCGACAAGGAAAGGCACGATATCGGTCAGACCAACGCCGTCTTCTTCGGTATTGGTGAAACCGGTGACTTTCTTGTCGGCGACCAGCGGTTTGCCGTCTTTGCCAATAGTCTGCTTGAACACCGCAGGCGCGTGGCACACTGCGCCGATGGGCCGGTCATTTGCTGCAAAAGCTTCGATCAGCGCGATGCTGTCTTTGTCGCTTGCCAGATCCCACAACGGGCCGTGGCCGCCGGGGTAAAAGACAGCATCATAATCGTCGGCTGACAGCGTGGACAAGACTTCGGTCTCTGCCAGTGCTTTCTGGCTGTCGGCATCGGATTTGAAACGCTTGGTCGCGTCGGTCTGGCTGTCATCGCCGTCGCTGGCGGGGTCAAGCGGGGGCTGGCCGCCCTTGGGCGACGCAAGCGTAATCTGCGCGCCTGCATCCTTGAATACGTAATAGGGGGCGGCGAATTCTTCCAGCCAGAAGCCGGTTTTCTTGCCGGTGCTGCCCAGTTGATCGTGCGAAGTCAGAACCATCAGAATTTTCATAGTGTCGTTTCCTTTTTGCTGCATAAGCTTGGCCCTGACATAAGCGCGAATGCCCGCTTTATGAGGGGGGGCGACGCAAGGTCAGGCGGCAGATGGGCTGGTCATGGCTTGGTGGCCGGTGGCAGGGCGGCCTGCACCTCTTGTTCAGCAGCTTCGTCAAATTCACTCAGCTGGGGTCGTTTGCCGATGGTGATGTGGTCGATATCTTCGGCGGCAAAGCCACGGATCAACGCGGGGATCATCATGAACACCAGCAAAAAGATCGGCAAACCGACAACGGTGATGACCTGTTGCAATGCGACCAGACCCGCTTCTCCCGCCAGCAGGATCAGGGTACCCGCGATCAACCCTTCCGAGATACCCCAGAACACGCGCTGGCGCACTGGACCGGGCTTGGTCGTGCCCGAACACAGCATATCAACCACCAATGACGCCGAATCCGATGATGTCGCAAAGAAAATCGCGACGACCAGCACCGCGATCCCCTGCATCAAAGGGGCCCAAGGCAGTTCGGCAAAGAACGCAAACATCGCAAGCGGCACGGATTCCGATACCGCAGCGCTGATCGACCCTGCCGTCGCCCCCATCGCCTCGCGGGCATTTTCGCCCAAGCCGTCCAGCGCAATCGCCTGCCAGCCAAAGATCGCGAACCAGATGATGGTGAACAGCGATGGTGCCAGAAGCACGCCAAAGACAAATTCACGGATCGTGCGCCCGCGCGAAATCCGCGCGACAAACAGACCGATGAACGGTGACCACGTCACGGTCCATGCCCAATAGAATACAGTCCAGTCGCCTTGCCAGCCCCATTGCCCCGTGCCCATATCGCCGCCGTGCAGCATATCGTTCCAGAACGCCAACCGGGGCAGGTTAGAGATATAAAGGCCAAAGGTTTCCACGATCCCGCGCAGCAAAAACAGCGTCGATCCTGTGACCAGCACAAAGATCAGCAGCCCGACTGCCATGCCGATATTGATGTTCGACAGCATCTTGACGCCCTTATCAAGGCCCGCCACGATCGAGATGACGGCGACAATCGTCAGCGCACCCAAGATCGCCAGCCGCAGTGCGGTATTGTCGTTCCAGCCAAACAGCGCCGAAAGCCCTGCCGCCACTTGCGACGACCCAAGCCCGAGTGACACAGCCACACCGAACAGCGTGCCAAGGATCGCAGCAATGTCGATTGCCTTGCCGATGGGGCCATAAATGCGGTCGCGCAACAGCGGATAAAATACCGAACTGACCCGCACAGGCAGGTCGTAGCGGTTGATGAAATAGGCAAATGCAAGACCCGGCAGCGCAAAGATTGTCCACGTATGCAGCGCCAGATGATAAAGCGAGATCGAGATCGCGTCTTGGGCGGCCTCGAACGTAAAGGGCTCGACGCCGGGCAATGGCGGCGCTTGATAATGACTGATCGGTTCGGCGACGCCCCAGAACATCAAAACCGTGCCGATCCCGCCTGCAAACAGCATCGTAAACCATGATGTGTTGGTATACTCAGGCCGCGAATTCTTGGGGCCCAGCCGGATATGGCCATAGCGCGACATCGCGGCATAAAGCAGAAAACCCAACCAAACGTTTACGCCCAGAATGAAAAACCAGCCAAGGTTCGTGACGATCCACGCACGCCCATCCGCAAAGGCTGCGCCAATCGGTTCGGGGGCAAGCACCAGCAGGACCACGAAAACCAGACTAAGGCCCGCAGAAAAGAAAAATATCGTCGGATCGACCCGCAGACCGAGTTTTTGTGCTAATTTATCCAAAATGCTGTCCCGCTTATGATTTGCCAATCAACGCGACAGCGCGGTCTTTGTTCCGTAGGTGCGCAACCTGCGGGTATAAATTATCGAAAATAAACGGAAATTTCGGTGGTGCACAGCGCGGGAAACAACCCGCTACAACCGTCCCGCCGCGATGATCCGCTGCAAGAAGGCCTGCGTGCGTGCCTGTTGCGGGCTGCCGAACAGCCGGTCGGGGATGTCTTCTTCCAAAATGACGCCACCATCCAGAAACGCCACCCGGTCCGCACATTCGCGGGCAAAGCCCATTTCGTGCGTGACGATCATCATGGTCATGCCGTCGTCTTTCAGGCCACGGATGATGCCCAGCACCTCGCCCACCAGTTCAGGGTCAAGCGCGGCGGTAATCTCGTCCAGCAGCAGCACATCGGGCCGCGTCATCAGCGCGCGCGCAATGGCGACGCGCTGTTGCTGGCCGCCGGATAATTGTTCGGGGTAGGACGCGGCAAAACCCGCCATGCCGAAACGGGCCAGCACGTCGCGGCCACGGTCCTCGGCCTCGGCGCGGGTCTGGCCGTGCACGCGGCGCGGGGCCAGCGTGATATTGTCCAGCACGTTCATGTGCGGGAACAGGTTATAGGCCTGAAACACGATGCCTGCGCGTTTTTGTAGGCCGGTCTTGCCGAAACGCGGATCATCGACTGACACCCCATCCAGCCGGATCGTGCCGTAATCATGTTCGACCAGCCGGTTTACGCAGCGCAGCAGGGTGGATTTGCCCGACCCTGACGCACCGATCAGGCAGACCACCTCGTGGCGGTTGATGCGCAGGCTGACGCGGTCCAGCACCAGTTTTTCACCGAAATATTTGGTGACATTGTCGATATCGATCATCGGTGTCATGTCAGTTCGCCAGTTGCAGGCGCCGCTGGCGGTCGCGCTTTGTCAGGTAATCGGCCAGCCGTGCCATCGGGACAGTGGCCAGCAAAAACAGCCCCGCCGCCACGATCAGCGACGAATAATTGAAGGTGGTGGCAGTATAAATCTGCGCCTCGCGCACCGCGTCGCGCACACCGATCACGGACAGCAGGGCCACATCCTTTTGCAGGGCGACAACGATATTCATCAGTGCGGGTACCACATTGCGCAATGCCTGCGGCAGGATCGCATAGCGCATGGTCTGCCATTCGCTAAGACCCAGCGATTTCGCCGCCGCGCGCTGCCCTTCATGCACGGCGTCAATGCCGGACCGATAGATTTCCGCGACATAGGCGGCATAGCTTAGCACCATGGCGACAGCCCCCCAGAACAGCCCCGAATTGGGCAGGCCGGGTAGGTTCAGCGCAGGAATGCCAAAGCCGAACAAAAGCACCAAAAGCAAGACCGGCACGCCCCGGAAGATGTCGATATAGATCAACACCATCAACCGGAATGGCGCGAACCACGGTGCGCGCAAGCTGCGCACGACGGCCAGCACCAGCGCCCAGACCAGAATACAGGCCAGAACGGTCAGCCAGACCTGAATATTGACCCAGAACCCTTGCAGCACCCTTGGAAAGGCCGCGATCATGGCGTCGATGTTGAAAAACTGTAGTTTGATCCGTGGCCATTGCTCGGCCGAGGTGACGATCCACGCAAGGCTGCCGAAGACAACGATGATGCTAATCGCCCCTATCAGGGCAGGCATCATCGCAGCCCGCCAGTCGAACCCCCGACGTGGCGGCGGCGGGGGTGGTCCCCGCCGCGCCGGATCATGTGCCGCGCTAACCTGCGCGGTCGTATCGGATTGGGTCATTCGCTGATGATCGGCAGGTCCGGATCGGCGACCAGATAGGTCGCGATCAAATCATCCACCACGCCCCGTTCGATCAGCGCGCCAAGGGCAGCATCCACAGGCTCGACCAGCGGGTTACCGAATTCGAACAACAAGCCGTGCCCGTTATCATTTTCGTCTGCGGGCAGCAGGGCGACGATATTCGCCTCTGGCACCTGCACGGCGGTCATGAACAATGCGGTGGGCAGGGCGGCCAGCGTGGCGTCGATCTGGCCTGCTTGCAGGGCCTGAAAGACGTCGACCTGTTCGTTATAAATCGCTGCGTCATCGACCCCAAGGATATTGACCAGATAATCATTATCCGTCGTCCCGATCACCGCGCCCCAGCGCAGACCTTGCAAATCGGCAAAGCTGGTGGCGGTTTCAGCCGCAGTGCCGGGCAGGGCGATCACGGCCTTGTCAGGCTGGAAATAGACCTGGCTGAAGCTGACGACTTGCGACCGCGCCTCTGTCACGGAAATCTGCTGGATCGAGAAATCATAAGGTTTCGATCCGGGTGCGATTGCCTGATCGAATGTCTGGCCGATCCAGACCACCTGATCGGCGGCAAAGCCCAGTTCCTCGGCCAGTGCATAGACCAGACCGTTTTCGAACCCTTCGCCACCGGCGGGGTCATTGTTCAGCATCCATGGCGGATAGACCGGATCACCAGTGCCGACAGTCAGCACGCCGGGTGTGACCAGCCGGTCATCGGTGATGGAAAAGTCTTGCGCAAACGCTGTCATCGGCAGCGTCGCTGCCAGTGCCCCTGCCGCCAGCGCAATCACGCGGCGCATTGTGGCGTCGATCCTGTAGCCCGTCATCAGTGATCCTTTCATGAGAACCTTGGCCGCCCCCAAAGCAGCCAGATTTCGCGAATGTCGCTTGCCCGGCATGGCTGGTCAAGCACCCATCCCGCGTAGAGTGGTCAGTAAAGAAAAAGCGATACAATATAAGGCGCAATCAGCGCCGTCAGCAGCGCATTCAGGCCCATTCCGATCCCGGCAAAGGCACCTGCGGATTGATTGACCTGAAATGCGCGTGCCGTGCCGATCCCGTGTGCCGCGACGCCAACGGCAAAGCCGCGCGCGCGCCAGTCGCGGATCCGCATCAGGCGCATCAGCGGAGTCACGATCACTGCGCCGATGATCCCCGTCAGGATCACCAAAGCTGCGGTCAGCGTCGGCAACCCGCCCAATTGTTCCGCTATCCCGATTGCGACCGGTGCCGTCGTCGATTTCGGCGCAAGCGATAGCCAGACCGCACCGTCTATGCCCAGCGCCTGCGCGATCCACAGCGCAGACACGATGGCCGTGACCGAACCCACAACCAGCGCCGCGATCATCGGCAAAAGTGCTGATTTGATCTGCGCACGATTTGCGTAAAGCGGTATCGCCAGCGCGACGGTGGCAGGGCCCAGCATGAAATGCACAAATTGCGCACCCTCAAAATACGTGGAGTAGGGCGTGCCGGTCACCCAAAGCAGACCGCCAAGCAGCAGCATCGCCACCAGAACAGGGTTCACCAACGGATTTCGTCCCGCGCGTTGCGACAGCTGATCCCCGACCAGATAAGCCGCCAAGGTCGCAGTCAGCCATAACAATGGCTCGCGGCTGAGGTAGGACCAGATGTCCGGCAAATCGACAGGTGTCATGGGCGTGGCTCCGACTGGGCGGTGTCGGATTTATTCCCGATCAACCATGCCACCCCGACAAAGGTCAGCACGCCCGCGACAAGCGCCAGCGCCGTGCTGGCCAGTAGCACGACAAACAGCGCAGGACCGGACCCGCCCAGAATGTCCAGATGGCTGATGACACCGACACCGGCGGGCACGAAAAGCAAAGACAGATGCGCCAATATCCCCTGCGCAGTTGGCATCACGATTTGCGCAATCCTAGGAACAGCCAGACAGCCCGCCAGCAACAATGCCATGCCCAGCACTGGCCCCGGCACCGGCAAGGCCAGCCCCCGCGCCAGTGTTTCGCCGATCAATTGGCACACAAGTAAGATGGTGACAGCGGGGATCATCGCAACGCTCCGGCATGGGTATGATCACGCATAAGCGCACAGCCTTTGCCAGCTTGCAAAAGGAAACCCGCCGCACGTGGTGCAAAGCGTGGTCAGGTGGCCGGTTTGCGCGCCTCGGCCTCTTCAAAGGCGCGTTCCTGATCGGCGCCCCATGCGCTGACGGAATAGCGTTTCACCACCGCGCGCAGTGCGATCATGCGTTCGCGCCGTTCATCTGCGGGCATGTGCAAAGCCTGCAAAATTGCGGTGTCCATCGACCGGGACGAGAACGGATTGGTGATCACGGCTGACCCCATTTCGACAGCGGCACCGGCAAATTCGGACAGCACCAGCACACCGTCATTGTCGGTGCGGGCGGCGACAAATTCCTTGCAGACAAGGTTCATGCCGTCCGCAAGCGGGGTGATCCATGCGACATCGGCGGCAAGATAGTATTTGATCAGGTCGTCAAACGGGATCGCCCGCGAAATCAGCGCAATAGGCTGCCATTCCAGCGTGCCAAAGCGTCCGTTGATGCGGCCTGCCGTTTCTTCCAGCGTGGCCTGCGTATCGCCGTAGGCTGCCATATTGCGGTTGGCGCTGACGGATACATTCATCAGCCGCACCTTGCCGCGCAGGTCCGGATTGGCCTCGAGCACGCGTTCAAAGCTTTCTAGCTGCGCCAGACCGCCCTTGGTATAATCGGTCCGACCGACCGAGATGATCAGCTTGCTGTCACCCATGTCACGGCGGATTTCCTGCGCTTTTGCCTGCACGTCAGGGTCTGTCGCCCGCTTTTCGATGAAATCTGTGGAAACACCCACAGCCGATGAGCTGATGGCGATCTTGTGCCCGTTAAACGCGATCAGAGTGGGTGCGCTGCGTTCGCTAAGTGCGGTGCCTTCAAAGATCAGATCAGGCGCGACCCCCTGCCGTTCCAGCGTGGTGACGTCAAACAGGCTGCGCGCCACCGACAGAAAATTGGCCGCATAGCGCGGGATATGAAAACCGACCACGTCGCAGGCCAGCAGGCTTTCCACGATTTCCTTGCGCCACGGCAGGACGTTAAACATATCCGCCGCCGGAAACGGCGTGTGATGGAAGAATGAAATGGTCACATCGGCGCGCAATTGGCGCAGATAGCCGGGCACCAGCCATAAATTGTAATCATGCACCCAGACCCGCGCACCGCGGCTGGCCTTGCGGGCTGCGGCCTCGGCGAAGGCCCAGTTCACTTCGCGAAAGGTGGGCCAGTCTACGGGGTCGTAGTTATACCGTTCCTTGAAGCTGTGCAGGATCGGCCAGAACGCCTCTTTCGAAGAAACATGGTAGAAACTGCTGACCTGCGCTTCGGTCAAAGGCAGGCGTGACACGGTATAGCTGCCATAGGCGTCGTCGATGTCGACATCGGTTTCGAAACCGGGGTTGGCAGGGTCTTCGGCCAGTTTCCACGCGACCCATGCGCCGTGATCGGCGTTGCCGAAAAAGCTCTTGAGGGTGGGAACAATACCGTTCGGGCTAGAATTTTCGCGAAACACGGTTTTGCCGTTTTCCTCAACCTCTTCATAGGGTTGACGGTGGTAGACGATCACAAGATCAGAGGCCATTTTTACGCCCTTTCCATTGCGGGATGCAGGCTGAAATGCGCCACCGCTTCCATGATACCTGCGGCCCCGATGGCCTGCGCGCGGTGGATATGCGGCGCATCGGGCAGCGCATCCAGCAGCATTTGTTCTGCACCACCCACAGCCACGGCAGGGGTGCCGGCAACCAGCATCGACAAATCATTCAGCGT
>Ga0207421_10008672_pt1 | contig 10475 bp, 11 predicted proteins | sample SodLakKL_010_SED_4_FD_187542 | JGI IMG/M metagenome (GOLD analysis project Ga0207421, IMG submission 187542) | Alkaline sediment microbial communities from Lake Tanatar, Kulunda Steppe, Russia - 8KL_010_SED (SPAdes) (version 2) | ecosystem: Environmental > Aquatic > Non-marine Saline and...
GATATGCTTTTACACGTTTCGATTCCCACCTGCGGCGGGCGATTTTGCCTACCGCTCGGTTGCCGACGAGGGGACGCGTCCGTCGATCCCTCCAGAGAGCTCCGAGAGCCGACCAACCGTCGACTCCGAAAACACGCTGTCGGCACTCGACAACTCGCTATCGTCGCTACGAGCCAGATTAGCCGCAAACGACAGCAACTCCTCGGAAGGCTCGATTTCGCCGGCGGTCACTCCCGTCCGAACAGCCAACGCGAAAATGTCGGCCTCCAGATTCCGATCTAGCGTCTCGGCATCGCTGGCGGGTCGACGTCGGAGCGTCTGGTCGCGGCCGAACGACTGAACGGTTTCGACGGCGGCAGCTGCCGCTTCGGTTCGGGCCAGCAAATAAAAGCCACGAGAGACGAACACGTCGGCGGCCAGAATGTCGACATCCGCATCGATCACGTCGGCGTCGGTGTCGGCCCACGGCTCGTCGTGAGTGATCGTCCGCGTCAGTCGGAGGCCTTCATAAATAAGCTGGACGCCAGCAGCCCGTCTGTCGAGAGAATCAAGCTCAAGTTCGACCGCACGCTGGCTGGTTCGGGCACTGACATAGACGAGAACGCCCGGTGCCATCGAGGCCTCCGCAAGCCGATCAAACAGCACCGCTCGGAGGTGCTCGGGCTCGATATCCGCGACCACATCTCGTGCTGCGGTCCGCGCCCGCGCGGCAGTATCCATCTGCTACTGATAGGATTGGAACAGTCAAAGACCTTTGGAAACGGCCTACAGCTTTCGGTCCGCAGGAGCCGGCGGCATTGACCGTTTGTGCTCGCTGGCGGCCACCAGTTTCTCAACGCGCTGGACGGCCTCGCGGTCGACGCCGTCCAAGAGCCGCACGGTCGCTGCGGTCGACAGTGGCCCATCAATGTGAACGGCCAAAATCGCATCCAACTGGTCGTAACTCAGGCCCATCTCTGCTTCGTCGGTCTGACCGCTCCACATCCCGGCGGTCGGCGTCTGCATCACCAGTTCGTGGTCGACGCCCATGTAGGCGGCCAGCTGGCGGACCTGTTGTTTATAAAGCCCACCAATCGGGTTGCAGTCGACGGCTTGGTCGCCGTACTTGGTGAAATACCCCGTCATCGCCTCGGCGCGGTTTCCGGTTCCCAGAACGACCCGGTTTTCGGCGTTGGCGACAAAGTAGTTGAGTACCGCCCGCGTCCGGACGTAGACGTTTCCGGTCGCCATCTGGCTCTCGGTGGCTTCCGGAACAGCATCAAAAAACTGCTCGGCGATGGGCTGGATCTCGATGACATCGTACTCGATGCCCAACTCGTCGGCGACCCGTTCAGCATCGCTCATGATTTCGGGGTCGTTGACCTCGCTGGGCATCACTAGGCCGTGAAGTCCATCTTTGCCAAGCGCCTCAACGGCGAGATAGGCGGTCGTCGTCGAGTCGATGCCACCCGAGATGCCGAGCGTCGCGCCCTCAGCACCTGCAGCGTCGACGGTCTGTTGAATAAACGAGACGAGATGGTCGTGTGTCGCTTCGAGTTCAGCCTCCGAGAGTCGGAGGTCCAACGGGGCATCCGTCGAGAGAATATCGGCGTAACTGCTCATACCAGTAGGTCGGCCGGCATCGACTAATAGGTGCTCATCTCGCCATATTGGTCGACGGACGGACAGTTCAAAACGGTATTAGTCGACAAAGTACAGGCGAACAACCAACAGATGGGCGAAAACAACGCAGACGGCAACCAGCGTACAACGGTTATTCGGGCATCCCTGAGAGCGTGGTAAACCGCTCGTAGGTGAGTTCGATGGCCTCAATTGCCATCCCGTTTGCACCACCCGTGAGATCAGGGCCGCTCCATTTGGTAGGGTAGGCGTTGGTGAACTCCCAGCCCCACGCGCTTTCTCCTTTGTAGCCGCTTTTGAGTTTGAGGATGACGGTTCGCTTGTCGATTGTCCCGCTCATTACCTCGTGAATCCAGTTCCAAAACGAGGTTTCTTTGGTCAGCCCGCGCTGCAAGACCAGATTCGCATGGGCGAACTGGCCGGGCAGCTGGTGGACGTGGTCGTTGACCCCGCCCTCCTGATAGGCGACCGTGTCGAGTTCCATCGTGAGTCCCGAAACTTCCGAGAAGCCGGCAACGGGTGTGCCGTCGACTTCGAGTTCGAAGTTGTACTGCGAGTACGGATTTGTGGCTGGCATTAGTGCTCACCCCTCGAACTCCGGGTTGATGAACTCGATACCACCGTTGCTGGGGCTGTTGCTGCTGGCTCCGGTGGCCGTTGCTGACTCGCGGTTGCGTTTGTCGTTGATATCGCTGATTTCATTGCACCATCGGTGGCGTTCCCAGTGTGGCATCTCAAGGATCTCGTCGTGACCCCAGCCGAAATGGTAGGCCACGAATGCGACCTCCTCGTAGAGTTCGTCTGGGTCGTACAGCGTTAGTTCGTGTTTCCCGTTTCAACCTCGCTGGCGGCATCCAGGCCAGTCGGCTCGAAGCCACCGTCTGTCGTCGGTATCGCGGCCTCCGGTTCGTCGGGGCTGTTGATCTGTTCGTACAGTCCCTGGAGATACTCCAGGTCGGTGACGAACAGCGACTCGATCACGTCGGGATCGACGGTTTCGAGATCGCCGAGTTCGGTGACAACCCGCGAGAGTAGGATGATTGTGAGATACGACGAGTTCGACTGCACACGCGGATCTTTGAGCGGCTTGATCTCGTCGGCCGCCGTCGCCAGCCGCATGCGACCCTCCTTATGAAGGGTGCCCTCGTCGTCGACATACCCCTGCGGGAGGGTGAACTCGTGTTCGGTCTGGAGGGTCATCGGTCTGCCTCCGTCGTGCCGACGCTGACTGTCAGACTGTCGGCCAGCGGCTGGCTCCGACCGGTCTGGAGGTAGCCCTCACTGTCGACGTGAGCCTCACGCCCGAGTTGGCGTGGCGAGATCGTGTATGAGGGGCCGGGAGACTGGGTCATACGTCTTTGCGCTCCATCTCGTCGAAGGTGATGATGTACGTCTCGGTGGCCACGTTGTCAGCGCCGCCGGCCGACGAGGTCAGCGATGGTGGCTGGTACTCTTTGGGCCAAGCCTCGGTGAAGTTCCACCGGAGATGCGATTCGCCCTGTTCGTCTTCGAGGATTACTGCAATCTCTTTGCGGGCCTCGTCGAGATTGCCATCAACGACACTCTGTCGCCAATCGAACATCTCGCCGTTTTCTTTCTTCGAGCCGCGTTCCAAGATGAGGTCATCGTACACCGTCTTGCCGGCGAGCGCGCGCTCGTGAGTGGGATCGTTTCCTTCGCGATACTCGACCTGTTCGGTGCGAGCGGTCGGAATCTCGACGCGGCGGAAGCCGCCGATCTGAATCCCGTCGAGTTCGACCCGAAACCGGTTTGCGCGGAGTGGTCCGTGTCTATCTGCCATGGGTCTTAGGCCTCAGCAGTCCACTGGCCGATTCGGAACACGACGAACTCAGCGGGTTTGACCGGCGAGATGCCGATCTCGACGATGAGCCGTCCGTTGTCGATATCGTCCTGTGTCATTGTTTCGTCGCCGCATTTAACATAGAATGCCTCGGCGGCGGTCGATCCTTGCAGGCCGCCGTCGCGCCAGACAGTCGTCAGGAAGTTTTCGACTGACTGGCGAACGCGAGCCCACAGGTCCTTGTCGTTGGACTCGAAGACGGCCCACTCGGTGCCCTCTTCGATTGACTGTTCGACATACAAGAACAGCCGGCGGACGTTGATGTACTTCCAGGATGGGTCGCTGGAGGTGGTGCGAGCGCCCCACAGCTGGATGCCACGACCCTGGAAGCTTCGGATGCAGTTGATCCCCCTGGGGTTCAAGATGTCCTGTTCGTCTTTGGTGATCTGATGCTGGAGTTCGAGCGCGCCGCGAACCGGCTCATTTGCGGGCGCAGCATGAACGCCGTGAGTGGCGTCGCTACGTGCCATAATGCCGGCGATGTGGCCGCCCGGTGGGACGAGTTTCTCACGGTTGGTGTGTGGATCTGAGACCTTGATCCAGGGGTAGTAGTAGCCCGCGTACGACGAGTCGACCGGTGTCTCCATATCCGAGACCGCACCGGCGACCTGTGGGGCCTGCAGAATGGCAAACCGGTCGCCCTTGTTCTCACAGTGGGCGACGACGGCGTCAGTCAGACCGTTGATGTCGTTTTCGTCCGGGACACAGACCAGCGAGATGTCGTCGTGCTGTTTGAAGCCGGCCAGACCGGTTCGCATGCCGGGCTGATCAACGCCCTCGTAATCCGAGAGACTGACCTCGTCGGTTTCGGGCTTCGAATCGAGATCCGAGGCGACCGCAACGTCGACGTCCTGGTCGCCGTCGCGGATCGCTTCGAGTTCGGATTTGAGGTCGGCCTTTTTTTGGCTCGTGTCCAACTCGAACGGCTCGCTGATCTCCTGAAGCTCAGCTTTTTTCTTGTCCTCAAGGTCTTCGGGGATCTCGACGACGAGCTCGCCGGTTGTGCCGCCGTCCGAAGCTGTTCGTTTGGCCGATGATTGGGAAAGCCACGTCAGACCCTCAGTTGGCTGGCCCTCCGAGAGGTACTCAGCGTCGACGAGCACTGAGCCATCAAGCTGGGCTTCGTAGAACTGACTCGACTGTGGGTCACTCGAGAGATCCTCGTAGGTGGTTTCGAGATCGGGAGCCGGCGACGGTTCGGCTGCTGCGGGCTGGCTGACGCGCTCGATGTCACACGACCAGTAGCGGACGGTGAGATCGAAAAACTCGCCGCGACCGTCCGAAACGATGGCGGCGATACTGTTGCCCCACTCGCCGGGACCGTTGGCCGACAGCTCGAACAGGTCGGTGCCGTTGGCGTCAGCGACGACTGCCGAGGCGCGGTCGTCGTGGTCGGCGGCCGTAACGCGGCCGATGTAACACCGACCACCACCGTTTTTAAAGTAGCCGTCGACGGCGGCGTCGAGATCCGAGGAGGCCGGCGAGGAGCCAAACGTGCGTTTGAACTCGCCGAAACTCGTGATTAGCGTTGGTTCAACCGGACCCCGCTCGGTCTCGCCAAGGAAGCCGGCAGTGCTCGTGCCGGCTCCTTCGACCGATTTGGTCCCGGTGTCTACTTCCTCTACGTACACTCCAGGTGATTGGTACTCTGGCATTGGTCTGAGGCCACTGCAGTTTCCGTCTACAGCGGTACGGGGTCACTGGGCCCCGTTATGCTACTTATATGTACGTTATTTTAGAACATAATTAGATAGAATAATTGACAATCAAACAGATAAATATGTGCTGGCCGATCTACAAACTGCTCACCGCTCGGCGGCCGCCGGGTAGGCAACCTGTACGTCGACAGCGGTTTCGGCGACCGAATCGAACGCGACTGCGGTCTCAACAGCAGGGTCGTCGGCTTCAAGCGACGACTGGAGGGCGTCGAGCGCCTCGAAGTAGCGGTCGACGGTTCCGCCGTGGGCCACACCATCGAGCAGGTCGCCGAACTCGACAAGCGACGGCTGCAGTTGGCGGGTCAGCGAGCAGAACTGCTCGGGGTTCTCGGCGGCTGCCGTGTGGCTCGCTGCGGCTGCACGCTGGGCAATCTCCCGGGCCTGTTTGCTAACTGTAGGGTTGTGGTCGACAAACCGGTCGGCTGTCGTCCCGAACAGTCGACCGGCTGACGACAGCGTTTTGCCCAACAGATGGGTTGTCATCGTCTCATGGCGGGCTTTGAGCGTCGACAGCTCGGCATCGAGATGCGAAACACGCTCGTGGATGCTGTCGAGTTCCTCGGGTGTCGGCTCCGGTGTGTCGGTGGCTCCGGGCTCGGTCTGGTGTGGGTTTTCGGTATCGGTAATGTGATCGAGAAGCGCCGCATACAACAGCTCATTGTCGTAGACGTAGCTCGGCCGTGCGGAGTCGATGGGTTTCCAGCTGCCGTCTGCGGTACGTTCGAACCCGCCGAGATAGACGGCTGGATCCGACGTCTGTATCGAGTGTTCGGGTTCGAACGCGGCGGCAATACGGTCGGCCACATCGGCCGGCGTCGAGGCGTCGTCGACGTGGTCGCTCAGGTCGAGCGACCGAACCGAATGCTCCGGCGGCGACTGTCGGTACGTCAACTCAAAGGAGTCAACAATGCGGCCGGCTCCGGCCTCGGGATGACGGCTGTCGGCGTCCGGAACGGCCACCGCGTCGGTTTCGACCTCGTCGAACCGAACGAACAGATGACACTGCTCGCCGTCGGGCTCGGCGAGCGATTTCGTTGTTGGCGTCTCGACGACAATCGGTCGACCCACGGGATCAAGCGCGATACCGGATTCGAGTGTGACTTCGAGCCGGTCGTCGATCGATCGGACTGTCGTGACCTCAAGGCCGGTCAGTACCCCTGAGCCGGTTGTATACCGGGCGAGCGTTTCGAGCCGGTCGGCGTGGTAGCGTTGTTCGGTCCGCATATCCCGCGCCGTCATCAGTTTACCGTCGAAAAACCGGTTTTTCCTGAACTGACGGGGCTGCTCGGCGGTGGGTTCGCTGTCGTCGACCATTATGACATCCACCGGCACTGTGTCGCGGCCTAGTATTTAGACCTACGGGCGAGGTTAGCCGTCCAGTACATCGTCAGTATCCAACAGTAGCTCGATGCTGTCGGCGAGTTCGCCGATCATCTGAGTCTGCTGTTGGACGGCCGCGCTGATATCTTGGGTTTCGTCGGTAATTTCGGTGGCGTTGGTTGCTGTCTCGTCGACCATCGCGGCGATCTCTTCGGTGCTGGCGGCCTGTTCGTCGGTGGCGGTCGCTACTTCGCTGACGCCGGCATCAAGTTCTTCGATGGAGTTGCCGATGGCTTCGAGGTTCGCCATGGCGTTGTCGACTTCTTGGGAGCCTTGCTGGACGGTTTCATCGCTTTTTTCGAGCGCCGTCACCGCGCGTGCGGTTTCGGACTGAATGCCTTCGACCATGTCCTCGATCTCGTTGGCCCGACGCTGGGACTGCTCGGCGAGATCCTTGATCTCTTCGGCAACCACCGAAAAGCCCGCCCCAGCCTCGCCGGCGCGAGCGGCCTCGATCGAGGCGTTGAGTGCCAATAGGTTCGTCTGGTTGGCGATGTTGTTGATCACTTCGACAAGCGAGTCGATCTCGTCGACCCGGTCGTCAATCTTTCGGACGCGGGTGTCGACGGTTTCCGAGGAGTCTTCGATCGAGTCCATCGCCTCGCTGACCCGCCGGACGGCCTGTTGGCCGTTGTGGGCCTGTTCGTTGACGGCTTTGGCCTCGGAGGCGACCTCTTCGGAGGAGGAGGCGACCTCTTCGACGGCCGCCGAGAGGTTCGAAACCTCGCTGCGGACCTGATTCATCCCGTCGCTTTGCTCGTCGGCCATCTGGGCGATGCCGTCGGTTCGACGTGCGATTACCTCTGAGGCAGCCTGAAGCTCTCGGAGTGAGTCGCTAACGTCGTCTGCAACATCCGTCTCGGAAGTGTGAGAATGAGACGCCATATTTGACATAGTCAAATAACAACAAACGGCACTAAAGGTGTACCCCCGAAAGAATCAACATTGATACTCTGAGTCGCTCACATGCGGCAGCTCACGCAGTCTCGACTACTCTGAGGGGTACTGCTGGGCGAACAGATCGCGAGTCGAATCGGTCGCCGGGCTGACGCTGCCGGTTCGATACCCCTGGAGATCGAGCGTTATGTGTTCAAAGCCGAGATCCGAAAGGTGTCGACGTGCTGCGGCCGCAAACTCGGCGTCGAGAGCGTCGTCAAGCTCGTCGGGCGCAACTTCGATGCGGGCCAGCCCGTCGTGGTCACGAACGCGGAACTGCTCGAAGCCCCACGTCCGGAGGAGCCGTTCGGCTTTTTCAACCCGTGTGAGTTTGGCCTCAGTGACTTCGAGGCCGGTCGGAATCCGCGAGGACAGACAGGCCATCGAGGGTTTCGCAGCCACAGAGAGCCCGCGGTCGGCTGCAATCGCTCGGACCTCGTCTTTCGTAATGCCGTGGTCCAACAGCGGCGAGCGAACCGACAGCTCGTCGACCGCGCGCAGTCCCGGCCGGTGGCCCTCGCCGGGATCGGAGGCGTTGGTGCCGTCACAGACGGTCTCGATACCGAGCTTCTGGGCGGTCTCATACATTTTGCCGAGCCGCATCGTCCGGCAGTGATAACAGCGATTGCTATCGTTCTCGACGAACTCGGGGTTATCCAACTCGGAGAAGGCAACGATCTCATGGCGGATGCCGATCTCGTCGGCCACCCGCTTGGCCCCCTCAAGTTCGGCTGCCGGCAGTGTTTCGCTTCTGGCCGTACAGGCAACGGCGCGCTCGCCAAGGGCCTCGGCGGCCAACGCGGCGACGACCGCCGAGTCGACACCGCCCGAGAAGGCGACAAGCACGCCGTCTTCGGCGGCCAAGTCAGCTCGAAGGGCGTCGGCTTTCGCTACGGGAGTCATAGCCACACGTCGGTTCGCGTGGTGAAAAACACGTTGTTCAGCGGGTTAGTAGGCGGCCACAACAGTGATACTATAGGACATCGTTCCCACAGTCGGGTGGTGACAGTCAACGAACACTATCCGAGACAGTCGCCGTCTGGACCACCCGGCCGCTGTATCGACGTGCTGTGTGACGGACCACCGATTGCGTGTCGTCGCCGCCCACACTCCATCTCGTGCGGGGACGCCCGTGGGGCGGGCGTCACTCCCCCTACCCGCTTTCCCATCGGCTGCAATCCGTCCCGTCGGCTGTTGCTCGCGGACTCACGAGCCCCCATGGGACCCGCAACCTTTTGTCACTGCCAGAGAGACGCCCAGCCGATGCAGTTCGAATCGATTCCGGGTGTCGGCGAGAAAACCGCCACGGCACTGGCCGAACTCGACGACCCCGAAGCCGCCCTCGAAGCCGGCGATGTGTTGACGATTGCTGGCGCGCCCGGCATCACTGAGGGTCGTGCTGCCGCCATCGCCCGCGGCGCGATTCAGCGTCGACACGACGACCCCGGCGGCTTTCTGGCGACCGACCGCGCGAAATCGCTGTACGACGACGCGCTAATGCTACTTCAGGCGCGAGCAGTCACCAGCTACGCCGAAAAGCGACTCGAAACGCTGTACCCCAGTGCGAGACAGTCCCGCATCGATGAGGTCCAACAGTTGGTCGACCGTGCGCTCGCACGCGAGGTCGATCCGGTGGTCACCGACGCCCTCGGCGGTGTGTCGCCGCTTGAAGCACCCTCAGGACTTCGCGTTCGCGAGCGATGTCTGGCGACCGCTGATGCCGAACAGTACGCTAAAGCCCGAAACCGAATCCCGGAGCTGTCGGCCGAAACTGTCGAAGACGGCCGCGATATCGACGAGTTAGCCCGGTCGTATTCGACTGTCTTCGTCCTCGATGAGTCGTTTGCTGGAATCGACGTCTCGGGAGACGTCCGCGTGCGACCCGACGCACTCGAAGAGCCCGAAATCGTCGTCCCTGAACGCCTGCTATCGTTTTTTGCGACCAACCGCGAGGAGATTCAGGCCGCCTGCAAGGTCCACCGACTCGCCGGGATGGACCCACCCTGTGAGCTTGCCGCACTCGAAGACGGGCTCTCACGAGTCGACGACGACGGGACGATTGTTGGCGACGAGGAGTTAGAGCGGCTCGCAGTTGCGGTCGACGATCTGGATGCCGCAGTGGGAACCGCCGAGTCAGTGGCCAACGACCACCTTCGGGAAGCAATCAAAGAACGAAACGTCACCATCGAGGGCCAAGACTTCCTCTCGCTGGTCGAACAAGGCGCGCGCGTCGACTCACTTCTCGCTCGTGAACTGGACGCGGAGTTCGATACAGCCGTTGAAAAGGCCCAAACACATCTCGAAGAGAGTCTGGCGCTCGAACCTGAAGAAAAAGAACTCGCCGACCGGATTTTTGACGGCGAGCCGACGTTCCCGCTCAACCGCCGTGAGGATGCGGTCTCGCGGCTCAGAACCGATCTCACCGCCGAGCGCGATCGTCGGGCAAGCCAACTCAAAGCTGCTCTCGCGGCTGATCTGGCTGACCTCCGCGAGGACGTCGACCAGCTTGTTCGCAACGCCTTAGAACTCGATGTCGAGCTGGCAATCGCCCGGTTCGCCGCAGATTTCGACTGCGTTCGCCCGGAGTTCTGCGAGGCGGGATTCGAAATCGAGGGAGGACGCTCACCCCTCTTGGATGTCAAGTTCGACGAGGTCGAACCGGTCGACTACAGCGTCGAAGGCGTCACCCTGCTTTCGGGTGTCAACTCAGGAGGAAAAACCTCGCTGCTTGATCTGGTTGGGTTGATTGTTGTGGTAGCCCATATGGGCCTGCCCGTGCCCGCCGAGTCGGTGCGCCTCCAGCGATTTACCGAGCTGCACTACTACGCCAAATCCCAGGGCACCCTCGACGCGGGAGCCTTCGAGAGCACGCTCCGAGAGTTCGGCGAGTTGGTTTCGGGAGCCGAGGGGCGACTCGTGCTCGTCGACGAGTTGGAGTCGATCACCGAACCCGGCGCGAG
>Ga0207421_10008677_pt1 | contig 10471 bp, 8 predicted proteins | sample SodLakKL_010_SED_4_FD_187542 | JGI IMG/M metagenome (GOLD analysis project Ga0207421, IMG submission 187542) | Alkaline sediment microbial communities from Lake Tanatar, Kulunda Steppe, Russia - 8KL_010_SED (SPAdes) (version 2) | ecosystem: Environmental > Aquatic > Non-marine Saline and...
ATTGTCGTACCTGATCAGCAGGTACCATGTTTGATCCGCATAATTGTGCCTGCTATGTATCGCATTGATCATCAGGGGCTCCACTTCGTGGTGCAGTGACTGAAGGTGAAAGTCTTCCACCACCCCGATCACGGTGTAAAGCACCTCATTCCGGTCAATGATTTTCCCCAGGGGGTCTGTCCACCCTGACTTGCGCACCAGGGCCTGGTTGACCAGTACGTTCTCTGTTTCCATGCCGTCGGCCCGGGTAAAGAATCGTCCATCCAGTAAATTGAAATCCATCGTGCTTAACAGTTCCTGGTCGGCCCAGAATCTTTGGGCCATTATCCCCGGACTCACATCCTCAGGTGCGATTCCTTCCATGTGAAACGGACCTCCGGGGAAACTTGAACCGATGCTTTGGCTGACTGTCCATGGGTAGTCCGATAGGGTGTTGCGGAATAATTCTGCATCGCTTAAGTTGTCTGTGCCGACTGCCACCAGGTTTTCCGGGGCGAACCCCAGGTCCATGCTTTGCATGTGCCGGATCTGAATATAAATGACAAGGGAGCTGACAATCAGGCCTATGGAAACCATGAACTGAAAAACCAAAAGGAGGTTGCGTGGCTGAAAGCGTCCGGGTTTGTTCCAGAACTCACCTTTCAGGATTTTAGCCGGCTGAAAGGCAGACATGAACCATGCAGGATAGAGGGCAGCAAGTGTGCCGAAAACGACAACAAAAAGGGTAAAGATTGCCGGCCAGGTCCACCAGGGGGCGGCTCCCAGGCTCAGGCTGGTGTTGAGGAGCTGATTAAATGAAGGGAGCAGCAACTCCGCCAGAAGAAGTCCTGCCAGGAAACTGAGAAATGTCATGCACAGTGTTTCCGTGAAAAATTGTTTGTTCAGGGTGGTTTTATGTGCGCCCAGCACTTTGCGGATCCCCACCTCTTTTGCCCTTTTGCCTGATTTCGCAATGGTCAGGTTAACATAATTGAAACCGGCAATGAAAAGTACGAAAACGGCCACCACTGAAAACAGCCAGACTTTTGTCCGGGTACCGGTTTCCGTCATTTCATTGGAAAACTGACTTTGCATACGGATATCTGTGACGGGAAAATAGTCCAGGCTCAGGGTGACACCCATGCCTTCAAATTTGTAATTCACCTTTTCGTAGGTGAGCTCCCGGGTTTTCTCCTTCAGCAATGCCATGTCGGTTCCCTCCTGTACCACCAGGTAAGTCATTATGCCGATACTCGCATCCCATTCATCAAAATTGGATGAAGATGTTTCCAGCAGTGAGGGGTAGGACCTCAGCATGTTGTACCGGATGTGGCTGTTGGGTGGACAATTTTCAATAATACCGGTAACGGCATAATGCCGCTCCTCGTTGTCCAGTCTTAGTGTTTGCCCCATGGCCTCTTCTCCGGGGAAGAGCTCCTCAGCCAGGTCCTGGCTGAGGACAACTGAAAACGGTTCCTCGAGGGCGGTGGCCGGATTGCCTTGTGTCAGGTCGAAAGAAAAAACATCAAAGAAACTGCTTTCGGCATAGAGGGCATGGCTGATGCTGGAATGTTTGTCGTCCTGCCAGACCATAACCGGAGCGTACCAGTGCGACAACCGGGTCATGCCGGTAACCTCAGGGAAATAGTCCAGAAGGTCGGCACCCATGGGATAGCTGCTTACCGCTTCCTGGCGGATGTCGCCCTGCATATCAATCTCTATGGAAACCCTGTAAATGTTTTTTGCGTCTTCATGAAACCGGTCAAACCGGAGTTCGTCAGCAACAAAAAGGAAAATGACCAGGCAGACGGCCATGGCAGTTGCCAGTCCGAAGAGGTTGATGAAGGAAAAGAACCAGTTTGTCCGGAAGTGTTTGTAGGCGGTTTTCAGGTTGTGGGTGACCATGGCAGTAGTTGTTGGGTAAAATTATAATTCCGGCACACAGTTGTGACGTTGTACATTTATTCGCTTCTGATACTATCTACAGGATTCATGGACGCAGCTCTCAGGCTGTGGTAGCTGACGGTGGATATGGCAACGGCAAAAGCGATTGCGGCAGACAGGATAATCGGTATGGCAGACATATCAATCCGGTACACAAAAGCTTCCAGCCATTTGTCCATCAGGAACCAGGAAACAGGGGCTGCGATGACCACTGCCACCAGGATCAGCAATGAGAACTCCCTGTACAGCAAAGCCAGAACGCTGAAATAAGAGGAACCAAGGACTTTCCGGATGCCGATCTCTTTCCTGCGTTGTTCTGTCATGAAAGAAGAGAGCCCGAACAATCCGAGGAAGGAGATGATGATGGTGACCACCGCGAAAGTGCCAAAAATCCGGCCCTGTTTTTGTTCTTCGTCAAACTGGTGGCTGAAACTGTGACCCAGTGCGGCAATATTGGGCAGATTGGCCGTGTCAAAAGACCGGGTGGAGCTGTCCAGGAAGTCCAGGACTGCTTCTTCCTGGCCCGAATCATATTGTACGATGATATGGCGATAGGTAGCCGGGGTTTCTGGCAACATCAGCATATGGGGTTCGATGGGGTTCTCCAGGGTCAGGAAGTGAAAGTCTTCTGTGACTCCGACTACCCTGAGTATTCTTCCCGGCTGACCCTCCTGGTCAAACTGCATGTGGATCTGTTTGCCGATGGGATTTTCATGCCAGCCAAAGGCCCTGGCTGCAGATTGATTGATAATGACAGCCTGCGCTGCATCGGAACGCATTTCCTGTTCAAATGCCCTTCCCGACAAGAGGGGGATCTGCAACATCTCAAAGAAATTGTAATCGATGTAATTGACGGCGATCACAGCCTCCTCCATGCCGCTTTCTCCTTCTATTCTCACGGCATTGACATTATATTCCCTTCCGGGGATGGAAAAGGCCTTGGTTGTACCGGTTATCGAAGGGTTTTGACGGAAAGTGTTCTCCAGGGTCTCTATTCCCTGCCTGCTGCTTCCCCGCAGCGTAACTACTGCCCGGTTTTCCTTGTTGAATCCCAGGGGCTTATCCTGAAGAAAACGCAATTGGTTCTGTACGGTAATGGTGGCGGTTACCAGCAATACCGAGATGGCAAACTGGAAAACCACAAGGGATTTGCGCAACAATGCCTGAGAGTTGTGCTGATGGATTATCCCTTTGACGATCAGGGAAGGATTCATCCGGCTCAGCACGAAAGCAGGGTAAAACCCGGCGGCGACTCCGGTAAGCAGGGTAATTCCCAGTACCTGTATCAGTAGCCGCCCTTCCAGCAATTGACTGAGGCTGAAAGAGCTCCCCGTCATTGTATTGAAAAACGGGAGGAGCAGCTCCACCAGGAACAATGACAAAGCCAGGGAAATAAAAGCTGTGAGCAGTGACTCCGACATGAATTGTGTCATCAGCTGTCCTTTATTGGCGCCGTTGACTTTACGTATTCCGATCTCCCTGGCCCTTTTGGCGGCACGCGCCGTGGCCAGGTTGGTATAGTTGATGGCTGCGATTACCACCAGGAAAAGGGCAACCAGCGAAAAAATGAGCAGCACGGAGCGGTTTCCTGTTTCAGGGGCCATCATGAGGTTCAGGAAGTGGGTCTCACGCAGGGGCGTGGCCTGGTATTCGGCACTGGCACCAAAGGTCTCTCCCATCGGGTCCACATACTTTTTGCTGAAGGCATCCATTTGGGCCATGATATCCTCAATTCGCTGATTGGGATGCAGCTTGATGTAGGTGTAGTTGGTGTTGATGTTCCAGAAAAGTTCAGGATCCATGGAGTAGACCAGTTCCGAATCTGCCGACGGCATGGAAAGCATGGCGCTGTAGCGGAAGTGGGTGTTTTCGGGCAGGTCCTCTGTGACCCCTGTGACCATGTAGTTATTCCCTGCAACCTCCAGGTTTTCGCCCACCGGGTCGGTCCGGCCAAAATATTTCTCACTCAGGGAACGATTAAGGACAACCGTATTGGGTTCTGCAAGCGACCCTTTTGCCTGCCCGTAAACGAAATGATGCGTAAAAACATCAAACACAGTGGAGTCGGCATAAACGATGCCCTGTTCCAGGAAATCCCCGCTCTCTGTACGAACCATTACATCATCCTGAAGGAAAAACCTGGCGTAGGTCTCCATCTGGCCGAACTCTTCCTGCATGGCCATCGCCAGGGGGAAGGGCGTGATGGCCAAATGGTAATCTGCACCTGACATGTGATACATCCCCTCCATCCGGTATATGCGATCATGGTCTTTGTGATGGGCGTCATAGGAAAGCTCATGATTCAGGTACATGGTAACCAGGATGGCTCCCGTGATCCCGACCGCCAGGCAGAAAATGCTGATGGCCGAGTACAGGTAAGCGCGTTTCATGTGACGCAATGCGGTTATGAGGTAGCTTTTTATCATGGTTAGTCGGCGCTTCGCGCCTCCGGTTTGTCGGGGGCTGCGCCCCCTTTAGTTGTTAGTTTTCATTGGCCGTGGATTGTGGGGGTTGCCCATAGTCGCAGGCCGGGTTTGAGCGGTTGTTGGTTGGTCGGCGCTTCGCGCCTCCGGTTAGTCGTGGCTTCGCCACTCCGGTTAGTCGGGGCTGTCGCCCCTCCAGTTGTTGGTTCCGGCGCTTCGCGCCTGATAGTTGTTGGTTTCCATGGCCCGTGTGAACTAACAACCAACAACTGCGTTGCTCCGTTTACCGGGCCATTGGCAGCTTCCCCATCACTCATCCCATGAGAACCAACAACTAACTAACAACCAACAACTGCGTTGCTCCGTTTACCGGGCCATTGGCAGCTTCCCCATCACTCATCCCGTGAGAACCAACAACTAACCAACAACCAACCTATTATTGTTCCGCTGTGGCTGTGCTGAGCACAAATTCCGTACTCTTGTCTTCGGTCACGATCTGACCGTCAAAGAGGCGGATGATGCGCTGGGCAAATGAAGCATCACGCTGGGAGTGGGTCACCATGATGATGGTGGTGCCGTTTTTGTTGAGGCTTTCCAACAATTGCATCACTTCATCGCCGTGAGCTGAGTCCAGGTTACCGGTCGGCTCATCGGCAAGGATGATGTGCGGTTTGGCGACCACTGCACGGCATACGGCCACACGCTGTTGCTGACCACCGGATAGTTGCAGAGGGAAGTGGTTCCTGCGGTGCATGATCTGCATTTGCTCCAGCACTTCTTCCACCCGTTTTTTTCGTTCGGAAGCACTGTATCCTAAATATATCAGGGGCAGTTCTACGTTCTCAAACACGCTGAGTTCGTCAATCAGGTTAAAATTCTGGAATACAAAGCCAATGTTGCGTTTGCGCAGGTTGGCACGTTGCTTCTCGGAATGCCCGGATACTTCATGGTCGAGGAAGAAATACTCGCCGCCGCTCGGGTTGTCAAGCAGGCCCAGGATATTCAGAAGGGTTGATTTCCCGCAACCTGATGGCCCCATGATGGCTACGAATTCTCCTTCTTTGATTCCGAAAGACACGCTATTCAGAGCTGTCGTTTCCACCTCTTCGGTGCGAAACACTTTTGTTAAATCGACTGCTTTAATCATGATTCGATGGTTTAAATGGTTTGGAACTATGACGAAATAATAGTTTTATTGGTTACAAGTTTATCTGAAAATAAGTCTGTCTCTGTCACCGTAGCTGTCGTAGGAAGAAACGACCACCCGTTCTCCGGGTTCCAGCCCTTCCAGGACCTCGTAGTGGTGGATGTTTTGCCTGCCGATACGGATCTGTCGTTTGGTGGCTTGTGATCCTGCAGGATCAACCACATAGATCCAGTTCCCTCCGGTTGTCTGGTAGAATCCTCCTCTGGGAATAATCAGTGCTTCGGCCACACCACTGAACTGAAGTCTCAGCTGAATGGTTTGTCCCCTTCGTATCCCTTCCGGTTCGCTTCCGTTGAATTCAAGGTCCACCTCAAAAGCCCCTCCGGTAATATTACTGTAAATCTTGCTGATTTCCAAGTCGTATGATTCTCCCCCGTAGTTGAGGGTAGCAATTTGTCCGACAAAGGTTCGGTTGATATAGCGTTCATCAATTCTGGCGCGCAACTTATATCCGTCAAGCACATCCATCTGCCCGAGGTTTTCACCGGTTGTTTTGGTCTCCCCGCGTTCTGCATTGAAAGCCGAGAGTCTTCCGCTGATGGGAGCGCGAATGATCAGGTTATCCAGGTTGGCGTGCAGCATCCTGATGTTGTCCTGTACGCGGTCAATGGATTCATTGATCTGGTCCATTTGTGTGGCCATGTAAAGTGAATCGTGCTGCAGGGTTTTCAGGCCCAGGTTATAATTCTGCCTGGCAAAATGGTAATCGCGTTCAGCATTTTCGTATTCTTCTTCTGAAATTACATCCTTTTCATAAAAACTTTTCTTCCTTACATGATCTTTTTCTGCAATGTCAAGGCGGTATTCAAGCTGTGCCAGTTCCCGCTGAAGCTGGAACATATTCCTTTCCAGGCTTAGCCGCGTATTCTGATACCTGTCCAGTACCTCCAGTGCCTGACTTTCCTGCTGCATATAACTCATTTCGAGTTGCATATTGGAAAGGCGAAGGATTTTGTCTCCTTCTTCCAGGATGGCCCCGTCACGCACATACAACTCTTCAACGCGCCCTCCGAAGGCAGCATCGATATGAATGGTCACAATAGGCTGTACCACACCGTCTACCGGAATGAACTCCTGGAAGTGGCCTTGCTCTACAGTGGCGATGGTCATTTTATCCTGGTCTACATACAGTCTGCTGCTGGTATCGCGGAAGAACAACAGGTAGAGTATAAAAGCGGCAAGTGCAGCTGCACCGGCAATGCTAAGTACTTTTTTTGTTGTCCACTTCTTTTTCTTAATTGCTTTATCCATTGCGGAAGAATTTTTAAATGTGTAACTACTCTGAGGTTATCGAATACTGTGCCATAAACCCTAAGGGGTTAAAAAACAGGCATATGCGACCGGTTAAAAAAAATTTTTCACAAAAAAGTGTTCGCCAGCGTTCACCTACTGTATCAAAGCGTACGCATCAGACAGCTGCCCGGAAGATGCAATCCTACGTAGCATTTGTTTTTTTGGGTACGCATCAGGGAGGTCTTCTCAGGATGTGATCATTAATGTCAGGGAGGGACTTCCGGTTTTCGACTGATTCTTCCTACCTTTGAAAAAATTTCTGGTATGGATAAAAGATTGCAGGCATTCAAGCAATTGCTTGATATTATGGATGATCTCAGGGCCCAGTGTCCCTGGGATAAAAAACAGACCCTGGAGAGTCTACGGCACCTGACCATTGAAGAAACCTATGAACTGGCTGATGCCATTCTGGATGAATCACTGGATGAGATCAAGGGAGAGCTGGGTGATTTGATGTTGCATATTGTTTTTTATGCCAAAATCGGCAGTGAGAAGGGGGCATTTGACATTACCGATGTGCTGGAATCGATCAATACCAAGCTGATTAACCGGCACCCCCATATTTACGGTGACGTGAAAGCTGATTCGGCAGAAGAGGTCAAAAACAACTGGGAAAAGATTAAGCTGAAGGGCGGCAAGAAGAAGGTCTTGTCAGGTGTTCCCAAATCGTTGCCTGCCATGGTCAAGGCTTACCGGATACAGGACAAGGTGAAGGGCGTGGGGTTTGACTGGGAACAGCCTCACCAGGTCTGGGACAAAGTACATGAGGAGCTGGAAGAGTTGAGAAAAGAGGTGGAACAGGGTGCCGAAGCCAGAAAAGTGGAAGGGGAGTTCGGGGATCTTTTGTTTGCCCTGATTAATTATGCCCGGTTTATTGGGGTGAATCCGGAGAATGCCCTGGAGCGGACCAATAAAAAATTCGTGAAACGTTTTGAGCACCTCGAGGCTGAAGCCAAAAAGTCGGGGAAAGATATGAGGAAGATGAGCCTGGCAGAGATGGATGTATTCTGGCACGAGGCCAAAAAACAGGAATAACTGCCGTGGTTCTTTATTCTTCAGGACAGGTTTCCAGGTAATGCTCGAAGTCGAAATAAAAGCTTTCTGCAGTTTTCCCCAGAAAAGGCCCGGCTTCTAAGGCGGTACTTACCTGGGGGATGTTGCGGATGTCCTTGATCAGTCGCTGTAGGTCAAACTGGTCGCTGGGTTGTTTTACCAGGAAGAGGTAATCCATGTTGGCGGGTTTCTGGAACAGGACAGTTCCTTCCGGTTTATTAGAGATCAGGAAGAAGCTACTGAGCAGGCGTCTGTCGGTGTGTCTGTAAACGGGAACGGTCAAAGGTGTTTTTTGACTGTCCGGAGAAAAACGGAAATCCGGAAGGCGACGGAATGCCGTGTGCAGATATTGATCCAGCAACCAGCACAGTCTGTAGTCCTTTTGTGCGGTAAAAACCCCGACAGTTCTGAAGTCGGGTGTATAATCAATGGCCAATGTTCGTTTTTTCGACATCCTGATCAATTTGTTCCCATGCCTGCCGGGCGGCTTGTTGTTCGGCCTTTTTAATGGAATAATCCTGGCCCGTACCGGACCTTTTCCCTTCTATCAGTAATTCAACGGTATAAAACCTGCCTTTTTTTCCGCGGTCTGCTTCGTCTGTCAACCTGAACGCCACCTCCTTTTTTTCTTTTTGGGCCCATTCGATGACCTTGCTCTTCAGGTTCACTTCACGTGTCATCAGTTCATCAATATCCAGGTGCGTCTGAATGATATGACGGATGATGATCTGTTTGGTAAAAAGGTATCCCTTGTCAAGATACACTGCCCCGATAAAAGCCTCGAAGGCATCCCCCAGAATGGATGATCCGGCAATGCCACTTTCTTTGCTGGTCTGAACGAGTTTGTCAAGCCCCAGCTTCCTGGAAAGGGTGTTGAGGTTGCTCCTGCTGACAATCCGTGAGCGCATTTCTGTGAGGAAGCCTTCATCCTTATAAGGGAATTTTTTAAAAAGGAAGTCTGCCACAATGGCCCCCAGTATGGCATCTCCAAGGTATTCAAGTCGTTCATTACACTGCCGGAACCCATTATCAAAAGACGTTGCCACCGACTTATGGCGAAACGCCAGTTCGTAGATGGCAACGTTTTTGGGATGGTATCCGAAAATGTTTCTGATTGCTTCAGATAAAGTGCTTTCTGAAGCATTGCGTTTTCGTCGGATCCGGTTAAAGAGACGCAAAACGGGTTGCTTATTTTTTGAATTTTTTAAATGCCACACAAGCGTTGTGTCCGCCAAACCCGAAAGTGTTGGACATGGCGATATCCACCCTGCGTTCCTTGGCCTTGTGAAAGGTGAAGTCCAGCTTGTTGTCAATGTCCGGATCATCGGTAAAGTGGTTGATGGTCGGAGGCACAATGTCATTCTGAACGGCCAGTATGGTGGCAATGGCTTCTGCTCCGCCGGCTGCACCCAATAAATGACCGGTCATCGACTTGGTTGAGTTGATGCTCAGCTTATACGCGTGGTCTTTGAACAATGACACAATGGCCTTGGGCTCAGCGACATCTCCAAGGGGAGTTGAGGTGCCGTGCGTGTTAAGGTGGTCGACTTCCGTGGCTTTGATGCCTGCGTCCTCCAGCGTATTCTCCATCACTTTCATCGCGCCAAGGCCGTCAGGGTGGGGGCTGGTCATGTGGTAAGCATCGGCCGACATTCCGCCTCCGATCACTTCTGCGTAAATTTTAGCCCCCCGCTTGAGTGCGTGCTCCAGTTCTTCGAAAATAATGGTGCCGCCGCCTTCGCCAATTACAAATCCGTCCCTGTCTTTGTCGAAGGGACGTGATGCTGTTTTCGGGTCGTCATTTCTCACCGAGATGGCATGCATGGAGCTGAAACCGCCAACGCCGGCCTCGTTCACGGCTGCTTCTGAGCCTCCGCTGATGAACATGTCAGCCTTTCCCAAACGGATCAGGTTGAAGCTGTCAATCAATGCGTTGGCTGAAGAAGCACAAGCTGAGGTTGTGGTAAAGTTCGGACCCCGGAATCCATATTTAATGGAAATGTGACCAGCCGCAATATCGGCGATCATCTTCGGAATGAAGAAAGGGTTAAACCTGGGCGGGCCTTCAGATTTTGCATAGGCCGAAACCTCGTTGAGGAAGGTTTCAATGCCGCCGATACCACTTCCCCAGATTACACCTACACGGTCTTTATCGATGTGGTCCAGGTCCAGTGCGGCATCCCGGATCGCTTCCTCGGTAGAAACCATGGCATATTGGGCAAACGGGTCATATTTCCGGGCTTCCTTGCGATCAAAATGATCGGCCTGGTTGTATCCTTTCACCTCACAGGCAAAACGGGTCTTGAACTGGGATGCATCAAAACGTGTGATCGGGGCTGCCCCACTGACGCCATTTATCAGCGCATTCCAGTAATCGGGGACAGAACTCCCTATGGGGGTAAGTGCACCAAGTCCGGTAACAACTACTCTTTTCAGTTTCATTCGACTGTGTTTTGTTTAACATGTAACATGCTAAATGAAGCCCACATGGGTCAATTCGCCCTTATCTGCGAATAAAACCATACATGTGGGCTTCATCCTTTAACTGAACTAACGTCTTACTTGTTGCTAT
>Ga0207421_10008678_pt1 | contig 10470 bp, 20 predicted proteins | sample SodLakKL_010_SED_4_FD_187542 | JGI IMG/M metagenome (GOLD analysis project Ga0207421, IMG submission 187542) | Alkaline sediment microbial communities from Lake Tanatar, Kulunda Steppe, Russia - 8KL_010_SED (SPAdes) (version 2) | ecosystem: Environmental > Aquatic > Non-marine Saline and...
TTGGAAATGGATTTTTTAATCCTGAATACAAATTTAAAGATATAGAAAAATTAAATAATAAAATTCAAATTGTTCTCACTATTAATCTATCCTCCTCTAATTCTATATTAACATTATATTCTTTCTCAATCTCCTCAAAGATTTTCTCACAACCCAATAAAAATTCATCACCTATTCCATATAGATTTTCTTCTATGACATCTCTGAAACCATTTTCATCATATAAACTATACTTTTCTTTTATTTCTTCTGACCACTTTAAACATCTCCTTTTTGCTTTTTTTCTTGCCGATTCTCTATTACTTTTTTGTTGTTTAGTTAGAACCATTTTCAATAAAATTAAAATAAAAGGGATAAGCAATAAAAAAAATTCCTTTCTTCTATATTTCCATTTCCATTATTTCCCTCCATTTTTAATTATTTTTAACCCCATATATTTATATAACTTTTGTCTAAGACCTGTCTAAGACTTGTCTAAGACCTGTCTAAGACTTGTCTAAGACCTGTCTAAAAGCAACGCCACACTAAACCCTCCATTTGTTTTGAGGTTGGATACTTAATCAATATAGAAATATACTAATGCATAGTAGTAATGTTATTGAAAAGGATTGTCAATATAGAAATATACTAATGCATAGTAGTAATATTATTGAAAAGAATTGTCAATATAGAAATATACTAATGCATAGTAGTAATGTTATTCAAAAGGATTGTCAATATAGTAAGAGATAAAATTATCTCTTACCAGTAGCCATTCCTTTTTTCACTAAATCTGTAACTCCCCAGATTAGTCCTACAACTGCACCTGCTACACCTAATACAATTACAATGTATAAAACAGGTTCAGCAATAGCATTCAAAAAACCTGCCAATCCTTCACCAAGTGAAGTGAAAAGCCCTGAAAAATCTATTGATTCTGTTTCTCCCATTCTTTATTTATTTTATATCTTAATTTTTTGTTTAATTTAAACCACAAAGGAGAATTTATTTTCTCCTTGTATGCATACCTTTCTTAACCAAGTCTGTAACTCCCCAGATTAGACCAACTACTGCACCTGCTACACCTAATACAATCACAATGTATAGAACAGGTTCAGCAATGGCATTAAGGAATCCAGCAAGTCCATCACCTAATGAGGTGAATAGTCCAGCAAAATCTATTGTGTCATTTGTTGCCATTGTAACATACTTACATAATTCCACTTATATAAAGGTTATGACATATGTGTCTTAAAAGACAAAAACAAAAACTATTTAAATACATTATAATGTAATATTAGTTAAGATGGCGTGGAGTGTATTCAATAAAAAGACCAATTCACAAAATAAAGAAGTCAAAGAGATAGAACAAATATCACAACAACTAAGACAAATCACAAAAGATTGTGAAAAACTGTTCAAAGATGTGAGCAAGTTTAGAAAATACGTCTCAAAGAAAGCAAAACAACAAATCCTTATAGGAGATGTTGAAGAAGTGATAAACAAGATTAAAGAATACAGAAAATTAATTGATAAACTAATAACACAGATTAATACCAATAACAAAAAACTTCAAGGCAATAAACAATTATATCAAGACTTAGCAAGGAAAGATAAAAAGGCATTGAACAAGTTAGTTAATACGATTAATCCTGAATTGATTAGTGTTGATGAGTTCTTGAAAAATATTAATGACCAAATATTTATAATCCTTGAAAAAGATAAGGAGATGACTACTGAATTCTATAAAAGGAACCCATACTTCACAAGTGAGATTAAGTCTAATAAGTCTAATAAGTCCAATCAATCCAATTCTCAATCAAAAACTAAAACTAAATCACAAAATGGAAGCAAAGAATAATTATAACAATAATAATAAAAATGTAGTTACAAAGATGTTTATGTTTATCTCTATAATCACTATGTTTATTCTTAGTGGTGTGTATGGAGTAGAGATTACTGAAACGCCTGATGATGAAACACAAATAACTAATGGAGAAGAAGAGGGGATTATTAATCCTGAAGCAGTAGTAGGATTCACATTGCTTGGTTTATTAATAGGTGGTGTGTTTGGGCTGTTCTTTTGGGTATTATGGAAGATATTTAAAAAGGTAACAGAGAACACGAGAAAATCAAATGACTTAGTATATAATAAATTTAAAACTGAACTGGAACTATGCGATATTAACAGGGATATACCATATAAGTATAGAAATCCTAAACTATTTTTCTTATTCTACAAAAGAGCAAAACTATTCCTTGAGACAAGTTATGGAAGAAGATTCATTGCTTACTATGATGGTGAAGCGTATAAAAAAGAAGGATTTTATTTAATTGGATTATATGAAAAAGTAGGTTTGTTCTCATACAAGAGATATATAATTATTATTCCTTATCATTTGAAAGACATTGTTAAAAAGAATGATTATGGTAAGAATAAAGAAATAGTGATTAAAGCAGAGAGTCTTGATGAGTTTGGAGGGAGTGATTATTATATAATGCCTATTATTAAAAACCCAATTGATGACCCGAACAAACCTATGCTTGATTTTGCAGATTATATTCAAAAGAACTTTGTTCAAAACTACATTTATAGAGAAGTTATCAAGGATAACATTATGGAGTTTAAACAAAGTGTTGATAAAGCAGTTGAGATGAACCCGAACATTCCTTATGATAAAAAATCAATGAAAAAATAATCCAATATAATATAATATAATATAATATAATATAAAAATGGCTGACATTAATGATATAAAAGTGTATTTTGACAGAGAATTAACAATATATATAATCACAAGAATAGTTATATTACTTGTGCTATCATTCATCTTGTTTGTATTTATCACATACTTCTATGACTTTTCACTCTCAATATTTATTATTTGGATATTTATGTTCTTGGGACTAATGATGATTATATTGGAACTACGTCTCAAATACGCAACAACAGAGATTGAATCACGACTGGACAACATTGAAGATATTATTGAAAACATTGATATTAAGGCATTGAAATTGAACAATAAATCCAAAAACAAAAATAACAAAAATAATAAACAATAATTAAAAAATGGTATCAATATATAAAATCAATAATAAATCAAATAACAATGAAACAGAGATTAATGAACATATATTGCTCAAATGTATATCACTTGCTAAACAAAGGAACAAGAAGTTGTATGACAGACTTGTAACTGTGTGGGAGAGATTGCATGGCGAGAGGTTCAATGAAAAACATCTTGAAGAATTATAACACTATGCATTATGTGATATATGATTCATTACTAAACAATGTTTATAAAATAATTATACTCATAATTAATAACTAAAAATCATAAAAAATCATAAAAATGGAAGATGCAAAAGACACCATTAATAAGACTAAAAATAAGGTATGGAGTTCAATAGTTTTAACGCCTCAAAACTTGTTAATGGACTTCTATAATAATTATCTACAATTATATAAGGAGTATGCACTTAACTCACTACTCTTTATAATGTATTCATTAATTGTTATAGGAGTATTTTTAACATTAATGGGTGGGTATATAGTATATCTAATAACTATTATAACTATTTATATTGGAGTATATTTATTTTATCTAATCAAGGGATTATCACTAATAATTAAAGATAAATTCACTAACAATAATAATAATAATAATAAATAAATAAATAATTGAATAATGGAAGAACAACAAAATAAAAGGATTTTATTGCAGGTAGAAGAAAGAGATGGCGAATTACTTTTTGTTACTAATGATATTAATCATAATGATATACTAAAACTTGCTACATACTTAGAGATTATATCAGAGAGTTTTAAACAAAAAATAATCAATGAAACAGAGAAGTTTGAATTTTGAAAAAATTTGAAAAATGAAAACACTTAAAGAAAAATTTTGGTTAAATGAAGAAGCAGAAACACCTCATTGTGAGATGAGTTATAGAGATTATGAAGCAGTAGGTTATTTTCAAGGGCAAAAAGAAGCATACGAAGATGTTAAAGAAGCAGTTTTACAATTTGAAATTGAAATGTATAATATAATCAAAGAAAGATGTAGATATGAATATCAAGAAGAAATGGTTAAATCTATATTATTTACTCATAGAGATATATTTGGAGATTTCAATGAAAAATAAAAGAAATTATTGATTATACATTAAACTTAGTGATTACTTGAACACATAAACATAAAATACTTAAAAACAATTTATCATAAATAATTAAAGATGGCAAACAAAAAGATTAATAGGTTCATATACGAAATTGTAGAAATTGATAACATTGATTCATATAATAATGTTCATTTCAAGATAAAACTAAATGAAAATCAAACACAACATATAGTAATGACACCCAAGATGATGAAATATCTTAAACTACCAAGAACGCCCAAACCAAAGGATTATGTGATGTGTGTTCCTACGTTTCCCACTAATAAAAAGTATGGAGTAATGTATAGAGTAATTGATTATGCACTTAGAGAAGAACCTAACGTATGGCTTAGAGAAAAATAAATTATAATAAATAATAATAAATTGTAAATAAGGAATAAGAAATGGTAAAAAAAACTAAAATTGACCGATTAATTGAAGAAAACCCCGAAAGAACCTCTAATGATTTTTATCAAGAAAGAACGCAACAAACAAATAAATCGCCATTTGATAGGAGTGAGTTTATGAAAGAATTGCATTCAAAAGCAAGAATACGAAGACAAATTTATGAAGAAAAAACAGGCGAACAACTGCCATACCATAAATTTCTAAGATGCGACAACCCAGTTGATGAGAACATTGTTATGTATGAAGTAACATATCAGTTTGATTATCAAAAGTTTAAAATGGCTGACAAGAAAAATTTTTCTGTTATCGCCCTTAAATCACCTAACGTAGAAGATGAGATTGAAAAAAGAACCACGCAAATGTTTGTAGATATTAAGACACCACAAGGAGAGGGGATTAATCAAGGATTACAAAAAACTATAATTGAAGAATCAGACGTTGATTTAAAACCAAGAGGTATGGAACAAATACCTGCAAAAAAATTAACACCTGAAGACTATGAAAAGATTAAACAAGGTGATTTTGTCATTGATACAGTTGATGAGGACGTCAAAATCAAAAACAAGAGTGGCAAGGAATATAAGTTTAAGATTGATTTAACTCATTTTATGTGAATTTATTAATATTTATTAATATTTATTAATATTTATTACAATATAGGAGTTACATAATTTATTAATAGTGTTCTATGATGTTCAAGTTTAATGGGCAAGAAAATAAGTAATATAGTTGATAAAAGGTTTAACGTGAATGGCTATTATTTTAGGTATTGTGGGTTTAAGATTAGGTATGACAACATTAAAGAGTATATAGATGAGTTAGAGGGTAAGGTAGAAGATGAAAGGACTAAAATTCATATCGCTGTTAAACAATATTGTAGAGATTACAGAAAAAATTTGAAAAACTTTGATAATTATAAATTATTACAGGTTCAAGACATATACGAAGTAGAAGCAAACTTACACGCTGATATGATTATTGAAGATATTTCATATAAATATAACCGAAAAGACTTAATTTCTATGAGAAGAAAAAAGATTTGAAATTGAAAATGAAAAAAATTAGGTTTGGATACAGTATTAGATATAATCAATTTAACAATATTTATTGGAACATTAGAACAATCAAATATAATTTAAGGTGGTATAAATGAATGAAAAAACACAATTCAAAACAAAAGAAGACGTGGAAGAATTTTTGAAGATTAAAAAACCTAACTTCAAAACAGACCATTTTGAAGAAATGATTATGCAAGACTTGTTTCAAAGTGATGATAGTATTAAAGTTAAACTTCACAGAGATTTATCAAAAGATATTGATGATTGGATTAAGTCCAAATTAGAAAAAAAAGAAAATGTCTCACTTAACATTAAGGGAAGTACAAGAAGTGGTAAGTCATTGGTAGGATTAAAAATTGCAAGGAATATTACTAAATTTTATAATAAGCCATTTGATACAGAATATATTACTTGTGCTAACCAAAAAGAGTTTAGACAAAAATTACAAAATGCTAATTTCGGGGATGTGTTCGTAATAGATGAGAATGTATTTTCAGATGTGGGAATTGGAACAGGAACAGAAAGACAACAACTAAAAGATATTCAAAACATTGTAGCGAAACAAAATATTCATACAATATATATTACTCCACGACACTTTCTACCAACTGGTGCAGAGATAGGATTAGCGTATTGGGGTAAAGATTCTAAAAATTGGTTGTCAAGGTTCTTAGTATATCACTTAAAGAGTGCCAATCCATATTTACTGGGATATACTGTGTTAAACGTGGGTGAATTGTTTAAGGGCGAGGGCTGTGCCATATACAAGTATATTGGTGGTTGTACTAATCCACATAGGTATAAAACACAAGACATTCCAAAAAAGATTAGAGAGTATTCAAGTTGTATAGAGAATATAAATGCTGGTGATGATTCATTAAATGCCTGTCCATTCTATAATGTCTGTAATCACCCAATGGTAAAGTATGAACATAAAAAGGATAGTTGGATTAAAAAGGAAATGGAAGGTGGTTTAGATGAAAGACAACAAGAAAGATACTTTATCGCATTAAAATTAATTAAAAAGGTAATGGCTGACGTAATTGAAAATGAAGATGGTTCAAAATTCATTAGATTTACTGCTAAAAGTGGAAAGGATTTATGGAACAAAATTTCTTTCTACATACCAAAGTTATCCTCTACTAAACTAACACAGCAGGAACAATTTGAAATATTTGAACTAACTAAATCGTTTTCACAAGACAATGAATTTTTAACCTCTATTCTTGAAGAATTATTGCCAAACGTAACATTTGATGAATACATTGACACTAACAATACAATAGATAAACTCAAATCACTAAACAAAGAAAGAGAAGACAACAAAAATAATAATAATGAATCCAATAACAACAACAAAAATGAAAATGAAGACCAATAAAAATTACAAAAAACCAAAAGTATCTATTGAATCCATCATAGATGAACTAAACAATCTCAAATCACAACCACATCAACAACATAAAAAAGTATATATCACAGGTGAATTAGCATACCCACTCTATAAAGGACTCAAACCCTTTGTAAGACAAGAATTAGAATTAGACATTCATTATTCTTCTAATCCCTATTCAAAACTATCATTAACTAAATCTAAATGGTATATAATAGAAACAGATGATATGGTGTTATATATTGAAGGAAAAAAATAAAATTTCTAAATTATTCATCATAATCATTAATATCTGTGTTTTCTCTTTGCCATTGTCTATAATCTTTTGAATACATCTTAATCATTAATAGACTGGTGAGTATTAACATTATAATATTAATGAACAACATACCATCCATACCATACTCATCATAAATTATTACAACAAACACACTAACAACCCACATAGCAATTGTGACTAATGCCAAATAATTCTTGAACTCCTCCCTATCAATCACATCTTTATTAATATTTATCTTCATTTTCAATGCCTCATTTTTAATATATTTTAATACAAATTAAGCACAGTTATTTAATAATAATAACAATAATATTACCAAAATAATATATAATAATAGTTTAATTATTCCCATTCTCTATCGCCAAATTATAACAATCCAATACATCTCCATCTGCTATACAGTATTTATCTCCACCCTCTAATACTGCAAAGATATGATTATCATTAACTACTTGAACACTAAAATCCCAATCAACATTATAATATGCCCACATACTCCAAATAAACGTCCAATACTTACACTCATAACCTTTCTCAACATCATACACATAATTATCAATGACTAACTCGTGAAATTCATCTAAATCCTTTTGATAATTAAAATTATCCAATGAATCATAAGCAGGAACAAGTAATTCTACATCATTTGAATCATCTTGAATCTCCCTACCAACATATGCCAAAAACATATACTCTTCTACATCATCACCATAAACCAATGAAAAAACTACCAATGAAATAAAAAACAAAAATACTAATATCAAACTTATCATTACTCTTGATAAAACACTTAATATACTTTGCAACACCATTTTAATTACTCACCACCTTAGTAACTCTTGTGACATAGTAATCGTGGTCATCTAAATAGATTAAATTATTGTCCTTATCAATACAATTACACTTTCCCCTACTATCTTTTACAACAATATATCTATCCAATACAGTATTTAAAACATAAATACCCTCTGATGCTTCTTTTAAATGAATCGTCTTTTCACTTCTAATCACATTGTCAATTATCTCTATCTTCATTTTTCAATTATTATATATTATTATATAACTCCCAATTAATTAAGTTTTGTATTATTAATATTATTATTCATCAAAATATCCACTAACTACAAGATATAAATAGGGTAGATAAATACAATAAAAATACAGGATAAAAAAAGATTTATCCATAATAGATTCCCAAAGACTTACTTCCATTATCTTTTAATCTTACTTGTGTCTTACAGTCCATACCCTCTAATTCCTTAAAGTCATTCACCTTGAACCAAGTAAGCATTTTTTGAGCAGTAGAATTTGGTGATTGAGAATATGCAATATTTTGAGAGTTGTCTTTATCTCTAAATAGTGTGATAAACTCTACACCTCGCATGTTATTGTTCTGTTCATCTACTTTTTGTGTTTTAACAACTAATCGTAGTCTTTCTTCTTCACCTGCTTTTCCATAATTGTGAATTTCTACTGACTCTATTTTAGTGTCTATGAAATTATACTTATCAATATCAACAGGTTCTTTACCTACCAAACTTCCTACATCATAGGATACTCTTGTATTTTGATTGTTTTGTTCATCTGCCATTTTTCCAAATGTATTTGCCACCTTTAGTATAGGGATAATCCCTATTTTATGAGTGGTATATACTATACAATAAAACTAATTTATAAATCCTTTGAGGTTAAGCATACTAATTCACACCTTATTAACATTTATAAAAGTATTCTATTATATTCATACTAATGAATGAAAAAATAAAATTCACTGTTGCAAACTTCTATACATTATTTGATACAATTAATCAAGAAAGTTACAACACACACTTATACAGGATTGAACCAAAGTGTGATTTGAACAATAAAAACATTAAAAAGTTTGTTGGAAAATATAATGAAGAATCTTTATTAACTATTCTAAATAAATTTTTTACTATGGATTCAATAAAAAACAAAACTAATTATGCTATATATGTTGCTAATGAAGAATTAAAAAGTATTAGTTATCCTAGTTACAATATTTTTGTATATAAAGATGAGAATTGTAATTATGACTTGTTACAATGGGATTTAATATATTATGATAATAAGATTAAATCACACAATACAATTACAATCTACCATAATGAAATATTAGATGAAGCGATACATAAAGACAGTAACCACAAAATTACTCAAAAAACCATTAAAAAATATGATTTATACCCTGATAATAATTCACTTGATGAAGTGAAAGAAATTAAAAAAACTAAGGAAAATAATAACCTTAATTTCAACAGAGGTGAGGAAAATGAGTAAAACCCATACCTCTAACTCCACCAAATTACCACTCTCCAATGATAAAGTGGATAATACCAGTCAAGATAATCTAATATATAAATGTTGTGATTCTGACTATAAAGATGAAGAGTTTATTGTAGAAAAACAACTAACTGTTAAAGAAAATAAAAACATTAAAGATTATTCCAAGAAAGAATTGTTTTTTTATGTTATACGTTCAAAAAAACACAAGTATGGGTTCGCATACATTACAACTCAATACATTCCACTTGAAAGCACAATCACAGGAGATAAACTATATTTTGTTCAATCTGACTTGAATAAATCACTGCAACTAAATATACTAACTAATTGCTTTAATCAAAGGTATATAGAAATATTTGCTACTAATGAAGACCCCAATAAATCCAAAAAAGTTAAACTCAACAAAACTAAGTTCCCAATCAATGTTCAACAACTATTTTTTGTATATAAAAAAGTAAATGATGACTTTAAGTTTTGTAATGACTACAATGTTCATACAAAGAAATTCTGTATTGATAGACCTCAATACCATAAAAAAGAGATTCAAGAAAATAATATAAGCAATATCCCCAAAACAATAGAGAGAGATTTACTTAATGATGCAGTAATAGATGAGAACATTAAGAAAATGGCTTTATCCTCTTTAATATCAATGGACACCAATCAATATATGCAATTCAATGACCATTGTCTTGTATTGACCAATGGTGGAACTGGAAAATCATCTATTATAGGAAAGACTGGAACGCTTGTAGATAAATCATCAGATGCAGGAATATTTGGATACTATGACGTTAAGCAAGGTAGATGGATTAGTGGATTAGTTTCAAAAACTAAAATGAGTATTGTATTAGATGAATTAAATGAATTAATAGGGAAAA
>Ga0207421_10008679_pt1 | contig 10468 bp, 5 predicted proteins | sample SodLakKL_010_SED_4_FD_187542 | JGI IMG/M metagenome (GOLD analysis project Ga0207421, IMG submission 187542) | Alkaline sediment microbial communities from Lake Tanatar, Kulunda Steppe, Russia - 8KL_010_SED (SPAdes) (version 2) | ecosystem: Environmental > Aquatic > Non-marine Saline and...
CGAGCTTGCGAAAATGCAAAGTCAACAACATCCTGTACTGATCGAAGTTCATTCAATTCTCCAGCACCCACTTTTGGTTGTCTTTGATCATTCGTGATATTTGCCTGAGAATATGTTCATAGTTGTCATCTAGCTCAAGCAATTTTTCTCTATCAATAAATCCACAACGATTAGCAAATTCCAGCCATACCCTCGTCTCAGCTGCTTCGGATTCACAATCATTTAACTTGGCAAGAAAAGCTTTTTTATAGCGTCTTTTCCGCCAGGCTTCAGCTAAATTTGCACTAACCGAACGCGAAGAACGTCTTACTTGATCAACCAAAGAATACTGTTCTTCCCGCGGGAAATTCTTGGAAATATTAAATATTTCCATTGCAGCACTGATACTATTTTCATATACCCGAAGATCTCTATATGAATCTATTTTGTCACTCATCTCGAATCATCCTCTTCCTAAAATTTGCCTCCAAACTGATCGAGCTTGCGATCCTGCGATTTTGTTTCTCGCTTTTCCGTTCTTTCGCATGTTCGCAAGCTCGCATGCTCGCCTGCTCGACGCTTTCCCGCCTGCTCGACGCTTTTCCAACTCTCATTAGTCCACAGGAGTTAACAGAACCGGAACCCAGAAAATCAGCGTACTCCGGGGGCGGTGTGGCGCTACACCGGTCCGCCCGGCGGCCAATCAACTGAAGACCTCCAGCCTGCTTCCAAACAATACTTCCTGCATAAATCCCAACCTTTCTCAGGTGCTAAACTGCAATCCGTCCATCAAAAACTTCTCCTCACCCCAGCGCTCGATTAATCAATCGTGACGCTGAAACTCAGCTCTTGTTCGGGATCTTCATCAGCCAGTTCATCCCAGCTCCAGCGAATCATCTGGACATCTTCATCCTCCACCTCTCCAGGATCCTGCCAGTTGTCACCGCCGAGAGTGTCTTCATATTCAATAGTCGCTTCAGCGGGTCCATCAGCGTCTCCGGTGTAGGTGGTAAACTGCGGAATAGCATCGACGACAATTACCTCTTTAGCTACGGCCGAACCAACGTTTTCGACTGTCAGTTCGTATTCCACCGTCGCTCCCGGTCGTTTATCTTCCGGAGGCTCGCCGCCGGCAAACTGTTTATCAATCTCAATAATCGGTCCGGCTACCGAAGTCAAGAAAACACCTGTCTGGGTGTCATACTGGTCGTCTACGCCACCTGTCGGTGTTCCGCGTTCCCAGCCGTCACCTGTTCCAGTTTTCTTGGGCGCGTTGTTGGTAACAAAAAATTCAGATTCCACTTCGTTACCGTCGGCCGCATCGGGATCAGCTTCGACAACAAGAAATAGCGTCCGAACCTGGCCCATCGTCCAACCGGCTATATCACCTTTGGAGCCACCGACTTCAGTTGTCGCTGCCCCGTCAAAATCTTCAGACTCGTGAAACCCATCCGCATGGTGAAGCGAGAGGGTGAAAGTGTCGTTTGAAACTGCTTCGGTAGCTTCAATCAAGTGATGGGAACTGAAATCGATCTCCACGTAGTTGTTCCCTAAATTGGCGATAGGAATCGCTCGGACAACCGAATCCCCGGCAGAAATCGTTGCCGTGGTATCCGCAAAAATATCGGGGTTACCGGGATCCGTATCCGTGGTATCGCTAATATCACTCATATCCCAGCCGGTATCAACTTCAAGCTCTATCTGGGCATCAGCAGCAGCGAAACTGGTGTCACCAAAAGCTTCGTTTACCCAGCGGCTGCTGAGTTGACCGTAAGTATCCGGCAGTTGATCACCGGGATCGATAGCGTTAATAACCTCTTCCATCGCCTGGGTCACTCCAACTTCAACCTCTCCCGCCTGGAGAGGAACAACACTCCCCGTGAAAGCCAGTAGAGCCGTCACGGTGACAAGAACTAATAATTTAAATCTATGTTTCTGCATCTCAAAAACCTCCTGTGGACTAATGAGTTAAGAAAATCAAATTCTGCTAAAAGTTACGCGCCATGTTGAACTATCCTGCCTGCTGGTTTACCACCTCCGGTTTTTGGCGGGGCGCAGGGCGCAGGGGGCGGGGGGGGAAGTGCAAAGCGCGGGGCGCCGGGCGCTGAGCGCAGGGCGTTTTGCGCAGGGCGTTTTGCGCAGGGCGCGTAGCGCTGGGCGCAGGGCGTTTAAACCCGTTAACCCCTGTAAACCTCTGTTCGGCCTGCTTCGCCTCAAAATGTTCAATATTGGCCATCTTAACTCTCTCCAATCTTTGTTTTATGGTTTTTCGTGGTTTCTCATTCGCAACTCGCAATTCGTTATTCGTCTTTCTCAATTCGTTGTTTACGCTCTTGACTGTGATTTCCGTTTTTGATCTTGATGTTAGCTCCACGCGCCCCGCTCCATGCCCCACGCCAACCGTTGGCGGGCTGTGAAGCGCTACTCGCTTCACGGCTGGCGCCGGGAGCGACGGGAAACAAACACCCGAACTCGGTGTTTGTTTCTCGGAGTCCTCCGGCGCCTAAACTATCCCACGTCCTGTCGGATAGTCCTCCCAAAGCACTCGCTCTAAATCCTGTCGATCCTGTCAATCCTGTCAATTGCCTCACTCTCTTGACCTCAATCTGCGTTAATCTGCGCAATCTGCGTGCCCCCTTGCTCTTGATTTTCCTTCGCGCCTTTGCGCCTTTGCGTTTTCCGTTCTTGATCTTAATCCCCCCGAATCCCCGGATCGGTTTCTTCCGGTTCAGGCTCCATCGCCTTGAAATCAAGCAACTGCACAAAGTCATATTGCGGGAAATACTGGTGATAAGGGGCCCCCCGCGGTATCTCAACGCGAATAAACTGCACCGGCTCGGCCGGATATTCAGGCTCGACAACGTGCCGGATCGAAGGCAACCCACCTTCGGATAATTCTTTATCCCCATCATCAGCATTTAGTTCCATCGCCTGCTCGGTCCATTCCTCGCCCTCCGGATCAGTGCTGGTCATCAGGTTGTAGTGTTGCGGATAAGCAAACTCACGCCAGAGAAACTCATATCGCTCGATTTTATACTCGCCCATCAAATCAATTAGAAACCACTGCGTCTCCACGTCCGGGTCGCCGCTGGTCGCGGTTCCGTCGGTGTAGTTTGTAATTCCGTTGGTAATTCGTTCCACGAACCGTTCATCCGGATCAAGTCGATCCTCGTCTACTCCGTAGGGAGGCTGATCAAACGAGCCCTCCACGGGTTTCATCCAGGCGACGTTGTTCTCGCGCGTCTTAAACTCGCGAATCCCGCTCTCGTGCGTGCGCCCGCGCTCGTCTTCTATCTTTATCTGGTAATAGACCGTCCGATCGGGGAAAAAGCCATCCAGCTCCACCTTGTGATTCGGATGCAGCACGGGATGTTCCGTCCGGTAATCCATCGCCTCCGTATCGTGACCGCTGTAAAACTCGGCTTTCGTCGGAATATTAGTGCGCCACTCTATAACTGCCCCTTTCCGGTGCCGATCCGTTACATCAATCGATTCAAAATCCGGCGGTGGAGTCCCTTCGGTCCGAAACTGGTGCCGGTCAGTCCTCACACCGGCCTGCGGCGACACCCAGGCCTGAACCTGGTAAGTATATTCAGTACCTTCAATCAAACCGGAGAGGCGAAAACTGTGTTCGTCGGTTCCCCGCATCATCGAACGATCGTCCGTCAGCTCATCACCGGGGCCATATTCAATCCGGGCGTAGGCCGGGTGGTTCAACTTCACCTCAACCACCGCCTCGGTCTCCGACAGAACCTCGACCTCGATCTCTTCGAAATCTAACGGTTCATCCGGTTCTTCGGGTAAGAGATACTCCTCTGGCATCGACTCAAATTCTTCCTCCCCGGCCAGCAGGGGACCTCCTACAGCAGCAGTAACAAGAAATAAACTACAAATAAATACGACAAGCAAATAAAATCGCTTATACATCTAAATTACCTCCTCAGGGTTAAAATCTAATAGCACGCAAATCTCGCTGATAACTTCCGATTAAAGTCAACATCTGTTGGACCACAGATTTCACAGATGAAATTCGGATTAAATTCAACTTCAACTTCTTCTCGGCACGCAGATCCCGCAGATAACTTCGGATTTAAGGTCAAGCCCTCGCTTTGGGCGGACTGTGAAGCGCTACTCGCTTCACGGCTGGCGACGGCAGCGACGGGAAACAAACACCCGAACTCGGTGTTTGTTTCTCGGAGTCCTCCGGCGCCCAAACTATCCGACAACCAGTCGGATAGTCCGCCCAAATCTCTTGAATCCAATCCAGTTAATCCTGTAAATCCTGTCCATTGCCTTTCGTTCTTGACTTTTCCTTTTGCACCAAGCACCTTGCGCTTCACAAAACCACTCAGGAGGTTACACATTGCAGATAATTTCAGCATACGGATACACTCTCCCCCGGGTAAACGCTGAATTCAGGGTAGAAAAACCAGGTGTATCCTGCTTGAAACAGGTTCATTAAATCACCAACCAGAAACAGTAATAATCAACCAGCCGGAGCCTGAAACTCCCGGTTCAAATACACCGGGGGACCAGTTTTTTCCGGTATCAGATCAATTTAGCCATAAAACCCGGATACCTCCGACTGTTTCCGCTTCAAGACAAATCACCTTCCCGGTTAATCAATAACTATCGTAAAATCAACCGTGTCGATATGATCGCCGTCTTCCTCAGAGGAAAACTCCTCGTAATACCAGCGGATCTTGGCGATTTCTTCGTCAGTTACCATTTCGATATCTGCCCAGTCTTCGTCACCAAGTTCAGTCACAGCCTCAACCGAATCTGCCATTCCAGAGCTGTAGGACCCTTCAAAAGTCGCAAATTCGGGGATGGCATCGACAACCTCCAGTTCATAGGCAGTGTCGCTACCGGTGTTCTCCACGGTAATGGTGTAGTCAATCGTTCCCCCGGGACGGGCGTCGTTAACGGTCTGCGATTTTGACAGCGTAATAACCGGTCCGGCAACCTCTGTCCAGAAAACACCGGTCTGGGTGTCATAAGTATCCTCGGCTACAGGCTCACCGCGTTCCCAGCCGTCACCGGTCGCCGTCTCTGGCGGTGCGTTGTTGGTAACCAGGAAATCAGATTTAACCTCGTCACCTTCTCCGGCAAAGGATTCGGCTTCGACGACGAGAAAGAGTGTCTTTACCTCTCCCATTGTCCAGCCCGGCACCGCGCCAGCTCCACCATCTACCTCTGTGGCTGTTCCTGCATCAAATTCGCCGGCCGTATGTGAACCGTCCTCATACCACAACTCAAGCGTAAAGCTATCCGAAGCCTCGGCAAACTCGTGGATAGCGTCGTAATCAATGTCCATATAGTTGTTACTCAAGTTGGCTATCTCAACGGCACGCACCACTGAGTCACCGGCTGATATCGTTGCTGTGTCGTCGAAAAATTCCTCCGGCCCAACAGTAGCTGATGTTGTGTCGGTTATATCCGACATATCCCAGCCGGTGTCGACGGTTTCATCGACCTGGGCATCCGGAAAAGAGTAATTGACGTCCGCCGATACATTCTCAAACCGGGCGCTCATCTCACCCATATTCAGAGGGAGAGTTTCACCAACCGGCGTGATAGCGTTAATCACTTCCTCCATCGCCTGGGTTACTCCAACGTCTACCGTCTCCTGGGCCAGCGCCGGCGATGTAATAAGCGCCAGGCCAATAAATACTGCTAAAAATATCAAGCATCGTTCTAAAAACTCATTTCGTATCTGCAATGTGATAACCTCCTGAATGGTTTTACAAGTTAGGTCGTGCTTTTTTCATGCTGCAACTTTACATGCAAAACGTTTTATCACCTCCAAACTGATCGAGCTTGCGATCCTGCGAGCATGCGAACAGGCGAAAATGCAAATTCAACAACATCCTGACTGATCGAGCTTGCGATCTTGCGAGCATGCGAACTTGCGAAAATACAAAGTCAACAACATCCTGGCTGATCGAGCTTGCGAACTTGCGATTTTGTTTTTCTCTTTTCCGTTCTTGCGCAGGCTCGCAAGCTCGCATGTTCGCCTGCTCGACGATGCTCCGCTCATTGTATTTTCGCCTCGAACGTTAGTGTTCCCGCCGTTTCACCGGGGGTTTGCGGATCCAGCGGTTCATCGAACTTCCAGCGCACCGAAACTGCAGCAGAATCATACGTCATATGATATTCATCGTCGTAGAGGTAGAGAATTTCCGGTTCCGGTCCGAAAGTAACCGTGTAACCGGCTGTATCGGCCAGATAGGTGCTATTGGGCATCCGATCCTCCACAATCAACTCATTTGTCGGACCAAAACCGCTGTTTACATATTCAATTTCATAGTGGAAAGATTCCCCGGGGCGGAAACTGTCTTCACTATTATAGTTTTTCGTAAGTTCAATATAGGGAGCAGTCGTTTCGGGTGAGAAATCCCCCGTATTCCCCCCGGTATCCTCGGTGACTACCCAGTAGAAGTATGTATCTCCCCGGTTGACGGTATCGTCAAAATAACTGTCGCTTTCGGAGGTAAAGGCAACAGTGTCAATTTTATCGGCGGTTTCAGTATCGACCGTGGAGTTGCGGTAAATATTAAATTGATAGACATCGGTATCGGTATAAGTCCACTGGACCTCAACCCCGGTATCCGGGTCGGCAACCCGGGCCTTCGACCCAATTTCATCCACCGGCGGCGGCCGAATCGTATCGACGGTGAAGTAGGGCGAAGTATCCCAGTCCCCCCACTCAGTTCCGTCATAGCCGCGAATCCGCACCAGCACATCCTCCCAGGTTCCTTCGCCCAGGTCTCCCAGCGTATCCCAGCTGTAGGAGTGAGTTTCCCCTTCCACCGACATCGCCACCGACTCGTAGTCACCGCTGATCGTTGCTGTATCCCAGCTCGCCCCGTCATCAGTGCTGTATTGAACAGTTACCGTCCCGTAATCATCATCCTCATCAGGATCACTAATCACGTATGTCCCGGGAGCGTCCCTACCGACGTAAGCGTCGGTGTCCGGATAAAGCAGCTCCACGGTCGGCGGTATGTTGGGAACCACCACTTCAATTTCAAATTTGCCGACAGCCTCGCCGTCGGCGTAGGTGATTGTTGTAGTGCCGACATAATCGTCAATTGCAAATGTTGAAGTTTCCACACCATCGGTAAACGGATTTGTCTGTTCGGGATCAATATTCCCGTCGTCGACAAACACCTCCGCCCAGGCACTGTCACCGGTATAGCAGGTAACAGGCGTATCAAGCTGAAGGCCCTCGGCCGTTTCAGCAACAAGAGTGGCTGTAATATCAAATGTTTCCCCCTCGGTAACGGAATCCGGGGCGTCCAGGTGGAAGACAGGCAAAGCTGTATCGGAGGTGGTATTCTTGCGAGTATTCTTATCGGTCGGCTGAGCGAAATCCTCTATGTTTACATCCCGATCAATAAACGCACCTTTCGCTTCCGAAGGCCGCCGGTGGGGGATGCTATCCCCCTCGGCGTGATAAGCGAGCGGTGTGCCTTCATAAACATGGCCCACATTCTCCATACCGACAGCATCAACCCGCTCCTGAGCTGCCGCGGCCGAATCAGAATAATCAGTCGGATCCTGGGGAAACAGGGCAACGCCATAGTCTTCTCGAATAACCAAATCATCCCAGAGAACATCGGCTTCGGAAACTTCTGGGGTTTGCCGCCCAATCAAAAACCAACCTCCGGCTTCTATAACGTGATCGGAAGCAGTCTCAAGAGGCAACTCCCCAATTCTTACCTCGTTAGTCGGATTGTCCCACACGGCGCTGGCCGTATAACGGGCCAGCCAGTAGTTGGAAAGGTCAATATCGTTTCTAAACGGATTATATAAAAGTACATACCGCTCATAAGTATTTTCATCAGCCAGGCTGGCTATAGTCAGGTTTTCAGCGATTAAACGGCTTGCCGCCACTTCTTCCGCCGGAACAAATTCGGTTGAAATTAAGATCGTATCCGAACGGGAGGGCTCATCAGGAGCCTCGGTGCTGTATATTTCAATTATATAATCGCCCTCGACTTCCGTGTCAGTTTGAAATTCATAGTGGACAGCGCCGTCAGAACCACTGATCCCGTCTGCAGGGGAAGTATCAACCATGAGAGCAGAATCGGCACCGCCGGGAGCCTGGAGAATCTCGTAGGCCAGTTCATCCCCCAGCAGCTCCTCACCGTCTTTATCGTAAACATAGGCGGAAAATTCCCCCACCTCACCCGAATATAAATCCAGAAATCCCGGTGAGACCGCTACCGTCTCCGGTTCAGAACGCTTCAGGACCGGCTGGAGTTCATCGGGCAGAAACTCAAAATTATTTCCGGTCGGATCCGCCCGGGTCCAGAACGTATCAGATTCATCCCCGGCCGGAAGGGTAAAGCCCGGGCCTCCCTGTTCTTTCGAACCATAAATTATCTCCGCCCGGTCTCCTTCAGTAAAACCATAGCCCTCGGTCACTGAATACATCATAGCAAACCAGACCAGGGTATCGCCGCTATCCAGCCCAAATGTCCCGCTGTCATGAACGGCATCTGGCGGAGCGTCTATGGAAACAAAACCGGGGTCAGTTCCATCGGTGAGCGAAGGATCAGGCAACCCCTCGGGGATATTGACGGTAATAAATCCCCGCCGGCCGCCCCGCCCAAAATCATACTCCGCAGTATATTCTATTTCAAAAGAGACATTTTCCGCCTCGGCAGTAACAACAGCCGGCTGCCAGTCAGTCTGACCGCTGCCGGTGCCTTCATTGAATTTGGAATCATCGTTAGCAGAACCGGGAGTGGCCGACGGCGGGTTCATATCCCAGCCAAAACGACTATTTGAATCACGCAAATCATTATGGCGGTAAAATACCCTGGTATCACTGGTAGTCAAGTTGGAAGCAGCTTCCACCGGCCGGGGATCCGAGGTGATCGTGTCCCACTGCCCGGCAGATACAGCTTCAACTAAAACATCCTCAACTGCCTGTTCATCAAAACTATCCTCCTGGGGGTCAGCCCAGATTATAATATCTTGGATAGATTCATCCTCCAGCCGGATTACGACCGCATCTGGCGAACCCCCGGTAAGTCCGAAAGCTCCGTCCCGGTAAAGGTCCCAGCGGTCATTCGAATGGTTGGGACCGTCACCGGAAGTCATTGAATCGGTATCAGAAATACCCACGGTATCATGGGCAACAACATAATCGCCGGCATTTATTTCAACAACTATTTCGTCAAGTGGCAGCGACCTGTCGTTTCTCACTTCTTCAAGATATGAACCGGCAAAAATAGCTCCGGTATCAGCCACATACAACTCCACCCATTCATAACTTTCATCTCCCAGCCCATCTCCGTATGGCGATACCTCCGTCAGAACAAGCTCAGCCCGTTCACTTTTTGTTACGGTAATCGTGTCCGAAGCAGCCGTAGGCGAAGTAGGACCGGACTCTTTAAGCAGAGCTACAATTGTATTCTCGCCGTCGTCCAGAGCCACATTCCCGCTCCAGTCCCCCACACTGTCAACAGCAACCGTATCCCGGGATTCTCCATTAACTTCAATCACCACTGAATCTCCTTCGGTGCTGTATGCTGAAGTCCCCGAGACATCAATATTATCTGCATCCGTGATATGATTATCCGGCGGGGAAGTTATGGTTATTTCTTTTGTAATATCTTCGTAAAATTCCGCCTGGTCAACAAACAGGTCCCCCGCATTCTCGTCCCGCTTCGGTTCGAGGCGTACAGTGGCCTTAACGGCGCCTGCTTCCGGCATGTTCTCAGCGAAGGTAAGCGTTTCCCACGTATCAAATTCCGAAACCTGCAGGTGCGGGGACGAGGTCTGGTCGGTCCCCAGGGAGTTATCGTTTTCATCAAACCACTCGATTGTGACACGTATATTTATCGTGTCCATCGCCGAGTCGGCATAAAATCTGGCGGAAAAGCTATGCGGAACCTCCTGGTTAATATCAAAGGTATCCGAAAGAATTTCTCGTCCATCGTAGCCACCGGTGAGATCCTCCATTTTCAGAGACCAATCACGCGACTGATACCTCTCCTGGGAGCGGTTGATAGAACCTTCAGTGCCGATCAAAATCCAGTCCCGGGGATTGTCGGAATCGGCGGGATCCGGATGATAAAAATCCCAGTTATGAATATGCAGCAGGTTGGTATCGTTGTAGTTCACGATGATGACGTCAGTATCGGCCACCGGTTCGCCTGTGGAACCCTCGTGAAGCAGGGCTTCAATATCATGATCATAATCCGACAGTCCAACCACTTGCCCCGACCAGGTTCCGTCCCCACCCACTTTTGTAGTAAATTCTTCAGTTTCATCCAGCGTAACCTGCACCGAATCTCCTTCAAACATCTCCGGCGCTGTTCCGGAAACTGTAATATCTGTAACATTTGTATCGTGGTGATGTTCGGGAACGGTAATTACAATTTCCGCCGGTGTATACGTCACGGTTATAGAATCCGTATCCATTGTTGACGAGTAAGGATCAGAATATTTTAGCTGCACTTCTATTTCATTG
>Ga0207421_10008680_pt1 | contig 10467 bp, 9 predicted proteins | sample SodLakKL_010_SED_4_FD_187542 | JGI IMG/M metagenome (GOLD analysis project Ga0207421, IMG submission 187542) | Alkaline sediment microbial communities from Lake Tanatar, Kulunda Steppe, Russia - 8KL_010_SED (SPAdes) (version 2) | ecosystem: Environmental > Aquatic > Non-marine Saline and...
AGAACCCATGGCAAAAAGGGTACTTTTCATCTCTGGCTGGGCCGGATATCCTGAGCTTTTCCCGCATCTCGGCCGCCATTCTTTTTTTGTCCTTCCTTTCGTCTCTCACAGCCAAAGTGGCATAAAAGATCTTCTGCGCTCCCATTCATGGGATATTGTCCTGGCCTGGTCCCTGGGGGCCAACCTGTGCCTGCAAAATCCAGGACTAATAAATACCAGACATCTGGTTCTGGTGGCTCCTTTTCTGGATTTCACCCGGCATACCCCGGTTAACGGCATTCAGGATATGTTAAATGGTCTGGGCAGAAATCCTGAAACCACTGTGCGCTGGTTCTGGCGCAGATGCGGGATAAAATCTGCGCCCCGGATCAGGCAGGAGGATGTAAAAGGACTTGCAAGGGGGCTTGAATACCTTATGCAGCCGGGACCTGAACATATCGGACACCAGGATATGAAATTCCCTGCAACCCTTGTTCACGCAAGCCGGGACAGAATTGTTCCCAGGCAGGCTGTACTCGAGGTGCATGCGGCCCTGGGCCATGGAAGTTTTGTTTCCGCTCCAGGCGGGCATTTTATTGCTGAAGAAAGAATATGGCAGATTATCCATGAGCAGACAGGTACAAAAATATTTTGACCGGGCTGCAGGCACATACCTGGAAGAGGCCGTGATCCAGGAGGAGGCCGCCAGGCAATGCGCCCGGAACATACCCAGGGGACACTACCCCAGGGTCCTGGAAATAGGGGCCGGAGGGGGGCTTCTTACCCGGCACTGCCTGGAAAGGATCCGGGCCGGTATATATCTGGCCATGGATGTTTCCTTTTCCATGCTGGGGCTTTTGCCCCTGGACAGTGTTGTCCCTGTACAGGGGGATGGAGAGACTCCGCCCTTGAGGGAGGGCTCCCTTGATCTGCTCGCCAGTTCCTCGGTGATGCAGTGGTATGCAGGAGGGGCGCAAAGTATTGCCCGCAGCCTGAGGCTCTTGTCCCCGGGCGGATTTTTCTCCCTGTCCTTATTTGTGGCCGGAACTTTCCGGCAGATGAAACATATAAGCTCCATGTCGGGCTTTGGTTCGGTCTATCCTCTGCCCCGGGTCCGGGAATGCCTGGCAGCCATATCCGGGGCCGGGACAGAACATAAGTCCCGGGTTGAAAGCTATACAGTTTACTATGATTCAGTGCAGGGTTTTTTAAAGAGCCACAAGGGAACCGGGGCCGGATACACTGGCAGAAGGCCTGTGTTCGGCAGGCAATGTTACCGCAATTTCTGCCGCATGTACCTGGAAACATACGGTGAAGGCGGCCGGATTCCAGTTGATTACCGGGTGCTTTATATCCGGGGGCAAAAAATGAGTCAGTGAGAGGTTACTAAGCCGGTTCCAGGCCCAGGTCCGTGATCATCTGTATATCCTCTGCAACTCCTCTGCCCTGACGGGTCAGATAATTGCCTGTCATGAGCCCGCTGGCCCCGGCCATGAAGATCAGGGGGTGGAGTTCCCCCAGGTTTTCCAGCCTTCCGCCGCAGACGATGATTTCCTGCCTGGGCAGCATGTAACGCAGAATGCTGATGATCTTGAGGCACCGCAGAGGAGTAAGCTCGTCATTATTTTCCAGTGGTGTGCCGGGTATGGGAACCAGGAAATTGACCGGCACTGCGTCCACCTCGAGTTCTCTTAAAGTCAGGGCCAGTTCCAGGACGTGTGCGTCACTCTCCCCCAGGCCGAACACAGCTCCGCTGCAGACAGACAGGCCCGTCTGTCTGGCCAGGCGCACCGTTTCGGTTCTCTGGGAGTAGTCGTGAGTGGTGCAGATGCTGGGGAAGAATCCAGGAGCGGTTTCCAGGTTGTGATGATAGCGGGTCAGGTTGGCATCCTTTAGCTCCTGGAGCTCTTGTTGCTGCAGCACTCCAAGGGAGGCGCAGGGGCTTATGCCCTGAGATGCAAGCTCTCTTATCACCTGACAGACTTGCTGCACCTCGCCTGCCTCAAGCCCCTTGCCTGAAGTGACCAGGGAAAATCTGTTCACACCCTGCGAAGCCATGTTTAGGCCTTCCAGGCTCATTTGGCCGGGGTCTTTGAGGGGATAGCTGTTTATACGGGTGTTGTGGCGGGCTGACTGGGCGCAAAAGGCACAATCCTCGGAGCATTTGCCGGACTTGGCATTGGTTATGGCGCAGACCCTGATTTTATCTGCGCAGAAGTTGCGGCGCAAGAGCTCGGCCCCGGGGAAAAGCCTGTATGTTTCCTGGTATGGAAGTTCCAGAAGGGTTTTCTGCTCCGAGTCTGCAAGCATGTTGCCCTGGGCTGTTTTCAGGGCCAGGTCCAGGAAGTACTGCATGTTTTATCCAAAGTATTCCATAAATTTTGATTTAAGCAGCCGGGGGGTGATTTGGGGCATGGTCTGCACCTGGGCCAGGACCGGTGTTTTTCCGAAACGCTCTATGGCCTGAACATGATCCATGTTGGGCTCGCCGTTTAATATGACCCCCAGCACTTCCATGCCGCAATGACCAAGGGCGCTTATGGTCAACAGGGTATGGTTTATCACCCCCAGCCTGTTGGGGGCGACTATGAGCACAGGAATTGTAAGAGTCCGTACCCAGTCCAGGATGAGCAGGTCATTATTCAGGGGGACCATGATTCCGCCGGCCCCTTCGATGATTATGGTACCTTCTGCATCAGGTATGTGCAGTCTTTGCGAGTCGATAAGAATACCATCATGGTCTGCAGCCAGGTGGGGCGAAAGGGGCTCTTTGAGTGTGTAGGCCTCAGGGATTATTTTTTCCCGGCCAAGACCTGCCCACAGGGCAACATGTGCACTGTCCAGGCCCTGGACTGACCCACTTTGTACCGGCTTCCAGTAGTAAGCCTCAAGCCCGGCAGCCAGCAGGGCGCTGATTACCGTCTTGCCCACTCCGGTATCAGTGCCGGTTACAAAAAAACACCGCGGGAAAAGCAAAAGACTTCGACCTACTGGCTGACCCTGAGTTTTTGCCCGGGCTGAATGGGCTCATCAGGACTCAGATCATTGAGCTCTCGAATTTCGTCTGCAGAAATGCCATACTCAAGGCCGATGCGGAAAAGGTTTTCCCCGGCCTGTACTTCGTGGTAGACATGTTCATCGTCGGCTACCGGCTCAGGTCGTTGCACCGGTTCAGGATCCGGCGTGGCCGGGGGCTCTTCCTCCAGCGCGGCCAGCTTCTGGCGCATGTCGTCAATGTTTTCCCGCTGCACTTCCAGCCTGCGGTTTAAATCCCGGGATGTTTCCCAGACATCTGCAAAGGCCACCTGTCTTTGTTCAGCCTGCTCCTCGATGCGTTGCACGCGCTGCTCCACGGTCTCCAGCCTGGAGGAGATCTCCTGTATTTCCTGGGATGTTACGTCGTCTCCGCCTCTGGCGAATACGACCACCAGGATAATAACCAGGACAATGCCCGCTCCTCCGGCAATATAGGGTATCAGATTGTCCGGGGGACGGCCAAGGCCGAACTGCTTGCGCCTGGGGTTGTTGCCTTCTCCGGGCTGATCCTCGTCCAGGTCATCGAGTTTGTTTATCCAGTTTTTCCTTTCCACAGCGTTACCTCTCATTTATGAAAAAGGTTTTAAGCAGCTACAGTTTTTTTTAATATTACAGTTATGGACAGGCAGCAGTCAAGATCCAATGTGTTTTGCAGCCTTGAGCATGGCTGCGGTCAGCCTGCTCAGGTCCCCGGACTCTATGATATACGGGGGCATTATGTAAATGAGATTCATAAAAGGCCTGATCCATACCCCTTCCTCAACGAACATCTTCTGGATGTCGCCTACCGGGACCTGCCGGTGCAGCTCCAGAACACCAATGGTGCCCAGTACCCTTGCCCGGCGTACGCCGGGAAGCTTATTTCCGGGCATGAGTTCTTTTTGCATCTGCTCCTGGATGCGGGCGGTCTTTTCCTGCCAGCCGTTTTCCTGCAGAAGGCGGATGCTGGCCAGGGAAACGCTGCAGGCCAGGGGATTGGCCATGAAGGTGGGGCCGTGCATGAAAACGCCGGGATCACCCCGGCAGATGGTTTCGGCGACTTGCGTGGTGCAAAGTGTGGCGGCCATGCTCATGTACCCCCCGGTGAGGGCCTTGCCCAGGCAGATTATGTCCGGGGTGATCCCGGCGTGTTCGCATGCAAAGAGTTTTCCGGTGCGGCCAAAACCCGTGGCGATTTCATCGGCGATAAGAAGTACATGGTACTTGCGGCAAAGTTCCCGCACCCGGGACAGGTAGTCCGGTGAATACATGCGCATTCCCCCGGCTCCCTGGACTACGGGTTCCAGGATGAAAGCGGCCAGTTCCTTATGGCGTTCGGCCATTATCTCTTCTACAGCCTGAAGTTCCCGGGGGCTGCACTCCTGGTCAAAGGCGGATTCCGGAGCCGGGGAAAAGATATTCCTGGGGAGAAAGCCGGAATAAAGGCTGTGCATACCGTTATCGGGATCACACACGGACATGGCCCCGAAGGTGTCTCCGTGGTAGCCGCATCTAAGGCTCAAGAATTTTTTCCTGGATGCAACTCCTCTGGCCTGCCAGTACTGCAGAGCCATTTTCAGGGCCACCTCCACGGATACAGATCCGGAATCACAGAAAAAGACTTTGTCCAGCCCTTCCGGAGTGATGCGGATAAGTTCCCGGGCCAGGTCTATGGCCGGTTCATGGGTAAGCCCTCCGAACATGACGTGAGAAGTCTTCTCGGACTGCCTGGCCAGAACCTGGTTGAGTTCTGGATGGTTGTAGCCGTGGATCATGGCCCACCAGGAAGACATGCCGTCAATGAGCTCTTCGCCTGTGGCAAGCCTTATACGCACACCTCTGGCCGACTCCACCGGATAGACCGGGAGAGGGTCGATGAGTGAAGTGTATGGATGCCAGATATGTTCGCGGTCGAACGAGAGTTTTTCTTTCCAGTCCATGTCTGATGGGGTTCCTTGATTAAAGCTTATCCTGCAACCTCAGGCCTCTAATTTTTTCTTTTGTCGTCAGCAGGTCGGGGCCCATGCAAGGGTCGGTCCCTTTTGACCATAAATGTCTGACCGTTCCTTATCCTGAAAGAAAACCAGCTGGTTCCGTATACGGAAAGAAAGATCTTCCGTATGGAAATCCACTATCCAACAACACTGTCCAGAGGCAGACATTCTATGCCCATGTTTTTCATGTCCTCGATATTGTTGTCTGCTACACGCTGCGAACTGGCTGAGCATGCATCAGTGACCACAACAACCCTGTAATCACGCGCCAGAGCGTCCACAGCGGTGGAGCGGATGCAGTTGGGGTACTGAGTGCCGGCTATGGCCAGGGTCTTGATGTTCAGGCGGCGCAGCAACAGGTCGAACTCGGTGAATAAAAAGGCGCTGAATCGCTTTTTTACCAGGATGTAATCCTCCGGCCTGACCTCCAGGCCGTCAACAATCTCAGCGCCTCTTGTCCCGGTTACGCATATGCCCCCCTTGTCCATAAAGAGCTGCAGCCGGGTGTACTCAAGGTCGCTGGCGTCCTGGCGGTGGCCCCTGACAACATATATCACCGGCCACTTATTGTTTCTGAAGTGTTCGGCAAGGCTGCGGATAGCCGGGATGGTTTCCATGGCCCCGGGAACATGGCAGGGTGAGTCCGGCAGAACAACATCGTTTTGCATGTCGATAACGGCCAGGGCGGGGTTGTCCTTGGATGTCATATATACCTCAAGAGCAGCTGTTTTACCTGGATCCTGCAATGCTGCATGTTTTACCGCAGGTCCTCAAAAAAATTTGCCGGCTGGAAAAAACTGTATTGGTGCAGAAAGCCTGCAGTATCCAGAAGAATCCAGCATCCAATCAAAAGGAAAAGGCTGCAGGCGAATATTTTGATGAACTTCATGGGCAGCCTTGCAGCAAAACGGCAGCCAAGCAAGAGGGCCGGGGTTGTGACTGCAAGAATACCCAGGGTGGCTCCTGCCACCACCGGCCAGAATGCTTCAAAAGCCCCGGCCAGGGTGATTACAGCCAATTGGGTCTTGTCCGCCATTTCCAGAAGGAAAAAACCCAGGGCTGAGGCCAGGAAAATACTTCCTGTGGAACGCTGCTTAAAGTTTTTGTCGTCCTCCGGGATGAGCACCCAGAAAGCCATGATAACAAAAACGCTCCCCACGATCCAGCCCTGCCATTCCGGGCTTATAATACTGAACAGCCAGACTCCGAGAAGAGCAGACAGCGCCTGGTTGGAAAAAAGCCCGACAACCATGCCCCAGAAAACGGGCCAGGGACGCTTGAACTGAACTCCCAGTAAAACGGCCAGGAAAAGGGAGCGATCTCCTATCTCGGCTATACCTACGGCGAATAATGATGCAAGGAAGGCTTCCATTGAGGTGATCCAGGGCCGGGCTGCAGTTGCGAGAACCAGAGACACTGAATTCATTGCCCGGCAGGGTTGGATTCACGGGGCAGGCCCAGGAATCAAAATTCAGTGCCGCAGGTCTCGTCAAGCCGGAAAGGGCTGCGTACGCCACGGCTCTATCATGGCCGATGATGTTGACGCACGCCTCCGCCCGCGTGAGCGAAGCGACTACTCCCCTGAAGTAAACAAGGTTGAAGCACAGTATGGCGGGTTTGTCAACTGAAGCATTCAAGGATTATGGAAGAATGGCATGGGGCATGGGGCATGGAGCATGGAGCATGGAGCATGGGGCATGGGGCGTGGTGAAGATGAATGAGCGAAGAGGAAAGAGGGTGATAAGGGGAGAAGAAAAGTGATGGGGCGAGGTGGAGCAGGGAAAGAGGGTGTTGCAAGATAAGGCTTAACCGCCTAAAAGAGGAAAGAACTTTTTGCAGACAGAATTTAGACAGGGGGAGTCCATGAAGCACGATATCGTTATTGTTGGAGGAGGGCCCAGGGGGACTTACTGTTTAAGGCGCTTGTCACTTGCCTTGTCAGCTGATCCTCCTGAAAAACCGGTGAATATTCATGTGGTAGAGAAATCCGGCAGGTTCGGGGGCGGCAATATCCACAATGTAGATCAGCCGCATTATCTGCTTTTAAATACTGTTTCCTGCCAGATCACTGCGTTTGGTGATGATGATACACGGGCCAGGGCCACGGATTCCAGGAGGACCCTCTACGGCTACCTGCAGGAGAAGGGGTACAGCTATGGTGAGAATGATTATCCCCCCAGAGCGCTGCACGGGGAATATCTGGCTGCGTGTTTCGACTGGATAGAGGATAATCTTCCGGAAAATGTCAGGCTTTACCGCCATGCAGCAGAAGCAGTTGATATCAAGACTGCGGCAAAGGGCCTGCAGGAAGTGGTTCTCGATAATGAAGAAACAATTCGTGCCCGGGAGATTATCCTGCTTACAGGGCATTCCAGAAACAGGATAGTACCGGGCAGCAGGGAGGAAAAATATCGTCAGTTTGCACAGGCTCAGCAACAAAGAGGGGCCAACATTTCCTATGTCCACCTGGCCTACCCCATTGCTTCGCAGCTGAAGCATATCCAGGGGCATGAGTCGGTTTACGTCATCGGTATGGGCCTTACAGCCACAGATATAGTCAGGGGTTTTACCCACGGCCGGGGAGGGCGCTTCAGCTCCGGCAAATACATACCCGGCGGAAATGAGCCGCATATTATCCTGGGGTCCAGGCTGGGCCTGCCGTACTGCGCAAGGGGAAAAAATCAGAAGACAGAACAGTATCAGGCCAGGATATTCACCAGGGATCTTGTGCACAGGCTTAAACAGGAAAAAGGCAAGCTGGATTTCAGGGATGAGCTTTTCCCGCTTGTTTTACAGGAGATGGAATATGTGTACTACAATACTCTCAAGGGGGAAGAGTTCGGCCGGGAGTATCTGCAATGCCGGGATGCAGCCCGGAGGCAGGATCTGGTAGAAAGAGAGGTTGGGCCAAGTGAAAGGTTTGATTGGAAGGATCTGGAAAACCCGCTGTGGAAGCTGGAAGCCGCCAGGAAAAGAGGTAAGCCTTTGTTTGAATCCATGGAGCATTACACGGATTTTGTGCTGAAGCAGATCAGTCGTGACCTTGAAGAGGCCAAAAAAGGCAACATGGACAGCCCGGTTAAAAATGCGGTGGACTCGGTGCTTCGCGATTTGCGCGATACCCTGAGAAATGCAGTGGATCACGGAGGGCTGACAGCGGATTCACACCGGTTTATGAAAAAGGCCTTCGAGCGCACCAACAACCGTGTGGCTGTGGGGCCTCCCATTGAAAGCGTGCAGGAGCTTTCGATCCTGGTTAAAGAGGGTCTGGTTTCTTTTTCAGGTCCGTCTCCAGAGGTACATCCAAATGAAGAAAAAGGGGTTTTTCAGGTGTCCAGCCCGGAAGTGCCCGGTTCAATGAGGGAGGTAAACCACGTGGTCAATGGACGCATCCATGGCGTGGATTCCAGAAACGATACTTCAACGCTTATGCAGAACCTGTTTAAGCGCAGAATGATCCGCACTTTCACCAATACTGATCATACCGGCAGTTTTGAGATGGGCGGACTGGATATCACCCCTGACTTTCAGCTGGTGGCAGAAGACGGAGAGGTTCACAGCCATGTATGCGCCCTGGGTATTCCGGTGGAGGGCAAGCTGTGGTTCAATGCGGCGGATGCCCGGCCGGACGTGAATTCCAATGCCATTACCCAGTTGAGCCACTGGGCCGGGGATGCGGTGTCCAGGATCCGTAATTTCGAGCAGGCTGCAGCTTATGTGCACAAGGATCAGGCTGTATAAGCTTTACGAAATGGATAGCTTGAAAGTCAATCTTTTGCCGCGGTTATGAATGTCTCCAGCCTCTTTTGATACGGAGGATGGGCAAAAAAGGCCGACCCCGAGACCAGGACATCGGCTCCGCATTCCGTCAGTTCCCGGGTGTTGTCCGGGGTGACCCCACCGTCCACCTGGATAAGTGTCTTGCAGTCTCGGGCAGTTATCATGGACTTGAGCCTGCGGATTTTCTCCAGGCTGAAAGGAATGAATTTCTGTCCTCCGAAGCCGGGGTTTACGCTCATGATGAGGACCAGGTCCAGCTGCGGAAGTACGTATTCCAGAATTTCCAGTGGGGTGTGCGGATTCAAGGCTACTGCGGGTTTGGCCCCCAGCCTGGATATCTCGGACAGGGTGCGCTCCAGGTGCCTGCAGGCTTCTGCGTGTACGCATAAAAGATCTGCTCCGGCCCGGACAAAATTTTCCAGGTAACGGTCGGGATCCTCGATCATTAGGTGCACATCGAAGAAGAGCCCGCTTTTTTTGCGGCATCCGGCTATGACGGGCGGACCAAAGGTTATATTGGGCACAAATGAGCCATCCATTACATCCCAGTGCACCCAGGTAAGGCCGGCTTCCTCCAGGGCGTTCAGTTCCCCGGCCAGGTTGCTGAAGTCAGCTGAAAGAAGGGATGGGGATAGAATGGGTTTCTTGTCTGTATTCATGTGCTGACCTCGTGAAAAACAGGGATAAGGGTGTACGGAAGATACTGTGCTGAAACAGCATGTTTCCCGGCAGCCTGTTTGTTTTATTTGTACTTTATGGCGCTTATGCGCATAAGTTTTTCAAAGGAGTGCAGGGACTCTATACGCCTCAAGGTGCCGGTCTTGCCGCGCATGACCATGGAGCGGGTCAGGGCTCCCTGCCCGGTGAAGCCGACCCCCTGCAGAAAAGTCCCCCCGGAAATACCGGTGGCGGCGAAGAAAACATCTTCGCTCTGGATGAGATCGCGTACCGTGAGCACCCTCTTCAGGTCGTAGCCTGCATCCAGGAGGTTTACCTTTTCCTGCTCAGACTGGGGATCAAGGCGGCACTGCATCTCTCCTCCCATGGAGATTATGGCCGCTGCAGTAAGTACGCCTTCTGGAGTGCCTCCAGTGCCCATCATTACGTCCACGTCTCCGTCCGGGCTGACCGCCATAAGGGCACCTGCAACATCCCCGTCGGTGTGCAGCTGAATACGGGCACCCGCCTGCCGGATATCCTCGATGAGCTGTTTGTGGCGGGGCTTGTCCAGGACGAATACCACAAGGTCGTCCACGGATTTGCCCAGTGAGACTGCAATTGCCCTCAGGTTGTCCTTTACTGGAGCGTTTATGTCCACATAATCCCTGGCCTGAGAAGGTACGGCAATTTTCTGCATGTAAAAGGCAGGACCAGGGTCATACATGGTCCCCCTGGGAGCCAGGGCCACCACCGAAATGGCATTGGGCCGGCCAAATGCCAAAAGCTTGGTTCCTTCAACAGGATCCACTGCCACGTCCATGCCCGGGCCGTTTCCGGTGCCCACGGATTCGCCGTTGTAAAGCATGGGCGCCTTGTCTTTTTCTCCCTCTCCGATGACCACCAGGCCCTTGATCTCGATGGCGTTGAAGCTCAGACGCATGGCGTCCACAGCAGCCATATCACCGCTTTTGTTGTCCCCTTTACCCAGCCAGCGCGAGGAGGCCAGGGCGGCCGCCTCGGTGACCCGGACCAGATCCAG
>Ga0207421_10008681_pt1 | contig 10466 bp, 9 predicted proteins | sample SodLakKL_010_SED_4_FD_187542 | JGI IMG/M metagenome (GOLD analysis project Ga0207421, IMG submission 187542) | Alkaline sediment microbial communities from Lake Tanatar, Kulunda Steppe, Russia - 8KL_010_SED (SPAdes) (version 2) | ecosystem: Environmental > Aquatic > Non-marine Saline and...
ATTGGATCAAAGATGGATGGAAGAAATTCATTGAAAAAAGCCTTGGTAGAAAACTCAAAAGCAGTGAATGGAAAAAGCTTAGACATAAAGTCATATACGTTATAGCTACAGCTGATAAAGTTATCTTAGACTTCAAGATAACTGATATCAGACCTCCTTACTTTGCTTTGATACCTCTTTTTTCTAGGGTTAAAAAGAGGTTTGGTGTTGATAATATCAAAAAAATCGTCTCGGATGAAGATTCAGCTATCATTAACGCTGTTTCTCAGGTCTTACCTGATAAACAGCACTGTTTCTGTGTTTTTCATCAGCTGAAAAAACTTACCAGAATATATCTAGACAAATTTGGTACTTTGAAGAAAGTACCAAAATATGATAAGATATTCTATGAAACTGGTAAGGAACTTATAATGGCTGATAGTGCTGTTAAATCAACAGCGGTTCTTAAAAAACTTAAAAAACTGGTCGAAAAAGATCTAAGTCGCACATCTAAAAAGGCTATGAAATATCTCAAAGATAAATACAAGAAAAACAGAAAATTGCTTGAAAAAAATTTTCTGCCAGAAACAAATAATGTGATGGAACAGCTATTCTCGTTCATCAATGATTTTGTCTTTCAAACTAGATCATTCAAAACATTATCAGGTTTGAAAAACTGGACTTCAAACCTGTTTCAGACCTGGAATGAACGTGAATATAATACAGGAAAATTTGCTGGACTGTCTCCTTTAGATATTTCTAGACAGTTAAAACCAGGCTGATCTCTTTACAACTTTTGGGAGTTAAATCTATTCAAAGCACTTTTGCTTCAGAATGATTTCTTAATAGACCTGACAAAATCAAGTATCCTTTTGATTCTTTAGTAAAAATTCATCTCTAGCGAGATGATTTTCACTAATTTCAAATGGATTTTGTTAACAAATGGACTTCAAGCTATAATTTTAAGAAATCCCGAAGAAATTAACAAGTCTCATATATCAATCCCAAAGACTTATATATATATATGAACATAATCTTAAATTATAGGTTGTACTAGGAGATGAATGACAGATGCCCACAAAATTAGAGTTAGATGTTACACCATCTAGAAGTTTCTCTGTCCCATACAACGCCGGATATCAGATCTATTCGGCTCTGTTAAATATGATAAAAGATGGTGATGAAAAGTTAAGTGAGAAAATCCATGATGATGATGTCAGTAAGCTGAATATCAGTAAACTTAATGGGCCTGTTGGGGATTGTGATAAAGACTATTACAAATCCCTCTACGATGATGCTCTGTATAAGCTCCAAATAGGGATTGTTGACAGTGAAGAAGAAGAGATTTTCCGTTCATTCTTTGACAATTTAGTCCTTGATAACAAACGCATTTCTCTCGCTAATGGAGATTTGATATTAAAAAAGATGAAAACTCTTGAGGCAGATGTCACTTATGATGACATCGAAACAAAAGCAAAACTGGCAGACTTTGGTAAATTATGCTTTGAATTTTCTACTACAACGTGTATACCGTATCGCAATTCATCGGTCTTCGAAATGTTCCCACATAGGATAGGGGTGTTTAATTCACTAGCCTCAAAATGGAATAATTTTTGTGAAGAGGGGGGGGTTAAGTTAGATGTAGAGGATATTGGGAAATCGCTTATAGAATATCCTGAAGAAGATTCCCTCCAGAACTACCCTATAAAGGTTAATAGTTTTTACAACGAAAAGAAAGGTAAACACGAATCAAAAATTATCAATGGATTCAAAGGAATGTGCGAATACCGGTTTACTGGCGATGTTTCTGAGAAGGTGAAAAATGAGCTCATCAAACTAACCATTTTTGCAGAATTTAGTGGTGTTGGCTCTGCAGTAAGTAGAGGTTGTGGTAGTGTTAAAACGGAGGTGAAATGAAGTATGAGTGTTTTTGAGATGTCAGAAAGTGTTCACAGGGTATTATTGGATACGCCAAATATTCTAGATAATGTTATCTCAGAAGCAGGGAAGTATCCTGGAAAATATGACCACGAAGTTTCATTAGCTTCACATATAGTGAATTCGTTGACTATTGGTTTAAATTGTTTTGTCTATGATATGATGGTCCTTAACAATGAAAGACCTGATATAGATGATATCAAGATGTTGTCAGCAGCTCTTATTCTCCATGATGTTAACAAATATGTGAATGAAAAATATGGGTGGAACAAAGAAAGAAATGATAGTGAAGTCCTCGAAAAATACTTTGAAGAAGACGAATTCCAGATCAAGCAATTTTTAGGAAATAAATATTTTGATGAATTGCTAGCTCTTATTCAAAGGACAGAGATAAATGAAGATTCTCGCGAAACAAGAGGGATAAAAAGAGACTTCAAACATTTGGACAGGTATTGTAGGCTTGGTGATGGCACATCGTCACGTATACTAAGTGAAGGTGTTGATCGTGGAAAAGAGTACCTAGAAGAACGGTATTCAGCTATTGACAAGGATTGTGTTCATGTTCTTGGTTTCACAAGAGTAGAACAGCCGATCCTAAATGAGATGTTAATCAATTCGGTCAAAGTAGCACTCACCGGGCGATATTCTGTTATAGATGAAGATGATGTAGATAAAGGCAGAATTGTGCTTGGTTCCACTCCTGATAGTGTTCTTTTCCTTGGGGAAGATATATCAAAAAAAGAGTTGAGAGATGATGTGCGAGATGTTTTAGAGAAGATGGTGTTGGATGAAACGGAACTTGATTTCAAATTCACTTGGCAATCCTTTGAATATGATATATTAGAAGAAATCCCCCTCTCCTTTGAGGATAAAATAGAGATACTAGAAGAAAAAATTTCTGAATATGTGAGACAGGGGAAGGCGGGAACGACCAAAAGTGAAAGGGTGGATGATGAATTCAAAGAATATATCCCTTGGTTGGCAAAGGCCTTCTACAAAGCGGATGAGATAGATTTTAGTGAAGAAGATGAGGATGAGGAGAAGAAAGAGAATCAAGAATGGGTTTTCTACCTAGATGATGGTAAAAGAGTCTTTGAAGATGAAACCTTACAAGAGAAACATAATCAGATCATAGAGGAAAACAACAGTCAAGTGTGGAAAATCCATATGATGGCCTACTTGCGAGATAATTATTCAAAGCATACGAGTTGGTTAGACTCACTCAAAGATAAAATAAAACCAAAGGTGGAAGATGATCTGAAACCAGATAACGATACATTCAAAACAATATTAGATAGATTCTTTGGAGAAGACAGTAAAATAAAAAAAGTGAGTAGTAATGAAATGTGTTTTATATGTGGAAGAAAAAGTGACAGACCGTACAAAAAAGGAAAGAGTGCATTTTACCAGTCAAAGGGGTTCAGTAAGAGAACTGAAGTATTTGGGGAAACAAAGAAGATATGTGAGGTCTGTAATCTTGAATACGATCTGTTAGCTCATCTATGCGAGGAAAACGATGTTGGTTTAGGTGGGGATATTGATGTTATTTTCTCTTATTATGACGATTTCCTGGCTGATTTACAGTGTTTTGGGGAAAGGATGGTTTTATTTGGGAATGAAGAAGATGATAAGTCTTTTAGGTTGAATGAACCTGAATTCAGTTATCATCTATTAAGCCACCAGTATCACATCCAGCCAGTTTATCATTCAAGTAAAAGTTATAAATTACTCAACATCAAACGTATTTTGGAGAAAATCAAAAAAACAGGGCTAAAAGTCAAGATCCATAAGCCATTTACTGCTTTTAAAAGTTCAGACAACGTCTTTGAAGATGAAGAACCTATCAGGATAGAAGAAGTTTTAGGTCTCAACAAGATATCATGCTTTGAAGAAGTGGATAAATACTCTCTTCTTCTTGATATTATCGACGATGTTGGGACTTATAAAGGCTTCAAGAAAAACAAATTCACTAAATTGATCTCTGATGATTTCCATAAACTTCTTGACTTTGTTGTGAAAAATACAGACCAAACTCCATCATCCAATAATCTTCCTGGGGAGTACACCCCTCAAGGATTCAGATATAAGATATTCGCGAACACTGAAAAATATGTGTCAAAGTACAAAGGAGATATCTATATGGAAATGAAAAAAGTAGCTAAAAAAGGAAAAGTAATATTTGGGGAACAGTACTCTAGTAAATACAAGAAAACAAAGATATTTAGAGAATGTCTAGATGCTTTCCTTAGCGGTATGAATCAGGGCATGAAAAATGAAGAATTGTTCGAGCATGTTTCTGGGCAAGTATATGACGCCGCTAAGAGAGAAAAAAATTCAAGGATAACAAAAACAGAAGACGTGCAGGGGTTCGTTGATGCAGTAAAGTCTTATCTAGAGAGTAAAAACCTTTTCAATTTGAAAAAACTTTCCGATTGGCAGAATAGTTTGGTTAACTCCTACTACTTCTGCTACGAACAGATCTTAAGGAGTGATGAAGATGACAAATGAAGATTCGAAAAAAGGCTTTGTGGATAGTTATGGGATATATAGGAAGAAAAGACCAACAGTTACACTGATAGTCAAGAGGGATATCCTAGAACCAACGTTGATCAGGAATTCAAATGAAGATCGGGCAGAAACGCAGGAATTCAACGATAGACTGCATGCACAAGCAAACGGGGAAAAGTTCACCAGTAAAGAAAGATTGACAGGTCTTGCTCTTCTTAGAGAACTAAAAGAAAAGTTTGTTGAAGATGAAAATGGTGATGTGGAACTGATATCTGATGAGTACACGTACAATGAACCAAAGGATTTCCCCCCGTGTGTAAACCTAGATCCACTCATCTATGGTTTAGCGGGAACGGGTAAAGGAAGTGATAATTTCTCGTTCAAATCCAGAGTTGTAGAAGGCTACACGTATTCAACAAAGGAATACGATATAATGAAAAAAGAAACCAGGAATGCTGTTTATGAGTCTGGGACTATGAAAGATACTAGCATGGGTATGGATAGCGATGGTAATAATGATTCACAATCGAGGTCATTGTTCAACTATGTCAAAGTTCAGCCTGGAAATTCTTTTGTACACTTTATCACGTTAGAGGCAGGAACAGAAAATATGCTTCAGTATGTGCTTTACAATATATTAAATACACAACGATACGGTGCAAGAGAGACAAGAACCGGTAAGAACGTGAACAACAAAATCTTAGGTGTGATCCTAAGCAATTTCGATGCAACTCTTTCAACAGGGGAGCTCATAGCAGAATACCATGAAAATGAAGATGAAGACATAAAAGAGAGTATTAAGGAATACATAGAAGACGTAAAAAAGGATCACTGGACGATTTATTCTAGTGTATTTAAAAACTATCAAAACTACCCGAGATGGTTACAGGAACTATTAAAGACAGCTAAATTCGAACAGGAAAATTCAGAAAAGAAAATGTTCGATATGTTCAAGGAATTGACTGATGAAGCACGAGGTGTGTTGGGTCAAGATGATAGCTAAAACCTATAAAGCGAAACTATACTCCCCTCTCTTTTATTCCACTAGTGAGGGTAGAACCATCAAAACGGAGAAAATACTATCATCTACGGCTCTATTACACGCTCTGGGTTACAACTATTATGGTCTACAAAAAAAATACTTCCTAGAAGGTAATGAATGCAAAAATTATGACTACTCGAATTTAAAGAATCTTCCTATCTTTACCAGTGATGTGAAACCAATAGACGTTAACGACAGTGAAAGAACATTCAGGAGCGTTGATTATTTATCTGACCGGTTCTTTCTCACTACTGCGCAAGATTTGGCAAAGTCAATAAATGGTGGTAAGGGTGTCCCAAAAATTGCAGGAAAGTCAATAGCAGGATGGAAGAGAGAAAGAAGGTATACTGGTATATCACCCGGCTCGGTATTCGAGTTTACAGTCTGGTCAGAAGAAGAGTTACACGATGTTCTCCGTTTCAAGATGGGTATCAAAAGATCTGGTGAGTTCAAAGCTGAACATTCGGATGACACGGAAGAAGTAATCCTCAATAAATTCCTATTACAAAATGTCTATGAGATCGATGAAGAACTGTTGGCTGAGATAGGTAAAAAAGCAGATTTGTTCGTTCGAGGGAATGATCATAGACTACAACATTTCATAGAAGTCCCAATGGAAATCGCAAACAAAGTTGCGGAGGAAGTATTAAATGTTGATCAAAGAAGCAAAACTGAGCACAAGCAAGCCAAGTTACCCATTTAAATACAATAGAGCTCGAAGTTTTCAGAGCGAGTTCTTGGAATGGTTAAATAAAGATAAATCCCAGACATGTGTACTTAGTGCACCGACAGGTTCTGGTAAAACAGCCGTGTTCAGTGAAATCTGTAATCTCAGTGACCAAACACTGTTGATTTATCCTACAAATGCTCTGTTAGAACAACAAAAAAAGGTCCTCAAAAAAGAATTTAATATATCTTCGAAAACTTTGAAGGGAGATAAACTCAAAAAGCATGATCATGAAAGAGTCAGAGAATTATTACAATTTGCAGAAAGGTTCACAGGTGATGTAGTCCTGACTAACCCAGATATCCTACAAACTATAATCCAGAACCGTTACTATGATCTTACTAGTGAAGCCATGGAGTTTTTCAACAAATTTGATGGTGTAGTATACGATGAATTTCATTTCTATGACGATTTTGAAGCAAGTGGTCTTTTGATGCAGATCAAGATAATTTCAGAGCGAGTTCCAGAAAGTAGAATAGTATTATCATCAGCTACACCAAAAAAGAATAAAGCTCTGGTAAAGTGTGTTGAAGATCTTATAGATTCAAATGTTCAAAGGATTGACGCCCAATACTCTAAAAAAGGCGATAAATTCCGGTTTGATACAGAAGTAAAAAAACATGAAGAGTCATTGTGGGAAAAAAAGGAAAAAGTAATAGATAAACTCAAAAAAGAATCAAATAGATTGCCAGAGAATGATGGTCCAAAAATGGCTATGGTTTTCAATAGTGCAGCTAAGTGTAACATATTTTATACTCATATCATACAAAATACAGATCTGGACAATCTGACAGAAAAAGATAACGGTTATGACACTAAACAATCAAAAAAACCATCGCTAGAAGACTGCCAAATCCTTCTTACTACCAATAAAGGAGAAGTTGGATTAGATTATGACATCAGATCATTGTTTATGGATAAGCCATACAACGCAAGCAGTTTTATCCAAAGATTCGGTAGAGCCGGAAGAAAAAACACTGCTAAAGTCAATGTATTCAGGATGGGAGAAACAACATGGTGGAAAGATAAAATATCTTATCCTAGATTTGTGGAAAATATCTATTCCACACTCCCTTCAGACCAAACAAACAGTGAAAAACTCAAGAAATTATCAGGATTACGGGCTGCGCATGCTGTAGCTTCTAGAGACGAACAAGATAATATTGGGTGGTATTCAGAAGTGTACGAAGATTTCAAGGATTTCCCACATTATGACAAATGGTCAAACTTCATAAAGGGACTCAACAACATAAAGAAGAAATTGGATGAAGATTCTTTGTATCATTGTTCTAAAGACTTCATGAATTTGATGGCTTTGATAGATAATTGTCTGGAAGCTCTTTATACCTTGCGTGGAAGATCCCTCAACTATGACATAGAATATCCTAGGGGAGACAAACACATCCTTACATCATATGATCTCCTCAGTGTGCTTTCCGATTACAAGATAGAATCTGTAGACAATAGGGATAAAACGGTCAAGGTCAATCCAAAGAATCCTGGCGATAAAACAAGTATAAAAGTAAAGCTCCCAGGATACGAAAAAAGGTACAAGTCCTATTCAGGTCCCCTTTATAGGACAGAAAAAAGGCTCCAACAGTGGATAAATAAAGAGATTGGTTCATTGTATTCACTCAAAGGAACCATCTCAAAGGGTGACCTCTCAGACTTTTTTTCTTTGATTGAGATAACAAGATCTGCTTTGCCAAAGGAGATCGCTTATGATAGATATGATTTCAAAGTGGATCTTTCTGGTAACTCACCAGAGATCTCAATAGAAAGGAGTTAAATGAGTCATGTTGATAAATATATCAGAGATCAATGAATTCCTCTATTGCCCTCGCAGATTATACTACTATAAATTCTACGATTACCACCACCAATCTTATGAGTTAAAAGATGGAAAACTGAAACATGATAATAGTTCCAAAAAAGGTGGTTGGATAAAAAGTATGTCTCTTAAATGTGAAGAATTAGGTATAAAAGGAAAAATAGATGTTGTCGAAGATGATGAATTTCCAGTCCCTATAGAACGTAAGAGGGCAAAAAATGGTGAATACTATAAAAATGATGAACTCCAACTAGCGGGTTATTGTCTATTATTAGAAGGAAATCTAGATATAAACATCCCTTATGGATATATCTATTTGTACTCTACTGATGAACGACATAAAATTGAAATGACTCCAACACGGATAAAAAAAGCAAAAGAAATCATCAATAAGATAAAAAAGATGGACATTGAAAACATCCCTGGTTATGTTTCTAACTCTAACAAGTGTGAGAAGTGCTCTGTGAGAAAATATTGTATGCCAGAGGAATCAAAAATATTAGGTGAGATATGATGAGTTCAAAAGCTGCAGAAGGTATGATGGAAGAGAATGTGGTTTATGTAACTACCCAAGGATCTAAAATTAGAGTGTCAAAAGGAAGAATGATAGTTGAAAATGATGGTGAAAAAATAGGCAGTTATCCCTTAAACCAGGTAAATACAGTAAATCTATTTGGTGGTGTAAATTTCACAACGCCATTTATCACCAAAGCTAGTAATAAAGAAATCAGTTTGAATTACTTTAGTCGGAATGGTAGGTACAAAGGCAGTTTTATCCCTGTCAAAAACACAATAGCTGAAGTTAGAGAAAAACAATACAGACTAAATCAAAAAGGAAAACTAACGATATCTAAGGAAATGATTAAAGGAAAAATTAAGAATTCTTGTACATTATTGAAAAGAAAAGATATCAATAATATCAGTAAATTGAAAGATGTTTTGAAAAGATGTGCTGATGTGTCTGATCTAGAAACCCTGAGAGGATTAGAAGGTGAAGCTGCTGAATACTACTTTAGAAGATTAGATAATACTCTGATTGATGGCTGGAGGTTTGAAAAAAGAACAAAAAGACCCCCTGAAGACCATATCAACTCAGTAATGTCTTTGACTTATACTATGATGAAAAATGAGATCCTTAGTGCGCTCCGCCAATACAATTTAGATCCGTTTATAGGCGTGATGCACAAAAACCGTCATGGGAGACCTGCTTTAGCCCTAGATCTATTGGAGGAATTAAGGTCAATATATTGTGATGCATTTGTTACAAGACTTGTTAATAGAGGAACAATTACTCATAACAATTTTAAGAAGAATAACCATCTTAAAGATGATGTATTCGATACATATCTTAGTAAATTTGAAAATTATATGCAGGAAAAATTCATACACCCTAAATTTGATTATAAAGTCAGCCGTAGAAAGTCAATCAGGATGCAATCAGTAATATTGAGAAAGAAAATTACAGGAGAATATGACTCGTATCATCCGTTGGTGTTTGAAAAATGAGGTATGTAATAGCTTATGATATAACAGATGATAATAGAAGAAAAAAACTCTATGATATTTTGATGTCTTATGGAGCCTGGAAAGAATATAGTGTGTTTGAAATCAAAGTAGACAAAACAACTATGCTTGAGTTAGAGAACAAAATAAAAAAACTTATAGAAGAAAATGAAGATAAAGTGAGAGTGTATCCTATGTGTAAAAGTTGTGAAAAGAAGATTGAAGATTGGGGTAAAAGTATGGACAAGCCAAAAAATAATATAGTATAAAGGCATTTATAAAGTATGAACTCTTATAAAGACAGTGGATGGCAGGGGTCCTTAACAGAAACTCAGTTGAGTAACACTAAAGAATGTAGAAAAAAACTAGCCCAGTAATTTAGAAATAATATATACCCCCCTGTATAACAAGGAGTCGAAATTGGAATGGATACCCGATAGGGATTGAAACCTATCCTCGAGACTTTCTCCAACTGTAATCGTTTCACTGTCGAAATTGGAATGGATACCCGATAGGGATTGAAACTCCTCCACGGGTTCCCCGTCACCTAAAACATTTACCGCCAAAACTATTTCGCCACTAAAATCTCCCTCATGTTCAGCCGTCACAATCGCAGCACTAAAGGCAAAAACAGTTAAGACGGTCGCAAGCACAACCACCATTATAGCTTTTTTTTGCATATATATCCTCATAACAAAATAGGTTCGTAGGTATTTAAACTTTATGATTCCATCTTAACGATAAGATTCCATCTTAACGATAAGACTTATAAACATCTAAAAAGATATAATATCATGAAAGTGATCCCCACCAACTATGAAATTTCGAAAAAAGATATATTATTCCTATCTTTCATTTTTTTCGTAGCAATTTTATTTAAAACTCCAGTTCATGAAATAGGTCACACTATATTTGTTTTTATGTCTGACGGACATATA
>Ga0207421_10008683_pt1 | contig 10465 bp, 7 predicted proteins | sample SodLakKL_010_SED_4_FD_187542 | JGI IMG/M metagenome (GOLD analysis project Ga0207421, IMG submission 187542) | Alkaline sediment microbial communities from Lake Tanatar, Kulunda Steppe, Russia - 8KL_010_SED (SPAdes) (version 2) | ecosystem: Environmental > Aquatic > Non-marine Saline and...
TTATTGAGCTGGTAGGCAGGTTTTACCAGACTCATCCATGGTTACAAGCCTTTCCTAATGAACAGGAAGGGATTAGTATGAACTCCGAAAGTTGAGTTATTTCATAAATAATATGGGAATTCATTGCGCTTGATAGTATATTTCACTACTCACACTCCACCATAAGAATATGTCATCATGAAGAGAGTAACTGGTGCAGCCTGTTTAGTCGTCAAAAGAATGCTCACGGACTGATGTTTAGTTTCAGCCTGAAGACAATTATTTTTTCTGTAGCAGGATTGTTCGTGATCTATGTGACAGGTACGCTTTTTTTCTTCAATGCAACCCCGGAGTCTCTGCGGGTAACAACGCCAATAGGTCATTCCTACTCTGTAAATGACCCGGCTTTCAAAACGAATAGCGGTATACTCACAGGCCGTCAATGGGTTGAGGGAAACGATGCAATGTTACTGAGCCGGGGAAAAGATATTTTCAATACCATGTATGAGGATATCCGTAATGCACGTAACAGTATCTCTAAAGAAACCTTTGTATATAGTGGGGAAGAAGTTGCGACAACGATGGCCCATGAACTCGCTGATGCTTCAAAACGGGGAGCAGATGTTCATTTCATCATGGATTATTTAGGATCAGCGGATGTAACCACCGATCAGCTGAAAATTATGGAAGATGCCGGAGTACAACTTGTCCGGTGGCGAAAACCAGCCTGGTATCAGGTGCCGAATTTAAATCATCGAACCCACCGAAAGCTATTGATAATTGATGGCGAGGTGGCTTATACCGGCGGAGTTAACACGGCTGATGAATGGCTGGATGACATTCAAGAGGGTGGCTATAAAGATTATCACCTGAGGATTACAGGACCGGTAGTACACGAACTCCAGGGTGCGTTCTCGAAGAATTGGGTTGCCTCCAGGGGTGAGCTATTGAGGGGAGATCGCTATTATCCACATCTCGAAACAACCGGTAATCTGTCCATGCAGGTCACAACGAGTCACCCCGGAAACGGATCCATAGGAGTACGAAAAATGATGCTTCATGCCATAGCCTCGGCAGATGAATCCATTCGGATCGGTTCGGCTTATTTTTTCCCGGATGACAAATTTTTACAGGCATTGGTGGATGCGGCAAACCGTGGGGTACATATCAAGATATTAACTCCGAATGAAACCATCGACAAAAGTTTTGTACGAATGGCCTCACATACACTTTGGGGTCAACTTCTTGACGCCGGTATCGAGATGCACGAATATCAGCCTGTTATGTATCACGCAAAGCTGATGATTGTAGACGAATATTTTATAACTATAGGATCAACCAATTTCGATAATCGGTCTTTCCGGTTAAATGATGAAGTCAACGTCAGCATTCTGGATGAGGATTTTGCCCGTCAGATGACAGTATGGTATGAGAAAGATTTGGCACAATCTGAAAGAATCACCATGGAGGTATGGGAAAACCGTTCTTTTTTTTGCAAGGCTTACGGTTGGGTAATAGCCATAGTTATGGGTGTGTATTTGTGAAATGAAGACAATACCATGTGGGATTCCAGACTAATTTGGTCTTTTCGGAACTGAAAATATACGTTCAGGTGAACATATGAAAATGAAGAAACAGATCAATAAAGTACTTCTGTACTGAAACTCTGTCTGTATCCATACAATGCATAAACGTTATAGAAACACCCATGCATATTGACAGCAATTCTTTAATATCCATTTATGTGCAATGAAGGGGGATCGTTATGAATAAAGCAATTAAATACGTAATCGGAATTCTGGGTCTGGCTATCATTATAGTATTAGTAGTAATGGTTCGCCTCAATACGATTGTGAAAACGGGTATTGAAGAAATCGGGTCAGAGATGACCGGCACGGCTGTTACTGTTGACCGGGTATTTATCTCACCGTTTTCCGGAAAAGGCCGGGTCAGAGGTTTTCGCATAGCTAACCCTGAGGGATATGATCACGCATATGCATTTCAAGTGGATAATTTTTCCATTGAATTGGAAATACGCTCAGTCTTTTCAAATGAGGTAATGGTTAACGAGATTGTTATTACCACACCGGCTATCATCATGGAGCAGAAACTGATTGATAATAATATCAATTCAATTCTCGGGAATATACGCAGTGTATCGGCCGGGGAGTCGACTGATAAACGACTTATCATCGAGCATTTTTTATTGACCGACGGTTCGGTAGATATGTATATGGATATTAACAGAGAACGATCGGTCCATGCCGAAATAGCCACAATCGAGCTCAACGACCTTGGCAGAGGAGGCGGCCAGGAGGCTGTGGAAGATATCATTCAGAGAATTGCTGAACGGCTGGCCCGGGAAGCTCTTCAGGTCGCCTCTCAACGCGGAGGTGATGAGATTCTGGATACCTTGCGGGATTTAATTGACTGAACCTGATTTGATTGCAATTGACCCCATATTATTACTGATATCGTTTCATGATAGATAATGATATTTTTGTCTCTTTCTTATTGTGGTTCAACTACTGTATTCGCATCGAAAATAGCAGCTGTTTGAGCTAAAACACGGCCATTGAGTGATGCGCCGGTATTCAGAGTAATGCCGGTCATCGAAAATATAATCCCCTCAAAATGTGAGGTTCTACCGATTGTGACTTCTCCGGCTACTTGCCAGAAGATATTCTTGACTTGTGCACCGCCACTAAGGGTAATGGTTACATCAGGGCTCATCGTAACATTTTCGGCGACCTGTAAAATCCAGACGTCATCTTCATCACCTGAGAAATTCAGGTCGTCTGTAATCTGAACGGTATTGCTCCATTTGTACAGGCCGGGTGTAAGTGTTTTGCCGCCAATTTCACCGGTATATAATTCAACAAAGTCGGGGGCTGTTCGCCCAGCGGCATCATCATATGCAGTGGCCATATTTTCAACGGCTGTTGTCAAGTTTGTCGGTGTTGGGTCAGCCATATCAGCGGCATAAATCCTTCCGTTTACCTGGTCAGATATTGAATACCCTGTTGCCGGTGTCTGGGAAAAACCAGTTATAAAACTTTCAGCCATCGGGCTTAATCCCAAATCGCCTGTAAAAGATGAGGCCGGGTTGTTATTTATAGCCGATTTTGCAAGAATTACATAATTACCGGCTGTCCCGAGTTCTACAACTTCCAATTGTTCGCTGTTGCCTCCGGTTGTGAAACTCCACTCATTATCATTAGCAATTGCAACACCTGAAGCATTTTTTGCACCGGTTGAAACTTTTACTGTGTAATCCGTCTGGGCAGCCAAAACATTTTGGGAAGTAAACCTGGCCGTGGTACCGGAATAGCCTACACTACCGTTAATCGTTGTGGATCCCTGTTGCAGAGTGATGGTTGTGTTGTTAATGGTTGACGGATCCATTGCCTGATCGAAGATGATTTCCAAAACCTTATTTCGTTCTATATTATCTTCATTATTCATCGGACTTTTTGAGAAAATAACAGGTGCATCGGGATCGAAATCCGCATTCGTGCTTTTATTCTCGCATCCAATCATAAATGCGAATCCAAATAGCGAGGCCACTATTATGGCATTTGATAAATAATTTATTTTCATGATATTCGGGGTTTTTGTGATATAATTAGCATATAAACAAGGTATATATCGATATCACAATAAGTGTTACAACAGGATGTGCCCGAGTTACATGAATCACTGAATGACGCAAACCTTGTTCGCTACATCTCTATATCAATCCTGTTTCACTTCACTTCCGGCTTACAGCCCCAGCCTGAATGTGTAAGTTGGCCCGATTGCCTGCCAAACCGCGCCGGTTTGTACCATGTTTTTACACCTTTATGATATCTTTCAGGATCCAAGTTTGATAACTCCGCACAATCAACATTATCCTGAAATTGCACGGACCGATCGGGGGCTCTATTTGCTGCAGTGAGCGAGGTAAGAGCATGGATATAGCCCTGTACATGCTTTAAATCATAAAGGGCAAGTGTGATGGTGGTATGAACGTTTGCATCCAATCGCTGATACGTTTGTTCTGCCATTGAATAGCCCAATTGAAGCGGCGAAATACCCGGTTCCCTTTCCAGGAGGTCCATTTTACCTGAGTCAAAATGAGATAAGTGCAGATTTTGCGGAGAGGCAAGCATTACTTTGGTAAACGGTATCAGTAGTTCTGCCATCGCAGGTGTCCCGTTATTACATGTAGAGAGAAGTACCAAACCAAACCGATCTTCATCTGATAGCAAAAAGTTCTGAATACCATTGGCAAATGCAGCAGTATTTACATCTATATCAGGCATGGAGCGATGATAGCCTGTACCATTCACTGATGGAATTTCATGGCCAAAGTAGAGAAAGTAATTCTGGTGATTATCAGTCCGGTTTTTAGTCCGATATTGGTTCACAAGTTGTGCTTCGGTGGCAAGAAAGGCTTCCTTTTTATCCGGATGGCGATATCTAACCCGGCTGTGTAATTGCCCGTTTCTGTAGTGAAATAAACGGCTGTTTCTTCTCGGAAAAAGTCCCAGCATTTTTTTCCCCGGTCGCTGATGATAAATAAAAACTTCACCCGAATCTGCTTGTTCAGCAACTTCTAATGCGGTTGCAAGAACTTTAGAATTTTCCCATATCGGCTGACCATCCGGATCATGATAAAGATAATCAGAATCAGCATGGATGTAATAGAAGACGGAATAGCTTACATCCGTCTCGTTTTCTGGCAAATATTCCCCGGACAATTCAGATGTATGGCTGCATCCTGAAAAAATCAGTGCGATTATTAAGATCACGCTTAAAATCTGGTACTTCATCTGTTTCAAATGTTACATGTTCCAAGCTGACAGTGAATTTTTGACTTTTTCAAGACTAAATATCAACAGCTTATAAATAGTTTTGACAGTTTCTAAATGCAAAAAACCAGAGTCTCACCTCCGCCGTCGAATTGGAATCATTCCAGTAGACGGCAGAGAGGGACTCTTCACTCTTGATAATTCATTTCTTGGAGTGTGTACAGATCATAAAAGAAGCAGTATGATAAGAATCAAAAGAGCTGTTGTAACACCAATGGTTATAGTACGACTGGCCTGTTCAATCATATCCTGGGAAAAATTTGAAAAATCATCCAGATCTTTATCCACAACTTGGTCATACCCATCAAGCCCGTTTAACTGATTCTTCTTTTTTTCCAAATCATATTTATAGGTTGCAAGTATTGCGTTTTCATCTTCGGTAAGGGATACCGCCGATTCAATTCGATCTATTACGCTGATCATCTTATTGAATGATTCATTTAAAATAGCTCGTTTTTCGTCTGCATCGTCTGTTTCATGGACTGCCTGAACGGTTTCATTAAAGTGCTTTTTAAAGGATTCTGTAATATTCACTGATTGTGCATAAGATGTTGATTGGATTGCACCTGCCAATAGTACAGAAGCAAGAATGATGTATAGTATCTTCATATTGTTTTCTCGGTTTATTTATAATGAGTGAATGAATCGATATGTATGCTTATTTTACCTTAGACTTTTTGAAGTCGTATAATATAAGGCTGACTTGCTAGTTCACTTTTTGTTATTTACCCTTTATTTTTGCATAGTATTTTTATCACTTTGCTATGCTATTCTTCTGCCCTGGATTACTTGAAGTAATATTGCAATTGCAGCTATAACCAACAGGATATGAATAATGCCTCCAGCACTATAGCCTGCAAATCCGATTAACCAGGCAACTACTAAAACTACAGCAACCAGGTATAATATATTTCCCATGGTATTTCTGATTTTTTTTAGATTTATATATCAGAGACTCTTATCACTGTTATTGTATTATTATCCTTCTGCTTGCAGGAACATGTATAAACGTATATGCCCATTTACAATGTGTGAGAATTATAACTGATGAATGTTACATGGACACGATATAAAGTTATATATTTTACAGATAGTACAATCTTCATAGCCTGAACCCTCTGCAGTCATAATGCAAAAGGAGTTCTGCAGTGTGCAATTATTTCAGAATAGTCTAGAAATCAGACACAACGTTTCCGTTTCAGCAAAGTTCATGGAGAGGTATATCACAAGGAGACTGTCGGTATAATATTCAAGAGAGCGACCGAATTGGTAAAAATCATGCCGGAAGCATTCAAACTCAAAGTCAATGCAAAAAACCTGTGATCTATGTAACACTTATACCATAACGCATAATGCATGTCAGCATAAATGTTCTCAAATTTTCATTTAGGAGAGCAATTTACCGTATCCCGGAATGATGGATCATAAAATAACAAAGGGAAATCATGAAACAAACATTAGGCAGTATACTGAGTATAGGAGGTTTGATCGGAGTCCTGTTTTTCGGATATCAATATCTGGACGATTCTGAATCTTTTGAATTCTTAGGAGCAGATGTCGCTGTGAGCACCGGTGATTACGTTCCAATTTTGATATCACTAATTATCCTCATTGTGGGAGTATTTATTTATCGGTCCAAATAGGCCGAAAAAGGTGGTTATGATGATGTTAACTGGCGGCAACAACACCGTCATTTATCACATGGCTATATTTTTATACATACCTCAAAGAATCTAGAATGTACAATATAGCAATTATATAACTATCAACAGCCTTATTGTAATTATAAATATTGGGTATTTCTTAAATTGATTCAAAATCGTTAGTTGAACAAGAAGAGTGATCATAATGTATATATCGAATCAGATAGATAAAAAAATGGAACATACAAAAGAAAGCAAACCAATATTGATTACTCAAAATCCGGTAATGACTAACCTCTACCAAAAAATCAAATTAATTGCACAAACCAATGTAACAGTATTGATTACAGGAGAGAATGGGACAGGCAAAGAAGTCTTTGCAAGATTGTTGCACTACCATAATTCGAATCAAAACAGAAACATGATAACTGTCAATTGTGGAGCTATTCCGGAAGAACTGGTAGAGAGCGAAATGCTGGGCCATGAGAAGGGGGCGTTTACAGGAGCTGATGCACAGAAGAAAGGTTGTTTTGAACTGGCAGATAAAGGGACACTCTTTCTTGATGAGATCGGTGAAATGTCACTCAGTGCTCAGGTTAAATTACTGCGTGCGATAGAGCTTGGGTCATTTCGAAGAGTAGGTGGAAAAGAGGAGATCCATGTTGATTTCACATTAATTGCAGCTACAAACAAGATTCTCAACGACCAGGTTAAATCGGGAAGTTTTCGGGAAGATCTATACTATCGTCTGAATGTAATTGAACTTTATGTACCTCCTTTGAGGCATAGAAAAGAGGATATCTCACTGCTTGTAGAATTCTATAAAAGTCAATTCTGTGACTTGTACGGGAAGCCTGATTTTTTATTTGACGATGAAAGCCGGGCCTTAATGATGGCATATGATTGGCCGGGAAATATTCGAGAGCTTAAAAATTGCATAGAAAGAACTACGGTACTATTTGAAGGGGGTGACTACATCAGCGCTGAAATGCTACCCGCCTCCATTACAAACTCCCGGAACACACACACACCGGCCTACCTTGGGGAAGCATGCGGAATTCTGCAAATCCCGATTGGGGCAAGTCTGGATGAAATTGAACGTCTGGCGATTCATCAAACATTGAGTTCCGTTGATAATAATAAAACAGAAGCTGCGAAAATACTTGGTTTTGCCAGAAAGACACTTCATAACAAATTGGATAAATACGGGGATGAGCAGTATGCCATGGATTGAGGGAGGTGGTCGGGAATGGCTGGACAAATTTTTTTAAGGATTATAAGTTTGGTTTTAAGCTGCCGGGGGATCCGTTTCTTTGGAGGCACTTTTCCAATTCGGGAATGAGACCGGCTGGTATTATAAAAGGTTATGAACTCAGAGCAAAGTGCGAATAGCTCTTGTCCGTTTTTCGACAAATGAAGGTAGATTTTCTCGTGTTTGATGAATCGCCACCCATTCAGTTTCCAAGACTCTTCTTTGTAAATTGCTCAACCAATGCCTCGGCTGAAGCATTGGTTGACCTGTTCTCAAAGAAGTTGATAATATCCTCAAGGTGATGCTCAATCGTATACGCCACTCGGCGGAACCCTTTGACCTGCAAACGTTTTTGTTGCGGTATACGGCTGATATGAAACCACATTGTCATCGGTTCGGATACTTCCTATACTCCCCACCAGCGCCTCTTTTTGCCCTTTGGCGACTTTATTCGTTAAAAATGTGTACAATTCGCCTTTGCTCACACTCAGCTCGTCTCCAGGCTCAGCTTCTGGCCGATGTTTTCCGGAAAAACCAGATACTCTCTGGCGTGTTTACGGGCCGGCCAGTCCTCATAGCCGCTTACCCGCTTGTATTCGCGATACATCCTCGGATAGTCGATTCCACTCAATTCAGCGATACTTTTTAAGGATTCGGTGCGCGTCTCCACGCGTTTCTTTTAAAAAAGCCGACCGTTTGGCTGTGACGGTCTTTATTTTCAATGCCCTGTTCGATCTTTTCGATATCGAAGTGATCAAGCAGCCCCTCGGGCAGAAAGAGTTTGAGCAGGTCTTTTTCCATGCCCAAGTATACAAATTCTCATCCTACTCCCCGCAATATGTAATTGATCCAAAAACTATCCGGACCCAATCTCAGGATTGGGCCCGGATACTATCTTGTTACTTTTTTACGTAAAGGCTGTGATATATACCTGCCGTTACATCTACTACATCGGTATCGATCATAACCGGCTCCAGCCGCTGCGTTGTTGTACCATCACCGAGCTGTCCATTCTCATTCATCCCCATTGCCCAAAGTCTGCCGTCACCCTTGATGTACATGGTATGGCGATTTCCGCCGATTGCATGAACAACATCCGTATCTATGACAACCGGATTTGTGATGCTGGTGGTATCATCAGCTCCACCGCCCAATTGACCGGCAGTATTATTTCCCATACCCATCAAAGTACCATCACTGGTAACAAACAGACTATGATCCCTTCCGGCCGCTGCATGTAAAACGTCAGTAGCAACCTGAAACGGCTCGGTTCGTGATATAAGCGTTCCATCTCCCAGCTGCCCGGAAGCATTCCCGCCCACAGCCCAAAGAGTTCTATCTGATTTTACATACAATGTAAAGCGATTACCAGCTGCTACATGAACTACATCAGTATCGATCTGTACAGGAGTAAGGTGGTGAACGTCCATGGTATCACTGCTCAACTGATTGTCGGAATTTCTGCCCATCCCCCATAACGATCCGTCATTTTTGACATACAGGCTGTGCCATTCACCGATAGTAACATTTTTTACATCTGTATCAACCTGAACCGGATTCATCCTTGTTACGGTCGTTCCATCTCCCAGCTGACCTTCACTGTTGTCTCCCATGGTATAAAGTGTACCGTCATCGGTAACAAAGATACTGTGATATTCACCCCCGGACGCCCCGCTGACATCGGATGCGATCTGTACAGGAGTGTGTTGGTCTACCCCCGTGCCGTCCCCAAGCTGACCAAACTGGTTATAACCCATTCCCCAGAGCGTTCCATCATTTTTTATAACTAAACTGTGCCAGGATCCGGCTGCTACATTCCTTACGTCATTTATGACAAACGATGGATCATGCCGATCAACCTGCGTTCCGTCTCCAACCTGACCGTTGTGATTGTAGCCCATTGAAAACAACTGATACTTCTTCTCCGCAAAAACAGCGGTTACGCTTTTTTCATCATCGACGGTTACTTCCACCGGGTTTTCGGTTCCTTCAATAGCTCCTTCCCAACTAACAAAGAGCCAGTCCTCATCCGGTTGAGCCGTTAATCGTACAGTAGTTCCATGCTTATAGTCGGCAGTCGCCGGCTCTTCGACTATCTCTTCAGTTACTGTACCTTCACCTTCTACATGGATGGAAAGCGAATATTCTTTCAGCACAAACACAGCATTTATTATCTTGTCACTATCAAAAGTCAAAGATGCGTTGCTTGAATTGTCCTCAATATCTCCTTCCCAGCGAGAAAATACCCAGTTTTCATTCGCTTCCGCAGTAATGTCAACTCTGGTTCCTTCATCAAAAGTGCCTTCCGATGGATTTACTGTTCCTCCTTCCTCAGGTGTGACGGTAGCAGTTAAATTGTAACTGGACGTCGAACTTAAAAAATCGCAACTGATTGTTGAAACAACAACCAGTGCCATAAGGACATAACCAAATATTCTCATAATATTTCTCCTTAAAGTTTATTTTATATCTGTATGTTCTCGCTTATACCATATAAGCGTTTTGCATGATTTTGATTAGTTACAACATCCATGCCACATGACTGAGATATATTCAGATATACTGCGCATGCTGATAAAAGTGCGATAATGCTGTAGCATTAAAGCCATATATGACCTGCATAAATCTTTCTTTATCACTTGAATCCGGGAAGAATGTACTGCACAGATCGTGGAAAGGCGGGTGCCCTCAAAAAATCCTGCCCCTATGAATCAGGTAATTGAACATTCGGAGTTCAA
>Ga0207421_10008685_pt1 | contig 10461 bp, 5 predicted proteins | sample SodLakKL_010_SED_4_FD_187542 | JGI IMG/M metagenome (GOLD analysis project Ga0207421, IMG submission 187542) | Alkaline sediment microbial communities from Lake Tanatar, Kulunda Steppe, Russia - 8KL_010_SED (SPAdes) (version 2) | ecosystem: Environmental > Aquatic > Non-marine Saline and...
ACACATCCAGGTAGGCCAGGCCGTGCATGGAATTTTTGACGTTTCGGGACACGGCCGCCAGGTAATTGGGGTTTTTGGCGGAGAGATTCCTGCTGTCCAGAATGAGGCCGGGAGTGATGATGCGGGTGACCTCACGTTTGACCAGCCCTTTGGAGGTTCTGGGATCTTCGACCTGATCGCACACGGCCACCTTTTTTCCCGCAGCCACCAGCCTGGCCATATAATTTTCGGCGGCGTGGTAAGGCACACCGCACATGGGAATGGGCTCTTCGGCATTTTTGTCACGGGAGGTGAGTGCAATCTCGAGAATTCGCGCCGCTTCCACGGCATCTTCCATGAAAAGCTCGTAGAAATCCCCCATGCGGTACATGAGAAGTGCGTCCCTGTGCTCCTCTTTGATCTTGAGATACTGCTGCATCATGGGGGTTGTTCTGGACATGGTGCGAAAAGATCCTCTCCTGGAAAAACAACGAATGCTGAACGAGAGCGGCCTTTGTAAAGCTGGCGCAAAAAAACAAAGTGAATTTTTATCCACTGTCACCTTGAAGATCAAGGAATAGTTTGCCGCGCAGGCTTGACCCGCTGCACAAAAAAATCGGCACGGCCATTGGCCATTTTCTCTGTACCGATTAGATTCACTGGGTGGTTTGCGGGGAGCACACCCATTTGAATGGGTCACCTGATTTTTTTCAATCATGCAGTTTTCGGGGGACTGTCCATTGGCGCACAATGACTTCATAAGGCTTCGGGGCGTGACACAGCATAATCTCAAAGGGATTGACCTGGACATTCCTCTCTATAAGCTCATCGCCGTGAGCGGCGTCAGCGGATCGGGGAAATCAAGCCTTGCACTGCACACTCTTTACGCGGAAGGCCAAAGGCGGTATGTGGAGACTTTTTCCCCCTATGCACGGCAATTTCTGGAAAGAATGGATCCTCCTCACGCGGAACTCATCGAGGGCATACCCCCCAGTATCGCCATTGAATCGAGCACTTCCGTTCGCAGCTCCCGGTCCACGGTGGGGACGATCACGGAAATCAACGACTATTTGAAGCTCCTTTTCGCCCGCCTGGCCATTCCCCACTGCCCTCACTGCGGTCGGGCAATTGTCGAAGACACGCCTCAGAGCGTTCTTCAAGACATGGCACAGAATCTGGAGGAAGGAAGCAGGGTTCTGGTCACCTTTCCCTTTATTCCTCAGGACCCGGACCAATGGCCTGTCCGGCTCATGGCTCAGGGATTTCTTCGCATATTCAGTGAAGGGAAGGTTGTGGATCTGGAAGACCTGGACTCCAGGTCGTTGCGCTCTCTGAAGGACCATGAGGTGCTGGTCGTGGTGGACCGCATTTCCTGGGGCCGTGCTTCGGTTCAGCGGGTGACCGATTCCATTCAGACAGCGTTCCTCACAGGCAAAGGCAAAATGGCCGTGGTGGTGCTTCCCGGCAAGGTCATTCCCTTCACCCAGGATCTGACCTGCCCCCGCTGCGCCGCCTCTGAACCTCTCTCCCCTGCCACACCCAACCTCTTTTCTTTCAACAGCCCCCTGGGAGCCTGCGCCCGATGCCGTGGCTTTGGCAGAACCATCGGCGTGGACATGGATCTCGTCATTCCCGATCCCCGCCTTTCTCTTCGGGAGGGGGCCATCAAACCCTGGTCCCCTGATCGACCAGAATTTGATGATCTTCTGAGTTTTTGCGCTTCCCGGTCGATTCCCGTGGACGTACCTTTCCAGGACCTTTCCCAAAAACAAAAAGATGAAATCATTCAGGGAAATGAAAAATTTTATGGTGTTCAGGGTTTTTTTCAATGGTTGGAGAGCAAGACCTACAAGATGCATGTGCGCGTTTTTCTGTCGCGCTACCGGGCCTATACTCCATGCCCAGCCTGCGGTGGCTCCCGTTATCAACCAACGACCCTCCTGTACCGTTTCAGAGGTGCCAATCTGGCGGAAATCTGTTCCTGGCCCGTGAAGGAAACCCTCGCTTTTTTTTCAGGCCCATGGTCTGAACCGGAACAGAATGGTGCTGCAACCCTGCTGCTTTCGGAAATCACCCGGCGCTTGAACTTCCTCTGTTCCGTGGGCCTCGAATACCTCACCCTGGACCGCCAGTCCCGTACCCTGTCGGGAGGCGAAGTGCAAAGGGTTCACCTGACGAAAGCTCTCGGCTCAGCCCTGGTGAACGTGCTCTACGTCCTCGACGAACCCAGTGTGGGGTTGCATCCCAGGGACCAGGAGCGTCTCATGAGTCAGCTGCAAAACCTGGTGGAACTGGGGAACACGGTGGTTGTGGTGGAACACGATCCGGGCATGATCCGTTTTTCCCAGGAAGTGATCGACATGGGCCCTGCAGGCGGTGACCAGGGGGGGCGTGTCGTTTTTCAGGGCCCCCCCCAGGAACTGGAACATTTTCCGGAAAGCCTGACGGGTGAATACCTCTCGGGACGCTACTCCGTGTCATCTTCTCATGAAAGGCGTGAACCCTGCTGGGAGCGAAGCCTGCGTCTGAAAAACGCCCGGGAGAACAATCTCAAAAATCTCACGGTCCAATTTCCCCTGGGCCTGGTCACGGGCATTTGCGGGGTCTCCGGTTCAGGAAAAAGCACCCTCATGGAAAAGACCCTTTATGGCCAGTACCTGAAAAGCAAAGGACGGCCCAGGGAGACTCCAGGCCTTGCGGATGGCCTTGAAGGGCTGCACCACATCGATGAAATGCTCCTGGTGGATCAGCAGCCCATAGGGCGCACACCCCGTGCCAACCTGCTCACCTACACCAAGGCCATGGACTCCATACGCAGAATCTTTGCTTCCCTGCCGGAATCCGCCGCTCGGGGTTTCTCCCTCGCTCATTTTTCCTTCAATGTTCCCGGAGGCCGCTGTGAACTCTGCAAAGGGGAGGGGTACGAAAGAATTGAAATGCAGTTTCTGGCGGATGTGCACGTGCGCTGTTCCCAGTGCAAAGGGAGAAGGTTCAGGGATGAAATCCTTGACATTCGGGCAAAGGGCCTTTCCATCAGCGACGTCCTGGAATGCACCGCCCGCGACTTGATGGACCGGTTTGCAGAACATGAAGCCTTGATCAAGGCCCTGGACCCCATCATGGCCATGGGGCTCGACCATCTGCAGCTGGGGCAGCCTTTGAGCACCCTGTCAGGGGGTGAGGCTCAGCGCTTGAAGCTCATCCAGCATCTCAAGCCCTCATCGGGGTCATTGAGAGGGAAGGCCGGCCACAAGGGTCACAAGGTCTTTCTTTTGGATGAACCCACCACGGGCTTGCATCCTCACGATCTGCAGAAGCTCCTCGATGTTTTGCAGCAGCTGGTCACTTTTGGAAACACGGTTTTGGTGGTGGAACACAATGTGGACCTCCTTGCGGCCTGTGACTGGCTTTTGGAACTTGGCCCCGGGGGAGGTGCCCAGGGGGGGAACCTGGTGTGCCAGGGACCTCCTGAGGTGGCGGCCCGTGCGGATGGGAGTCCAACCGGTTCGTTTCTCAGGACAAAACTGAATCCAGGAAACCCTTCGTCAAAAGATGGATCCCCGAAACTTTTTGAGTCCCGGAATGTGAAGATGGACGGCACCGCGGGCGGCACGCGGTTTCCGCCGTTTTCAGAGAGCCAGGTTTCCGGTTTTTCACCAGAGGAAAAAGTGGCCGGCCAGTCAAACCGGTCCATTCTGGTGCGCGGTGCCCGCGAGCATAACTTGAAAATTCAGGAAACGGAACTCCCCAGAAACCAGATGACCGTGCTCACGGGACTCAGTGGCTCGGGGAAATCCACCCTGGCCTTTGATGTGCTTTTTGCGGAAGGGCAGAGGCGTTATCTGGAATGCCTTTCCACCTATGTGCGGCAGTATTTCCGCATTCTGGAAAAACCAGACGTGGACCAGGTGTTGGGACTTCCTCCCACCGTGGCCATCGAACAGCGCACCAGCCAACTCACCCGCAGGTCTACAGTGGGAACCATCACGGAAATCTATCACTTTCTGAGGCTGCTTTTTGCAAAGCTTGGAAAACAAGAATGTCCGCAGTGTCACCGTGAACTGGAGGCTCTCTCCTTCGATCGTATTCTGGACATTGCTGGGCGGGAACTGAAAAAGAAAGACACGGCCGTGTATGCTCCCCTTGTTCTCGGACGAAAGGGAATCTATCGGGATTTGTTTCAAAAGCTTTTGCGGATGGGATTTGAAAGGGTTCACGTGGACGGTCAGGACCTCCCTCTGGACCCCATCCCATCACTGGCTCGTCATCGGGAACACCACATCGATGTGCTCATCATGCCTTCCAAATCTGCCAAGGTTCACGGAGTCAGGCTTCGAACGCTTATGGAAAAGGCCCTTGCCCTGGGGGGAGGCTCCATCGTGATCAGGAGGGGAGACGAGGAGCGACTCCTGAGCAAACATCTTTATTGCGTTCATTGCCACAAGGGGCTGGCACCCCTTGATCCGAGGCTGTTCTCCTTCAACAGCCGACATGGAGCCTGTCCCGCCTGTGAGGGAATGGGATGGAGCAGAAAACTGGATACGGAGCGCCTGATCGGTCCCCATGATGTGCCCCTGGAAGAGGGACTTTTGAGGTTTCTCCGTGCGAATGTCTGGCGTGAAAAGTTTCAGCAGCCAGGAAAGCGGCTGGAAAAGCAGTGGTCAGAGCTGTTGGGCATCGATTTTCGATCATCTTTTCAAGACCTGTCCCCGGACCAGCGGTCCAAAATGATCCATGGCATCAGGGGCAAATCGGCCGGTTTGCTGTCCATTCTCAATGAAGCGGCGCAGGACTTCAGCATGGGAAAGGTGCTGGAACCTTATCAGCACCCCATGCCCTGTTCCGCCTGCGGAGGGGAAAGGCTCAATGAGCAGGCCAGATCCGTCTGTTTCAAAGGCCTGACCATCGGCTCCATGGCACGATGCAGCGTGAGGGAAATCCTGCACATGTGGAAGGAGTGGACCTTCGGGAAACATGAAAAACCCATTGCTTTTCCCATCAAACGGGAAATCACCGAGCGACTCCAGTTCCTTGAGCACGTGGGTCTGGATTACCTTTCCCTGGACCGGTCCGGGGACACCCTTTCAGGGGGTGAAGCTCAAAGGATACGCCTCGCTGCCCAATTGGGCTCAAACCTCAAAGGGATCTGCTATATCCTCGATGAACCCACCATCGGTCTGCACCCCACGGACAATAAAAAGCTTTTGGACAGCCTGGAAAAACTGAAAGACAAAGGAAACACCGTCATTATCGTGGAGCATGACGCCGACACCATGAAACGTGCGGACGTGCTCCTGGAACTGGGGCCCGGGGCGGGAAATGCGGGAGGCGAAGTCACCGCCAGGGGCACCTTCTCGCAGTTGTGTGCCAGAAACGAAACCCTCACAGGCAAATGGTTCGGTACCCGGGCGAATCCTTTGCTGGAACCATCCCGGCGAATAGAACCCGGCCGTTTCGGCTGGCTGGAACTGATGGGTGCCAATGTCAGGAACCTCAAGAATCTCCATGTTCGAATACCCCTGGGAACCATCACGTGCGTGACGGGTGTCTCGGGCGCCGGTAAGAGCACCCTGGTTCACCGGGTGATTTATCATGGACTCATGGCCCGATTGGGCCGGCGACAGGCGGATATGGATTTCGCCGTGAAAGAAATCCGGGGGCATGAGTCCCTCAGGCGTGTGCTGGAAGTGGATCACAATCCCATTGGGCGCACTCCGCGATCCATTCCCGCCACCTATGTGGGCATCTGGGACGAAATTCGAAAGCTCTTCGCCATGCATCCCCAGTCCAGGGAGCGGGGGTTTACGGCGAGCCGTTTTTCTTTCAATGTAAAAGGAGGGCGCTGTGAAGAGTGCAAAGGACAGGGGCAGGCACGTGTGGAAATGAACTTTCTTCCCGAGGTGTATGTTCCCTGCCACACCTGCGGAGGAGCCCGCTTCAACGAAGAAACCCTTTCGGTGCGCTACAGGGACAAGAATATCTCCCAGGTACTGCAGATGACCATGGAGGAAGGGAGCCGCTTTTTTGAACCCTATGGGAGAATAGCGCACCCTTTGAAAGTCCTGACTCAACTGGGGCTGGGGTATGTGACCCTGGGACAGGCCAGCCCGACCCTGTCCGGAGGAGAGGCTCAAAGGATCAAGCTGGCGGGGGAACTGGGAAACAGCCGGCATGCCACCCTTTACATTCTGGACGAACCGAGCACGGGATTGCACCGGGCCGATGTGAAGCGTCTTCTGGATGTGTTGCGCCATCTGAGGGACCAGGGACACACCATCCTGGTGATCGAGCACAACATGGATCTGGTTTGGGCGTGCGATCATGTTTTGGACATGGGACCGGGAAGTGGAGAAGAGGGGGGACGAGTTGTGGCGCAGGGGCCGCCTCAGGAAATTGTCCGTTTTTCGAACGAATCAGCGACGGCAAAAGCCTTGCTGCCCTATGCGGCGAAAGAAACAAAGGGTTGTTGCGAAGATTTTGACCAGACTGGAGCGGCGACAGATGTTTCCGGAACGTTCTGAAGCCCTGAAAAATCCTTGGCCGTGCACCCTCTGTTGAACCCGCTGGAAAAAAGACCGCTCACCTCCCGGTGACTGATTAGAGTAAACCACGACACAGCCGGTGATACTTACCGCTGCTTCCTTCCGGACCTGACGGGGTTTGTATTCGACTGTTGCGCGGTGTCCAATCGACACCGGGATTAGAAACGGCCCATCCAGCCAGAGTCCGCCAGAGGGGATTCAGCCTCGCTGAGCGGATTTCGAGTGACAGGGCACCGCTAACTCCCCGCCTAGCACGACCAAGGTTGAATGAATCTTGATGGTGTTCAGCTTTTAACATTCCTGTATAAGAATTGCAAATCCTATCCAAATGACTTTTTGGAACACAAGGAGATGATTAAAAACTTCATGACGAGCCCCGGTATTCACTTTGTTTTCGGGCACACATTCGATTCAAGATAAAGAAAGGATAAAGATCGATGGAAAACTGCAGCAAATGCGGTGGTACCGTAGAAGCCGATGAACTTCGCACTCACCATGGAAAAGCACTGTGCGAAGACTGTTACCTGGATCTCGTCTTTCAGCCCAAAACCTGCGACCCCTGGTCTGTGCACAGCGCCAAGTCCCTGGAAAAACATGGAACCACCGTTTTGCCCCTCACGGATCGCCAGCAAAGACTGCTGGGCCTTCTCAAGGAAACAGGAGGAATGAGGCCTGATGAACTGGCCCTTCGACTGGACATTTCCAGCGACGAACTGGAGCGGGAAATCGCCGCCCTGCGCCACATGGAAAAGGTGAGGGGAGAACTGAGGGAGGGAACCAAATACATACGGCTTTGGTGAGAGAGGCCGGGTTGAGGAGTTTTCAAGCCGAAGGGAAGGGGAGTGAGCTTGACACAAAAAAACCTTTTGAAGCCCTTGGAACCCAGAAACGTTCACTTGCTGGCAGCTTTGCCCCAGGAGTACAGAGCTTTTCAAAAGCTTTTTCATCCCCGCTGGCTTCAGCGCCACAAAGAGCCCTTTCGGCAATTTCACTGCCGCAAGGGACGCCGTGACTTCTACCTCACGGAAACGGGCATGGGGCATGGAGCCATTGGCCGTGCCCTTCAATGGATACTGTCGGGCACTCCCCGCCCGGAATTTATCGTTTCATTCGGATATGGGGGAAGCCTCTCTGCCCAGTTGCAGGTGGGGGATGTGTGTCTTGTGGAGCGTGTGAGAGTTTTTGAGCCATTGGGCGAATTCTCACGGGAATTCCATGCAGACCCTGACATGAAGCATTCCCTGGAGAAAAGCCAGGCCCTGCAGCCACATGGAGTGAAAGCGTGCTCCCTGGTCACCGTGAAAGGTCTGACGCCCAAAAACCTTCTTTCTGCCCTGTGCCAGGAGGAACATGCCCCGATGGCTGTGGACATGGAGAGTTTTCATGTGTCTGAAGCCGCCCATGAACATGGTCTTCCTCTTCTGATTCTGCGGGCGATCAGTGATGGTCCTGAAGATGAAATCCTGCTGGATCCCGCTTTCATTGCGGACTTTCGGGGACGTTTGTCTCCTTCGAAGGTGCTGCTTGAAGTGGCCAGAAAACCCTGCCTTGTCTCTTTTCTCGTCCAATCCTGGAAAAACTCTTTGCGGGCTTCCCGGGCTCTGGCGCTTGTGCTGACAAACTTTTTGGACAACGGTGGCACTCAAGCTCATGCATGTGAGTGGTTCAAGGGTCCTGAGCAACCGGGTCTCCGTTGAAATCTTCCGACGAAGGGAGAAGGGGAAGCAATGGTCCTTGCCCGAAAATCAGTGTTCAAGGTCCTGCAGCCTTTTTCGCAGTGTTTCGCTTTCCAGCTGAGGAAAATCTTTGAGATGGTCCCTGATGTGGCAGGCATGGAGGTTTTGCACTTTGTAGAGGGTGAAAAAACCGGCCATGAGAAAAGTGTAAAAGACGAGCAAGCAGCCCACTGCCCCCAGAAGATCTTCTCCGATATGAAAGGTGACGGCAAGATTGAAGCAGAGAACGGAAAAGTATAAAACGGGCCCCAGGAGCCGAAGGGAAGGAAGGCTTCGCAGCGTTTCACCGGGTGGGGATTCCAGTCCGGAAAAACGATCCAGTGATTGCAGGGTGGCTGTGAGGGCAAATCCCACGAGGAGCCACCCCGCAAAATTGCTCATGGGAATGCCAAAGTAAACCCCGGGATGGTGATATCCATAAATCTGCCCCAGAAACCACCGGTAGCCCTGGAGAGCGACAGGATCGGTGAGCACATCGAGAAAAACAAAGAGGAAGGAACCCAGAACGAGGGTCTGCCAGGAGCGCCTGATGGCACGGGTCTCCAGCACCAGAAAGTGTCCCCGTGCCATGCCATTGGGGCTCAAAAGGGCCACCGCCAGGGAGTAGCTGCAATAAGACAGGAACACATAGGAAAGAGAGTCCATGAAGGGGACGCCCAAAACCCAAAGTTCCCGGTCCAGAGTGTCGAGAAGGTAGTAGTAGTCCCCGTAGGGGAATCCCCAGTGGATGGACGCAAATTCCGAGGCCCAGGCGATGAAATAACCTGCTGGAATGTAGAGGAAAGTGCGCTTCCAGCCCATGTGAAATCCAGCCGCCAGCAGGTAAATGCCCAGGAAGGCAAACACATAGGGCCGCAGGATCACCGTTCCCCAGAGAAGATTCAAAAATTCAGGCATCGAGGTTCCACCGGATCATGCGCAGAAGGTCCTTTCCCGTCATCCGGCGCACCACTGTGGGCTCAAATCCGCAATGCACCATGCACTGGGCACAGCGGGGATCCTTTCCTGATACGTAGTGGTCCCAATCAGTCTTCTCCATGAGTTCCGAAAAACTTTTGTGGTGAGCGTCTGTGATGAGATAGCAGGGGGATTTCCATCCCTGGGGATTCCGGGTTGGGTTTCCCCATGGAGTGCACTGCAAAATGCGGCTTCCCGTCAGAAAGTCCAGGTAGATGGGGTTGCTGATGATGGGAAACCGTTTGGCCCAGGTACGAATACGCCGGAACTTGTCCATGATTTCCTGCCGGGTGAGAAAGACTTCCTGGCTCACGTCCTCGTAGCTGAACCCGGGAGCGACCAGGATGCCATCCACTCCGGCCTCCGTGAGTTCCTGGAAGAGGATTTCCAGGTCGTCCACATCCGTTTCCCGGTAAACGGTGGTGTTGGTGCTCACGCGGAACCCTTCCTTTTTCGCTGCCATCAATCCTTTCAGGGCCTTTTTGAATCCACCCGGTTTGCGGATGATTTGATCATGAATTCTTTCGGAACCGTCCAGGTGAACATTCCAGGTGAAATGGGAATGGGGACGGAAACGGGGAAGGGACTCTTCCAGGAGTTGACCGTTGGTGCAGAAGTAAATGTGTTTACCCCGTGCGAGGAGCGCTTCCACCAGAGCGGAGACCTCACCGTAGAGGAGCGGTTCTCCTCCGGTGATGGTGACCACGGGCGTTTCTGCCTCTTCCACGGAATGAAGGCACTCCTCCAACGTCATCTCCTGGTGCAGGGTTTCATGATATTCGCGAATGCGCCCGCATCCGGAACAGGTGAGGTTACATCTGTGAGTGGGTTCCAGCATGAGCACCAGGGGAAACTGTTCTTCTCCGCGCAGTTTTTTTCCCAGAAGATAGCGTGTCATGGAAGCGTAGAGACTCAATGGAAAACGCATCGCAAAAAAACCTCGATTTGTGTATGTGAGAAGAGAAAAGGATTCAGGGGGCGTAACCATTGGCACGAAACCATGTGACAGCTTCCCCGAGGGCCTGCTCCACGGGGGTCTGTGGCATTCCCAGTTCTCGCACGGCCTTGCTGGAGTCAAAAAACATGAATTTTTTGGCCATTTTCACCCCTTCCAGAGGTACGAGGGGCTCCTTTCCCGTCAATGCGGAAATGCCCGAAAGGAAATGGGCAAGCCACAGTATGGGATGGTAGGGGAGTCGAACCTGTGGAGCCCTCACCTGGGACAACTTCTCCAGGATCTTGAAAAT
>Ga0207421_10008686_pt1 | contig 10459 bp, 8 predicted proteins | sample SodLakKL_010_SED_4_FD_187542 | JGI IMG/M metagenome (GOLD analysis project Ga0207421, IMG submission 187542) | Alkaline sediment microbial communities from Lake Tanatar, Kulunda Steppe, Russia - 8KL_010_SED (SPAdes) (version 2) | ecosystem: Environmental > Aquatic > Non-marine Saline and...
TCCTTCCACAATTCCTGCAAGACCCTACTCAAAGTCTGTTTAGGAGATGATCCTTCGGTTCCTGTTGCTTTTTTGATATAATCCATCTCTTCTTCGATAAGAGTCTGTCTACTGAATGTGTGGTCTCCCTCTCTTTCCACAACTCTACTAATAGCTTCTTTGACAGCTTCATTCCATGACAAACTTTCATCTACATCTTCTTTTTCTTCAACCGACCTATCTGTTTTAGTCTCTTCCTCTTCACTTTCAGACTCTTCTTCCCCTGCTTTTTCTGAGACTTGTAAACTAGTCTTCCAATTCTCTAACGCTTTTTCGATTTCTCCAAGGTCATAATTATCATTCTGTAAGAGTGTTTTCAATGCACTAAACCTAACTTCTATTTCCTCATCATACAACTTGTCGATGAGATGCTTATTTACCCTTCGAGTATCAAAAATTTTAAGAGATTCAGCAACATTACTTCTTATTTGTGGATCTTCATCGTTCAACAAAGCCAATAATTTGTTAATAAAGTAGGCATGATTATCGTAAGCCTCATGTATCAGAGAACGAATGTTCTCTTTAACCAAACTATCATCTTCTACTAAAATCAAGTTGATTATTTTATCTTTGAATTTTTTGTCTTTTAGTATTTTAGAATTTTGACTTGATTGCAAAGCTAAAATAAGTTTTAATCTCAATTGATCATCGGCTGTATCAAATACCTCTAGGAGTTCCCTAGTATCTATGTTAGACTTATCAAAAATGTTCTCTATATGGTTTTGGGATATACGATGTTCTATCTGAGTATCTAACTCTGCTTCATCAGAAGTGGTCTCTGATACAGATTCCTGATCAACAGACCTATGCTCATTTTTATCAGATTCATATGATTCATCTATTAAGGCCATTTTTGAGGCAAGTTTGTTCTTCTCTTCCTTGGAGAAGTACCCTCCAGTTAAAAGAGCATCGACTAGCGTTAACCAAGACTCTTCATCATCTATTAATTCTATTAAGTCCTTATCGAGTGATACTTTTTCAACAACCTCATTAAAGCTCTGAAGAGATGTCACTGAGTCAGCTTCCTTATTTTGACTGAATTCGATATTCCAAAAATCCTCGGATTTCATATAATAAAACGGCTTCCAGATCGGGGCACTTTCTTCATATTCTAAACAATTCCAAAGTTCCAACCATTTCTCTTTAATTTCCTGGTTAGGCTTTATATCTCTCAAGTTAAGCTTGTCATTTTTGTAAAGAGCTATGACAGAGAGTAGCAATACAGGTTTATGAGGTGACTTACCTGCTGTGTACTTGTGTTTTTTTTTGTCTACGTTTAAATCCTGAAGGGCGTCTACGTATTTATCTAGATTATCTTTCTCTGCCATTACCTGATTATTTGGCATGGATTTAATAAAGGTTGTGACATTTACCATATTTTAAATCTGTTCGATAAATTCTATACTAATCAATAATTTCTATAATAATTTCTTCTATCCTGAACCTTTGTAAAACACGTTTAGTTTTATTATATTTTAATTAATATCTAGAATTAGAGTAAATCAAAACTTAAATATATCTTATCCCCCCTTCTAAATCTAAGCGTATAGAATAAAAGTATCGATTTGTTAGGAGGATTAATGATGACTCCTGAATATATGGACGAGGATAGAAAAAAACTAGTTGAGCTATTGATAGAGGGTGAAATTAATAAAAATGAGGCAAAGTGCTTGATATTTATCGCAGATCAAGGCGATGTTAAGAGTAAAGAGATAGAAGACTCTCTTGATCTACGTCAACCAGTAGTGTCTGTTGCAGTTCAAGAATTAAGAGAAAAAGGGTGGATTGAAAAAAAAGATGTTAAAAAATCGGGGAAAGGAAGACCAACTCATGCCTATAATATTAAAAAACCTATCGACGAAATAATAAATGACGTTATCAAAAATATCGAAAAGGAGATCGAAGAGCTCAAAGATAAAAAGCGTGAATTGAGAGACTTAACAATGAGTTTGTACTTCTAATTCACTAGATACTTGAACATCTTCGGGCACTGTTTCACTTTCTCGGGGTTACGAATTTCCATTTATGTGCAAGTTTTCTCTGTGCCTTTCCCGCATTTTTTATTCAATGATTGGTTCTTATTCGTCCCTTATTACCCATGTTAAGATATCCTCCCCAATCCAAAAATTCGATCAAATGCCTGGTCCTGACCACTCTATCTTTCTAGCGCCAAGAAAAACAATCATTTCTATACTTTTTCGATTTTATCATCAATGAATCGAGTTGGAGGCTTAATTTTTAACCTACCAGTACAACATCTAAACTATTTATTTGGTGGAGGATATCCTCTACCTATTAGATTGACTCAAAAAGTTTTATTCAAAGCTAATATCAACACTTTTGAATTTATTGAAAATTATTTTCTTAAAAGATTTTTCTAATCTTTGAAATTGGATTTTTTCCTCGACTATTGGAGATTCAACCAAAGTGTCATTGAAAACTACATGGACTGTTATTCCTTTGCAAAGACTCTAAATAATTGAGCAAATAATATACAAGTGGAAGTTACACAGATAGAATCATTACCGCGCCATGATCCTATTATCCATGGGCGAGAGTCCTTTAAATAAAGTTCTTTCATTTCTTGAATTGTTTTTGTATCCCATTATTTTTCTCTCTTACTAATCTAGGGATATTGAAAAGTTTAGATATATTAATTTATTTTGGCCGAGGTTAACTAAAAGTTCAAATAGCCCAAGAAATGGGAGAAAATAGTTCTTATTCGGATTCGCAAATTTTTTCAACATATTCATAAAGACTCCGAAACTTATCGAGTTCAATCTGAGGTTCTGTATCTGGTTCCCTATCGTGAAACCAATCTCGAACAGTTTTAAACCCAAGGAAGAAAACATTTTGAAAGGTTTCAAGGCGGTTTTCTTCTTTGTCTAAATATTTAAGAACCAAGTAATCGAACATTTCTCTATCCTCTAGAGCTGATAAATCTACAAGTTTAGTAGGATCAGGTAATTCTGGGAGTTTCTCTACATTATTGTGATAGTGTATATAAAAACCTATTGCAGCACATGCGGAATAGAGTTGGTGATCTGTATTTAAACCTAACCTTTTTCTAATTTCATCAAAATCGTCCCTCATTTTTCCATTTTCTACTCTCTTACTCATAATTTTTAATGTTTTTTCTTCCTCAAATATTTGGTATTCCATATTATTTCACCTCCAATCAATCATTCCTCTTGTATCTAATGATTTAGCCTCGGAGATCTCAACTAATCCTCCTTCTTTAGTTTTAATAGCTAACCGATTTTGATGATTTAAATTTTGAACGACTTCATTAAAAATACCTTCATTATATTCGCTTTCAGGTATTAAATGCATTATAACTTGTCTAGCCCCTCCTCTTAACTGACCTACTAATTTTCTTTTGTGTTCAGGATCCAATCTCATTAATGGATTATCCATTACATAAGGGATATCCCTTCCAAGCTGGTTTGTCAAATATTCACGTACTCCAAAGAAAAATGCTAATAATGCAATTTGACCATTACCAGTATTAAAAGAATTTTCTGAAATTTCTCGATCATCTTCCCTATATACCTTAAATTCATATCTGTGATTAACTCTGATTTTATTCCATCTTTTTGGATTATCAACGGTTTCTCTCAAAAATTCGGTAGACTTTTCATTTATAGATTCAATAATATTATCTAGATAAGTTTTTTTCGTTTCTTTACATAAATCCTTCAATTCTTGTGTTTTCTCGATTTTCCTATTCAAATATTCACATTGGTTAGATTCTTTCTCTAAGTCTTTCCTTTTTTGTTTTAATCCGTCATCCCCCTCTAACCCCTCATTGATTTCCTCTATACGGTCTTTATTTTCTTCTATGTGTTGTTCAAGCTCTTCGATTTCATTAAATTTTTCTTTTAATTCCTCATGTCCTGTTTCTACTTCAATTCTTTCCAAGGAACTTCTTATTTCTAATAATTCAGTGATATTGTCTTCAATTTTATCCTTGAAATCAGTAAATAAATCTTGAGTTTTATCTGAAAGATTTTTGTACTTTTTAAATACTTGATTCTCTACATATTTAGAGGCTTCCTGATCATTAAAATCAATATTATTTATTTCTTCAATATTTTCATTTTCTAAGTTAAACCCTTTTTCAACCAATGCTTTTTCATTATTATCCCAAATCACCCCTCCATATTCATCTTTAAATGATTCTTCAAGTGTATTTATCCAACCCTCTACCTTTGCGCGAGGAGGAATTTTATTTTTATTCTCTTTTATGATCTCAGAAAAGATCTCTTTTAAGAAAACATAATGGAACTTAGTGGGTAAGTAGCCATCATCCATCGATTCTTTCTGAAATTCTTCATTAATTCTCTCAATGTTTTCTTTTAAACTCGTTTCTTTTTTCTTTCGCTCTACATATTTTTCAGCTTCATCTACACCCTTATTGGCTAATCCTTCTATTTTTTCTTCTAAACTATTTATTTTTTCTCTTTTTTCTTTATTTTCTTTTTTAAGTTCATCAATTGCATCTTGCTTTGTTTCTATTTGTCTTATTATACTCTGTAATTGTTCTGGAGCATCTTCTACATCTCCTTTTTCACTTTTGAAATATTTAATTGTTTGATCTAGAACCCTTATAGTTTTATCCAATTTTCCTACACCAGCGGTTCTATCCATATGATTCTCAACTAATTCTTCTGGGTTCTTTTCAAATAATCTTCTTATCTCTTCAGCGTCAATAATAAAATACTGCATTAATTCTGGTTCTCTAAAAAATCTTTCATTTATGAAACCTAAAGGGTTGTCGATTAATTCAGCACTTTCTTTATCTTTGATTTCCAACCTAGAAGTTTTTTCCTCTTCATTTTCTACATCATATTTTGCAGAGCGTATAATTTTATATTCTTTTTCATCAATTTTAACATTTGATTTAACAGCCATCTTAATTTCGTCTTCATTCTTTTCATTGGCTTTTTCCTTGGAATATTCATTTAGATATACTGAGGCCCAATTTTCTTCAATAGGTAGAAAAGGTGTATCTTCACCATATAAACACCACATTAACGCTTCGTTTATCGAAGTTTTACCATGCCCTGTCTCCCCTACATTAATAGTGATGTTACCTTTCTCCCCTTCATTATGAAGGATAACTTCCTTTTCGTTATGATAAGACCTAAAATTTTGCAGACTCAGTTTTAGAAACTTCATTCTTCCCCTTCCACTCTTGCATTTATTTCTGATTCAACCAAGTTAACTAAATCTGATTCAGAGGCATTATCCCTCTCAAAAACTATATTAAAAATTTCTGACAAAATTTCAGCATCCTTATTATCATCACATTTTGATTCTGCTATTTCTTTAGCTTCTTCCTTAATTTCTTTACTGGCTAGAGGCATATTATCTGATAATAAAATTATTCTTTTAGTATTTAGATCTTGTGTGAAAGAAAATTTTATTTATATAATATAAAAATCATTTTGATAGGAAATTATTCCTACTTTCTACTACTTTATTGGAGAATTATATTATTCAGCTTTGTAAATTTATATTTGTTTACCAATTATTAATCTCTTTCTTTAATTCTTTCTCGCTAATATCATAAGACCTTCTAATTTTTCTAAATTTCACTTTCTTTTCAGAAGAATTACTACATCTAATAAATTCCCAAGCTCTTAATAATCTTCCAAATACTAAGTTTCTATACTTTTCTTCATGTTTTTGAGGGAATACAAATACATCAAAAATCTTTACTGTAGATTTATCTGGTTTATTTCTCAATACCCTTCCTCTCCTTTGGATATACTCCCTAGGATTCCCTGAATTAGAAAGGAGTATTGCAGATTCACAATCAGGGATGTCAACTCCTTGATCTAATAATTTCATTGCCAATATAAAATTAACATCATTTCGTCTAAATAGTTCTAAAGTAGGTTCTCTTCTATCCACCTCACCATCATAACGAATAACTGAATCAAAACCTTCTTGATAGAAAACTTCTTTAACCGCTTCTAGTTGTTCACCATCCTCACAATAAACAATACATTGGTCTAAATCATCTCCGCGTTCATTTAAAATATTTGATAACATTTCTAGTTTATTTTCGGATTTTTTTATTTTTCTAGCTCTTTGGTTTAACTTAATTTTCACTCCCTTAGGAAGTAGTTCTTCTTTTTCACTTTGTATTTTACTAAATTCAATAGCTGCTTTTTTTCTTATTTCGTTTGTTAATTTCTCTACTCTGTCTTGCTCTTCATTTGTAAGATTGGTTATAAAGGGATAATACAAATAATCCGACAGTACTGTTTCCTTTCCAGGCCTTTTCATTTCCTTCTGGGCTTTCTCGATATGGTAGTCTACGATTATTTTGCCAAAAAAATCAAATAGACGGTTTGTTCCTTCTTGGTCATAATATCGGGATGGGGTTGCAGAAAGACCAAGTTTGTAAGGTGCTTCACTAAATTTTTCTTTAATAGTGCTCATCCTGTTTTTAGTGCCATAACTATGCACTTCATCTGCAATTAGAAAATCAGGAGATTTTCCATAGGTTTTGAAGTTATGCAAATTTTGAATATTTTCTATTCTAAATACATTCTTATTATTTAATTCATTTTTCCACATTCTTCTAGCAGCTCTTTTTATCTCTATACTCTGTTTTGCAGGAACGGGAAAAACATAATCATTTTTCCCAGAATTTTCATCTAGGAAGTTTTTCCATTGAATACCTATTTCCTTTTCAGGGACCAAAATTAAAATTCTGTTTCCAAATCTCTCTTTATTATTAAAATATTTTTCTAAGCAAAATAACATCATATGGGTTTTCCCTGTTCCTGTAGCCATTTTTACTATACCATTATAATCAGATTTTTCGATTTCTTCAATGAATTCTTTTTGAGGATCCCACGGTTCCTCATTGTTAGGATTAAATTTCGTCTCAGATTTTGATTTTTTCTCCTTTTTTCGAAAACTCCTTCTTGCTCTTCTTTCTAATTCTAATTGGATTATTTCTTCTTTTGAGAGATTTGAATAATTAATTAGTTTCTCTTCCAAAGCTTGCGGAAAAGAGAAAATGTCTACTCTCTCTGCATTATCTTTCCAGTAGTTCTCAATTTTTTCTTTTTCTGGGTCAAAGTGAGGTCTTTCTACTTCTTTCCAAGATTTAAAAACATGAAGATGTTCAATATTATATTTCCATCCTGATATGGATTCATTTCCAGACCCTGTAAAGCAGATTTCATTTTTTTCTTTATCTTTTAGTATTCCACTTTTTGGATGAAAGTCACCCATATTTTCTTCAATGTTATGTATATAATTTCCATTCTCATCTTTTTTAACCCCTATTTTAATATCCAAATTCCCATTTGCTATCATCCAGGATAATGCTTTTAAATGATCTTCTATTAATTTATCTTGTATTTCTTCTAACTTTAACTGATTTAGTGATACCTCCTCTATCAATTTTTTTGGTTTCTTTTTACCTCTTTCAATTGCCTCTACATCTCTTTCTGAAAGAGTAGCCCAACATATTAATTGCATTTTACCATCGTTTTTTATGAAATTAGATATTCCTTTAGATGCACCAGCCAAGATCGAAGAAGAGAAGGGGCCTGTAACTCTTCTGTAATATTTCGCCTCTGAAAGAACTTTAATATAGAATTCTTCTAAGATATTATCACTGTCAGAGTCATACTGAGGTTTAATTTGACTATCTATATCTTTTAAGCTAATTGTTTTCACCTATCTTTATCAGAGAACAAGAATGATTTAAAATTTTTGCGAGAAAAATAATAGAATTTTCTATTATGAAAAGATTTTAGAACTTTACCCAATACATGTCATTATAATTTAAAAATTCAACAATATCACTGTTTTTAGTCACTAGTCACGGTAATTTTTTATCTAGTTTCTAAATTAACCTAATGTAATATCAGGTCTTTACTATTTTATACAAGCATTAACCTAAACCAATAATTCCTATTCTTCATTAGTTCGCTCTTAAATACGCTTTTCTGCCTCACTACATTTTTAACGTTTTCTTCTATATATATATCGCCTTCCCAAGTTCAAATGTGTTTACGCATTATTATCTATTACTTGCTCCTTTATATGGAGGGATAGTGTAAGTTTCCCATCCTATTTCATTTGCTGTTTTTCTTAAATCTTTAGCTTCTGTCCCATCAACGTACATCAAAACTCCATCTTTACCTCCTTCGTGAAGATGTCTCATAACCGGTAGGAAATCTTTATCTCCAGATACAATAGCAAACTTTTCAATTTCTGGTCGATTATGGTACGCTTCTGAAATATCCCATATTATGTTTGTATCAGCTAGACTTTTATGTCGATAGGAATCTGTGTAAACGGGTCTAAGTAAATCCATATTAAACTTATGGAGAAGACCTTTTTTGCCCTGAAAGTCTCCAGGATTAAGATATACTCTTCCAAATCTTAAATCGCCTTCATCTCGAAGGTATTCAACTACCTCGTTGATGTCATATCCAATAGCATCCTCATGTTGCTCTTTAACTCCTTTATGTATATTATCATTATCAATAAACGCAGCCAACTTTGGTTGGTTTTCGGATGATTTATTTCTTTTCAATTCCTTCACCCCACCATATCCTCCGTTTCTAAATCAAAAGTTTTTACTAACCCTGCTACTCCTTTTGGCATAGTTAATGAAACTACTTGGGAGGACACACCATCAAGAATTACCTTTTCTAACAATTCCGACATATATTCTACAGAATTATATATACTAATTTTCTTATTTAATTTCTTGGCCCTTTTAGTATCTCCTTCTTCTAAAGCTTTTTCAACTTCTTCCTTTGCTTCATCAATATTTAAAGATTTAAGTTCGTCCTCTAGAATTTCATTTAATATCTCCTTTTTGAGCTCTCCTTTCTTCACAGGGACATCTCCCCAAACTAGAGACTCATCCTCAATTTTTAAAGAACGTTTAATTGTAAAATCTCGGTATGAGGTACGTACAACTTCACCCCAATCTTCATCAGAACCTATTTTTTCTCTCTCTGATTGAACTTCAGCACCTTTACCCTCTCTAATTGATTCAACCCAATCTAATAACATAGGTATTTCCTCAAAGATGAATAGATCACTTAATTCTCTTCTACTGTATTCTTGATTTGCTATGTCTGATAGAAAATCCTCAAGGTTTTCTAATGAATCTCCTGGATGGACAAAAGCATAATCAAGTGGATGATTAAGCAGAAGCTTTAATCCATCATCTTCATTTTTAAGCTTTATATTAGTACCCCAATCAAAGATGCCGCCACTCTGGATGTCAAAATATTTTAAAACTGTGTCTAAAAGTTTTTTGTCTTCAACTTGATTTTCTAAAAAGTTTTTTCTCACGAAGTATCTTGCAAATGTTTCATACTTTTCAATATTTTCAGAATAAGATATATTCCAATCAAGACTATAACCATCTTTTAAGGGAGATCTACCTTTTTTCTTGCCCCAATCATTCATAATTTCTTCTAAGATAAACACCCTTTTATCATCAATATTAGGATTCTGATAAAAATCGTCTATTTTTGGGAGAAGATTACAAGCTATGTTAGTTCTCAGTAAATCAGCTACAGACTTGTTCTTATCATAAGCATTTTTAACAGCTTTAACAAATTGCACGGTAGAAAGACGAAAAGATTTAGATTTGATCTCCCTAAACTCCTTTTCTGGATTAAAAGAAGAAAACTGATCAATTGAATCGAGTAATTCTTCTGCCTCGTTATACCTATCCTCATCATAGAATTCTCTAATCTTGGCCCGTGTATCTTCCTCTGTGAACATTCTATACTTTCCAGTCTTCTTATCAAAAAATGGTATTCTATCGAAAAGGAAAGCTGACACTGCGGCTCCTACTTCATCTGACGTCTCAAACTCCGACGGGAGGATGCTCTGCATGCTCATGGTATCTACATTGCTATTATAGCAACCCCTATTTAGTTTTTTTTGTAATTTTAGTTTTTTACTAAATGTAATTTTTAATTATTGAGATAGTAATTTTAATTAACTAATAGACACATTATGACGCTTCTATTCCTTTATATGTAAAAAAATCTAATTTGGTCGAAGGTGGCAGTATTCATTCAAAACCTTTTTTCACTTCAGAATTTAGTAAATATACCTTCAAAACATTCCAAAGGTAATCTACTGCTTTTAGGACACTTCACGCCTAGATTATTTTTAAGTAAATGCTGAATCATCATAAGATCTTTTTGCCTAGTTAATAGATTCCTATCAGCTTCTTCCTTTTTGTTTATACTGAAAGTTTGCACCGAGACAAAAAAACCCGACGGTTTACCCGTCGAGGTTGCTGTCCTTATCAGCTTTCTGCAGGGACTTCATGATCCTGTAAGCCCGCATGTGCTTACAGACGTTACCTTCCCTGTACTGAAAGTCAGGGCAGGTGCAGAAGTTCCCTGTC
>Ga0207421_10008688_pt1 | contig 10458 bp, 1 predicted proteins | sample SodLakKL_010_SED_4_FD_187542 | JGI IMG/M metagenome (GOLD analysis project Ga0207421, IMG submission 187542) | Alkaline sediment microbial communities from Lake Tanatar, Kulunda Steppe, Russia - 8KL_010_SED (SPAdes) (version 2) | ecosystem: Environmental > Aquatic > Non-marine Saline and...
ATTAAATATCGGTAACAAGGAGTTGTCGGTTACAATGAGTAATCTGGCGGAAAAAGTAAACGGTGAAGTTACGATTCGTTGTGGAGATACCGTTGTTTTCGCTACTGCCACTATGGCGGAAGAAGAGATTGATAAAGGATTTTTCCCTCTTTCGGTAAATTACGAAGAAAAATTCTACGCCGCCGGAAAAATAAGTGGCTCACGCTACACCAGAAGAGAAGGAAGGCCATCGGACAGAGCCACCCTCATCTCTCGAATGATTGATCGTGCAATCCGTCCGAAGTTCCCCAAAGAAATAAAAAAGGAAATACAGGTAATAGTAACTTGTCTTTCTTGGGATGAAGAAAATGATCCCGGGATACTGGGAATGATTGCTTCTTCTCTCGCCCTTCATGCATCGGACATTCCGTGGAACGGCCCCCTGGGCGCTGTTCGTTTAGGAAAAACAAGCGACTATATTATAAACCCCGACTACAATCAAAGAGCGGAAGGAAGTATAGATATCGTAACCAGTGGCTTCTTCAATGAAAAAAACGAGCTTATCGTGAATATGATTGAAGGAACCTTTAAAGAAGAAAGCGAAGATTCTTTGATGGAAGCCTTTCGTCTTTCTCAAGAGCCAATCAAAAACCTATGTGATTTTCAGGAAGAAATAAAAAGAAAACTGGGTAAAGAAAAGGTAGAGATTGCTCCGCTCTTTGAAGACGAAGAAGTAAAAAAACAAATAAAAGAGAGAGCCGAAGAAAGAGTAAAAGCCATTTTTACGGAAAAGGAAAATCGCGAAGAAAAAATTAAAGAACTGAAAAGGGAAGTTGCTATCTTTATTAAAGAAAACTATGAAGAAGAAAAAGTGAAGTATGCTTTCTCTTGTTTTGAAGAGATCGTTGAAGAAAGGGTGAGAAAAAGTATCTTGGAAGATGAAGATCGCTTGGACGGGAGAAAATTGGATGAGGTAAGGAAAATAAGTTGTTCTGTGGGAATTCTTCCCAGAACTCACGGGTCCGCTCTTTTTCAAAGAGGGCAAACAAAAGCACTTTCTATTATTACACTCGGTGGCCCGGGAGAAGAACAGTTAACCGATGATATGGAGCTTTCCGAAAAAAAGAGATTTATGCACCACTATAACTTTCCCGCTTATTCCGTTGGAGAAGTAAAGCCTATTCGTGGTCCGGGAAGAAGAGAAATAGGACATGGTATGCTTGCCGAAAACGCGCTTCTTCCTTTGATCCCAGAAACAGAAAGCTTCCCCTACACTATTCGCGGAGTTTCAGAAATCGTTTGCTCTAACGGATCTACTTCGATGGCTTCGGTCTGCGGAACAACTCTTGCCCTTATGGACGCGGGAGTACCAATCAAAAGTCCCGTGGCAGGAATTTCGGTAGGACTTGTTACCGGAGAAGAAGGAAAATACAAAATTCTTACGGATATCCAAGGACTTGAAGACCACCACGGTGATATGGATTTTAAAGTAGCGGGGACAGAAAAGGGAGTTACGGTGATTCAAATGGATGTAAAGATAGAAGGAATCGATAGTAAAATAATCAAAGATTCTCTGGAGGTGGCAAAAAAAACCCGCCTTTATCTGCTCGAAGAGATTAAAAAGACTATTCCCGAGCCAAGAAAAGAACTCTCCCCTTACGCGCCAAAGATTACCACTATAAAGATCGATCCTGAAAAAATCGGAACGGTTGTCGGACCGAAAGGGAAAACAATAAACGAGATAATAGAAACAACGGGAGTTGCTGTTGATATTGACGACTCCGGTGTCGTTTCTATTACTTCTGAAAACGAAGAAGGAATTAAAAAGGCTGTCGAATGGATTAAAAATCTTACTAGAGAGATAAAAGAAGGAGAGATTTTCGACGGGAAAATTTTAAAAATCTTTTCGTTCGGCGCGATAGTCGACCTTATTCCCGGACAAGACGGGATGGTTCATATATCCGAAATTGCCGAAAGAAGGATAGAAAAGGTAGAAGATGAACTTAAAATAGGCCAAACAGTCCGCGTAAAGGTAATTAAAGTTGAACCCGGTGGGAAGGTGAGCTTATCGATAAAGCAAGCCAAATCATCACCAGAAAAGAAGTAGCTTTCTTTTTAAATTACGAAAATATTAGAAACAAGAAAGAGTCGCTTTTTTGATTATTTCTTGTAAATTTTATTTATATTAGCACTTCATTGTTGGCTTTTATAAAAATTTAATCTATAATACATAAACGTCTTTTATGTACCCCTTTTCTTATAAACTTTTTCGCATAAAAGAAGACCACTAAATAAATAAATAAATATGTCCGACAAAAATCAACAAGGAGGGATCCGGACAATGAAAGGAGATATTACTCGTATTCAGAAAGGAGAACAACGAGAAGAAAAAGAAAAACCACCGGTAGACGAATTGCTCAAAAAAGCTCGAGAAAAAAATTTGCAAGAACTGGTTCCCGACCAGGAGTCTTCTGATAATGTACATCAAAAAGAAAAGATCGCTTCCCGCGTAAAAAAACAAAAAGAGGCCGCCGAGGAAAAGAGAATCATAGAGGAGATTAAAAGAAAAGCGGCGGGGATGGTAGATGAAGATTTAAAAGCAGAAGAAGAAAGACAAAGAAAAGAAGAGGAAGAAAGAAAGAGGCAAGAAGAAGAAAGAAGGAAAATTGAAGAAGAGGAGGAGAGAAAGAAAAAAATTGAAGAAGAAAAAGAAAAGGTAGAAACAGAAAAAGAAAAAATGGAGATAGAGAAAAGAAAGTTGGAAGAAGAAAGAGAAAAAATACAAGAAGAGAAAAAACGAATTGAAGAAGAGAGAAAAAGAGTCGAAGAAAAAGAGGGAGAAACAGAAGAAGAAAGAAGGAAAATCGAAGAAGAAAGAGAAAAAATACAAGAAGAGGAGAAAAAAGCTGATGAAGAAGAAAGAAAAATAGTAGAGCTTATCAGGGAAAATGCGCGAAAAATCGAAGAAGAAAGAAAAAAATACGAAGAAGAAAAAGAAAGGCAAGAGGAGGAGGAAAGAAGAAAAGAAGAAGAAAGAAAAGCGGAAGAGGAAAAGAGAGCTGAAGAAGACAGACAAAGGAAAGAAGAGGAAAAGAGAGAAAAAAGAATTGAGGAAGAAAAAGGAAAGTTGGAAGAAGAGAAAAAAGCGGAAGAGGAGAGAAGAAAAGAAGAAGAAAGAAAGACGGAGGAAGAAGAGAAGCTAAGAAAAGAAAAAGAAGATAGTATAAAAAATGAAAGAGAAAGATTAGGAAAGGAGAGAGAGGAGAAAGAGAAAGAATTAGATCAAAAAATAGAAGAGATAAAACAGAAAAAAGAAAAAACCGAAGGGGGCTTGGCCAATGCACTAGAAAGAAAAGAAGAAGCAGAATCCGAAGAAGCAGATGCAAAAAAAAGAGCTGTTCAGGTAGAAAAGAACTACTCCTCTCTTTTTGGAAAAGAAGACATGACTCTTGCAGAAAGAGAAAGTCTTTGGAATCAAGAAGAACAATTAATTGAACTTAAAGAAGAGTCCATTAGACTCTCTCTCAATACTCTCCGATATCAAACAGAAGAAAGAAATTTGCGCAAAAGTCTTGATTTGTTAAAAGGAGAAGAAGACACTCTTTCATTGCAAATCTCATTGCTAGAGCCTTCAAAGAAAATTGAAATCTTGGAAAAAGAAATCGCTCTATCAGAAAAAATAGAAGAAATATTCACTAATCGAAAAGAAAGAGCCCAAAGAGAGCTAGAAAATGTAACTCGCAAAAAAGAAAGTTTGTCAGATAAAGGAAATAAAAACAATGAGACTTTTTCGTTTTTCGAAAAAGAAGAAAAATGGTGGGAAGAATATCTCCAAAAAACAGAAAGAGAAATAGAAAAACAAAGACAGCGCCGAGAAGAGCTCCGTCTAGAAATTTCCTCATTAAAAGAAGAGATAAATAAAGTTGAAGAAAATTTAGAAAAAAAACAAAAAGAAGTGGATAGTCTCCAAGAAGAAATAGAGGAGGAATCGAGCGAAAATAAAAAAGAGATAAAGAAAGGAGAAAGATCGTTGGAAATTCAAAAAGAAGACACAGAAAAACAAATCGAAAGAATTAAGAGAGAGCGAGAGGCTATTAAAGAGATTGAAAAAGAAAAAGAAACGGCAGAAAGTGAAAGAAAAGAAGAAGAAGAAAGGAGAAAGAAAAGAAAAGAAGAAGAAGAGTCTGCACGCAAAGAAGAAGCGAATTTGAGAGAGGAGTGGGAGAAAGAATTAAAAGAAAAGAGAGAAGGAATCGCGGAAAGTTTTCAAAGACAACAAGCAGAAAAACAAAAAGAAATTGAGGAAAAAAAGAATCACGAAAAAAATATCAAAGAAGCTCTTAATAGCACCTTGGAATATAAGAAGAACATTGATATCAAGAGAAATCAAACGAAGAAGAAGATTGCTCGTTTAGAGGAAAATCGTGAAGATACCGTAAAAAGAGAAAACGAAATTGAAAAGAAGGAAATAAAGATTCAACAAGTTCAACGAGCAACTCAAAGCCCGGAAAAACAAAAAGAAATTGAGGAAAAAAGATGGGAAATAGAAGAAGAAAGGAAAAAAGCAGAAAAAGAAAGATGGGGATGGGAAGAAAGAATTGAAGAAACAAAAAGCGAAGATCAGCGCCTAGAAGATGAATATGTCTCAGCTCAAGCGGAAGAGAAAATACAAGGAGAGAGACTTGCTATACTGGAAGAGGAAAAAGAAATTCTTTTTTTACGTCTTACTGCCATCAATGTTCAGTATGAGATTAATAAGATTGTGGCAGAAAAAGAATTTACAGAAAAATTAGCAAACCAGTTTTCCAAGCAAGTAGAAAGATTAAGCGACAAGCTGGAATCTATTTCCAAGGTAAAAAAGATTGTTGAAGAAAGAGAGACAGATATCGAAGAAAGAAAAAAATCAGCAGAAGATCCTTTCGAGAAAAAAGAACTGGAAAGAGAAAGATGGGAGACCGAGGAAAGAAGAAGGTGTATTGAAAAAGAAAAGAGAGAGTGGGAGGAAATATTGGAAGCAACTAGAAACAACGAAAAAGAACAACGGGATAATCTATCTCCCCTGTCTTCTCATCTTGCAGATATCGAAGAAAAACTAAAAAAAGCCGAGGAAGAAATATCAGAAAAAGAAAAAAACGTAAATCGTAGAAGAAAAGATCTCGATCGAGAAAAAGAAAAGGAAGACAAGAGGCGAAAAAAAATAGAGGAAGATCGAAGGAGAGAAGAGGAGGAGAGAAAGAGAATTGAAGAAGAAAGAAGAAAGCGAGAAGAAGAAGAGAAAAAAAAGAAACAAGCAGAAGAAAAAAGGAAACAAGAAGAAAGAAAGAAAAAAGCGAAAGAAGAAAGAGAAAGAAGAGAAGAGGAAGAAAAGAAAAGACAGCTTGAAGAAGAAAAGAAGAAAAGAGAGAAGAAGTTTCAAAACTTCATTTATGAAGAAAAGCCGGTTCTGCTTTCACAAAAACAAACAATAGAGGAAAAAGAAACTGTTCTACAAGAGAAATTATCATCTATTTCTGCTAAAGAAAGAGATATTAAAGAGGAGATTGAAGCTGTTCTCGCTAAGGAAGGATTGGACAATCCCCCAGAAGAGGAGGAAGAGCTAAAAAGAAAAAGATGGGAACTGGAAGACAAGCGGAAAGTCTGTGAAAAACAAAGATGGAGGCTGGAGGAAAAAACAAAAGAAATAAAAGAAAAGAAAGAATACTTTTCCGGTCTTCTTAAGAAAGAAACGTCTATGCGAGATAATGTCAGAGAGCTTACAAAAGCTCTCGGAGAGTCAGGTGACAATTCTCTTTTAAGCGAAAAGTTTTCTTTGGAGGCGGAAGAAAAAAACACGCGTGATATTTCAAAAATAAATGAGGAGGAAGAAACGTTAGTTGACAAAAAATCCTCTCTTTTAGAAAAAGGCAAAAAGCTCCAAGAAACATTAAAAGGTGTCAATAAGAAAGAGTATGAAATCGAGCAGAAAGAAAGAGGAATAGAAGAAAAAAGATCAAAAGCCAGTGAAAATGAAAAAGAAACCCTTCTATCTTTTTATTGGAAAACAAAAGAAGAGAGGAGGAGAGCAGAAGAACAGAGGTGGGAGATAGAGAAGGCAATTGTTGATATAAAGAAAGAAATTAAAAACATTTCAAAGAAAATAGCCGCTCTTCAAGGAGAAAAAAATAAAATAAAGATAGAAAAAAACAAAAGAAAACAACAAGAAGAAAGAGCTGATTTAAAAGAAAAATTTGCCGCACTCAAAGAGGAAATTAAGCAAGTAGCAGAAGAAAGAGATTCTCTTGAAATCAAGGAAAAAGAATTAAGCGAAAAAAGGGAAGAGTTTGAGAAAAAATTAAAAAGAGTGTCTAAAGAAAAGCAAGAATTAAAAGAGAAAGAAGATATGGCTGAAGAAGAAGCTTCAACTGCAGAGACAACAGGTAAAAGAATCGCCGCAGAAAAAAGAAGATGGGATGCGGAAGAAAAAAGAAGAGAAAGAGAAAAAATCATTCTCTCGATTAAGAAAGATATGTCTTTAGTTTTAGAGAAACTAAAAGAGATTGAATTAAAGAAAGCCTCTATTGAAAAAAGAAACAGAGAAGCTTTAGAAAATAAAAAACAATTAATTGAACAAAAGAACATCTATTTTGCAAACAACGAGAAACTAAAAACCGAAGAAAAGATAATGGCAGTGAAAAGCAAGATAGCTCTTGCAAACAAAAAAGAAAAAGACATTCCAAGAAGAATACTTGTTTTAAGGGAAAAGAAAAAAGGAGCACAAATAAAAGAAAAAGAAATAGAAAAGAAGAAAGAAAAACTAGAGCAAAGTGCTTCTTCGGAAAAAAGCTTCAAAAAAAGGATGGAAATAAAGAAAAAGAGATGGGAAGTAGAAGAGGAAAGAAGGTTGCTTGAAAGCCAAAGATGGACAACAGATGAAACAATAGAACAACTTAAAAAAGAAGAGAAGGAAGAAAAGAAAAAGAAGAAGAAATTGCAAAAAGAGAAAGAACGTCTCTTAATAAAATATCGCCTCAACGGGCTACTACCCTTCAAGAGAAAGACGGAGTCTTCTTTGAAAAACCTTAACAAGAAAAAAAGGAAAATAGAAAAAAACTTAGAACGCGTTCTTGATAAGGAAGAAATCCTAGTTACGAAAATAGAACAATTAAAAAATTTAAAAATAGACAATCCCGAAAAAAAGAAAAAGGCAGAAAAAAAACAGTGGGAGCTCGAAGAAATGAGAAGGAAAATAGAGCAGAAAAAATGGGATATTCAGGAAAAACTGAAAAACACAAAAGAGGGCATGACTATGGCCAAGAAAAAAATAGATACAGCCAAAAGAAAAGAAAAAGAATGGAAACAAGAACTGCTTTCTAAATAAGTAAAACAATGAAGTCGCAGTAATTATTTGCAATATTCAACAAATAAAAATAAAATGAGAATATGAATACCTCTGAGATCGCTTCTTCAATAGAAGAAGTGGAAAAAGAGATAGGAGAGCTTGTCGAAGAAAAAGACAATTTAGAAAAAAGGCTTGAAAAAGTCGATTTTTACATTGCAGAAACTACCGAGAAAAAGAAACAAATAGAAACAAGCATTAACTCTCTTCGTAAGAAAATAGAAGATTTAAATAAGGAAGAAGAGGAAATAAGAAAGAAAGAAGAAGGCTCTGAAGAAAAAACCCTTGAAGAAGAAAAAAAACTTGGAAAGAGAAGATGGGCAATTGAAGATAAAAGAAAGGACATTAAGAAAGAATTATGGGAATGGGAAGAAAAGCTTGCAAAATTAGAGAGAAAAACAGATATCTCAGAAAAAAAAGAAAAAGCCTCCTCGTTGTCAGAGAAAAAAAATGATATCGAAGGAAAAATCTCCTTTTTAGAACAAAAAAAGACAGATCTTGAAAAAGAGCTTGATCTTCAAGAAATGAAAAAAAGAGAAGAAGAATTGTCTGCTTCCGAGAAAAAAAGAACCGAATTAGAAAATAAAAAAAGAGAAGCGGAAGAAGATCTAGAAAAAATTACTGAGAAAGAAAAAAGTGCAGAGCAAGAAGAAAGAAAAATGGAAAAAGAAGAAGATGCTGTTGAAGAAAAAGATTCTTCTGTGCAAAGAGAAGTTAAAAAGAAACGATGGGTTATGGGCGATAGAAGAAAGGAAATAGAAGAAAAAAGATGGAAAGTAGAAGAAAAGATAGCCGACATAGTAAGACAAATTGAAAGAGAAAACGAGAAAACAAGAAAACTAAGGGCGGAAATTGATGATTTTAAAGAAACAACTGAAAATGTAGAGGAAGACGCCCCCGAAGAAGAAACATCTCCCGAAGAAAAGCCTAAAACAAAAAAGGAGGAAGGAGAAGAGGAAGAAGATGAAAAGACAGAAGGAGAAGAGGAAGAAGATGAAAAGACAGAAGGAGAAGAGGAAGAAGAGAGGAAAGAGGAGGTGGAGGAAAAGAAAAAAGAAGAGGAAGAAAAAGAGGAGGAGAAGGCCGAAGATGCATCTTCGGCAAGAGAGCTAGCGAAAGAAAAAACCGCGCAAAAAGAAGCTGTTTCCACAAAAAAGGAAGAACTTCTTTTTAAAAAATCTCAGCTGAAAGACAAGCTAAATATCGCTATTAAGAAAGAAAAAGAAATAGAAGAAAAAAGCTCACAAATTGAAAAAGAAAAGGAGATTGCAAAAGATACTGAGAAAGAAAGAGAGCTGTCTAACAAAGCGCAAGAAATTGAAGAAGAAAGAAGAAAAACAGAAGAAGAAAGATGGGCTTCCGAAAGAGAAATTGAGGGTCTTGATAGAGAGATTAAAGAGCTAGAAGAAAGAGAAAATTCTTTGCAGTCCGAAGAGGAGGGGCTTCTTGAGAGGGCAAAAAAGGAAGAAAAAGAAAAAGATAGAAAAGAAAGAGAAGAGAAGGTAAGAAAAGCGAGTAAAGAAAGAAAAGAAGAAGATGAGGGGGCTGTTAAAGAAAAAATCAAAAACAAAGAAGAAGAGATCGTAAGGGCACAAAAACATAGAAGAAACCAACTGGAAAAAATCAGCTTAATAAGAGAGAAGTTAGATGAAGGTCTTTTTAATATATTAAAAGAAAAGAAAGATTTGGAGCTGGAAATTGATAAGCAAAAAAGAGAAGAAGAGGAAATAAAAAAAGAGTTAGACACTGTATCTCAAAAAGAAGAAGAAATAAGAGAAAAAAAGAAAAGTGTTGAAGCAAGAGAAAGTATCACCTATAACCCAAAAGAGAAAGAGGAGATTGAAAAAAAGAGATGGTCTCTTGAAGAGGAAGCAAAAAAGGCGGAAAAAGAGACATGGGACATAAGAGAGAGAATCAAGATACCAAAAAACAAAAGAAGAGAAATCGAAATCAAGTATCGTCATCTTACTAGTAAAGAAGAATCTTTCCGAAACAAGAAAGAAAGTATTTCACGTAAAGAAGAAAAAATAAGAATAGATGAAGAAAGAGACAGAATAAGACTAAGAAAACTTTTCCTGGAAGAAGAAAAAAAAGAGTTAGGCTTAAAGAGGGTGCGCATGAAGCAAAAAGAAGACCATGCTCAAGAAAAGCTGGATGTTATTCTTTCCCGTGAAAACGAAATAGAAGATTTCGAAAAAGAAATGGAAAAGAGGAAAGAAGAAACTGAAGATTCGGAAGAGAGAAGAGAAGTAGGAAAAGAACACTGGAAAGTAGAAGAAAGACGCAGAAATATAGAAAAAGAAAAATGGGAACTCCAGGAGAAAATGGAAAAAATCAGAAAAAAGATAGAAAATATTGAACTTCATTTTCAGCAACTCTTAAATGAAGAGGAAAATTTGGATAGTCGCGACAAAAAACTGAAAAAGAAAAGAAAAACAATAGGTCTAAGGCAGATTAAAAAAGAGAAAGAGAAAGAGTTGAATCGCGTCCAAGAAATAAGAGGAGCCCTGGAAGGAAAAAGAGAAGATTTGCTTGCAAGAAGAGAAAAGGAAGAGGTACGCTTTGAAGAAGTAAAAAACAAGGAAGAAGCGGCAAAGCAAGCAGAGAAAAAGCTGGAAGAAGAAGAGCAGTTTGTTGAAGATCAAAATGAAAAAAGAAATGTAGAGAAGAAGAGATGGGAAGCAGAATCCGAAAGAAGAATTATGGAAAGAGAAAGATGGGAAGTGGAAGAAAGACTAAAAGACATTGAAAAAGAAGAAAAAGAGATTAACCTTATTATAGAAAGAGAAGAGAATATAATAAAAGAACTTGATGAAATTAATTTCGCATTAGAGCAAGAAGGAGAAGAAGCTCCAAAAAAGGACTACTCGAAGGTTTATCAAGATAAGTCCTCTCCTTCTCGTCAAAAAATCCGTCCAGAAACACAAAAGAGAACCCAAGAAAAGAAAGAAGAAACACCACAGAGTCCTCCATCACCACAAAAAGAAGAGTTACACGAAAAAGATTCACAGAAAGAAGAAGCTCCAAAAGAAGATTCGCAAGAATCAGAATCTTTTGCTGATCTCGATTTTTCTCTTCCCGAAGAAAAGCCATCAGAAGAAAAG
>Ga0207421_10008690_pt1 | contig 10455 bp, 7 predicted proteins | sample SodLakKL_010_SED_4_FD_187542 | JGI IMG/M metagenome (GOLD analysis project Ga0207421, IMG submission 187542) | Alkaline sediment microbial communities from Lake Tanatar, Kulunda Steppe, Russia - 8KL_010_SED (SPAdes) (version 2) | ecosystem: Environmental > Aquatic > Non-marine Saline and...
TATAGAATTCGACGGCAGGAAGGTAGAATACGATTCTACAGAGCTGGATGAAGTTACCCTGGCCTACGCAACTACCATCCATAAAGGGCAGGGAAGCGAGTTCAGGCTGGTGGTGGCTCCACTGACCATGCAGCACTATATTATGTTGCAGCGCAATCTGCTGTATACCTGTGTAACCAGGGCAAAGCAAGTCCTGGTGCTGGTAGGCAGCAAAAAAGCTATAGGCATGGCGGTTTCCAACAACCGGGTGCAACAGAGGAACACCTGCCTGGACGGGAGGTTGTCCGTTTCTAAAAAGTAACGTCGTGCCCGCAATAATAAGAGAAAAACCGGTAGGAAACAAGGCGAATCCTGTCGAATTTCGCCGGGCAGGCTCTTGTAGGAGAATGCATATAATTTGCATCTATTTTATTTAACCCATAAAATTGAGCAGGTAAATACAATAAGGAGTGAGATGTGTAATATGGAAGCCAAGCTACTTAATCCAATAGTAAGTTCTTTATCCGAATCTATTTCCATGTTTACCGGCGTAGGCCCGGAAAAAGAAAGTGTTAACCTTTTAAACGACTCGGTTCCCAGCAACACCGATACCCATGTATTTATTGGCATCACCGGGGACCTTTACGGTACCGTTTTGTTGAGTGCAAAAAAAGAAAACGCTCTTAAGCTGGCCTCTTCCATGGCGGGGATGGAACTGAGCGATTTTGATGATATTTCCATAAGTGCACTGAAAGAGCTGTGCAACATGGTGGTTGGCGGAGCGGTTACCAGGTATTCGCAGATGGGGCTTGATTCAGAAATAACCCCTCCTACGTTTTTGGAAGGGAACAACCTGAACATCAGGGCGAGTTATCCCCTGGTAAGCGTAAATTTTACTCTCTCGGACATTAATTTTTATATTAACCTTTCCGTTAAGCAGAAGAAAAGCAAAACTGTACTGGTGGTGGACGATGCTACTTTTGTGCGCAAGCAGGTGGTGGATGTTTTAAGCCAGGATGATTACCATATAGTTGGAGAGTGCCAGAACGGTTTGGAATGCATTGAATTTATTAAAAAAAGCGGGCAGCCGGATATTGTGCTGCTGGATATAACCATGCCGGAAATGGACGGTTTGCAGACGCTGGAGCAGCTAAAAAAAGACTACCCGCATTTAAAAGTGGTAATGGTAACCGCGTTGGGACAGCAGGAAACCATGCAGAAAGCTACTACCCTGGGGGCGGACGGTTACGTGGTCAAGCCTTTTGAGAAAGAGAGGCTGCTGGATGTATTAAAGAAAGTTTAGCCGGTAAAGCAGCCCGGGAAAAAAATATAATAATGAAATAGATATTTTGGCCCGGGAAGGGCCAAAATTATTTTTATAAGAGGCAGAACCCGGGGTTCATGAAAAAGAAAAATGAGAGAAAAATGAGAGGTATTACCTGGGAGTTGTCGGAATATTCATTTTCAAGCGTACAAAATTATTATTAATGATGAATTAGTAGAAGGAGATTTTTCTGCAGTGTAGAATAATAGAAAATGCAGGATATAATTTCTGGGAGCCGGATATGACAAAAAAATAAAAAAGAGGTAAAGGGTTTAGGTAAGCATAATCTACAGGGGTAAGTTACGCCTTAATTTCTGCAATAAACAACTTTGCCAGGTTCTGCTATAACACGTATTAGTCCATATGTAGATATGTAGACGTTTACTTGATTTGTACCGGTTAGTTGTGCGGTTTCAGGCAATTTACTCTCTATTGCTTGTAAAAAATTCTGAATTTATGGCCCGGTGTGATTAAAATAAACCCTGTTAAAATGAAACCCTTCCTGCATGTCGGCGTCGGCTTCCGGTCTCCCTGTGTTCAAGGAGAAAGGAGGTTTTTTTATCTCTTCATTACTTAACGGATTCAACAGCGAAAACAGCGAAAATGAATTTGCCCTGGAAATAAGTAAAAAATTAATGGAAGCGCCTCCACACTGGGAGCAGGGAGAAAAAGATATAAAAGTATATACCCTGGGCATTTTCAAGGTGAGCTATCAGGAAAATGTCTGGTCGCCTCCCCGGCGCTCCTCCAAAACATGGGATTTGTTTAAATACATAGTATCCCGCAGGGGAAAAAAGGTGCACCAGGATGAACTAATTGAAATACTGTGGCCCGATGAGGAATGCGAAGATCCACAGCATGCTCTCCGCACTATGGTCTACCGGCTGCGGACTTCTTTAAACAAAAGGATACCCCGGGAAAAGAACAGGTTGGTAACTACCACCCAGGGCTGCTACTTGCTGAACACCGGAGAATGCTGGCTGGACGTTATAGAGTTTGAGTTTTTATGTTTGAGCGCCCAGAGTAAAAAAGAAGAAGACCCCGCGGAAGCCGTATCACTTTACCAGAAGGCGCTGCAGCTTTACCAGGGCGATTATCTTCCCGAATGCCAGGAAGACTGGGTCATCCCTTTGCGCCACTATTACCGCAGCATGTATGTAAAAAGCGTGCTAACCCTGGTGGAAATTTTAAGGCATCTCCAGGACTACGAGGAAATTGCCCGGGTTTGCCAGAACGCAGTACAGATTGTCCCCTTTGAGGAAAACCTCCACCTGCATCTTATGGAAGCTTTAATTAAAGAAGGAAGAATGGATGAAGCAAGGGAGCACTATTATTTTATAGATGCCCAGTTTCACCAGAAGCTGGGTGAAAAGCCTTCCCGCAGGCTCCAGGAGCTTTATCAGCAGACCCAGATCAAAGAACCGGAAATATGCAAGGACCTGCATTCTATAAGTAGAAGGCTTTCCGAGCATGACGACGTAGAGGGCGCATTTTTTTGCCACCCGGACAGCTTCTGCTCGTTTTACCAGCTGGAAAGGCGCCGCCTGGAACGGGCTCACCTGCCCGGGGTGCTCTGCCTGGCTTATATTAAAGTGCCGGAAGACTGCCCCGACAAAAAGTACCTGATAGATTACTCGGCGGAGAAAGTAAAGGAGGTTCTTCTCAATAACCTGCGTACCGGAGATGTGATTTGCCGCTGGGATGAAACCCAGTTTTTAATCCTGCTGCAGGGTGTGGACCAGGATGGGGCCAAAAAAGTGGTAGGCCGTATAAAAGAAAATTATAGATTAATAAAGAGGGAAGAAGGCCTGCAGCTTTACTGCAAAATCATGCCTGTCACCCCGCACAAAAGCAAAAAGTAACCCCGGCGTTTAAATTCAATATTATGACAATTAAAAATTTCTTAAAAAAAATTTTATATAAAGCCGATTCTGTGACTTAAGTGTGACATGTTTATGTTATAGTATAAGTAAAAGAAGCTGTATAGAGGTGAAATAGTATAATATATTCAAATTATGGCAATACATGGTATTTATTTGTAAATTTATATGAAAATAGCTTTGCTTATTAAATTTTAGTTTATTTTATTTTGCTTGATTGGTTTAGTTTATGGTAAATTAGGGGTAAAGATTTTTAAGAATTTTTAAGATACGGTTTACGGTATAATTGAAAAAAATTATTTGGAGGAAAAAAGTATGGTTAGAAGATTGATGATTTTGCTGGTAGCCATGATCTTAAATATGTCGCTTATAAGTGGGATTACAGTAGCCTGGTTTACTGATACGACATCTATTGCTTCTAATCCGGATACTGTTAATTTATCTTCAGGCACCATGATTATTGACGTAGAAACTGAAACGAACAGTTTTGATGATATTCGTCCCGGATATAAGGAAGTAGTTGAAGGAAAAATTACTAACAAGGGAAGTCTCGATGTTCTGGTAAAACTTGATGAAATGGAGGCTAAATGGGACAGGGAAGATGATTACGAGCTTCAGTCCAGCGGTACCAGGGATAGTAGCGATATTGTAGATATTAATTTTTCAGGAGATTGGGAGCGGGGCGCTTCGGCGGAAATACGGAGTGTTTCCCTGATAGAGCCTGTTTATTATTTTAACCAGCCTGTGGAAGCAGGTGAAACAGTTGATTTTCAAATGACTGTGGAATTTTGTGAAGATATGTGTGCAGATTACAGTAACAAGAATTTTACCATAGATGGAAAAGTATACGCCATACAGGCTACTAAAGAAGCTTTAAATAGCTTAAACTGGGATACCAATGTTTATCAAGACTGGGATGAATGGTAAATCTGAATGGTAAATAGTTGAGGGGACAACAGCATTTGCCTTTCTTTTTTAAAGGAAGGGGGCAAGATGGATTGCTCAGACGCAAGTTTCGTTATCTTTCGTATTTATTACAAGTTCAAGTTGTAGGTATTATTTTTATCATATTATTTTTATCGGCTACACAGGCGGTATATGCTAACGAGTTCGAGCTGGAAGGCGAAGAAATGGGGCTTAAAGTTAAAGGAGAAACGCCTTTATTTGGAGATCTAGAGAATTTAGCCCCCGGGCAAAGCAGAGAAGCTTCCCTTACGGTAATGAACCAGGGTGAGCACGAGTTTATGTTTTCCATTACTTGCGAGCTCTTTAGTGGAGACGAAGCTTTGTATCGAGTGCTGGAGATAGAAGTGCTTGGGAAAGAAGAAGCTTACTACCAGGGTGGAATGGAAGGCCTTGAGGATGAAGAAATTGCACCGCTTGCGCCGGGAGAGGAAAAAGAACTTGAGCTGGAGGTGTTTTTTCCCACAGGTTCAGGAGGCAGCGAATTGCAGGGAAGGAGCGCAGAATTAGATTTCAGGTTTGCCGCCTACCCGGTGCAGGGAGAGAAACACCTGACAGAAAGTGGAGTTGAAGATGTTGAAAGGGATAAAATAGCTGAAGTTCCCCCGGAGGCTCCGGAGGTTCCCCCGAAACCGGCGGAAGAAATACCTCAGCCCCCGGAGATCAATCCGGAATTAAGCGAGGTGGTGCCAGACCCCCCGCAAATAGACCCGGAAATGCCTGAAATGGCTTACCCGGATATAGACGGGGAGAGGTTAGGAACTGTTGATTATCTCCGGGTGGTTATGCCGGTAGCAGCCTTGTTGTTTATTGTGGGGATTATATTTATGGTACGCCGCCGTTATTCCAGCCGGTAAAATAACCGGGGATTTAAGAAGAGAATTATTTTCTGGTTTATAGTTAATAGGAAAGAAAACAGGGAGGAGAAATTTTTATGGGAAAGAAAATTTATCTCTCAGCACTTATATCTTTAATAGTATTGTCCTTGTTTGCCGGTGCTACGCTCTCCTGGTTTACCGATGATGGGGAATTGGCAGGCTTTAGCTTTACTACTGCAGACGGGGGCACTGTAACTTTTAGCGTCTACGAAGAAGTTTACGGTGATTACATGGAGGGAATTGCAATTGACGTTTTCGATATGGATGAGGGCGAGGAAGTTGGAGCTGTGGTAACTGATGAAGAAGGAGAGGCGGAAAAAGGGTTATTTTCCGGTGAGTACCGGTACGAAGTAGATGTAGGCACAGACTACACGTTTTTAAATGAAAGGTATAGCGGAAGTGGCTATGACGATCTTGAATTTAGAATAAATAACAGGGACGTTGGTATAGAGGTGTACCTGGAGAAGAGGGACAGGTAAAATTATAACAGTAAGACATTTTGATTTTATATACAAAAAATTTCCCGGTAAAAAACCGGGAAATTTTTTGTACAAAAGAGAGTGAAGTAGATATTCCATGATAATTAAATTAAATTCATAATTTTCGGGATTAAAAAAATAAAAAAAATTTTATATAACTCCGTTTCTGTGACTGAAGTGTGACGCTAGTATGTTATCTTATATAAAGGAGGCGATAATTTATCATCCTTTTGTAATTAAATTATTAAAAAAAAAATAAAAAAAATTTTATATAACTCCGTTTCTGTGACTGAAGTGTGACAGGTAGATGTTATCATATAAGTGGAGTAGTCAGGCAAGTGAATGAAAAATGATTCAATATTTTACGGTCTGGGGGGAAAAGATAATGCCCGGAACCATCTACAGGGGAAACCAGGGAACGTTTACACCGGAAGAAAAAATGTGGCGTAAGTTAAACGGCGTTTTGTGTTCCATGGTAAATGAGGAAGCTGAGGAAACTGAGGAAACGGATGGCCCGGCTCCCCGCGTGAACACTCCAGGTGAGTTCAATAGTAGTAAAGCAGTAAGAGTGAATTCGGATATATTTTATTCAAATAAATGCAACATTCATGAGGAAAACATGAGTTTGAAACTTCAAGAAGTGCTGCACAAAATGGATACCCCTTCTGCCTTGTCCAAGAATGAAAATTCCAGCAGCGGCAATACGAAAAAAAATTCATCAGCAAATAAAGCAGTACATCGCCGAAAGATTAATTTGCAGCTGAAAGAAACAGCCAGCCTGTTGGCCGGGGCATTTTACTCTCAAATAAACAACCTCCGGTACAGGGTTTATGAATTAAAGGATTTTATAAATGAAAACAGCAGCGAATCAGAAGTGCCGGAAGTTCAAGGAGGGGCTTTAAGGCAGGGGCAGGAAGATGCTGCCGGCAGTGCAGGTGATAAAAGCAGCGGTGACGGTAAAGTAGAAACTCCAGTATTTAATTCTTTAAAGAAGGCCGGGCGAATTGCAGGAAATGTTGTATTTGTAGTAATGATACTTTTTGCGGCTTCCCTTTTGTTTTTCTTGATACAAAGCCGGGTTACCGGCGGAGAGCCTGCAATATTTAACCATCATATTAACGTAGTGGAGGGGGGCAGCATGAGCCCCACTTTTGAAGCCGGCAGCCTGGCCATAGTGCGGCCTACCGACCCGGGCAACATTGAAGCGGGTGACATAATAACATACAGTTCTCCCGGGGAAAATGAAGATCTCACTACTCACCGGGTGATGGAAGTTAACAAAGAAGGTGAAGGTTTGAGTTTTACCACCCGGGGAGACGCCAACACTACCAATGATGCCAGGCCGGTAACTCCGGAGCAAATACAGGGAAGGATGGTAACCAGTATACCATACGGTGGCCATGTGCTTAATTTTGTTTTTACCGGACCGGGCCTTTTAATACTGGTAGCCTTGCCTGCACTTGCTGTGATTGCTATGGAACTTAAATATATTTTCCGGTATTATTCCCAGATAGAAAAATCAACTGCTGGAAAAGGCATATCCGCAGGGGAGAGTCAATCTTAGGCTCTCCACCTGCTGGTAATATGTAGAAATATTGATTTAAGAAAGGGGGTAGATAAAAAGGTTAATATATCCGGCTTTCAGGAAAGACCGCTAATAATTAATTGAAGGCGGAAGGTGTAAAGGGGCTTGCCAGTTGGCAGGCCGGAGAATTCTCGTTTTATAACGAGGTGGCATTAAAATTAACTAATTAAAAAAATGGAGGTATAGGCATGAATAAGAGGATTCTTTTAAGTTTGGCAGTTATAGCACTGGCTGCTGCCTTGATAGGTGGAGTTACTGCGGCATGGTTTTCCGATGATGTAGCGCTTTCAGATGAAGATGCAACGGAAAGTGTTGGCGCAGGTACATTGCTCGTAGACTTTGATGATGAAACTGAAGCGGAAGAAGTAAGCTATGCCATGGAAGATTTTGACGTCATGAACCTCGGCCCCAATGATGTATGGGAATACAATATTGACGTAGAAAACGTGGGCACCCTTGATTTTGAATACAAAATGAAGCTGGGTTACGCCGAGTCCACTGGTCAGCAAATGGGCCTTGATGAAGTGCTTGATGACCTGGAATTCGGTTCGGATGATTACGATGATTTTGGAACCGAAAATATTTCCGATGTAATAAGGGTTACCATTGAATGTGAAGAGGAAGGATATACCCCTGTAGACTATGAGCTCCTCTCTGAGGCGGCTACTGAAGACGACGGCGATTTCTATATTGACATTGAAGAAGATTACCGCCTGGATGCTGCAAATGCGGATTCCTGGAACATTGAAATGGAACTGGATACAGATGAAACCGGTAATGAGCACCAGGGCGGCGAATTAAACTTTGACTTGACCATACTGGCCAAGCAGCTGGAAGATGATGAGTACCGCGCAGAATACGTGCAAGACATAGATGCGCCCCATACACTGCTTGACGACCCGGTAGAATTTAGTGTATCTCCCGAGTCTATTGATCTTCAAGAAGGGGATAGCGATAGTATAACTGTAGAAGATGTCTATCCGGCGGATGCTGAGATTGACTTTGCAAGCTCCGACGAGGATGTAGCAGTTGTTGACGGTGATGGAAACGTAGATGCAGTAGAAGCAGGCAGCGCACAAATTGTAGTAGAAGGTAGCGCTGATGACTACAGGACTACCACAGAATCTGTAGACGTAACTGTTACGGAGATGCAACCGGTACAGTTTGATGTGCCTGAATCAATTCAACTGCAAGAAGGCGACGAGGACAGCGTAGCTGCAGAAAATGTTGATCCGGCAGATGCCGATATCAGCTACGAAAGCTCCGACGAAAGTGTAGTAACTGTTGATGGTGACGGAAACGTTGAGGCTGGAGAAGAAGGTAACGCGGTAATTGAAGTTACCGGTGAAGCCGATGATCACGAAACTACCGTAAAAGAAATTGATGTGGCAGTTGTATCAAAAACAATGGCAACGCCTATTGAGCCTATGGTACAGGAATATCCGTGGGATGAAAATGTCTGGTATTGTGATGATGAAGGTAGCTGGATGGATGGCGATGAGCCCATTAGCTATCCCAGCCACCTGCTGAATCCGATAAGCACCGAAATTAATGAAGAGTTCGATTTTGCAGAAATTGGTGCAGAATCTGCTGAAGTTGAGAACATCTGGCTTTACAGCCAAGATCAAGGACAGTTTATAGAGCTTAAAGAACCTGGACCTGTTGCAGGTTTCCTGGGCGTACAGCCAGAGGATGTGACGGTAGAAGATGGCACAATCAACATGACCGGTCACGCCGTAGGGCTCCTGGAAGAAAACGTTAATGCGCTTTCTGAAGCAGTTCAGGTTGGGGCACCCATCATGCCGGAAGTCCAGTTTGAAGGACAGCCTGTGCCGGAAGGTGCGGACGACGCATTTGAAATTGACCCTGACTGGACCGATGAAGAGCTCATACAAAATGCTCTCGGGCACGACAGGGTACCGTTTATCAACTTTGTAGTGCCTCTTGACGAGTAAACCAGGCTGACGAATCAGGTAAAATAACAAAAGCATTCCCGGGGAGTAACTTAACTTCCCGGGAATGCTTAAATACTATAATTAAAATAAATTATTTTTTCGAAGTTAACATAAAAAGAAAAGGTGCAGGCAAATATAGTGCAGGCAAATATAGATTGAGGAGGCAGGAGGAAGTATGCATAGGAGAATTATCTTTACAGTAATAAGTGTTATGGTGCTTGCTGCTTTTCTCGGTGGTGTCACCATGGCCTGGTTTTCCGATGATGTGGCTTTAAGTGATGGGGACGCCATTGAGGAAACTGCTATGGGCACACTCCTGGTGGATCTGGGCGGTGATACCGAAGCCCAGGAGGTTTCCTATGCCATGGAAGATTTTGACGAGATGAATGTGAGCCCCGGTGATAAATGGGAGTATGAACTGGATGTGGTGAATGCAGGCAGCCTGGATTTCAAGTACCAGGTTAGAATAGCGTACAACGATATACTGGGTAAAGATATAATTGATGAATTTGACGGTGAAAGCGAGCATGGGACTGCTCCTATTTCTGAAGTACTGGAGTTTACTTTAGAAACGACAAATCAAAAAGAGGAACTGCCGATAGAAGACGCTGTCCTGGCTGAGGAAGCCGGGGAGTTGTGGCTGGAAGTAGATGTGGATTACCGCCTGGATGCCGAAGAAACTGATGAGTGGACTATTACTGTTTATTGGAACCCGGAAAATACCGGCAACGAGCATCAGGGCAGCAAGCTGGAGATGGATTTTGCAGTGCTGGCCAAAGTCCTCGATGCCCCAACTTATCCGGCTCCCACTTATCCATTTGGCGCAACCAGTGCCTCTGAACTGCAGGACTGGCTTGACCCCGAAGAAGAAAGAGATGAGGTAACCCTTGCGGGTGATATTGATGACGAAGAAATTAATGAATTTAATATAGATTATTCGGGGCAAACCTTAGATGGTACCGGGCATTCTATTACCGGTGATTTATACGTAAACGCGGATGATGTAACGGTGAAAAATCTTACTTTAAAAGGCACCATGGTAATTAACGGAAACAATGTTAAGCTGGAAAACGTTAATATAGTAGAAAACCAGGGCGGGAACCTGATAATAAACGGAGAAGGGTCCAGCCTTTATGATGTGGACGTTGAAAATCTTATAGAGGTAGATGAAGCTGCAGAAAACACTGTTTTTGAAAATGTGAGCTACGGCGAGCTTTCGGACCCCGGTAATAACGTAATAAAACCAACACCGGATGAATACGAAGTTTCGCTGTCGGCGGATCCGGAAGCCGGAGCTGAAGAGTTGACAGGTGCAGGAGTATACGAAGAAGGCGAAGAGGTCACGGTGGAAGCGGTATCTGCTGAAGGCTATTCGTTTGAAGAGTGGACCGAAGACGGAGATACAGTAAGCG